>Ga0308164_10001770_pt1 | contig 23527 bp, 41 predicted proteins | sample PhyTR2_FD_201031 | JGI IMG/M metagenome (GOLD analysis project Ga0308164, IMG submission 201031) | Phyllosphere microbial communities from UC Gill Tract Community Farm, Albany, California, United States - DLSLT.R2 | ecosystem: Host-associated > Plants > Phyllosphere > Unclassified | place: USA... | reverse complement strand
ATCAACAATCCGCCGCCCCACGCTTCGTCCAGCCGCGCAAGCGCACGGTGCGCGGCATTGGGCTCGACCGTCGCCAGCGCCGCCCGACGGAGATCGTAGAAGCGGTGCACCAACTCCGGATCCGCGGCGAGCGCCTCGGGGGTACAGACATCCTCGACCCGATGTTTTTTTCTAACGCCCTCCGTGTCGTCATATTCCCAATACAAATCAGTGCCTTGGCTCCGAAATGTCGGGATGCCGCTCTCGGCAGAAATGCCTGCGCCGGTCAAAATGACGATGTTTCGTATGTCGCTCATCTTCGCATGATACCGGGCAGGGGCGGTCCGTGCCACATACTGTTAGGGGTAACCGTCACCCCTTCGATTTGGCATCCCGGACCTCGCGGATCGATGCGCATAGCTGGTCGAATTGCGATTTATGTTCGTCTCGACCGTCCTTCACCAGCGTCTTCACATCGTTGACCGATGCTACCAGAGACTCGAATTTGGCTTCAAGCTGAACGATGCGCGTGAAGTCGGCACGACGCTCTGTCTCAATCTTATCCGCGTGCATCCGCAACGCATCGTCGCGCTGTTTCGCGTTATTGTCGACATGATTGATTTGCTGTTTCAGTGAAGTGATATCGCGCTCGATCGTTTCCTTGGACTCGCTGAACTTCGCTTTCAAATCGACAGCGTCGCGTTCATGATCCTTGCGGCTTTGAACGATCTCGCCACGAATGGATTGCGCGCGCTGTTCTGCCTGCTCGTCTTCCTCTTTCTTTTTCGATTTCATGAGGCTTGCGATACCTGTGTAAACACCAAGAACGGCAAGTAGGATGCCAAGCACCCAAGAGATATCGCTACCCGTAAAGCTTGAAGCTTCAATCGGGCGAGTGTCGGGACGGTGCTGAACGGTCGCGGTGGTTGGGGTAGAGGCTTGCAGCGCGTTGGTGAAGATCATGGTGCACGCTCGACTGGCACGGGATTAGACGCGGTATTCTCAACCGTCACAGTTCGTGATGCCGGAAGTTTGATGACGCCGATAAGACCTGTCGTAAGACCGCCAAAACCAAGGGCTTCGGCATACTTTCCCGAATAGGCAAGGATCGCCGCAACGGTCGCGAGGTAGCAAATTGCAATGAGTGTCGCATAGAATGCGAGTAGTCCGTGGTTATCTTCCATAACTGATATTTATCAGCGGTGTGCCGTTGCCTGCCCGGTCGAGCCAGTTCAGTCGATATTCACCGGAGCAATGGGCGGAAGGAAAAAATGCAAAAAAACTTCCGCCCATCGTCATCATCAACAATCGCAGGGGAGAAAGGAGCAAAACCCCGCGATATGGTATTTAGTCAATCGCGTGAAGTTGTCGGTCGCACCCCCGGATGCTGCATATCGAAGAGGGTTAGGTTTACCGGATCGGCCAACTCGGCTTCATCGTCGATCTGATGTTGTGCCATGAATTTCTTGACGCACCTACGATAAAGCTCATCGCAAATCAGCGTCAATATCTCGGTATTCCAAACTGCCGGAAGAACCTTCGGTGCATCCTTGGCGATAAGGCGCAGGCGGAGGCCATGAAGAAAGTCATCGCCTCTTTTGGCAATTGTGCAAGTAAGCCTCTCTATCAGGGCATTCCGTTCCGCAGATTCAGCAGCAGCCAAGACAGATGGTCTCTTTGTCCATTCGTCAAACTTCTCACGCTCTTGACGCCTTGCCCATTCGCGGGGGTTCATGATCCGCCACCGTTTAACCAATACGGCTTTGAACCATCCTCTGTGCGTTCGTTGGCGTCCTTGGATGGTCGACCACCCAAGAATACGCCAGCGATGCCAAGCAGAAGGATCGGAATGCCTATGACCAAGGTCATGACTGATCACCTTCGTCACATGCATTCGTTGCGCCGATTGCTTCGAAATAATCATTCCAATAGTGGTCAGAACCACGGGTAATGATTTTGATAAAGTCGGATAAAGTATAGGTTATGACCATGCCCCTACCATCGACCTTGTAGAAAAACTCTGCGAAAAATGCGCCGCCCATGTTGCCCCGCGCAGAGTCACGAGTGACATCATACTTAAACTCGGTGATATAATGGGGCAGGGTCTTCGGTAGTATCGACTTCACCAAATCGACGGTTACCCCGTTCGACATGGCGTTCGACAAGAGTCTCTGAAATTCGCTTGTCGACGCCTCTGCCATAGACTGTAGCGAGTCCGATAGCGTAGAGACCGGCTTCGTGTCCGTTGCGGCATAGCTGTTGCTCGACGCAGCCCTCGACGCAGCGATAAGATCGGCGTTCGTGCTACGCGGCTTCGTGCCAGACTTGGCAATCTCTGCCTCGACGCGGGCAAGGGCGGCTTCTGCCCGGTCTGCGCGGGCGTTTGCCAAGTCTGCGCGCTGTTCGTTTTCGCGATTGGTTTGCGAAATCATAACGCAATGCTCAAAGATCGTGGTGGCGCGCTTGATAGCCTCTTCATACGCGGATGTGGCGTGGCATAGCTCAAACTCTAATGCCTCAATCTTCGGGGTTTCGTTTTGCCAGCGCGGCAAGAGCGCTCCAAGTAGCGCGTATGAGAAAGTGAAAGAAATGAGAAGAAATAGATCGATGGTTGTGAATGTGTATGTCATAATTTCCTTTATTTGTTTTCGAGAAGTTTTTTGTTGGTGATGCGGTAGACTTGAGTGATGCTCAAATCATACCGTTTCGAGATTTCCACGGCGCTTACACCAGACGCCTTCAAGGCGCGGATATCAGCATTCCTCTGAAAATTGCGGCGGGCGGTGTAGTGTTCATTGCTCATAAGATGACTTTATCATGATGATGAAAGTTGGTGCCATATTCATGACATTTTAAACTCGATGGGGGCGTTGATCGCGCCACGCACAAGATTCTTGATATTGGCAAACTCGCCATGAAGGGTCTTGGCGGCTTTCTGGTAGGCGATCGAAGCCGCCTCTGCTGTGTCATATCGACCAAGGGTATACTGCTTATTATTCGCGCTAATCTTGGCGCGGAAATAATGCCCAAAGGCTCGAACACCCTTGAAACCGCTCTTTGCGCGTCCCGGAATATTTGCACGCTGTTGTGCACGCGTCGCTAACCGAAGATTGTCGATGCGATTGTTGCTCTTGTCGTTGTCGCGATGATCAAGCTCACCGACTGGCCACTCATTGTGATGCATCGCCCATGCGACACGATGCGCCAAGATCATGTTCCCAGAGGTCGCAACGACGATGTAACCTGACTTCTGGGCCGTGGCGGCAACTTGGCCGCGCTTGGCATACTCGCGATGAGTCAGGCGATGCGTCAACTGACCTGTCTGGGGATCGTATGAAAAGCGGGCGTGAAGTTCTGCGATAGACGGTAGCGGGTGAATTCTTTTACGGCTCATGATTATATACTCCTTTGAAGCTCCTTTGCTTCTGTAAGTATTTAGTCATGATGACGAAAAAGGGTGCCAAAAGCCCTTATTATTGAAGTTTTCGTGACCTTTGGGTATGATAGGGGATCGTTACTGATACTATTACTAAAATGCCCTCGATGATCGGTGTGGATCGTCGGGGGCATTGTTTTAGAACGCTAGGCGGAAGATGGTGGCAGAGTATTCGTCGGGTGCTGTTATGACGACCATCGCCGCGTCGTTATCGAGGCGTATCGTGAAAACACCAAGATCGTTGTCTTTGATAAACTTCTCGATAGCCTCGCTTAAACATAGCTTGAAAAAATGGCGACCTTAATCGTTCTTAAAAGCGTTACCAAATCGATACATCCCGCGCTTTGCGTGGATTTCCAGCGGTCCCATCAGAAAGCCAGCCTGAACAAGGTTGCAGAAGTCTTGTCTGGCGCAGTTATGATGACCCAATGTTCACCGTTGTTCCAGCGTAAGGTAAATTCACCAAGGCCGTTCCGGTCAATCACCGCCTTGGCAGCGGGACTTAAGATAGGGGTAGCGTAATATATCCGAGCGGTTTCTTTCACCTTCCTGTGACCAAAATCCTCCTCAAAAATCACCTCTTTGCATATGGTGTTTTCATAGTCGAACTCGAACATATTGTCGGTTGCACGCATCTCATTGGGCAAGAGCGTATCGCTATCGAGCCGACCCATCAGAATGCCAACCTGAACAGGGTTGCGGAAACTTCGTCGGGGGCGGTGATTCTGACGCCAAACGAACCGGACCAGTGAAGTGTAAATTCTCCAAGATCGTTCTCTTTGACAAATATTTCGGCGTCAGGACTTAAACGCAATCCGATAGTCAAACGGCGATGTTCTGGTGATACCTCCGTAATCATTCGATACATCGTGTGCTTTGCGTCGATATCACGCCCGCTCATGCCGCCACCTTCGCACGGCGTTCACGCATCCGAAGCTTCCGCTTCTCGCGAGATTCCGCTTCCTTCACCAAGCGCTGTTCTTCGGTCATCTCTACCGGCTTGCGACCAGCGGGCTTGCGAACCTGCGTGGAAAGATCAAGGTCGACCTTATCAAGCGTGGTGGTGATATGCGGCTGACTGTCGAAGAATCGCTTGAGATACATGGCGTGGTCACGATTGAAGACATGCAGCACGACATCGTGTGTCGAGTTGACATCACGCACGCTGGTGCGCGTTAGAAACTGCAAAATGGTCTCGTGCTCGGTCGTGCCAATCCACTGATCCGCAGTGCATCCCAGACCCGATATCGCCGTCTCAATCTCCGCATTCGGCTTGGCGGCATAGAACATCGCAGCCGTGTGGTATCCCATCAGCGAGCTTGTCCCGGCTTGCTTGGGCAAACGGTATTCATCAGCGTTGAGGAAAGGAGTTAGAGCAGGACGAATCTTTTCGTTGGCAGACCAAAACATCGGCTGTGTGGTCGAAGATGCGATATACTCGCCGATCTTGGCAAGGTCCGCTTGTCCGTCCGCACCCCCCAGATAGTAGAGCGAGGTTGGCCGATCCGAATAGTAGACGATCCGCGCATTACGATGGCGCAAGGGTCGATCACCAAGATGAGAAACCGTGTCCCATTCGATGTGGTCCTCATTGAACATCGTGAACGACATTGACTGTGTGAAGTTGCTCCCAAGGAAATTGATATTTGCGAAGGCTTCAATCTGCGACGGTCGAAACAGCGAATACCAGACCCATTCGCGGTGGCGCTCGGTCATCTCGCTCCATGATTTCAGATCGACCACCGGACCTTGACGGGGATCGCTGCAACGACGGTGGAAGTGGTGAAGGTAACGGTGGCCTTCACAATTCCCGATCTTTGACGGCAAAAGCTCGGCACCAGCCTTGGTGAGGCCGACAAGGTGCCATTTGTCGCTACCGTCCATAGGCGTGAGGGTATAATTCGCCTCGAAGAATGCGGCATCGGTCTCGGTGCTGTATTTGTGCATCGTGAACATGCTTGGCACCTCATCGACGATGAGCGACCAGTCGGTGAAATCCGTGAAGTCGCTCATCATCATACCTTCGTGGCTGATGAGGGCGATAACATGGGGATGAGCGCCCATGAGACCGGGCAGGGCGGCTATCTGGCGGGTAACACTCCCAACCTCGCCGTTGCCACCGTAGATGCGTTTGATGACCGGAAGCTGGCCAGAGATCGACGCTTGCTGATAGATGCGGTTCGTCATCTCGTGGATCGCGTCGACACGCTCGACCGCAAAGACATAATGACCGGGGATTGCGACCATCCGCTTGATCGCTTGGTAAGTCTTTCCTACTCCAACTGGGCTTTCATCGATTGTAATGCGCATTGTGCTCCTTAATACATGGTTGACTATGTATTATTTATCACGGAGCACCAAACGCGTGCCATATTAAACGACTGTTACCGCGCCGCTCTAATGAAATAGTCTGTTACATCTATTCCCTTTAAAAGTTCGTGGGATTTACCCCTAAAGGGATTAACGGTAACAAGTCGAATGGCCTTGTCGCACTTGGTTCACTTCATATGCAATGGCTTTTGATTTCGACATGCTGCCGAAGGCGGGGTGTCGAAACGAGAGATAGTTGCTGGACCAGCGTAGCTGGGCCACTGACTTGTATCAAAGGCGCTTGAGCGTTCTTGTGAAGCCTTAAGGCTCTTTGTGTTAGTCATGGCTTCGGACGCTTCGCGCCCTCGCGCAGTCATTGCCCATGTCGAGTGCAAGCCCTCGCCACAGACAAACTGCGTCATATAGATTGGGTTCTGGTCGAGGAGCCAAGGGAAGTAATCAAATGCGCTCGATATATCTCGAATGCGCACATCACCTCGACTCGGAAGCCACCTCATCTCTGATTAAGCGCACAGCGCTTCCATAGAGCGGCAAGGTAACAAGAATAATGCGCGCACCTCTGGCTTGAGCTATAACTAATCCAACGCTGGTGAGGCACCCCAACTCATGCACTTCATGATTGGTGTTCGCGCTTGATAACTTCGAACCCGCCTCACCAGCCGCCATCTAAATATATCTGTGAGAAACAAGTTCGAAGAAAAGGTGGCGCGTCACCTCCCCGACACGGTCGAGTATGAGGCTATCAAGCTCAACTACACACGCGACCACACATATCTTCCGGATTTCATCGACCGAGATACAAAAACGATTTTCGAGGCGAAAGGTCGGCTCTGCCCTATCGAACGAGGTAAGCTACTGGCGATCAAACGATGCAATCCAGATTGGCGCATCGTCATCGTGCTCCAATATCCCAACCGGAAAATTTCAAAGACCAGCAAGACCACCTATTCGGGTTGGTGTGAGAAGAATGGCTTTGGATGGATGACGGTCTAAATACCATCATGTTCTTACTAATCTTCGATAATCAGGTCTCCTCCACCGTCGAGGTGATTACCGCCATCCCAAAATTCTACAAGCAACCCAAGCGCATTCATTACGACATGCTCCGCCCGATCGCAGAGCAGTTCGTTCAGAAGCGCATTGTTGGATGGGGAGTCTCTGACTATCCTCGATACCTATCTCACTACGGTATGGTCTGGGACCATTGGGAGACGAAAGGCTATGCCTTCGATGAGTCACAAGATTGGTTCGTAAAATGCATTGATATCGATATCGGCTATCCCGGTATCTGTATCGGACCAGCTTGGCGCGGTATCAAGGTTCAACCTTCGCCGATTTCCGACTGGATCAATGGCGGGATCGAGCTTGAGGGTGACCAATGAAAAAGCGTCGGACCAAACTTACAATGCGAGCCAAGCGCGCACGAACTTCAAACAAATTCGATCTAAACGGATTCAAAAACGCCTTAAGAAATATGCCCGACCGCGTTCGCCCTTATGATCATCATGTCATTCGCTACCGCGCATTTGAAAGCGGTGTGGCGCATTGGAAAGCCATAAACGCAGCAATTAACTCTCACCCCGGTGGAGTCTTGGTAGATATTCCTTGGTTGCAATTCTGGGAATCGACGCGTGATTTGAATGAAGATGACTATTCTCAAGCGTTCTCGGGTGTGTGGCTCGACGATGCGCAGACCGCCAAAGACCGATCGAGAAAGCTCACATTTTTGCGTAGCAAAGGTCGCCACCACAATGAGGTAGATCATATTCACAAGCCGCTATTGCAGGACCTTCGCGAACGAATGGATGAAAACATTTTGGCGATTGGGCGAGGCTGTGCTCACCCCATTGATGACTTCGCGGCTTTGTGTAAAACCCCCGGTCGAGTCATGCCGATCGATTATATGTTCATAAGGTTCGTTCTTCCCGATGAACATGATGCCACCATGTTCAAACTACGGTGGGGCTGATGAAAAAGCGTCGGACCAAACTATCGCTTCGAGCCAAGCGCGCACAAGATACGACAACCTATCTGCTATCGTCGAAAGCGAATCGCGATCGATTGACGAGGTCGATTGCGCAATTGACGGTATCGCCAGACTTTCTGGCATATTTGGACAGGGCTACCGAGCAAGCCGATGAAGGCGCAACCATCCGGTTCGATAATGAAGCGGACGCGCTCGCGTTCTTAAAGTCAGCGCCTGTCGATCCAGATCGCCAGCCATGATCCTCCACACCACACGCACACAAGAGGTTGTGCAATGGGTTGAGGGCAACTGCGCAGAGCCGTCGAGCTACACCGTCTGCACAGCATGGAAGGCAGATTTCAAAAACGATGATCCAAAATCACCCCAAAAGATTACCCTAAAGCTATCCCCGGTCGATCAAATGCTATTCGATATCAATTTTGCGGGATGCTTCGTCAAAGATCATGGCAAAAATTGCTGGTATGATGCCTCATCGATCAATGCACTGATGATCCGAGTGAGGGCAGGCAACACATAAGGATGCTGGATCGAAGGTAGGAGTCGAACCTACTGGCCAGACCGTATCGAGGATGCGCCCTCACGGTCTCGCCTAACGCGTTAGAGCCAACTTGCCTGTGTTGGACCTTCTACCAGCACTGTTATCTAGTCCGCATCTCATAAATCGTGGTGGACGAGGGCGCGCAACATCGGTCAAGAATCTCCTGAACAGGATCGGGGATACCGTATGACGAAGGCTACCGCTGAAACCCTAAATCTGGGACATGAATACGATGCAGAAGACGGCATCGTTATGGTAAATCAGTGGGAAAAGCGTATAGATTGGGATGATCCGAACAAGCGCAATTTTCTTTGCGGATACGACTTTGAAGATCGTATCGCTTATAAAGCTGATGAACCTCACCCGTATCGTGTTGAGCTATCGATAGTCGAAAGTAATCACTACTATGACTATGGGTTTACTGGCGGTGACCCTGTTCTAGAATACATCGGTCGGGTCAACATGAAAGACTCGATGTTTGATGCCATCGCTGAATCGGCATTGGTCCGCTTCACGATTAGCTTTCTCGAATATGACGAAGAATTTGACCCGAAGGTTGTCATCACCGTATGCTTCAACGATATCACAGACCGTGACTTGTTCGTGATCCAGACTGGCGCGAAGGTGCTTGAGGATGACGATGGTTCGAAGGTGGCGGACTAAATATTGGTGCACTTCAGCGGTGAAATATGGTGCGCCGCCTATCAGGATCGCGAATGCGTTAACGGTCTGTTCCGCGTAGTAGCCCCCTCTCCGGAGGGGGTTATTCCACAGCCGCCACAAGGACCCCCTCATCTGTGTCGGTGACAACCGGCTACCCTCTCCACCTCCACGCGCTGCATCTGTGCTTCGTGTAAGCGTTCGACGAACACGATCTACGCCAAGGACGACATCGAGCCGATTTCCCCTCGTGCAAGCCTCCCCCGTCGAGTGTGAAATACGATATCACACTGCCGTTCGTGTGGCGTCCTCTTGAGCCGCACCCCCACTCGCGGTAATGCCGGAGGCGGGAGGCAACCCAAAAAACCGCATCATTTTTTGCGAGGGGTATGCCTAATGAAGATCACCCAAATGATTCACGATACGGTGGTGGCCTTCAAGCCCGACCGTCACCCCATCTATGCGTTGATCGCCCTCACGCTCTTGCTAATGGCCTTTGTCGCTCTTGCCTACTTTGGTAGCGCAGGGGCCGCGAACATGATCAAGGCAATATGGTAGGTCATTCTCGAAGATTGTCTTGACACCATCGTGTAGTTCGTAGTTCGCAGTGTCACCGAACTATGGAGGCACAAGATATGTCGATTTTAGATAAGCTTCACGCACTCATTGACCCGAAGCTCAAGGACACCTTCGATAAGAAGGCATATGATCCCGCCAAGGATCGCGCTTGGGTAGCTAACCGTCTTGAAGCGACCAAGACGCAGTTTGCTTCGACCGAGACCACGCGTGGTGGTGGTAAGCGCTGGTGGCAGCTTGCGAATGGCGTAGTCGCCTTCTCCCCGACGCGCCGCGACGGTCACCCGCTGGTGATCAATGGGCAGACGACCTTGTTCATTCCGAGCGAGCGCTTCAACGACTTCCTTGCGACGATGACCGAAGCTGTGAACGCAGGCGAATTCGACAAGGAATTCGAAGCTGACTCGACCGCTGGCACGACCGTCAAGGTGAAGACGCCACGCGCACCGCGCGCATCATCTGGTGAAGCTGGCAATGGATGGTCGGAAGAGCGCCGCGCCCGCTTCGCAGCAACCGTCGCAGCACGCAAAGCCGCTAAACCGTAACAGCATAGGGGAGGGTGGTTCTACTATCCTCCCCAGCCCCCTCACAGCCTCACACGGCACGATCCCGGCATTTTGCTTCACGATCCTGCCTGATATCCCTGACCCTGCCATACGGGGCTTGTAGAGGCTCCATAGCGACGATCTAATTCAAGCTCATAGGCGGTCTTTGGGACAGCCGGTGGCGCGATCGGTCCGGTATCCTGTTTCCACAGTTGATACAAAACTTCATCTACATCGTTGAGCGGATTGGCATACGGAATCTCGTGTTCGATGCAGTAGAGGCGTCGATAAGCAATGTCCCGAATGTGTTGCTTGAGTGGATCGGCCAAGCATCTGTGTAGAAATTCCACCTCACCGTGTTTAGACCATCCCATCTTCATCACCTTTCGATTATTTTAGCGCCAGTCTCGCCATCATCGCATCTTGAGCATCAATGCTCCCGTCTTTCTCGCATTGCGCAATAATGGCATGAGCGTTCTTTCGATCGACGCCACCGACGAAATTAAGAAAATGGCCAACACAACCGGCCAGCGATAGCCCGTAGTCGCTGCTGTCATCATCCAAACCGCGCCATTCTTCGAAACTTGCCGTGAAGTGCTCTGACTCTATCTGCGATTGCCAACGAACAACCCACGAGTCTGCATCGCGATGTATCGATCGCGTAATTGATATGCCATCAACCGTGGCGCGCACGATCTTCCTGCGTGTCTTGGCGTGCAAGGGTTTGCCCTTACTATCAGTCAGCGGGGCAAGTCGCTCGACGCGCCTATCTATGTCGGAATAAGTTCCAGACTCCCATAGCAACTCCATGTCGTCTGAAATTGTGAAGTGTTTTGGTCTGGTCATTTCATCCCCATCGCCATCATCGTGATCCAATGCTTGGTGTCAAAGCCATCCGGAATAAACATGGCGTGCATAGGCCAATAGTATTCCTGCCCCCGATACTCGTGTGGAGTGTCATCAGGCAGCGTTGCGTGTAGAGCTATCAGAATGGCTTGCGCACTCTCGATGTAGACCAGCGCATCGCCGCACGATCCCTCTAACAACACCTCGCCAATCATGTTGTTGAACGGCGTTATTTGACCTTCGTCATCTCGAATCAAAACCTTCTTCATGGCCGTCCAACCAAGAAAAGAGCCTCTTCGGCTGGATCGCTGATTTCGAACGCACCATCGCGTTCCGTCACGAAAAGGTGTGGCGTGCCTTTCTCGCGAAGCCATATCATCCGTTCGAGCCCGCCTAATACATTCTGCCAGTTATCACTGAACTTATTGGCAAATGCTCCGTCCAAAACCTGCATGGCCGCGAGTGCTGCATTCATTATATCCGTTTCAACATTTGGCTGAACCGTCGCCATAGGCAATATCCTTCATTCGCCGGGGAATACCCCCGCGCGTTGCTGCAAAATTAGTTTTCGTATCAGTTAGGCGTCGCGGCGCTTTGGCCAGCGTCCAACCACATCGTGGTTTGTAGACCACCAGCCCTCGACCGAGGCGCGATCATAACAACCTGCTCGATCGGGTGCAGGAAAGTTGTAATCCTTGCGCCAGCGATAGATCGTTGATCGTCCCGCACCGGTCATTTTCATGATTTCATCTATGATCATTCGCATCCTTTCTTTGTGTAAGGGGGCAACTCTCACGAAAGGGTGATGGGATCAAGCAAAAAACGGTGCGGGATCAAAGAAAGCGAACTGTGTCAAGCTATAATTGATTATAAATCGACCACGAAGTCTATAATCGTTTATAGATATGAGCACACAAGCGGGCAGTGTCGTGCGCCTATACTGCTAAATATGGGATGGCAGAGGATTATGAGCGTCGCACAGATCGCGAATGGAGCATGGCGGCAGATCGTCATGCACGCGAGGCGATGGTCTGCGCAGGCAATCTGAACGCCCGCTACAACGATCTTGTCGAAGATAATCAAACGCTCTTGGCGGAAATCGACAAGCTATCCGCGAAGCTCAATGCGCAGGCAGCAACAATCAAGGCGCTGGAACAGGTGATGGCGATGATTGAGGCGCATGTCTTCAAGGACTAACTGCGATCATAACGCGTGACGCAGGCAGCAAAGATATAGTGTCAGTTGTGAAGAGACTCGCTTATGAAAACGGCTGATCCTCAAGCGTCCACTTGAACGCCTTATTGGCTATAGCCTTGCATCGCTCCGCGTCACGGGTCTCTTGTGGTATGCGGTTATACTGTATGACTTGAGCTTGACGGATGATCACGAGTTTTACGCGACTGCACGCCGTAGGAACCGGCTGTGACTCTGCAACGATCACATCCTTATTCCAACTCGTAATAGGCCATTCATCATTATAGAGAAAAACCGATCTATTCGAACCCAATGACGAAAGTTCGTTGATCCGACACCGCTTCTGTTCGTTCCGGCATTCAATATGCAGGAAGGTATTACCATTCATGTCTTCACCAGTGAGGGTGCCTTCGGCGACGGCATATCCCGTGCCTTCCGTGCGGATATCACCATCATCGTAATAGGTTTTAGGCATCCATCGTATTGGCTGATCACCAAGCTTTTTCGCCAGCCACAATCCGCCAGCAATGGCTATTATCGCGGCGACCGCAAAACCGAACGCAAAGCTTCGAAAGTTCATCGACCATGCCCCATCCTGTGAGGGCAGCAGACCCGGTTCACTTGCAGTTTGCAAGCGGGCAGTAGGCTACGGAGTCAGCGCGTTCACATCGTGATAGCTCTCTGCCTTCGTCCAATCCCTCGATGTCGGCTTCTTGTTCCGCTCTACCACGCTACGGCAATGCGCCATAAGCTCGGCTTGCTGGTTCCGATCATACAGCCTCAACGCCTTGCGGACTTCATGCGGTTTGAAGCCATCACGCGCCATGGCGTTCTTCAACATCGTGCGCTTGTTCGACCATAGCACAGCACCAGTGCCGAAGAAGGCAAGGCCAACGAGGGTGAGAACGGTCATCATCACCTTTATGTATCACTGCATCGGGAAACATCAATCTTATCGATGGGGATAAATATCTTCGCTCAAACAATCGAGGTTATCCCATGAAGAATCCCGACCTATCCGACTTCAAACACGCGGTGGTGTTTTATGCCATTAGCGTGATCTTCGCTGGCCTATCAGCCTTCCTCCAAACTTGGGGGCGCGATCTCGACACCTTCGCCGCAATACTCGCTAACGGATACGCCGTTGGCTTTCTCGCGCTGCTATCCGTGTGCGGCTTCGGTCTCGGATCGATAAGCGTTTACGCTGGTATCCTTTCGCTAAAGGGAGGCAGCAAGTGATGCAGCCTACGGCAGACAATGTATCCGCAATCATCATCGAGGAGATGATGACATGGAACCCGAAGGAGAACAGCGAGAACACACGCCGTATCCAGCTAACCAACTTGAGCGAGCGTCTTATTCGCTACTTCGCGGTTCATTCTATGCAGCCCGAACAGCTTGACGGCTTACCGGGTGGCTACGGGATGGATGGCACGCTCGATGCTATTGTAGGACGCCGCAACATGACCAAGCGCGGGCTTATGGCAAGCTCGACCGGGCTGGTGGTTCCTCCTGCTACCGGGGCAGCGTGACCAGATACGCCAAGGCTAAAGCCTATCATCACCTCTACGATACCAAGGCATGGAAGGGCAGGCGGGCAGCACAGCTATCCGCCTATCCCCTATGCGCATTCTGCGAACGGATGGGTAAGTTTGTCTCGGCTACCGTGGCCGATCATATCGAGCCGCATAAGGGCGACGATGTGCTGTTCTTCGAAGGCGATCTCCAAAGCCTATGCAAGGTATGCCACGACAGCGCCAAGCAGCGTGAAGAGAATGCAGGCTTTAGCAGCGCTGTCGATGTGGATGGGTATCCGATTGACCCCAAGCACCCATCAAACCGGTGAACGGCGTGCCGATAATAGTTTTAGCTAAATAAAGATGAGCGCATGGGCGGGCCGGTGGCCTCGTGTCATCGGTCCGTTAGCTCGACCTTCTGCCGGGTATCCGTTCAGGCTACGCCTGCGGACCCGGCAGCATCAAACCCGACAGGGTAGGGGGTGGTTCGAGGTCTAGGGGCGTCCTCTTCCCCACCGCTCGTCCTCATTCGCGCGCGATTCCGCATTTCAGCGCCAATTTTTTGCTATGGTTTTTCAAACGGGGGAAAAGCGAATGGCAATAATCAAATTTGATTGGGCGGGCTACGAATATCAAACTGGCTTGAAGACGCTTAAGGACAGTTACGAGCGAGCAGCGCACTTGTTACAGGATGACATCGATGCGTCATACCGCGCTATCGACGAGTTCGACCTTGTTTTCGACGAGGGAGTGGACTCGGTTATTGAGGCTGATGACTATGGTAGCGTTACGCATAACCCCAGAGACTTTCTGATCCACGCCTCGTTAAGATCGGAGCAGTCTATTCAAGCACTGCGAAAAGCCTTTGCGATAATGATTTATCATCATTGGGAGAGGGCCGCGCGTGAATGGGGCAACAAGCCACATGGAGGGTTTGAAGGTCTTGTAAAGGCAGTTCAATCTAAAGACATCTGGATAGACCCTAATATGGTTGACCTACATGTTCTTGTGAACTCGTTAAAACACAACGCGGCAATCTGGGGTCAGCCACTCTTCGAATTGCGGCCGCAATGGTTTGCGAGAACATTCTCGCGAGACGCATCGAGTATTGAGTGGTTCGATATTATCGAGCTATGTCCGGTCGCAATGAACGACCTTTTCAACTGGGCGTCCCGCTCTGGTCCTGCCAATAACACGGGTTTTGATTGACGCGGCTAAATAGGCGATGCCGAACATCGCCAAGCCAACACGAGTAAAACAACTTTCAGGGAATCCCGGCAAGCGGCCTCTAAACAAGGCAGAGCCGAAACCGTCTGGTCTACCGTTACCCCCTACCGTCATGTCCAACCGCGCCAAGACGATTTGGAAGCGGCTGATACTGGCGATGCCCCCCGGCGTCTTCGCGAGCACCGACAGCTTCGCGCTTGCAGCGTATTGCGAGGCAGTCAGCACGCATCAGCTTGCCACCAGCAAAATCTCTGGTGGTGACATCGAGGTCACCGGATCAACCGGGCAGACCAAGATTAGCCCTTGGTTCGCCGTTCAGAGCGATGCCGCGCGCCTTATGGCAACGCTTGGTGCGAAGCTGGGTCTCGATCCAGTCAGCCGCCAGCACCTTAACGCAGATAATGGGAGTCAGGGTGGCGACGAGTTCGGCGACCTGATCCACTGACTGTGCGTGATACCGCCCGTGCGCAGCGGGTTATCGATTTCATCCAGAAGCTGAAAATCACGATCGGGGACGATGCGGGAAAGTTCTTCCACCTGCGTGGTTGGCAGAAGAGCTTTATCGAGGATGTCTACTCGCCCATTAATGAGATTGGCAATCGGCTCGTTCGAAGGGCGGTGTTCAGTCTTGCGCGTAAGCAAGGAAAGACCGAACTTGCCGCCGCATTGATACTGGTCCACCTTATCGGGCCGGAAGCTGAACTTAATGGAGAAATCTACAGCGCTGCGAACGACCGTGCGCAAGCTGGCATCGTGTTCAATGCCGTTGTTCGAATGATCAAAGCTTCGCCTACCCTTCAAAAATACCTTGAAGTGACCGTGTCTACCAAGACCATCCATGTAAAGACGAGCGGGATCAAGGCAGAAGGTTCAAAGTTCATTGCACTATCGGCGGAAGCCGGGACCAAGCATGGCCTGAACCCGTCCTTCGTGGTTTATGACGAGCTTGCACAGGCTCGAAACCGCGAGCTTCTATCGGTCCTGCTAACCAGTCAGGGTGCGCGTAAAGAGCCGCTGTTTCTGACCATCAGCACGCAGAACAACGATCCGACACACCCGCTATCTGAAATGATCGATGACGGTCTCAATTCGTCCGATCCCTCGGTGGTGTGCCACCTCTATGCCGCCGATGACGATTGCGAGCTATTGGACGAAGCGCAGTGGCTAAAGGCCAACCCGGCGCTTGGGGACTTTCGATCACTGGACGAGATGCGGGTGATGGCCAAGCGAGCCGTTCGCCTGCCGTCTGAAGAGGCAGAGTTTCGCCTTCTCTATCTGAACCAGCGCGTATCGTTGCACGCTCCCTTGATCGCAAACAGCGATTGGAAGGCGGCGACGATCGACCCGTTCGAATATGCGGATAAGGAGCCGATCTACCTTGGCCTCGACATGTCGAAGACCACCGATCTTACGGCACTGGTGGCGACATCGGTCAACGATGGTAGCCGCGTGAAGGCGTGGTATTGGAAGCCCGAAGGGCTGATCGAAGACCATACACGGCGAGACCGCGCTCGTTACGATCTATGGGCAAAGCAGGGTCACCTAATCGCAGCACCCGGACGCGTCATCAACCCTCGCTTGATCGCGAAGAAGATTATCGAGCTATGCGGCAAATACGATGTTCGCGGCATGGCTTACGACCGTAACCGAATGGCTGAAGTCCTGCGAACCTTCGACGATGAAGGGTTCGTTGCGGCGGAAGACACGAGTGGTCACCTTCGTATCGTCCCTTGGGGGCAGGGCTTCGTAGGTTTTGCGCCCGCTGTGAATGCGTTTGAAATTGCCGTTCTTACGAATGATTTAAAGCACGATGGCAATCCGCTCACGAATATGTGCGTAGCGAATGCGATGGTCGATCAAGATGCAGCCGGTAACCGTAAACTTGATAAAAACGCGTCTCGGTTTCGTATCGACGGCGCTGTAGCTCTGGCAATGGCGCTCGGATTGAAGGCGCTAGATAGAGTGGAAGCAGCACCTACGAACCCTTGGGATGATCCAAACTTCAAGATGATGGGGTTTTGACCCTGCGTTGATCCGACAGCCACCCGACATGCCAAGCTAAATATTGGCATGTTGTTCAATATCTTTGGAAGCGGGGAACGCCGATCCCTTGAAAACCCTAATCGCAGCTTGTCCGACCCGGCGAACTGGTTCGACGCAAGCCGTAAAAGTGCGGCTGGTATCGATGTAAACGAAGAGTCGGCACTCGGTGTCCCGGCTATCTGGCAAGCCGTCAACTTGATTGCCGGAACCATCGGTCACCTTCCGCTTCACCTCTACAAAGTCGATAAGAACGGACAGCCCACCAAGGCTACGAACGACCCGCTTTATTCGGTCATCCATGATCGGGCGAACGATGTTCATTCGAAGTCCGTGTTCTTCAAGATGCTGGTCTGGCGTGCGTTCGCGGGATCAAAGGGGCGCGGCATCGCGATTATTCTACGCGACCGAGTTCAGCGAGTGCGCGGGTTCGTGCCGGTTGATGAAACCTTGGTCAAGATCGACCAGAAAATCGAAAACAACCAACTTGTTCGAACTTACACCATCGGTTCCACGGTCTACAAAGCGAACGACATTATTGACTTCGCACCCTCGCTAAAATCCGATGGCATTGAGGCTTACGCACCGATCATCGTTCACCGTAACACTATCGGCTCGATGATTGCCGCTGAAGAGTATGCAACAGAGCTATTTGCGAATGGTGGTGTTCCGCCTCTTACTCTGACTGGCCCCGGCACCTCACCAGCATCCAACGACCGCGCTTCAGAGCAGATTATGGGCGCTATCAAGTCGTCCAAAGATCGTAAGCGCACGGTCTTGCCGATGCCCACCGGTTTCAAGCTCGAAAGCCTTGGCTTCGATCCGTCAAAGCAGCAGATGATTGAGCTTCGGCGGTTCAATGTCAGCGAGGCGAGCCGCATTTTTAATGTCGCGCCTGCAATGCTGCACGATCTTACTACCGGCACCTACTCGAATGTCGAGCAGCAGAACCTAAACTTCGCGCAGCAGACCATCCTTCCGATCGTCAAGATGCTCGAACAGGAACTTAATCTAAAGCTGTTCGGTATCCGCAACACAACCAACTATGTCGAATTCAATGTAGATGCGCTGGTTCGTGGTGATCTTTTGTCACGAATGGAAGCCTTGGCGCGTGCCGTCAACTCGGCGCTACTCACACCGAACGAAGCTCGCGCGCTCGATAACCGCGAAGCGAAGCCGCATGGCGACAAGCTTTACATGCAGAGCGCCACCACGGCGCTTGGTAGCACGCCTGCACCCGCCAACCCTGTCGTTCCGGCGAATGAGGCAGTTACCGAAGAAACCCCCCAGAATAACGAGGAAGACAATGGAGAAGCGTAACTATGATTTGAGCGGTCTCGAAGTCCGCGCACCGTCCGACGATGGCACAGGCAAGGCGGGCGGCTATGCTGCGGTCTTCAACAGCGACAGCCACGATCTGGGCGGGTTTGTCGAGGTGATCGAACCCGGCGCGTTCAAGCGTTCCCTATCGCAGGCACAGACGGGCGCTCTGAATATCTTCGCGCTATGGTCCCACAGCGACGCGTTGCCGCTCGGCTCTACCGGTTCGGGTAAGCTCACCTTGTCGGAAGATGAGCGCGGCTTGGCCTTCGAGCTTGATACAAAACGCTTCACGCCCGCGCAGCTTGATAGCCTTGCCGATGGCGAGCTTCGAATGAGCTTCGGTTTCACCGTCCGCGAACAGGAATGGAAGGAATTGGCCGATGGCTCGATTCTTCGGACGCTAAAAGATGTCGATCTTGTCGAGGTCTCTTTCGTGATCAATCCAGCATATCCCGACACCAGCGCTGCAAAGCGTAGTCTCGATAAGTGGCAGGAAGGGCGCGTTACACCATCTACCGTCGCGGAAGAAATCGCAGAAGCCTTCGAGGGGCATAAGGCATCCGATAAAGTTCTTCTCGACCTTCGTAATCGCGCCCGTGCCGCCTCTTTGAAGGCGCGCGGCAGGCTGTGACACTCTAAAGATAAATAATCTTCAGGACCCTTTCTGGAGATTACTTTCAATGAATATTACTGAACTTCGCACGAAGTCACTGAAGCTTGCGCATGATGGCGCTGACCTACTCAAGACTATCAAGGATGACGGCTCGAACGAAGCGGAAGTGACTGCGCAGTTCGATAATATGATGAAGGAAAGCGATGGCCTCGCAGAGCGGGCTGCACGCTTGGATGCTGTCGAGGCTCGCAATCGTTCGTTCGGTGAGATCGTCACGGACATCCCCGAGACCGGCACGACCGTCCGTCACGCCAACGACACCGATGAGAAGCGTGAAGCCGCTTTCAATTCCTACATTCGCGGCGAGAAGTCGCTTTCGGAAATCCGCGCTATGGGCGTTGCTACCGACCCAAAGGGCGGCGCACTGGTTCCGAACGGCTTTATCAGCAAGCTGATTACGCGCCTTCGCACCGAAGGTCCGATGCTTGACCCCTCGCTGGTTACCTACCTCTCGACCGCGAGCGGCAACCCGATCGAGATGCCGACCTTTGACGACGACAAGCGCGCCGTCATCATTGGTGAGAACACTCTCATTCCGGAAGACGATCTGGCCTTCAACTCGAAGACGCTGGGCGCATATAAGTATACCTCGAAGTTGGTCCGTGTTTCGAACGAGCTTCTTCAGGATGCAGCTATTCCGGTTGACGACACGATCAGTGGTGCTCTTGCTCGCCGTATCGGTCGCGGTCTGAACGAAGACCTCACCACCGGCACCGGCGTCAATATGCCAGAGGGTATCGTTACCGCCGCATCGTCGATGACCGCTGCACTGGCGACGGCATTCTCGGTTGAGGAGCTTTTCGCACTTCAGCACGCGATTGACCCCGCTTACCGTCGCACCGGAACTTGGATGTTCAACGATGCCGTTTTGCTGAAGGCTCGCACCATGAAGGACACCACGGGTGCCTTCATCTGGCAGCCGGGTATGTCGGTCGACGCTCCACAGACGATCCTTGGCCGTCCGTTTGTCATCAATCCTTACATGGATTCGGCATTCTCGACCGGTAAGACGGTAGCTCTGTTTGGTGACCTCAAGGCATACACCGTTCGTCAGGTTCGCGACATCTATGTCCGCCGCCTCGAAGAGCGTTACGCCGACTACGATCAGGTTGGTTTCGTCGCGCTCGCTCGCTTCGACGGCAAGCTTTTGGACAACGGCGCTATCAAGGCGCTGAAGCTCGCCTAATGAGGGCGACCGTAACCGCGAATCTTATCGGGGAGCTTAATCGCTCTCCCGGTGAGACCGTCGAAGGCAATGAGGCAGTCCGCCTTTGCGCAGCCGGTTTCGCTACTCCCATCGTGGAGAAGCGAGAAAAGGCAGTGACCAAAACTACAGCGAAGGAAGTTCGCTAACAATTGGGGAGAGCGTCAAGCTCTCCCCTTTTTGCTAAATATCGTCATGAACTTCAATCGAATATCCCGCACTGTCGAGCCGACACAGCTTCCCGTTTCGGTTGAAGATGTAAAGCTTCAATTGAATATCAGCAATCCAAACGAGGATGCGTTTCTCGTCAACTTAATAGAAGTGGCAACTGCGATGATCGATGGTCCGTATGGCATCGGCATTGCGCTTTGTCCGCAGACTTACGAGTTCTCTTTGAACGGCCTTTCGGCAAACTTCACGATCCCCATTTATCCGGTTCGCAGTGTCGATAAGATCGAATGGACGGAGCACGACGGTGTCAATTATTCTTCCACCGCGCTTCGCTTCGACCGCAACACCAACCCTTGTCAGGTCTACCACGATATCCGCGCCACACCGCGCGACGGAAGCGCCGTTCTGACATTCACGGCAGGCTTCACAACGGTTCCAGCCGATTTACGGCAGGCTATCGTGATGCTGGTTGGCCATCTTTATGAAAACCGTGAAGCCACCAGTGCGGTTAAGCTCGAAACGGTGCCGATGGCGGTAGATACGATCTTGGCTCGCTACCGTGTTAGCTGAACTAAATAATGGTATGACCAAAATTATCTTCACCAAAGACTTCGATTATCGGCAGGATGAATATCTGACGATCGCCTACACCGCTGGCATGGAATGCCTTGTAGACGATGAATGCGCTACGCAGGCGATTGATGCGGGTGCCGCTACCTTGGCTGAAGACGAAGAGCCTTCGGACGAAGAGTGATCAAGGCGGTAGGCGCGGGAATGTTGCGCGACCGTATCACCGTCACGCGTGCCAGCGAGGCACCGAACGGCAAGGGCGGCAAAAAGAAGGTAATCCAAACCATCGCTGATAGCCTGCCTGCCTCGATCACCGTCAAGCGCGGTGGTGAGGTGGTGCAGGCACAGCGCCTTGGTGCGCAGACGCCCTACGAGATCGTCATTCGATACGATGAGATCACTGCCAGCATCACCAGCCGGGACACGATCACGGACGGTGACGGCGTCGTTTACTCGATCGATTGGGTTGGCTCGCTTGATGAGGGCCGCAAGCGTTGGCTCTTGATTGAAGCGAAGGTAGGAACGGTGGCCAACCGATGACCCTATGGAGCGCGAACAGCGAGATTGCCAAGTGGAACAGTCAGATTGCCAACCTTCCCCATAAGGTTCGCGATGCGGCGAAGGACGCGAACACAAAATCACAGGATGAGTTTGCGAAGCGCCTTAACCGCGCCACGCCGCTTGGCGACGATCAAGATCACATCCGTAGCACGATCAAGAAAAGCGATGGTGACGCGAGCAAGTTGGAGAAGGTGGTAAGCATCGGCTCGGCAGCGCTGCACTACATCATTCCGTTGGAGTTTGGTCACAAGCTCGGTTCGAAATTCGTCCCCGGCGCACGGTTCTTCCGATCCGTTCGAACGATCATGCGAAAGAAGCACCGCAACCGTATGCGCACAGCCATCCGCAAGGCGCTCAAGGCGGTTTACCCATGAGCTACCGCGATCCATCCCTTGCATTGCAGAACGCCGTCTACGAGGCTCTGAAGGGCCTTGCTGGGGGTAGTGTGTTCTACGATGTGCCAGAGAAGCAATCGTTACCGTATATCTATTTCGGTGATGACGATCTTTCGCCGTCTTATGATGGCGGAGACTTCACAGACGCGACCGCCAATATCGAGGTCTTTGCCGCTGATAAGGCGGAAGTGAAGGAGCTTGCCGCGCTGGTAAGTGAAGCGTTGAACAAAGCTCTCGAATTAGAAGGATTTGTAGTCATAGAATGGTTTGTTGGTCCAAGTTCCTTCCGCGTTATGCAGGACGGAATGACCCAACAGGCATCATTGGAATTCGACTATCTGATCCAACCAGCCAATTAAGTCGTTGGGATAAATAATCTTCAGGACCCTTTCTCTGGAGATTATTAAATATGGCATACATTCAGCCCGTTCTCGGCGCACAGCTTATGATTCAGGTCGGTAACGGCGCTACCCCTGAAGTTTTTGCTGCATCGACTCTTATCAATACATCGCGTGGCATCAGCTTCACGACCGCCACCGAATCCGATGAACTTATCGACCTTGCCGACCAGCTTGCACCCGCACAGATGATCCGTCGCGTGAAGTCGGTAGATACGAAGATCGATGGCGCAGGCATGCTGCATAAGCCGGATGCGATCACTTGGCTTCAGTGGGCCGCGAAAGGCACCGTTAAGAATGTGAAAATCACGGACGGCACTTGGACTGTTACCGGGCCTTATGTCCTTACTTCGTTCAACATTACTGGCGACCGCGTTAAGTCTTCGGAATGCTCGATCACGCTTGAGCAGGCTGGTGCTGTAACCATTACGCCGACCGCCTAATATGAGTGGTTCCATGCGCTCGGCAACGCTCACAAACCAATTCGTAGGCGAGGGCTATCACAGCCTTCGTCTCGGAATTGACGAACTTATCCAGCTTCAAGAAAAACTCGGTGCAGGTCCGAATGTTGTCGCTACTCGCCTTTTGCAAGGCGAATGGCTGGTAGACGATATTCGCGAAACGATCCGTCTTGGTCTTATTGGTGGTGGCATGTCCCAAAAGGATGCCTTCGATCTTGTTAACCGATGCGTTAAAGAGGGTTACCTGATGGATTACATGTCCGTCGCGGCTAACACTATTTACGCGGCTCTTACCGGTATCGAGGATGAACCACTACCGGGGGAAGCGGACGCCCCGACGATGGAGAACCAGACCCCTTCGGAAGATTGAAGTGGGGTGAGTTTTTCAAAGCGGGCGGGGCAGCAGGCTATACACCCAAAGAGATACGCGAAATGTCTCTTTGGGAATTCCTTATGACGATCGAAGGTTGGAAAAAAGCCAACAATGTTGGTGGAGATGCGGACGGCAGTGCCAAGCCACCAACGGAAGACGAATTCGAACACGCGTTAGCTACGATGCTCGACTAACAAGCGAACCGGCCATTCTGCTAAATATGGGATGGCCGGTCCTTCTGCAACACTCGAAACACGCTTCACTGCAAACATCACGCAAATGGAAGCCGAACTTAAACGGCTTACGCGTCTTAACAATCAAGCCGCTTCTAACGCAGCAGCCGCACACGCACGAGCCGCGAAGGCTTCGAACAATGCGTGGGCAAATTCCAACATCGGTAAGGCGCTCGAAAGCCAGCTTCGCGGCATTGGTCCGATGCTCAAGCAATACGGCGCGCTGTTCGCCAGCATGTTCGCGGGACACGAAGCCCTAAACGCGGTAGATACCTACACCCGCTTCACT
>Ga0308164_10001769_pt1 | contig 23543 bp, 21 predicted proteins | sample PhyTR2_FD_201031 | JGI IMG/M metagenome (GOLD analysis project Ga0308164, IMG submission 201031) | Phyllosphere microbial communities from UC Gill Tract Community Farm, Albany, California, United States - DLSLT.R2 | ecosystem: Host-associated > Plants > Phyllosphere > Unclassified | place: USA... | reverse complement strand
CCTTTTTGGGAATGGCGGTAATGTAGCAAGACGCAGCAATCGACACCTATGTCGCCGAAAGCTACGGGTTACCACAAGGCCAAGGTCCGTCGTTCCGACGCGGACGCCTTCGCGCGAAGCTAAGGCAAATACCGTGAACAAGAGCCGTCAGACCGACACAGCTCTATGAATGAGCCCGAACGAACACTGACCTTCGAAAGGCTGGTCTGGATCGATGACAGGAGTTTATCGGGGTGTGCTGCCGTAACAAACACGACGAAGAAGCCGTTCCCGATCTCGTGTCCTTCGATAACGCCAGCAGGCTCTATGGCAGCGCCTATCGCGTCCTCGACATCATAGAGTTGGAACGTCTCGCCTTCGATACCAAAATCCTCATTCGCCAGTTTCAAATGAATAGAGAGCCGTTGCGGGTTAATCGCTTGGGTTGGGATCGGGCTGTACATGAACGTTAAACCTGCAACTGTTAACATGGCAGCTAAAGCTATTACCATCTAGGTCGTCGCCTTCCGGTCAATCCCGCCATCTGACCGCTACGGACGGGCTATGTCCGTGCCCAGCCGCTATACGAGGCAGCGCCGGTCGTCATATCGATCACGAAGGTATCACCGCCGATCCGGCTCGCATAGAACCTTCCGTCGATATTGCTGATGGCGGAGAAGGTGTCGGTCGCGGGGCGGGTCGCATCGAATTTCCGGTGCATTTCGTCCGTCGCGCCCTGTTCCGGCGCAATCTGCCACACAGGCCGGTTGCTGGCGTCGAACAGGAACACCTCTCGCCCCCAGATCTCCCGGTGAATAACATTTCTCGCCGGATATGCATCGAACAGAACCAGACGCCCCAAGCCTGGCACCGGTAAAATCATTCCTATTGGGTAAGACTGCACAACCCGGTCCGATATCCTCGTTCGACACCACAATACGGCGTGGCGGTTAATTCCCGAAATTCGATCGATTCCGAGAACGCCGAACCCCTCTCGCCTTCCGTTCATTCGCGGAAATTATCCCTCGATCAAATCTCGTATCCGATTTGCCAGAACATCCATCGCGAACGGCTTGGTAAGGACGTGCATCCCAGCATCGAGATGGCCGTGGCTCAAGACGGCGTTCTCCACATATCCGGTAATGAACAGAACCTTCAGATCGGGCCGTGCGACGCGTGCGGCATCGGCCACCTGCCGGCCGTTCAACCCGCCTGGGAGCCCCACGTCCGTGACGAGCAGATCGATACGCAAGTCTGAATTGATGACCTTCAGCCCAGCCGCACCGTCTGCGGCCTCAATCGCGGTATAGCCCAGATCGGTCAGAACCTCAGCGACAAGCATGCGCACGGTCGGCTCGTCGTCCACTACCAGCACCGTCTCGCCGGCCTCGGCGCGCGGTACGGCTTCGGTCTGCGACTCCACGTCGTCCAGTTCGACCTCGCCTTGATGGCGGGGGAGGTAGACGCACACCATCGTGCCCTGATCGACCTCCGAGTAGATTGCCACCGAACCACCGGACTGCTTGGCGAAGCCGTAGATCATCGAGAGTCCAAGGCCGGTGCCCTCGCCGATCGGCTTTGTGGTAAAGAACGGGTCGAACGCTCGGGCGATCACCTCCGGCGGCATACCGGTTCCTTGGTCGGACACGCACAGTGAAATGTACTGTCCGGGATCAAGACCGCGCTCCTTGGCCATCCGCTGGTCCATCCAGCGGTTGCAGGTTTCGATCGTGATCGTGCCGCCATGCGGCATCGCGTCCCGCGCGTTGATGCACAGATTGAGGATGGCGTTTTCGAGTTGGCTGGGATCGGTCAGGCTGGGCCATAGTCCGGCAGCATTGACCGTCTCCACTTCGATCGATGGTCCAACCGTACGGCGGATCAGATCCTCCATCCCGCGGACGAGGTGGTTGACGTTGGTGGGCTTGGGAGCAAGCGTCTGTCGGCGTGAGAATGCGAGCAGCCGGTGGGTAAGAGCCGCCGCACGTTTGGCCGCCCCTTGCGCTGCGCCGACATAGCGTTCGACATCGCCGGTCCTGCCCTGAGCAATCCGGATCTGCATCATCTCCAGGCTGCCGGAGATACCGGTCAGCAGGTTGTTGAAGTCGTGCGCTAGGCCGCCGGTAAGCTGGCCGACCGCCTCCATCTTCTGCGCCTGCCGCAGCGCATCCTGAGCCGTCACGAGGTCCGCCGTTCGCTCCGAGACACGGGCCTCCAGCGTCTCATTGAGCTCCCGCAGCGCTTTCTCTGCGCGCTTGCGCTCCGTGAGGTCCAGCATCGCGCCGATCATGCGGGCGGCGCTTCCGTCTTCACTACGGAAGACGTGCCCACGGTCGAAGACATCGGCGAAGCTTCCGTCGGCACGGCGGAAGCGGTACTCGGACGCCCAATGGTCACCCGCTCCATCGATGATCGCGTGGATGTCCCTGTCGACCCGCTCCCGGTCATCGGGATGGATGTTGCCGATCCACCAGTCGCCGGTCGGCTCGATCTCGTTTTCAGCATAGCCGAAGAGCACTAGGACCGCCTCGTTCCACTCTACGGAGTTCGAGGCCAGATCCCAGTCCCAGATGGCATCGTTTGTCGCCTTGGCGGCAAGACGGTAGCGCTGTTCGGTCTCACGCAGCGCAGCCTCGGCCGCGCGCCGCTCGGTCTCGTCGCGAGCAATCTTGATGAAGCCGGTGATCGTACCCTGCGCATCATGCAACGGACGAACCGATCCGTTGGCGAAGAACCGGCTTCCGTCACGTCGAACATGCCATCGTTCGTCGTTGGCGCAGCCCTTGTCGCGTGCCGTCGTCAACTCCTGCGTCGGAACGCCAGCGGCTCGGTCTTCGGGGGTGTATAGGATTTCGACGGAGCGACCCCGGATCTCGTCGGCGGACCAGCCAAACACAGCTTCGGCGCCGGGGGTCCAGTCCATCACTTGGTTCTCGGTATCGACGGTGAAGATGGAATGGTCCTTCACGCCTTCCACGATACGACGGCTACGTTCTTCACTTTCCCGCAACTCGGTTTGCGCACGGTGTGTCTCGGTGGCGTCATGGCCTTCGACGAAGATACCTGTCACATCACCGGCGTCGTCGATGATCGGTTCATAGATGAAGTCGAGGATGCGCTCGACCTGGTCGCCGCCCTCTCCATTCAAAAGGAGCGGGATATGATCGGCGACGAACCGCTCGCCCGTCTGGTAGACGGAGTCCAACAGCTCGTAGAATCCCTGGTCTACCAGCTCGGGAAAAGCGTCACGTACCGTCTTTCCGATCAAGACCCGATCTCCGAACAGACGGCGATAAGTGGCGTTCGCGAACTCGAACACGTGCTCCGGCCCGTGTAGGATCGTGATGAACCCTGGCGCCTGTTCGAACAGGCGCCGCTGCCGTTGGGTGTCAGCGGCACGACGGCGCTCGGCCAACACCTGATCGGTGATCTCGGTACAGGCGCAGAACAGCCCCTCCACGGCTCCGGCTTCGCCCCGAACCGGGGTATAGGAGAAAGCGAAGTGAGTCTCCTCGACGTAGCCGCGCCGCTGCATCATGAGCGTGATGTCGTCCATGTGGACAGGCAGACCTGCATAGGCCTGTTCGACTATGGGAGTCAGGTCACCCTCGATTTCTGCCCACACCTCCATGAACGGTCGGCCGAGCGCCTCAGGATGCTTGTCGGCCAGGACGACCGCGTATGCATCGTTGTAGAACAGCGTCTGCTCGACACCCCAAGCGACGAACATGGGCTGGTTCGAACCGAGCACGACGCTTACCAACGTCTTCAATGGAGTCGGCCATCCCGCGGGCGCGCCCAGTGCAGTCTCGCTCCAATCACGGGCACGGATGGCAGCGCCCATCTGGCCACCGTCGATTGGGAAACTGAGCATCTGATTTCCGATGTCCTATGTTCGGTCGGTCGGTTCAGCGCGCCGCTTGCCGGTCAGCCCGCCTGTCAGGTGACTAAGGCGTGGAAACGCCTTCCTCAATGGCGCCGCGTTGGAATCTGACGGACTTCCCGCTGTCCCTTACGTGTTCGCTGACGCTGGTGGAACCGTGTGGGCGAAGGGTCGCGAGACCGTCGGCGTGCCGATGTGAATTCGGACTCGACGCCAGGCCCGTCCATGGACGACGCTGCTTCCTCGAAACCGGACGCTTGCGGAGGACGCATCCCCATCCCTTATCACCAACGACGGGACGTATTCCCAGCCCACCCGTTATCATTCCATGCTCCGTCGCCTCATATATGTCAGCCTGTCCACGCGGGAGCCGGACAGTGCCGTACGGCACTGATGCCTCCATGACGGGGCGTGATGCACGGCGGCGCGGCCAACGCATTCGCTCCCGGCGGCGGGCGCGTGCCTGGCGGATCCGCACCGTGTCCCTGCGTCGTCGAGACTGGAACGAGGTTGCTCCGGCACTACATGGAATGACACCAACCGGAGGGACGGAAGAATGATCGAGCGTGCGCTGGCCGCCATCGTCGAGGCGGATCTGCTGCTGCTGATCGAACGCGGTCGCACCGAAGGCCGCCGGCTCGACTTCAAGCGCGATCTCCCGGGCGGCGGGGAGTCCGAGGTACGGGAGTTCCTGGCGGACGTGACGTCGTTCGCGAACGGCGACGGCGGGGACATCGTGATCGGGATGGAGGAGGACGGGAACGGGACCGCAAGCGCTCTGCCCGGCGTGCCGACCGAGAGCCTGGACAGCGCCATACTCGCGATGGAGGCTCGCGTCCGGGACTGCGTCGACGCCCGTCTGCCGGCGTTCCACGTCCACGCCGTGCCGTTGGCGAGCGGGCGGGCGGCTCTCGTCCTGCGCATCCCCGCCAGCCTGCTCGCGCCGCACCGAGCGGTTTACGGGAAGATCAGCCGCTTCCATGGACGGAACAGCCGGGGAAAGTTCGAGATGGACACGACCGAACTGCGCACGGCGTTCGATGCCAGCGGTTCCGTTCCGCAACGCCTGCGCGCGCTCCACGACCGTGCGGTCGCGCTTTCGCAGGGGGGCGACCTGCCGTGCGTGCTCGAACGCGGGCCGACCATGGTGATGACGGTCACGCCCCTCTCCGTGCTTCGCGAGGCGCGCGACGTCCGGTTCGTCCGAGAGACCGCGGTGCTTCCGCCGAACGCGGCGGGCGGCATCTTCATGACGCCCGGTCTCGACGGCTACGTGGTCCATGCGCAGATCGGCGACGATCCCCGGATCGCGCGCGCCTGGTCCTACAACCACCGTCGCGGATACGTGGACATGGCATGGGTCATCGGCCGTACCCGCGACGATCGCGGCATCGTCTGGCGTCGGTACGTCGACGAAGCGCTCATCGCTGCGGTCCGAGCGTCCGTCGCTCGGCTGACGAGCTTCGGCATCGATGGGCCGTGGGTGGTCATGGCGACGCTGATCAACGTGAGGGGCTTCGCCGTCATCACCGGCGACGACCATCTCACCAGCGCCGCCTGGCAGGACCCCGCCTTCCTCGGCCAGATCACGGACGACCACCTCGAACCGACCTCCCTCAAACCGATGCTGGACGCGTTCTGGCGCGTGTTCGGCGTCGACGATCCGCCGGGGCTGCCGGAGAGCGGATCGCGGGCCTGAGTCCGAAACCGGGCTCGCACACCATGGCCGCGGGGCGGATACCGATGAACATCGGCCTCGACGCTTCGGAGTTCACCCGATCGAGCTCCTCTCCGGCCTTTCGCAGATCGGCCCGCCAGCGGCGGATCCGCCAGCGGTCGTCGTGTTCGCCGAGGTCGGGAGTCCAGGCCTTCGTCGAGAACCGCCGGATCGCCTAGTCGCCCTGGCGCACGTCGCGCGCGTCGAGGAGATCGATCTCGTACCTGAGCTTCTCGGTGGGGCTCGGCCTCCCGTCGATGGGGGCGGTCACGGGACCGCGGCGCGCCGTTCGCCGCGAGCGGTGCCCATCGCCGCCTTGCGGCCGAAGCGTCGCCCGCGATTCCGGGGCTGCTGCCTCCATGCGCCGAGGGACCATCGACGAGCGTGGGCCGTACATCGCCGTACATCGCCGTACATCGCCGTACATCGCCGTATATCGCCGTACATCGCCGTACATCGCCGTTCGGGCCGACGCGGATCCCGATCCCTCGATCGCTTGCGTTCCGCAGGACCGCCCCTCTCCTCGCCGCATCCGCGCCTCGGCGCGGATGCGGGGTCAGGGCGTCGCAGTGCCGTTCAGTTCGTCCGCCAGGAGGTTCACGCGCTCGACGACCCATTCGAATGCCGGCGGCTCGCCGAACATCATGCCCGTCATCCGATCATAGTCGGTGGAGAGCTGGTCGATCAGCCGATCGCTGGGAGCGATGTTGAAGGTTCCCGGCACGGCTTCGTCCAGCTTCCTCCATCCGTTTCCGAACGTGCGCTTCGAATGCTCGACGACGTCGACGAGGAGATCGCGATCGTGCACCGCGGCCGCGATCTCCGGAATCTCACTGAGGCGAGCGACGTCGTAGTAGTGACGCGAAAGGCGGTTCCGGTCGTCCAGGACGTGACCCTGATCGCGGTCCCTGCAGGAGGTCCCGTGGAGTATGACGAGCTTTTCGAGCAGGGTGCGCTGTGCGGCGACGGCCCTGATGCCGTGGACCTCGAGATCGATCTCGACCTCGGCGGAGATGTACGGGGTCACCGAGGCCAGGACGTCCGGCAGGACCGCCGATCGGGCGCCCGCCTCTATCTTGACCATCTGCGGATTGTAGCCGGCGCCTCCGTCGGTGACGCAGGGATAGCGTACGAGCAGGATCGGCTCGGCGGGGTTCTCGTCGTCGATGTCGACTTCGGCCATCACCGGCAGGGTGGCCAGAGCGGCGGCGACGTGCTCCCGCAGTTCGCCGTGCACGTAGGCCGTGCATTCGGCGCGGAGCTCCTTGATGGCGCGGTCCAGGGGCTTGCCCCTGAGCGGGCCGTGGCGGTTCGCCGGATCCTCGTCGCCTTCGAACCCCAGGTCCTCGCGCATGACGACGATGTCGACGTCCTCCGAGAAGCGGGAGATGGCGTCGTAGACCTTGGACAACGACGTTCCGCCCTTGAAGACCACGCGGTGCGCGGTTCCCGGCCGGCCGTTGAACAGAGCGTCGAGGACGACGCAGACCCAGAAGTCCTTCTCCACGTTCGACGGCGGGGTGCCGATTCGTTCGGCAGTGGCGTCGAAGACGGCTGCCCGCTCGATCTCATCGAGGGACAGGAACTCGGCGATTCCCGGCGTCAAGTCAGGCCGCCACCACCTGGGAGGCCACCGCCGCCGCCCAGCGCGGCAGCCGGTTCATTCCCCGGGCCAGATCGCGTTTCGCATCCGCGTCGAGACGCCCGCGCAGGATCTCGACCGTATCGGCGCGCGCCGCCAGGTCGCGTCCCAGCCAGTGCATCGCCTGCACGGCGGCGGCGCTCTTGGAGCCGGAGAAGCTCATCATGGCGGGATTGGCGTGCTTGAGCCTTATCCTCCAGTTGCCCGCCTTGATCGTGCGGCTGCTGCCGTTCGTGATGTAGGTGTTGCGCGCCGGAACGGCGTTCGTCAGTCCCAGACGGTTCGCGGCGACGATGTCGTCGGGCATGATCCTGATGCCGTCGCGGCGTGCGACGGCGTCGACCACCGCATCGACCTTGGCCGGCGCGTCCCGCCTCAGAGCGGGACTGTGTCGGGGGAGGTCGTAGAGGCCGCGCCCCAGACGCCGGATGTCCCCTCGTCCGGCCAGGCGCGACAGCGCCTTGTCGACCGCGGTACGGGTTCCGATGTCGAGGAAGTCTTTGGCGGTACCGACCCAACGGCCACGGCCATGCCCGCGCATGCGGCGCAGTATGCGATCGGCGACGGCAGCTGACATGATCGATTCTCCTTCCACTCGGTCAGAAGTCCTACACCAAACTTCTGACCGACCCAAACGGTTTCACCGCCCGTTTTCGTCTCGTGGATCCCCACTTGCAGCAGTGCGCTATCACAATCGGACCTACCACTTCATGAACGACCCCATGAGAGCCGACGCCCCCCTCAGGTCGACGTCGCCCCCCCTCCCCGCCTGGGACGCGCCCGGCCGCCGGACCGATGCAGCGCGAACGGCGACGCCGTCCCTTCGACCCCGTCTCCGTGCATCGGGCGCGCCGATGCAGCGACCGACCGATGTGCGGTCGGGGACCCGGCGTCGCCGGAAGGTCGATCGGGCTCCGCGGAGCCTAGACCGGCAGGTCGATCCCGAGCGCGGCCTGCGCTTCGGACCGGTTCAGCACGACCGCGTGCCGGGTCTCCGGGTCCACGATGCCCCCGCCGCCGAGCAGGCCGAGGCGTTTCAGGACGTGGACGAGCATCGCGAGACGGACCGTCAGGACCGTCCGTCCGTCGACCATCCCGAAATCGGTCGCGACGACGGCCTCCTGTTCCGCCGTCAGTCCGGGTCGAGGCCCGATCCACAGATCGAAGGTCTGGTTCCATCGGCGATCTTCCGCCCCCGACGCTCCCGCCGGCCCCGGACTCCGGACGCCCAGGATGCGGTCGAGCGGGAAGTCCCCGAACTCCTCGTCGACGTGGCAGAAGCCTCGGACGTGCCAATCGGAACCGTCGCTGCCCAACGCGTGGGGCGAGATGCGACGCCATTCGGCGCCGATGCCTTCGGCACCCGTCGACCGATGGCGCACCTCCAACGACGCCTTCCCGCGGATGGCGGCGAGCACTCCCCGCAGCACCGATGGATCGACGCGCTGCCGGGGCACGGCGGCGACGTCGGCTTCCGGCGGCGCGGCGATCCACGATTCCGAGGGCTCGGCGAGACCCTCGGCGAGCGAACGCAGTCGCGTCAGGTATCCTCCGGGATCGGGGTCGAGGAAGACGGATGCGAACCCCGGCCCGGCCACGTAGCGCTTGGCCCGCTTGTCGTAGACCGCATTGTCGGGCGCCCGATCCTGGTAGAGCGCGAGATCCTTCGATGCCTGGGGCACCGACACCCCGAAGACGCCCATGATGTCGGACCGGTTGATGCCGCCCTCCCAGAACAGTCTGAACTCGATGAACTCCAACCGCCGCAGCACCCCCCACGACAATCCCCCGCCATCAGCCGACATCGCGCGCACCATTGAACAGACCAGTATATAAACTATATGGATACAGTTGATGTATCCGCTTCGTGGTATGCGCGTCGCGGGGTCCGGTCAACGTGCGTGCCATGGATGATGCGAGGAGCGACGATGGGCAGAGCGATCCGGTCCACTCTGGTGGTGCATTCACGTCTCGCGATGCGCGAGGCAAGACTGGAGGCCGCGCGTGCCGGTCGTCACGGTCTGCAGGTCATGACCTTCGAGCAGGCCGCCGCGCGTCTCGCAGGCGGCTTTATGCGTCCCATCGACGACGAGGCGCTTCGTGAAGCGGTCCAGGAGGCGCTGCGGTCCACGCCGATGGGCGAGTTCGACGGCATCAGGGGACTCCCCGGCATGGTCGGCGCGGCGGCGGACACGCTCCATGGGGCATGGCGGGCGGCCATCGACCTCTCGTCCCGCACGGGCGATCATCCCCGCATCGGCTCGATCGCGCGTCTGGAGGAGGCCGTGCTCGCGGTACTGCCGGACGGGATGATGCGGCCGGTGGACATCGTCGCCGCCGCGACGGATCGGATCCATCACGCGCCGGCCGTGATCGGCCCCGTCCTGTTCGAGGGCATGACGGACCTCGCGCCCTGCTGGCGGCCGTTGGCATGCCTTCTCGCACGGACCGTTCCCGTCACCTGGGCGGCGGGGCCCCGCTCGACGCCCGGTTGGCTCGACCCGGCCGTCACGGTCGAGCGCACGCCGCCGGAGACGCCTTCGACCTCGGTGGTCAGCGCGGCGACCGCGTACCACGAGGCGATCGAGGCGATGCGCTGGGCACGATCGCTGCTGGCGTCCGGCGTCGACGCGGCGGAGATCGCCATCGCGGCGGCGTCTCCCGCCGACTACGACGCCGACCTCCTGGCGCTGCGGGCCGACGCGGACTTCGATCTGCACTTCGTCCACGGAGTCCCGGCGGTGACGACGCGCGACGGCCAGGCGGCCGCCGCGCTCGCGGACGTCGTCGTGCGCGGGATCACGCAGACCCGGCTCCGCCGCCTCGCATCGCTGTGTCGCGAGTCGGGGCCGCTCTCCGAACTGCCCAAGGGATGGCTCGGCGTGCTGCCCGACGACGCGCCCCTGTCGACGCCCGCGGCATGGAACCGCCTGCTGGCACGGCTGACGCCCGAGGACTGGCCGGACGGAGTGGACCGCACGCCGACGCTGCGCGACGCGGTCGACGTCCTCGGCCTGGGCCCCGGCGCCGCGACGGCGGTCGGCGAAGCCTTCCTCGGGGGCCGCGCCCTGGAGATCTGGCGCCGGGCCCTCCTCGCGGGGCCGGCCGCTTCGATCGACGCGACCCTCGAGACCATCAGGCAGGACGATGGGCTGGAGGCGTGCGCCTCGGTCTCGCTGATGCCCGCCGACGAGCTGGCCGCGTCGCCGCGTCGACACGTCCGCCTGCTGGGTCTGAACTCGTCGCGCTGGCCGCGCGCCGCATCGGAGGACCGCCTCATACCCGATCACGTCGTTCCCGCCCGCGAACTCGATCCCCTGCCCCCGGCGCTGTCGGACCGGCGTCACTTCGAGACGATCCTCGCGACGACGGCCGACGAGGTCGTGATGTCGTACGCCCGACGCGACGTCGGCGGCCGGCTGCTGGGCCGCAGTCCGCTCCTCGTCGGCCGGGAGGACGTGGAACGTCTGCGCAGCAACGCCGTCCCCCGGCACGCGTTCAGCGAGACGGATCGTCTCATGGCGCGGCCGTGGGAGTTCGGTGGCGGAGATCAGGCGATCTCCGCGAAGTCGTGCTGGACCGACTGGCGGCGGGAGGGGGTCACGCCGCACGACGGGCTGGTACGAGCCGACCATCCCCTCATCGTCGAGGTCCTCGACCGGACCCAGTCGGCAAGCTCGCTGAGGACCCTGCTGCGCAATCCCCTGGGATTCGTCTGGCGCTACGCCTTCGGCTGGAAGGCGCCGAGGAACGGGGCGGAGCCCCTGGTCCTGGACCCGCTTCGGACCGGTGACCTCATCCATCTCGTGCTCGAGCGCACGCTGCGTGCGCTCGAGACGGCCGGCGGCCTCGCCGCCGCGGACGGCGCGAGGATCGGCGCGGCGGTGGCGGCCGCGGCGGACGACGTCGCCGCCGGATGGGAGGCCCGCCGCCCGGTTCCACCCGACGTCGTCTGGAGGCGCACGCTCGACGACGCTCGCTCGCTCGCCGTTCGGGCACTGGCGTACGACGACCATTCCGCGGGAACCGCATCCTACGGCGAGGTACCGTTCGGCGGGGCCGAGGTCAGGACCGCTGCCGCGCTTCCGTGGGATGCCGCGGTTCCGGTCGACATCCCGGACGCCGGCTTCAGGATCGAAGGCTACATCGATCGGCTCGACGTCGCCGCCGACGGCGGCCGTGCGCTGGTGCGCGACTACAAGACCGGCAGGCCCCCCAGGAACGCGATCCGGCTGGACGGAGGCCGGGAGCTCCAGCGGTGTCTCTACGCGTTCGCCGTGAGGCGGCTGCTCGGAGAGGACGTGGAGATCAGCGCTTCGCTGCTGTACCTGCGGGAGCCCTTGGACCTGAGGCTGGAGGCCCCCGACGAGGTCATGAGGGAGGCTTCGGGCCATCTGCGTTCGGCACGGCGCTCGCTGATGGGCGGTGCCGCGCTGCCGGGTCCCGACACCGGCGGCGACTTCGACGCTCTCGCCTTCGCACTGCCCGCCAACGCCGAAGCGACCTACGCGAAGCACAAGAGGCCGGCCGTCGCCGAGCGCATGGGCGGCGGCGCCCTGGTCTGGGAGGCCGAATGATGACAACGACCATCGGAATGCTGAAGGACGACGAGGCCCGGCGGGATGCGATCCGGGCTCACGACCGCTCGATGCTGGTCGAGGCCGGCGCCGGATCGGGCAAGACCGCGATCATGGCCGGGCGCGTCGTCGTCATGCTCGCGCAGGGCGTTCCGCCGCGCGCGATCGCGGCGGTGACGTTCACCGAGCTCGCGGCCGGCGAACTGATGTCCCGGGTGCGCCGGTTCATCGAGGATCTCGCCGCCGGCATCGTCGCGCCCGAGCTTCGCGTCGGTCTCCCGGATGGGCTGTCGGACCTGCAGCGGGCGAACCTGACGGCGGCGAGCGCCGTCATCGACGAGATGACGTGCTCGACGATCCACGGCTTCTGCCAGCGTCTCATCGGGCCCTATCCGGTGGAAGCGGACATGGATCCGGGTGCCACCGTGATGGACGGTGCACAAGCCGATCTCCTCTACGCCGAGATCGTCGAGGGCTTCCTGCGCGAACGCCTGTCGACGGGGCGGGGCGGCATCCTCGCGGAGATGGTTCTGCACGAGGACGGGCCCACCGTCCGGCTGATGCACCGGATCGCCGACGCCCTGAGGCGCCGTCGGACGTTGGCGGCACCGGCGGTCGTTCCGCTGGCCGATGCGCTGCGAGCGTTCCGCGACGCCGTCGATGCGCTGGCCGCGTTCGCCGACGGTTCGGCCGTCGCCGAACCCGAGACGGCGGCGATCGCGCGGGGGCTCGTCGCGATGGCCGCCGGCCTCGTGGCGGCGGATGCCCGGACGGCGCCGGCCGATACGGTGGCGCTGCTGACGTCGCGTCCCCCGCCGGAGCTCTGCACGAAGGGAGGGTCGCTCTCCGCCTACTCGAAGAAGGGGAAGTGGGCCACGGCCGCCAAGGCGAACGGCTTCACGAAGGCGGACGCGGATCGGATGCACGATGCCGCCAGGGAGCTCTACGAGGCCTGCCGCGGGACGTGGCGGGATCTGCTTCGAGCGGCCTCGGGGAACGTGCTCGCCGCGCTGATGGAGGAGGCCCGTCCGATCCTGCAGCGCTTCCGCGATCGCAAGCGGGCGGGCGCCAGACTCGACTTCGACGATCTCATCCATTCCGCTCGCGACATGCTCCGCGATCACGAGGATATCCGCAGGGCGCTGGGCGAACGCTACCGGCACGTTCTGGTCGACGAGTTCCAGGACACCGATCCGCTGCAGTCGGAGATCCTCTGGCGTCTGTGCGGCGATCCCGGCGAGGAAGCGACGGATTGGACCACCTTCAGCATCCGACCCGGCGCCCTCTTCCTGGTGGGGGATCCCAAGCAGGCGGTCTATCGGTTCCGCGGCGCCGACGTCGGAGCGTACGTCCGGGCGCGCACCGCGTTCTCGACGCACGAGGGCGGCGGCGTGGTCTCGATCTCGACCAACTTCCGCTCGTGCGCCTCGATCCTCGCCTTCGTCAACGAGCGGTTCGAGGCTGTGCTGTCGGCCGAGGGTCAGCCCGGCTTCACGGCGCTGGACCCCTTCCACGGCGATCCGGCGGAAGGTGTCCGCGTAGCGGCGCTCGACGTCGCGGCGGCCCGTGAGGACGGCTCCGCCGACATGGAACGGCAGCGCGATGCCGAAGCCGCCGCCGTGGCGGAGCTCTGCGCCGGCATCATCGGCAGCTACCAGGTGATGGACCGGGAGGCGGGAACGACGCGTCCGTGCCGGCCGGGCGACATCGGCCTGCTCGCCCCGGCCGGAACCCAGCTGTGGCGGTATGAGGAGGCGCTCGAACGGCTCGGGGTGCCCGTCGCGACCCAGGCCGGCAAGGGCCTGTTCCGCCGTCAGGAGGTCCAGGACGTGATCGCTCTCACGCGCGTGCTGGCCGATGGGCGCGACACCCTCGCGCTCGGGGCGCTGCTGCGGGGTCCTCTCGTCGGCCTTACCGAGGAGGAGCTGCTCGATCTGGCGTGGTCGCTTCCGCGACGGGGCGCCGACGCGAAGGACCTCCCCCGCCTGGATCTCGGCGTCGACGCGACGCGGATCGCTCATCCTCTGGCGCGCGACGTGATCGAGCGCCTGCAGGCGCTCCGACGCGAAGTGAACTCGACGACGCCCCATGATCTGCTCTGTCGGGCGGTCGACGCGATGCGCGTCCGGCCGATCCTCCTCGAACGCCATCGCCGACGGGCGGAACGCGCGCTCGCCAACGTCGAGGTCTACCTGAGCCTGGCCTCCGGCTACGCGGTACGCGGCCTGCGGGCGTTCGCTGAGGCGATGACCGGGGCCTGGGAGGACGAGGCCCGCGCCGTCGAGGGGCGTCCCGACGCCCTGGAGGAGGCGGTCGCGCTGTTCACCATGCACGCCGCGAAGGGGTTGGAATGGCCGGTGGTGATACCGGTGAACACGATGACCGGCGTCATGCCGGCGGACGCTGCGATCGTCGACCGGACGACCGACGTCTTCCACTGCCCCGTACTCGGCATCGCGCCCGCGGGCTACGGAGAAGCACGCGACGCCGAGATCGCGGAACTCGGTCGCGAACGCGTGCGCCTCTGGTACGTCGCGGCGACGAGGGCGCGCGAGCTGCTGATCCTTCCGAGGCTCGACGTCGCGCCGCAGCCCGGCGCCTGGATGGGACAGGTGAATCTGATGATCGCCGGTCTGCCCGCGTTCGAGGCGCCCCTTCCGGATCTCCGTCCGGCCGCGTCGGCGGCGGTCGCGGCGAACGGGCAGACGCCGGCGGTCTTCGCCGAAGAGGCCGCCGGGATCGCCGAGCGTCGGAAGAGGCTGTCCTGGCTCGCCCCGAGCCGGGACGAGGGCGTCGGCGGTCCGCCCCTGCGGACGGAGGCGGTCGAGGCATGGCCGGGATCGGGCCACGCATCGGCCCCCGATCGGCCTGCGGCGTCCGTGCAGGGAGGACGTGAACGCGGCCTCGTACTCCACAAGCTCATGGAGGAGGTGCTGACCGGGGAGACGCGCGACGCGACGGCGGAGCTCCGGGAGCGCGCCGGCCGGCTCGTCCGATCCCTGGGCAGGGTTCCCGTCGACGATCCGAAGGACGGCTTGTCGCCGATGGAGCTGGCGGAATGCGTCACGCGGACCCTGGCGCTCGACGGGGTCGCCGCTCTGCGCCCAGGGCTTCTCCCGGAACTGACGGTCTACGACGTCGAGGAGGGAGAGAACGGTCTGGTCGCGACGGCCGGGATCGTCGACGCACTCACGATCGACGCCGACGGACGACCGGCGGTGATCGTCGACTGGAAGAGCGACGTCGCTCCCGACGAGCGGACGGTGGAGCACTACCGCGCCCAGGTGCGCGCCTATCTCGACATGACCGGCGCGCAGCGGGGTCTGATCGTCATGATGACGAGCGGAACCGAGATCCCGGTCGAGCCGTCCCCTCAGGCGGAGAGTCTACCGACCGACGCGCACCGGCCGGTGGATCAGGCCGGAACGATCCCGTCGATGACCGGTATGCCGAAGGCGTTGGCGAGCTGGAGAGCCTCCTTCGGCACGGCCCCGCCCAGGACCAGCATGACCGAGACGTCGTAGGGATCATCGCTGATCGACGACTGCGCCTCCAGCACCGCACGGTACTTCACGCACTGATACACCCCCCTTGCGACGTCGTCCCGGCCGGACGCGTGCGGCTTCACCTCCACCGCCAGGGCGCCGGCGGCTCCCATGAACAGGACGTCGATCTGATCGCCGGATGGAAGCCGATGCTCCTGACCGCCGGCGGCGTGCGCGGCCGGAAGACCGACGACGGCGGGATTCGCGGCGACGTACTCCTTGAGCGCCTTGTGTTCCGGCCCCTCTCCTCCTCGTCCGCGAGCGTCGATCGCCTCCCGGGTCAGCTCCTGCAGCTTCGGCAGGGTCGTCTCCACGCCCAGAAGATCCATGACGTCGGACCAGTGCGGATAGGCGTATATCTCCGCATGAGCGGTCAGAAGGGCCGCCGCCCGCTGCCGCTTGGTTCTGGCCCGCTGGTACTGACGGCTCATGAAGGCGTCCACGCCGTGACCGGGCAGCCCCGTCGCCTTGTTGATGATGAGCGACTGGAGCTTCGGAGGCTGACGGCGTCGCCAACCGCGCATTCCCGCGATCTCCTCGAGCGCGTACGCGATGTGGCCGGCCGCACGCTGGACGGGGCGATGATGGGGCATGCCGACCTCCTTCGCCATGGCGCCGTAGGTCAACGGCCGCTGGCTTCCCGCCTGCCGGACCAGGATCGGCAGCATCCTCATCGCCCAGGTCGAGGTCTTCGACCCGTCGTCCCACCAGTCGATCGTTCCCATCGGGTCGGCTCCTTGAAGTTGAACGTAGCAGGTCGGCGCGATCTCCGGCCCGCTCAGTGCGGCATGTCACGACCGCGTCCTCACGGGCGGGGATCGACCGAGCCGGGGGGCGGCATCCGTTCGCTCGGCGCCCGGGGGATTCAGGCTCGACCGGGTCTTCCGCCGAGAGCGACCGCGGTGATGCCCACCACCGCGACGGTTCCTATCTTGAGGGCGATGCTTCCGTAATCCCTGAAGACGTCGGACCAGGTGCGGTTCATCTCCTGGATCGCCTTCGTGATCTCTGCGGCCTTGTCGGCGACCTTCAGGAGGATCTCCTTGTCGGCGCCGGGGTGCGAGACGATCCTCTCGAGCAGCCTGATGTTGCTCTCCAGGGCTTCGAGCGTCCTGTCGTGGGTCCTCCTCGCCTCCCGCGCCAGTTCGTAGATCGACTTCACGGCTTCGTTCGCCATGCCCGCGAAGTGAGGGACCATGGGCGCGATCTCCCGCAGCGCCTCGACCGTATACCTGTCCTTGCCGACGCTCTCGAGGATCGCCCTCATCTGCCCGGGCGTGAGCTCGTCGAAGCTCTCGATGTCCAGATCCCGTCGGATGCGTTCCAGCTCGTTCATGAATGCCCCCAGTGTCCCGACGAGGATGGCGCAGAACGGGAGCGCGCGCCAGACCCCTGGTCGGCGGCCCGTGATCGTCGTCGCCCCTCATCGCGCGGCGGCGTCCGACGCGGCATCGCCCAGCCGCCGGCGGGCGTCCGTTCGGCCGGCATTCCGATCGCGTCAGCGCCCGTGCTGCCCGAAGCCCCGGCGGAAGTCCGCCTCCTCGAGCCGGAACATCTCCGCTTCGGCGTCCTCCTCCGCCTGCTCCTCGTCCGGCGACGGGGGCCGGATCGGATCCAGACCCCGCAGTGCGAGCACGCTCTCGAGCCGCAGGGTCTCGGCGGCGGTGCGCTCGTGCTCCGGCGGATAGTCGGCGATCAGTTCGCGGCGCTCGTTCTCGCGGCCCTCCCGCTCCGCTTCCGCCTTGAAGGCTGCGGCGTCGGCGACGGAGCGTGCCCTCAACCTCTGCCTTCGCACCAGCCGGGTCTCGCCGCCCAGCTCCTGAGTCTCCTCGTGGAACTCGGTGACGGTGCGCTGATAGGCTTCGAACGTGGCGGTCGCGGCGGAGGCCGTCGCCCTGACGGAAGCCGCGTACTCCTCGACCGCGGCGCGGAACGCCGGCCGATCGTCGCCGACCTCGGTGGAGAACACGCGCTCCAGGGTTCTGAACGTTCCGGTCAGATCCGCCTGGAACCGATAGAAGTCGAGACCCATGCCGATGTTGGGCCATGCGGTGAGCGGCAGTTCCGAAAGCTTGTCGATCGGGGGGCGGACTCGACCGCGCAGGTCGTCCAGTTCGCTCCGAAGGAATCTGGTCACCGCCTCGCGTCCACCGACCTCGGCCAGGAACTGGCCCCCGTTCTCCGCCATGTAGGTGACCTCGTCGAGCGCCTCCTTCCAATGGTGGGCTATGGTCTCGACCATCTCCGCGTCGGCCTGCACCTTCTCACGGCGCAGCCGCCGCGCCTCGGCGTTGGCGATGACGAACGCCGCGACGATGGCTGCGATCGAACCGATCGCCTGCACCCAGGCCGGTAGGTCGAGACTGCTCGACGAGATGGTGACGGAACTGATGGAGTTGGCCAACTGCTCGATGGCATGATCGGATAGGACGACCGGTGTCGACATTGGCTTCCCTCGGTGCTGGACGGCGGCTCGTGCCGAGCATCTATGCGGGAACCGCTAAGGGATGCTGAATGCCGGCGGATCGAGCCGTGCCGGCGCGACATGCACGAAGGCCGTGCCGGGCCCCATCCCCGGGATCCCGACGCCGAGAAACCGTCTGCTCAGGATGCCCCCCCGCTTTCCGTGGTTTGTTTCGACACGACTGAGTGCCACGGGACGGGACGCGACGCCATGGCCTGGGCAGCCCCGTCGTGATCGTCGGCGACCCTTCATGAAGTCGGGACATCGCATCCATTCCGATCGCGATCGTACCGGCCCCGAGGCCGGCGACGATCGATGGCGGGAGCGGCAATGGTACCGCGGAGCGTCTTCGAACCGATGCCATCCTACCTCCGGAGCGACTCGTCTTACGGTCCGGCGATGACGGACGTCGTCGTCCTTGGAACGTGACTTTCGATCGCCCGTACCGAGACGGTCCTCTTGGCAGGCTGGCCGTGTTACCGTCTCGTCATGACGATCATCGAACGGGCATTCGAGATCGCGCGGAGCGGCAGAGCGCGCTCGATGACGGACATCCGGACCCAGTTGAGACGGGAGGGTTTCGATCATGTGCAATCGCATCTGCGCAGCGCCGCTCTGCAAAAGCAGTTGAAGGCGCTCATCAGACCTCCGAGTTGAAAGGCCGGGATCACACTAGCGTTCTCTCTATGTTCCGCTATGGTCCGTGTATGGAACACGCACCCGAGTCGATGCGCGACGGCGCACAACCCTTCAGTCAGACCCACACTCTGATAGCCGAGATCCTGCCGGAGCTTCGCCCTTGCGAGATGCAGAACATCTTCTTCCAATGCTTCGAAGACGGTCCTGAAACCCTCTTGGCGCCGATCGAGGCAGAGTTCGCGCGGCGTGGGCTGTCACCCTACGGCAAGTTCTCGACCGATTGCTTCTGATGGCTGGCGTGATTTCGCCGGAGCGGATCGCGGCCATTATCGGAGACGCGCCTGCATGGGCTCTGATCGGCCTTACCGCGCCGCGCGAGGGTCTGAGAGAAGACGCACGCCTTGAAGTAGCAAGGCATCTCTACGGCACTCTCTATCAGCCTGTAGATGCGGAAACGGCGCAGATGGCCTTGCCTTGGTGATCCTGTGGGCAGCACGCGGTTCGGGATGCCGGGGGATTCCGCGAAGCACGAAGCCGACGTGGGTTGCGTATGCTCGAAACGCGGACGCAAGGGTGTCGTGCACCGGCTGATTCCATCGAGACGGTGCTACCTCGAACGCAAAAGCACGGCGGTCGAATGCCTCCCCGGATATCTGCGGTGCTCGGCTTGCGGCAACAGGCCAAACGGGATCGCACCGACGCCGCTACCGCCGTCCCTTCCTGGCTACGGGCAGGACGAACGCCGATGGAAGCGCTTCGAGCGGAAGCTGCGAGGGTAGAGTGGCTTCATCGTGACGGCGGGGGTCATCATCGACCATATCCCTTGGTGATAACCGCCGATGCCCGGGTCTACCGTCGAGCGGGACCGGCATCAGCGAGCGACGGCCGGGAACACGCCGCAAGCGGAGCAGTTTTATCCTGCTGGAAGAGTCCTGCCCCTTCGGGGGGAACGGTGTGGAACGGCGGAGACAGCTCGCGATGCCCCGTCGGTCTTCGGATTGGCAGGGCATACTCGCGGCCATGTGCGGAACCGACGCCGGGCTGCACTGTTCTGGTCCTGATCGGCGGGACACTCCCCCCTTTGGCCCCGCTGGTTCTGAAGCGCCCCGCTGCCCCCCCCCGCAGCGGGGCGTTTCACCGTACGGGTCCGTTTGGACGGCGGGCCCATCAGGAAACCGCATCCGCAACGATGGCTTCGAGATGTCCGAGCCACCGCCGAGAACGGAGACGACGGTGCCGTTTACGTGATTGACGGGTTGGTGCGGCATGTCCCTATCAAAAGTCCCCTATGCGCTGGCCGTTGACGATGACCCGTTCATCCTCATGGATGTCACGGGCATTCTCGAAGATGCGGGTTTCCGTACCTATGAAGCGGATCACGGCGATGCCGCGATCGCGATGCTCCCCGAGTACGCGCAAACGATCACCCTGCTCTTCTCGGACGTCGACATGCCGGGCGATACCAACGGGTTCGCGCTCGCTCACCACGTCGCGGAGAACTACCCCTGGATCGAGATCGTCATCGGCAGCGGCCACCTCCGGCCGAAGGCGGGTGATTTGCCCGAAAAGGCGACATTCGTGTCCAAACCGTTCAACGCGCAGATGATCCATGGCCATCTCCGCGAGACCCTCCCCGATGGAAAGCTGCCGGAGCCTTTAAGGAAAGCGGTCTAGGCTGACGTTTACACCGGATCCAAGTTGCCGAGCCAAAGAAAATCCCGACGTGTATCAGGACGAATTCCGATCGGTAGCGGACGAGGAGGTCGATGGGCCTAGCGGTGTTGAGTTGAAGGTTGAAGAGATCAAACCGGCTCGACTTATATATCAAAGGGCATAACCTTGCGGGTGGTATATCTCAGCTGACTTCTCAATCCTGAGTTTCACTCAGCTGATGTTGATCGTCAGGTGGTCATGTCCATTTGTTGCGGCGATCTCACAGAATGACTTTATGAAGGGTTGTGCGATTGTTCGGGGAGCCCTACTTGCGCGAAAGCTAGATGGAGCACTTAATGTCCGACGATACCTACCAGCCCAATGCTGTCGAACTCGCTACAGAGTTGACGATCGCTTGGCTGAGCAATCCTAATACCCGTACGTCGGCCGACGACGTTCCCGCATTTCTATCGCAGATGCACAACAGCGTTCAGTCGCTCGTTGGTGGTTCGCAGACCGAAGAAAGCCCAGCGGAAGAGCCCAAGGAATACGTCGGCGCGGTGACGGCCCGGAAGTCCCTCGCCAGTCCCGATCACATCATCAGCATGATCGATGGCAAGCCGTACAAGACGCTGCGTCGCCACCTCGCCACCAACGGCATGACGCCGGTGGAGTATCGCGAGCGTTATGGCCTGAAGGCCGATTACCCGATGGTCGCTCCTACCTATTCGGAAGCACGTCGTACGATGGCCAAGAGCATTGGCCTGGGTCGCAAGCCGGGTCAGAAGAATGAAGCCAAGACAGAGGCGGCAAAGCCGGCGCCGCGTAAGCGCAAAGCCGACGACACCCCAGAGTGATCTCAGGCCGGCCTTTGGAAGTGGAGGCCGGCCACCCCAGGCAGCTGTTCTTCTGCTCTCGCTGCGGCACGCCATTGTCGGGAGGAGCAACGTTCGCGTCCGGCTTGGCATCGAAAGAGTTGGGCCGCTTGTGATCCTTGCAGGCACCCAAGGTGAACAGCAGGCCTGATATAATACGCGCATACGATATACCAGTATGATTGACCGCGAGGCGGACCTCCATTCTGGTCTAGTTCGTCTCGATCAGGCAGTTGATCCGTGACGGTGGAGCCTGCCAGGAAAACGGCTATCCGTCCTGGAGGGTTTTCATCACTGAGGCGAGGTTCCCCTTGACCACGACATAGTTGCCCTTCTCAAAGTTTACTGCACTTGCATCATTGCCGCCCCTGAAACGGCGCACGAAGTTCACGCGATCGACGTTCACGACGATCGGATCGCCCTCGGGACTGTGAAATTCCACGTAACCGTTCACTCGTATCCCCCAGCCACTGCGCCTAGATGCACTGCGTCACACATTGTCGGCGGTGTCCGGCGATCTGGCGGCGATCAAAGACGCGATCTCAGCTTCGTCGATCGTCCGATTTTCCCACGTGTCTTCCACCGCGATCGACTTTTCGTCATCGCGCATCGCGATCAGCTCGGCAGCAGTAGCGAGCGCTTCGTCGAAGCTGTTTCGGTGAACACCCAGCGTGGACATCTCGCCGTCCTTACGGATTACGTAACGCATCGAGTTGGCTCCTGTTGATTGGGATCACTAACCCAATCCAACAGGAATCCCTACGCGCTTCACGGACGCGAGCACAGTCGCGCAAACGCGCACGGGCAAACATCGCGAGTGATACGCTATCTCGCTGAGATCCTTGAATCTTCGGCGAGCACACCCATATACGCTGCACTGTTCAACAACTGGAAGGAGGTGGTCGAATGTCTCATTGTTACATGCCGCTAACGGCAAACCGGATGAGTGCGACCCCCGCTGGCGGGGCTGTCCAGCTCTAAGGACCAGGCCATTGGTGGCTGACAATGGAAAGGCCGCCCCGGGAGGGGCGGCCTTTCACATTTTCTCCCCGCTTGGTTGGAAGATGGCCGTTCTGAGCGCATCGCTCTCGACGTCGCCGCGAATAGGGCTCCTGCCCGAAAGAGCTGGATCGGACGGGGACGCCCACTTGTGGACGCGTGGTCAACGTGACACCAGCGTCCCCACGATCCGCCAGCATGCCGAATTGACCGAACGCCATGTCCGTGGAGGCGTCGTCGATGGCTAGAACTCGCCGATTGCCGTGCTCGAGACATCCGTGGCGAACCTGCTCGCGTTGACGGCTCCCGTCGGCAGGGACGCGGAAGACCCTCCAGAAGAGCGCGTGCGTTCGCGGCTCGGAACCCCTATCACCGCAGGACATCCGAGAGTTCGGTGGTCGCACGAGTGTCCGTGCGGGAGACGATCGGTATCGGCGCAGCGCCGGTTACGCTCTTCGATGCCTCATCGATCCGACTGACGGCTCCTCTCGCGGCGATGTCCGGCGGCACTCGCTCGCCCCCTTCGCGTGACGACGGGCCGCGCATCGCTGTTCCGCCGGAAGCCTTCTTCCCATCGCGACCGCCCGGATCGATGAGGGTTTCGTGACGCCACTTTGTGATATCGTCGCAGCTGAACCTGCGTTCGCCCTGCCGAGCCGGCTGAAGCCGATCACCGCGCGATCGGCGTGAGCGCAGCGGCCATGGCATCGACGAACACCCGGACCTTGAGCGGCAAGTGACGCGCCGTCGGAAACAGCGCCACCACGGGAGCATCGCCGCCGGACCATTCGGGCAGGATGTGAACCAGCGCGCCGGACGCCGTTTCATCGGCAACGTCGATCTGCGATTTCAGCATGATGCCATGTCCCGAGAGGCACCAGTCGTGGACCGTGTCGCCGTCATCGACGCGCAGGCGGCTCCGGCCCTCGATGGTGGCGGACGAACCATCGGGATGAAGCAGCCTGAACGGCGCGGTCGTGCCGCTATACCTCAGAAAGGCATGGCCGAAGAGATCGTCGGGGTGCTGTGGCATTCCCGCCTTCGCCAGGTATTTCGGTGACGCCAGCAGGATACGGCGATTATCTGCAAGCTTTCGCATCACCGCACTCGTATCTGCGAGGGCGCCGATGCGGATCGCGACATCCACCGCCTCGCCGGCGAGATCGATCACGCGATCCTCCAACGCCAGTGACACCAGCATCCGCGGGAATTGACTGGCGAGTTCGCCCAGCACCGGCGCTACGTGCCGGCGCCCGAATGAAACAGGCGCGGTAACCCGTAGCATTCGTGGAGGGACGTCGCGTGCGCCTCCCTGAAAGGACTGCGACGACGGCCGCGACCGGAAACATCGGGACGGCGCGTTTGCCGGATTGATCCAGGAGGCCATCCGGACGTAGAACGCCCGTGTTCGCCATTGGGCGGACCGAGGCGTCAGAACCTCGCAGATAGTAGCCGAGCGCCCGGACGAGACCAGTTTCTCGGCCGGGGAGCGGGCGTGCATGTCCAAGGCTCTTCGGGGCCCAAAGACGCTCGCGCCTGTGCTATCTGCAGGTTCTGAATCCCCGGCTCT
>Ga0308164_10001767_pt1 | contig 23561 bp, 21 predicted proteins | sample PhyTR2_FD_201031 | JGI IMG/M metagenome (GOLD analysis project Ga0308164, IMG submission 201031) | Phyllosphere microbial communities from UC Gill Tract Community Farm, Albany, California, United States - DLSLT.R2 | ecosystem: Host-associated > Plants > Phyllosphere > Unclassified | place: USA... | reverse complement strand
CTCATTTCTATATTTACATCAACTTAAAAACACAAATAATGTCCATAAAATACAAAGCCACAGAGTTAGAAAAAGCATACTTTATAACCATCACAACCGTCTGCTGGGTAGATGTTTTCACGAGACTCAATCAAAAATATGTCATCATCAATGCTTTGAAGCATTGCCAGACAAGCAAAGGACTTACAATTTTTGCGTATTGTTTAATGCACAGTCATCTACACTTGTTTTGCAGAGCAGATTCCACATTTTCATTAGCAGAAATAATGCGGGATTTTAAAAAGTTCACTTCGAAGAAGATCATACAAACCATCTTAGAAGAACCCGAAAGCCGAAGAGAATGGTTACTGGATTATTTTAAAAAAGCCTGCGAACATCTTACCAGAACACAGACCTATAAAGTCTGGCAGGATGGCTATCACGCAGAAGAAGTTTTTTCAAATCAATGGATTAAAGAGAAGATTAACTACATCCATCAAAATCCTGTAAGCCAAAAAATAGTAACAGAACCGGAACATTACTATTTTAGCTCAGCCAGGAATTACGCAGATTTGGATAGTGCATTGGATATTGAAGTCGTTTTTATGGGATAGATATAGTCACGGATTGCAAATCCGCGCCATCGGGTATTTCTGATGAGTTTATGAAAAAGTACAATTTATCCGAAAGTAGTATGCTGTATATGAATTTCAATATTGAAGTTTTAAAGAAAATAAACTCACATTCCTACCACTCAATTTTAACTTATCACACATCTGTTCTACATTTCAGCGATGCAGTTTTCACTTTTTGCGATGTGGTTTTATATTCACGCACATTAATTTCAGATTCCATCATAGTAGTTTTAAGTTTGATCGATATATTTTGATATTTGATCACCCTTGTTTTACATTACATAAGTATGATTTTATATTATATTAATATTGTTTTAAATAACATCAACTTAGTTTCAACTTTCATCACTTTTATGATAATTTGCATCAGATAATGGTCAAAATCTAAAAGAAAGCACACCAAATAAAACAATCTTATTATCTTTATCAAAAAACACACAATGCTTAATCTCAATCTCAGACCCATATTCCAAGCCCGGGGAATAGAAAGACCCTACACCTATCTCGTCAAAGCAGGCATTTCCCGCGCAACCGCCCACAACATCCTCAATAGCAAAACCCGCATCTTCCGCCTGGATCATATCGAGCTCCTCTGCCGCGTCCTCATCTGCGAACCAAATGATCTCCTCGCCTACACTCCAGATCCCGGCAGTCCTCTTCAGGACACCCACCCTTTGAATAACCTCATTCAGGACGATACATCAAAACCGGGAATCAGACAATCCTTCGCCAACCTCCCGTACAAAGAACTCAAAGAAATTACGAAGCAGTTGCTCATCAGTAAGTAGAACAAAACTTATCCACAATATTAAAACACGACACGGTTTGTCGCATTAAGAATTTATATTTGTTCAACGAAAAAATAAAAGACGAAAGACCATCAATAAAAACTGAAGCGCCAAATGAAGAAAGATTTCTACCTCACCAGATATGCCCTGATCATCAAAAGACTGGAGCGCTCGCCGGCAACATATCCGGAGATAGAAGACTATCTGCTCAATTCATTTGAGTTTCAGGATGCCAATATTGCCGGCTATTCCATCCGCACACTGCAGCGCGATATCAGAGACATAGCCAATCTTTTCAATTTCGATATCCACAACAAAAAGAAAGGCGACAACCGGTACTATATAGAAAGCCGCCCCGTCATGCAGGTAGACGAGTACAATCAGCGCCTGCTGGAATCCTTTCAGATTATGAACGCTGTCAACTCCCAGCCGGACTTCGCAGAATTTGTCTATCTGGAAAGCCGCAATCCACGCGGGATAGAGAATTTCTACGACCTTCTTTTTGCCATCCGGAACAAGCGCATCATCCAGTTTCAGCATTTCAAATACAAAGACCAAAGCATCACCGCGAGAAAGGTCCATCCTTTGGCCCTCAAAGAATCCAAAGACCGCTGGTATCTCATCGCACTCGATACCAAGGATGAGAAACTCAAAGCTTTCGGATTAGACAGGATCAGTGCCCTTACCGTCAGCAAAGCAGGATTCAAACCTCAGGAAAAGTTCAATCTCAAAGAGCATTTCAAAAACGCTTTCGGTATCATGAATCTGGAAGAAGAACCCGAAAAAGTCGTCATCCAGTCTACAAAAGAGCAGGCCGAATACATCAAAAGCTCGCCGCTGCACCATTCGCAGCAGATCCAGAATGAGACAGACAAGTTCGTGTACTTCACCTACGATCTTTTCCCGACCTATGATTTTATCCAGGAGATTCTGTCCTTTGGCAATCAGGCAAAGGTTATAGAACCGAAAACGCTGGCCGCAAAAATCAAGGAGACACTTACCAAATCGATCCAGCAGTACGACGACTCCTCGCCAGAGCAGTAGCAGAATAACAACAATTTACAGTATTCCCAAACCAAAGGCTTTTTCCATTCTCAAAATTTGTTATATTTGTGAAGAATGGCAACCAAAGCACTTTTCAATACCGTCGTCAATTGGTTTATCCGTCAGAGGATAGATCAGATAGCGCATTTCAAACAGTTTCCGGTAGAGACACAGGAAGGCCTGCTCTTTTCCCAGCTGTTCCATGCCGAAGAGACCGAGTACGGCCAGAAGTACGGTTTCAGTTCCATTTCAAATTATAAAGATTTCCGGAAAAAAGTTCCCATCGTCTGCTACGAAGATTTTGAACCTTATATCGAGAAGGCAAGACAGGGACAGAAAGATATCATCTGGCCGGGCGTTATCAGGCAGTTTGCCAAATCCTCCGGTACCACCAATGCCAAGAGCAAGTATATTCCCATCACTGCAGAAAGCCTGGAAGACTGTCATTATAAAGCGGGGAAAGATCTCATCTCTATTTATGTAAACAATCATCCGGAGAGCGAACTGTTTCAGCACAAAAACCTTAGACTGGGCGGCAGTGCAGAGATGTATCAGGATTTCAATACCAAGTTCGGAGACCTGTCGGCTATATTAATAGAAAATCTGCCTTTCTGGGTAGAGATCATCAATACGCCGAGCAAAAAAACATCTCTCATGTCCGAGTGGGAGAGCAAGATGAGAGCCATCATCAGCGAAGTGAAGGATGAAGATGTAGGAAGCCTCACCGGCGTCCCGAGTTGGATGATGGTATTGCTGCAGCGCACTTTGCAGGAAACAGGAAAAGATTCTATCTCAGAACTGTGGCCCAATCTGGAAGTATTCTTCCACGGTGGCATCAGTTTCAAACCGTATAAAAATCAATACAGAGAGATCCTGGGGAAAAACATTCGGTATTACGAGATCTACAACGCTTCAGAAGGGTTTTTCGCTATACAGGATCAGGCAGGAAGTGATGAGATGCTTCTGATGCTGGATTACGGGATTTTCTATGAGTTCATCCCGATGGATCAGTATTATGCCGGCAGCCGCGAAGCAATTCCCATCCAGGAAGTTGAGATTGATAAAAACTACGCACTCGTCATCACCACCAATGGTGGCCTCTGGCGTTACCTGATAGGTGATACGGTAAAGTTTACCTCTGTCAATCCTTACCGCATCAAAATTTCGGGAAGGACAAAACATTATATCAATGCATTTGGCGAAGAGCTGATGATTGATAATGTGGAAACGGCCCTCAAAATAGCTTGTGAACATATGGACGCCAGTATTTCAGACTACACGGGAGCACCGGTTTTTATGACAAATCAAAGCAAAGGCTGCCACGAGTGGATTTTTGAGTTTACAAAATACCCGAAATGTATCAAAGAATTTACAGACGTTTTCGACAGATCACTCAAGACCCTGAACTCCGATTACGAAGCGAAGAGATACAATGACATCACACTTAGGTCTCCAATTGTCCATGCTGCGAAGCCTAATCTGTTTTATGAATGGATGGCGAGCCGTGGCAAACTCGGTGGCCAGAACAAAGTCCCGAGACTCAGTAACGACAGGCAATATATTGATCCATTGCTTGAGCTGAATAAATAAAAACCAAATAACGCTTTTTACCCAATCAACTCTTTTGCCTGCGAGATGGCGGCTTCGGTGATTCTGGATCCGGAAATCAGCTGCGCAATCTCATTCAGTTTTTCTTCGTCAGAAAGCTTTACAATCGTGGTCTTCGTCACTGCATTTTCGTCAAACTTCACCACTTTGTAGTTCTGATTGCCTTTTGCCGCAACTTGAGCCAGGTGAGTGATGACGATCAATTGCAGATCCTGAGACATTTCCTGCATGAGTTTGCCCATTTCTTCAGCTATTCTGCCAGAGACACCTGTGTCTATCTCATCCAGAATCAAAGTCGGAAGATCATTGTTCTCAGCCATTATCTTTTTGATGGCCAGCATCACACGGGAGCGTTCACCACCGGAAACTGCATTCTGAATCGGTTTTAGAGGGAAACCGGAATTCGCCTGAAAAAGAATCTGAATATTATTTTTACCATGAAGGTTATACGTTGCAGCATCCGAGAGATCTATTTTCAAAGTCGCTTTTTCAAGGCCTAGTTTTGAGAAGATCTCCTTGGCCTGATTTTCAAGATTGCCAGAGAATTTCTTTCTGTTGTCCGCCAATTTTTGGCTCAGTGAAAGCAGTTCTTTTTCAATCAGTTTGAGTTGTTTTTCTTTTTCTTCAATTTGATTTTCAATTGTTTCCAAAGAGTTTTGGCTGGCAGACAGTTCTTCGCGGATTTCCAGAAGACCGCTCATGTCATTCACCTGATGCTTCAGAAAAAGCGCATTCAGGCGGTTGACTGTCGTGAGCAGAGCCTGTAGAAGACCAGGATCAATTTCCAGATTTTCTGCCTTATTTTCTATTTCGACATTAATGTCTTTCAGCTCCAGATAGGAAGTTTCCAGCCTTTGACTGAGGTCCAGATATTCTGAAGAAAGCTCAGAAAGTTTGCCGATTTTATTTTTTATCTCAAAAAGACCAGATATAATGCCGAAGTCGTCCTGATTGAGTTTTGATAGTGTCTCTGAGAGATTTTCACTGATTTGTCCTGCATTTTCCTGCGTATTCAGCTGGTTTTGAATCTCTTCAAAATCCAGATCGTCCAGTTGCATTTCTTCCAGTTCTGCAAGAAGAAAATTCTTGTAATCGGATTCTTTGTTATTTTCAGCAAGAGCCGACTTTAACTGCTCGATTTCTCTTTTGGTAGTCTGATAACCAATGTAATGTCTCTGATAATCTGCCAGTATGGGCTTGTTTTTGGCGAGGCCATCAAGAATGCCGAACTGAAACTGCTCTGTAAAAAGGTCGGAAGTTTCAAATTGAGAATGGATATCAATCAGCCGTGATGACAGCTCCTTCAAGACATCCAGCGTTACCGGAACATCATTGATGAAAGCGCGGGATTTGCCGCCAGACGATATTTCTCTCCGGATGATCGTCTGTTCTTCGAAATCTAAATCTTTCTCTTCAAAAAAATCCCTGAAATTTTCACTGATTCGGAATTCTGTCTCCACCACACTTTTTGCATCGGACTTTGCGAAAGATTTGGCATCTGCCCTTTCTCCCATGATCAGGCGCAGGGCACCCAGAATAATAGATTTTCCGGCACCGGTTTCTCCTGTGATGACCTGAAGACCCTTTTTCAGGTCGATCTCAAGCTTATCTATTAAAGCAAAATTTTGAATAAAAATTCTTGAAAGCACGAATTTGTTTTTTTTAACTAAATCAATAAACGCTGAAAATAGGTTGAAACCCGGCAGCTTTAATTGAAGATTGTTTTATTGAGAGGATTGGAATAGCTTAAAAGCGATTTTTAAAGTCGGCTAAGTTTATGCTATTTCCACTTATTCCATTTGGTGTCGATGTCTTTTGGTGACAGGGTGCTCAGCAATGTTCTCAGCTCACTGATATTGACAGAAGCATTATTGCCGGAGTCAAAAATGTTGAAAATCTCAGTACTTTTTGATTCTATGAAAACACTGAAAGGATAATTCATCTGGAAATTATTCTCATAGAATTTGAGCTGCATCAGTGATTCTGCAATCGTCTTCTTTGCCGGTCCCTGATCCTGCTTAGCCAGATTGTCAAGTCCTGAACGGTGGTAGCTGTAGAAAACGGTTCTCAGCGTCGAGCTGTTTTCATTCTGCAAACCGGTGATCAATGCGCCTCGGTTTCTTTGACTTTCGATTTGATTCCAGCCTTCATAGTTCTGGTTCTGAGAGTTTTGTGCAATCTTGTAAGCTTTGTCAAACCAAGCCTGGCCGCCTTTCAGCTGGAAACTGTCCCCGTCATATCCTAAAATGGTGTAGACATAGAAACTGATAACATCGATGAGGTTTTTTCCGGAAAACTGACGCTCATTGAAGATGAGGTTCTCATTTTCATTATATTCGAAAGAAAAACTGGTGTCGTTGATATTCATCAGAGGCGTCTCATACTGCGAATCGAACACAGGACGTGTGGCCTGCACTACGAGCGATCCTTTGAAACTGCTGTTGCCGGAACGTTCAGAAATGACCATTGCAAAATTGCATTTGATCTTTTCAAAATTCTGAAGCTTCTTTCCCGTCCAGCTGGTATTGTTGATAAAGTCCCGCAAGGATTTTTCCAATGTCCGGAACACCTGCGTGTTGCTGCCGGCGATCTGTTGGGAATTGATCTGTACATTGGCCAAAAGCTCCTGTGAATAAGCTGTTTGGGCGAAAAATAAGGCACAGATTATATAAAGTAATTTTTTCATTCAGTGGTAAAAAGGTTTGTAAAAATAAGCATTCTTTGGTAAAGTTGATACATGTTTAAGTAACGAAAACGTTCTCATTTTTGTACTCTATTTATACGTCTTTTAGATAATTCGGAACTTAGCAATCTTTTTTAAATTATAAATATAAATGTTATTTGTGTAAAAACTAACGTATTGGAAATGTTTTATTTATTTTTGCGGATATTTTTAATTAAAAAATGAGCAAAATCAATAAATCTGTAAAATTGTTATGCTTTTTAACTCCTTAGACTTCGCTGTTTTTTTACCAATAGTATTTCTATTTTACTGGTTTGCAACGAAAAAAAATTTGAAACTACAGAATATTTTACTGTTAGTAGTCAGTTATTTTTTTTATGCTTGTTGGGATTGGCGTTTTCTATTTTTGCTTATTTTCTCCACTGTTTTAGATTATGTGACAGGAATTAAAATGTCGGAAAGTAAGAATCCAAAGTCAAAGAAAATTTGGTTTTGGCTTAATATTATTGTAAATCTAGGATTTCTTGGCATCTTCAAATATTATAATTTTTTTGTAGAATCTTTTCAATTAGCTTTAGAAAAAATTGGATTAAACGTTAATGTTTGGACTTTGCAGATAATCCTGCCAGTGGGTATTTCATTCTATACATTTCATGGCCTATCGTATGTTATTGATATTTATAAGGACCGTATCAAAGCAGAACGAAATTTTATTGATTATTCGCTTTTTGTTAGTTTCTTTCCTCTGTTGGTTGCAGGACCCATAGAACGAGCAACACATTTGCTGCCTCAGATTCAGAAGCAAAGAACGTTTAATTTTGCCCAGGCAGTAGATGGTTTACGGCAAATTTTGTGGGGTCTATTTAAAAAAATTGTGATCGCTGATCAATGTGCCGAATACGCTAATATGGCATTCAATCATTCTTCTGATTATTCAGGAAGTACACTTGTTGTGGGTGCCATTTTTTTTGCTTTTCAGATCTACGGGGATTTCTCCGGATATTCTGATATTGCTTTAGGAACCGCTAGATTGTTTGGTATTGAGTTATTGAAAAACTTCTCCTTTCCATACTTTTCAAGGGATATTGCTGAGTTTTGGAGACGTTGGCATATTTCTCTGTCTACTTGGTTTCGGGATTACCTCTACATTCCTCTTGGCGGAAGTAAGGGCGGCAATTGGATGAGAATAAGAAATACATTTATCATTTTTTTGGTTAGTGGTTTCTGGCACGGTGCCAATTGGACATTTATAGTTTGGGGATTACTTCACGCAATATATATATTGCCTTCAATTGTTTTTAAAACCAATAGAAATAACCTCGATATTGTTGCTAAAGGAAAACTTCTACCATCAGTACGGGAGTTATTTGACATGATTTTAACTTTCGTTTTAGCCGTTTTTGCTTGGATTTTCTTCAGAGCAGAAGATCTTAGTCATGCTACAGATTATATTCATCGAATGATTTTCAGTGATGCCTTGTTTTCAATTCCGGAAATCAGACCTCGAATATTATTGGGATTACTCATTTTCTTCATGATAATTGAATGGCTGGGGAGAGAAAGTGATTATGCCATTGAAAAAGTAGGTATAAAAGTGCCAAAAATATTTAGATGGCTTTTTTATTATCTATTAGTTTTTATGATACTTTACAGTGCAGGTTCCGAACAACAATTTATTTATTTTCAATTCTAAATGTCAAAATTTCTTAAATTACTGGTTTTATTTTCGCTTCCGGTCTTTGTGGGGATCATTTCGCTTGAGTATATACTGAGGGAAATCCCTAATGACTATTCGTACAAACGGAGCTATCTTGACAGAAGCGCAGATGACCTGGAAGTTTTATTTCTTGGATCTTCACATATTTATTACGGCGTCAATCCGGAATATATAAGTTACAAGAGCTTCAACGCTTCACATATTTCTCAGTCTTTAGATTTGGATCTTTCCATTTTAGAAAAATATAAAAACAACTGGGAGCATTTAAAGTACATTGTAATCCCTGTTGACTATCTGTCATTATACACAACATTAGCAAATAGTGTAGAGAGCTGGCGGTATAAGAACTACAGTATTTATTATGATATTCCAACAGATCAGGTTTTCTGGGACAGATTTGAAATATTTAGTAATAAATTGCCCTACAATGTTGCCAGGGCGAAGTCGTTTTTCGCAAATGGATCAGGAGACATTACCTGTAACAGATGGGGTTTTGGCACAGGTTACAAAGCAGGTTTGGGAAATGATTTAAATGCAACAGGCTACGCGGCTGCCAAGAGACATACGGGAAGTACTAATGATAGGACTTTGTTTTCTTATAATGTAAAAGTCATCAACTCAATGATTGATTTTGCAGAAGAAAGGAGGATTAAAATAGTTTTTATCACCACTCCAGCATACGAAACCTATACTCGAAATCTTGACAGTAAGCAGATTAATAATACTGTCAATACGATCAGAAAAATAACAGAAGGCCGTAGGAACTTGTCTTATTACAATTTCTTGACAGATCAAACATTCACAGAAAAAGATTTCTTTGATGCTGATCATCTTAACGAGCTTGGTTCGAAAAAGTTCACTTTAAAGTTGGACAATATAATCCGAAACCTCGATAAAAAAGACAATTAAAGCATTGAAAATAAAATAGTTACAATTTCCTTCCAATAAAATCCAGAATGTCCTTAGCCACTTCTTCTTTTGATTTTAAAGGAAAGGAAACCTCCTCTGTCGGTGTGAAGATTTTGACTTTATTAGTAGCATTGGCAAATCCGGCGCCTTCGTCCCGCAATGAATTGAGGATGATCATATCCAGATTTTTCTTCGTCAGTTTTCCTTTCGCATTCTCTTCCTCATTCTGGGTTTCCAGCGCAAATCCAACTAAAAACTGATGGGATTTTTGTTCTCCCATTGTTCTCAGAATGTCTTTGTTTTTAATGAGTTCTATGGTAAGTTCGTTGTCGTTTTTCTTAATTTTTTCGGTTGCTTTTACTTTTGGGGTATAGTCGGCAACTGCAGCGCTCATAATGGCAACGTCTGCATTTTCATAATGTTTAAAGACCTCGTCAAACATTTCTGCTGCAGATGTCACTTTGTAAAGTTTGATATTTCCACCGTCCAGTTTCTGGGATGACGGCCCGGAGATCAATATGACTTCTGCTCCTCTTTTTGCTGCCTCTTTCGCAAGATCAAATCCCATTTTTCCGGAAGAGTGATTGCCAATAAATCTCACAGGATCAATGTTTTCGTAAGTTGGCCCCGCTGTGACTAGGAATTTTTTCCCGGTAAAGGTCTGTTCAATATCAGAAAATTGATTTTCTAAAACTGATAAAATGGTGGAAGGCTCTGCAAGTCTTCCCTGTCCGGAAAGTCCACTCGCCAATTCTCCAAATTCTGCAGGGATGATTGTGTGCCCGAAACTTTTTGCAGTCTGTAAATTCTTGGTTACTGTGGGATGGGCGTACATATCAAGATCCATTGCTGGAGCGATAATTACGGGACATTTTGCAGACATATAAACGGCCATCAGAAAATTGTCGCAAAGTCCATTGGTTATTTTTGCTAAAGTATTGGCTGTGCAGGGCGCAATCAACATCAGGTCTGCCCAGAGTGCAAGATCCACGTGGTTGTTCCAGGTTTTATTTTCGTCGTAGAAATCGGTGTATACTTTATCTTTGGAAAGTGTAGAAAGTGTAAGTGGCGAGACAAAATCTGCTGCTGCTCTGGTCATTACCACTTTAACTTCTGCACCAGACTTTATGAGATCTCTCACGAGATAGTTGATTTTGTAAGCGGCGATTCCGCCGGTAATCCCAAGAATCAGTTTTTTGCCTTGCAAGCTCATTTTGCTTTGATTTATAGTAACGAAAGTATTAATAATTTTAATAACAAAAAAACCGTCAGATTGAAGTCTAGTTCAAAGTGACGGTTTTATATTTTATAATCGTAAACGATTAGTTTTTTTCTTCAGTTTTTCTGTGGTAGATCTCATCGTCCAGCCATTCTCTGATTGCAATGGATGTTGGTTTTGGCATTTTTTCGTAATGCTTGGAGATCTCAATCTGTTCTCTGTTTTCAAAAACTTCTTCCAAAGTAGAGTTGTGAACAGCAAACTCATCCAGCTTACCGTGTAATTCTGTACGGATTTCAGCGTTGATCTGCTCAGCTCTTTTACCCATAATTACGATAGCTTCATAGATGCTGGCTACTTTTGCTTCGATTTTATCTTTGTCGTAAGTGATGGTACTTACTTCTGCTTTTGTATCTTTAAGGCTCATTGGGCGAATTGTTTAGGGTTGCAAATATACTAATTATCTTTTAAACTTGAAAGTAGCCTGCGGTTCCGGCGAATTTATCTTTGCGCTGTCTCTTCTGGCCTGGTCTGCAGACTGCTGCATCTCTAGCTGGTTTTTCTCCTGAACAACTTCTTTTTTCTCGTTTTCTTTAGCTTCAGCATTTTTTGCCTTCGCTTCATATTCCGCTTTTCTTTTCTCTACATCGGCCTGTACGGCTGCAAATTTAACTTTCTCTTCCTGCAGTTTTGCTCCCAGATCGTCGGCTGTTTTGGAATATTCAGAATTTGGCAATTCAGCAGAAACCCGTTTTGTGTAAGAAATAGCATTGTCCAATCTCTCTTTTTTAAGGTCATAAATTGAGTTCATTGCAAGTTCATACTTAGACTTCAAAATAATATCATAGATTTTGGGTCTCAGCTTCGTTGCAGGGAAATCTTCCAAAACGTTTTCAAAAGTCACCGCAGCAGCCTTATATTCAGCCATTTTGTAGTACTGTTTTGCATTTTCAAATGCCTTGAACTCCAATTTGTAAGTCAGTTCATCTACAAGCTGTGTAATATTTTTTGATCTCTCGGAATCCGGATATTCATTAAGGAAATTCTGTAATTCTGTGATGGCAGATTCTGTATTGCTTTGATCCAGATTGTACTGCAAAGAGCCTTCATAATAACAAAGCGCAGATAAATAAGCTGCCTCTTCTTTTCTGGGATCCTGCGGAAAACTGGTTACAAAATTCTTAAACTGATTGGCTGCCAATCTGTAATTCTTGTCATAATAATTGGAGTAGGCAGAGTTGAAAACAACATTGGGTGCGTCATCTGTTCCTGCGACAAGATTTGGTAATCTATCGTACAAGGCAAGTGCATCGGCCCATTTTTTCTTGGCAAATTTTTCATTGGCCACTTTCAGGATAAAATCTTTGTCTGCACTTTTCATTGCCTGATCCATTTCTGTTTTGCAAGACAGCAAAATCACAGACAATACTAATAAACTAATATATTTCTTCATAATTCCAGCCAGAATAAATCTGTCACTTGATTCTAATTAATTTGCAAAAATAAAACTTTTTTCTGCAATAGATTGTTTTTATGAAAGATTAACGTTTTTCTTGATGATTTTGATCTGAGTAATCATGAAAAAAATATTTTAGGTCATGATCATAAAGCTTTTAATGTGTTTTACGCTTTTGTGAACCTTAAAATGTTTTTCAATAATGGCAAAAAATCTTTGTGGACTTTGCGCTAAAAATTTTTGAATTAATCGTGATTTACTCAGAAAACTTTTCAGCAATTCACCATTCCAGGTTTCGGACTATCAATAAATAGTGTATTTTTGCAAATTACAAGATTTTTAAATGAAAAACATCAGGAACTTCTGCATTATTGCACATATCGATCACGGTAAAAGTACATTGGCAGATCGTCTTTTAGAATATACCAACACCGTTACCCAGAGAGAGCTGCAGTCGCAGACTTTGGATGATATGGATCTGGAAAAAGAACGTGGCATTACCATCAAGTCTCATGCAATCCAAATGGATTATGAGCTGAACGGCGAAAAATATATCCTAAACCTTATCGATACGCCCGGACACGTAGATTTCTCTTACGAAGTTTCCCGCTCTATAGCCGCTTGCGAAGGTGCACTTTTGATTGTGGATGCAGCGCAAAGTATTCAGGCGCAGACGATTAGTAATTTATATTTGGCTTTAGAAAACGATTTGGAAATTATTCCAATCCTTAATAAAATCGACCTTCCTTCAGCTAATCCAGAAGAAGTGACCGACGAGATTATGGGACTTCTTGGCTGTAAATATGAAGATGTTCTCCGGGTTTCCGGGAAGACTGGTGAAGGCGTTCACGCTTTGCTGGAGCAGATTGTAGCACGCGTTCCGCCGCCGGTTGGTGATCCGAAAGCGCCGCTGCAGGCATTGATCTTCGATTCTGTTTACAATCCTTTCCGAGGAATTGAAGCTTATTTCAAAGTGGTAAACGGCAGTATTTCCAAAAATGAAAAAATTAAATTCTTTGCCACAGGAAAAGAATACGGCGCAGACGAAGTAGGAACGTTGAAACTGAAACAGGTTCCGAAGAAAACGGTAGAATGCGGCGATGTAGGCTATATAATATCAGGGATTAAGGATGCCCGTGAGGTGAAAGTGGGTGATACGATCACTTCTTTTGTAAATCCGGCTTCCGGCCCTATCGAAGGTTTCGAAGAGGTAAAGCCAATGGTTTTTGCCGGAATATATCCTATTGAATCTGAGGATTTTGAGGAGTTGAGATTCTCATTAGAAAAATTAAGACTGAATGATGCTTCCCTGGTTTTCGAGCCGGAAAGTTCAGCAGCACTTGGTTTCGGCTTCCGTTGCGGATTCCTGGGAATGCTGCATATGGAAATCGTACAGGAACGTCTGGACCGCGAATTCAATATGGATGTCATCACGACAGTTCCCAACGTTTCGTACCACGGCTATTCCAAAAAAGATCCGGAAACGCCAATTTTGATCAACAATCCATCGGAAATGATGGATCCAATAAGTCTTGACAGAGTAGAAGAGCCTTTCATAAAGGCGTCTATCATTACAAAATCTGACTTTGTGGGAGGTGTAATGACGCTTTGTATCGAGAAAAGAGGCGAGATCGTCAATCAAAGTTATTTGACGGCAGACCGCGTGGAACTGACTTTCAATATGCCATTGGCAGAAGTAGTTTTCGACTTTTATGACAGATTGAAGTCGATTTCAAAAGGTTACGCTTCATTTGATTATTCGCCAATCGGAATGCGTGCTTCCAAGTTGGTAAAAATGGATATTCTGATTAATGGTGATATGGTGGATGCATTATCTTCACTGATTCACGATTCCAACGCTTACCACATCGGTAAAAAAATGTGCGAGAAATTACGCGAACTGATTCCTAGACAACAGTTTGATATCGCTGTTCAGGCAGCTTTGGGAGCGAAAGTTATCGCCAGGGAAACCATCAAAGCTTTGCGAAAAGACGTTACAGCGAAATGTTACGGAGGTGATATTTCCAGAAAACGTAAACTTCTTGAGAAGCAGAAAGAAGGTAAGAAAAAAATGAAGCAAATTGGTAGAGTAGAGGTTCCACAATCAGCGTTTATGGCTGTTTTGAAGTTGAATGACTAAGAAATAATTCAGAATAAACCAATACCTGATTGAAAAATATTTAATATGGGTACAAAATGAAAATATATGGTATGATAAAAAGGTATCCTTTTTTGTTTATATATCTAATCTTCATTTCAGGCATTCTATTTATATTGAGAAATGGGGCCAAGTTGGAATATGAATGGCTGCTGATACTTAAAGATTTTGAGAAAAGTTCGGAATACCGTATTTACGGTGTTCCATCGGCTTTTATGCCACCCTTTTATCCTTATTTTTTATTGCTTTGTAAAAAATTATTTTCATTTACATCGTACTGGGAAAGTTTGGCCTGCGTAATACAGGCCACTATATTTTTTTGGTCTGTTAGCTTTTTTTATCAAATTTTTTTTAGACATCAGGATACAAAAAAGTTAGTTTGTCTGGTTGCTGTAGTTTTTTTTCCACCTATTTTTTTTGCAGTTTGTAAAATCAGCTCATTCGCTTTTTCACTGTCAATTATTGTCATCTTCTTTGCTCAGATTTCTCAGATTTTTATTTTGGCAAAAAGGAGTAATCGGCAATATATTTATCTTTTTCTTAGTATTGCGTGTGGTCTTTATCTGCGATACGAATTCATTCTAATTGTTGCACTTACTTTTCTGATACTCGTATTTCTCAAAAAAATTAAATTTCACAGAATTTTGATCCTGATAATTGGTACTTGGCTTCTGTATCTTCCCTGGAGTATTAGAAATTATGAAAAAATAGGAATTTTCTCTTATTCAACTTCTTTCAACTATAATTTTGCAAAAGGAAACAGTTTAAACTACAATATTTTTTCATATTCTAATTTCCCATATGCCCCAAAAAGTAAAGAGATCCTTTACAATGAGGTCCTTTATGAGAGATTCAGTAGCGAAAAAGATATCGAGAAGTATCTCAAACAACTTAATGAATCATTTGTAAAAGAAAATCCGGTTTATTTTATTAAACTGTCAATTCAGAAAGTCGGCATTAATTTGGTCCAGTATTTCCCCGATTATAACTTTCTTTCTAACAGATTTCTGGCATTTTCCTATAGTTTAATGTCGCTGGTTCTCCAGTTCTTTTTTTTATTTTCAATTTTTAGAAATGTAAAAAGCAATAGGAATTATGAAATTTCTATCCTGAGTTTTGGTCTTTACCTTTTCTTTTTGTTCTTCTATTCAATTGCACCATTACCTCGCTATTTTCTTTTCTTTTTTCCTATTTTCATTCTGATCATCGCTTGCTTCTGGTTTAAGGATAGTGCAGAAAAAATCAACACTAATTGATATTATGAAAAATCTCACATTCCTTCTCCTCCTAATCTCCACTTTCAGTTTCTCCCAATCCTTCCAAACCCCTTTCGAAAAAGGAAACGGAAACCAAACCGTCACTTTCGACGAGATGAGAAATTATTATCAAAATCTCGATAAAGAATTTGAAAGCATCACTTTCCAGACCAAAGGCGTAGACGACAACGGCGCGCCAATCGATGTCGTGATGTTCAATCCAACCAAACAAAGTTTCGAAGAAGCCAGAAAAGGAAAATCGGTTTTGTTTGTCAATAATGGCATTCATCCAGGAGAACCGGACGGAATTGATGCAACGATGGTGTTAATGCGAGACTTAGCAACCGGAAAAATCAAAGCACCGAAAAATGTAATTGTCGCCGCAATTGCAAGTTACAACATCAGCGGAATGATGAACCGTGGCCGATTTTCAAGAGCCAATCAAAATGGTCCGGAAGAATATGGTTTCCGAGGAAACGCCCGAAATTATGATTTGAATAGGGATTTCATCAAGACAGACTCAAAAAATTCACGAAGCTTCCAGCAGATTTTTCAATGGCTGAAACCGGATGTTTTCATAGATAATCACGTCAGCAACGGTGCAGATTATCAATACACTTTCACTTATATTTCGACCAACAAAGAACGGTTGGGAAATGTTCTCGGTAATTATTTCAATGGCGAAATGCAGAAAACGCTTTTGAGAAATATGGAGAAAAAAGGTGTGATTTCCGTACCTTATGTCAACATTCACGGCGATGTTCCGGACGGCGGTTTCCCAGCATTCATCGATTCTCCGAGATATGCGACAGGCTACACGACGCTATTTAATTCTATCGGCACAGTTGTTGAAACGCATATGCTGAAGCCGTACAAAGACCGCGTGAAAGTGACTTACGATTATATGGTGGATAACATTAATTATATTGATGAAAACTACAAAACCATTCAGCAAAAACGAGCCGAAAATCTGAAACAATACAAAGTCGGAAACCAATATGCGATTGCCTGGAAACTGGATTCTACAAAATACGAAACAATTGATTTCAAAGGTTTTGAAGCGAAATATAAACCAAGCGATGTTTCCGGAAAAACCAGACTTTGGTACGACAGAAAATCGCCGTTTTCCAATCCGGTAAAATACTACGACACGTACGTTCCTGCAAAAGAAGTCACAATCCCGAAATATTACGTCGTCCCACAATCCGAATGGAAAGTAATTGATTTACTGAAACTTAACCAAATAAAAATGATTCCGATAAAACAGGATTCTGCGATTGCGGTGGAAAGTTACAGGATCAAAGATTTCAAAACCGTTCCCAATCCTTACGAAGGTCATTATCTGCATTACGACACTTTTGTGACCAAAGATTCTGGCAAAATGAAGTTCCGAGCAGGAGATTTTCTGGTTCCGCTAAATCAGGATGGCGTCAAATTTCTCCTGGAAACTTTGGAGCCGGAAGCCGTGGATTCTTACTTCAACTGGAATTTCTTTGATACGATGCTGGGCCAGAAAGAATATTATTCGCCTTACGTTTTCGAAGATACGGCCGCCAAACTTCTGAAAGATAACAAAGCTTTGAAAACCGCTTTCGAACTGGAGAAATCCATCAATTCAAAATTTGCAAACGACGGCGAGGCACAGCTGGATTGGGTTTACAAACATTCCGAATATTACGAGAAAACACATCGGCTTTATCCTGTTTTTAGGATTAATTAGAATTTGGGCAGCTATTTGACATTCGTCGAAACCTATTTTTAATTTTTTTATGGCAGCTTTTCCGCCTTCCACTCCCAATCTTTTTTGCTCGACGATTTCACTTTAAATAGAACTTAAGTCAAGCAAAAAAGGATTTCCGCTCAAGTCGGGCTGCGGATTTGTCATAGAACAATTTTTAGTATAAAACCCAATTTTGTCACTCTGTAGGAATCTAAGCAGAGTTTTAAATTTATTAGTATGGAAGTGCTAATATATGCTATGCCAAAAATGAACGCATCCATTTTTACAAGCTGTAGTTCGTCTATCAGAATCGATGAGTTTGAAAATCCAAAGAAGTGAAGTTATAATTTTTTCTTCTTCATCATTTGGCAAATCTTTAAGTTTTCTAAAAGCAATTTTGGTTGAATTCTTATTTAAAATTTTAATAGGAATTACAGTTGGTTTTAGTGGAATAGTTGAAATTGCATTTCTAAATGTTTTGGATTCATAACTGGATTTATCTGGAATAGCATTAAAAATAAATATTTCTAATAACTGGAAAGTTTGAACAAAATCAAATTCAATATGTTGTAAAATCATCCTCACACCATTTTTGAACTCAATTTTATCTTGAGCAACGTTATTAATTATAATTTCGATTTCTGTCATTTAGTTTTAATTATAAAAAATTCATCTATAATTTCAGCGTTGTTATCATAATCCAAAGAATAATATCCGACCGCACTTCCGTCTTTTAAAATAGGTGTTTGAAAAGAATGAAAACCTGTTTCTAATATTTTGTATCTAATAATATTTGCATCTATTGAAATATTTTTGTCTTCTATACCTAAATCTTCCAAAGAATTATTTTCAAGCAAATACTTAAACGAATTTGAAAGTTCATTCTTTAGATTGTGATTTTCAATAAATTCCTCAATTTGATTGGTGCTTTTCATAAGATTTCACATCCTTCTTCAAATATACTAAGTTTTAATAAAACTTGCCATTCAACAAAAACTTAGTATTTTTGAGACAATTAAAAATAGAAAACCTTTAGGAGCATCAAATCTCCAAAGGTTCACAAAAATAATTCTATGAAAAAACTGCAATTCTCTTTAGTCTTTACACTATGTTCTTTATTCTCTTTTGCGCAGCAAAATGCTTATTACCAGCAATATGCAAAATATAAAATGGATATTGATGTAGATGCTGCCAACTTCACTTACCAAGGAAAACAGACTTTGCAATACCAAAACAATTCTCCGGACGAGCTGAGAGTGGCGTATTTCCACTTGTATTGGAATGCCTTCAAAGCGGGTTCTATGATGGACCAGCGTGTGCAGTCTCAAGGTGTGAATGCCGACGGAAGACTGGCAAAAAGAGTCGGAAATACAGTAATTTCCAGATTGTCTGAAATTCCGAAGAATGAAGAAGGAGCACAAAACATCCGTTGGATAAAGCAGAACGGAAAAGATTTGAAATTCGAAATGCAGGGAACGGTGATGAAAGTTTACCTTGCCGAGGCAATCAGACCTAATTCTTCCACCACTTTTACAATGGAATGGGACGCCGTAGTTCCAATGCAAATCAGAAGAAGTGGCAGAAATAACCGCGAAGGTGTCGATATGACAATGAGCCAATGGTATCCAAAAATCGCTGAATACGACTACGATGGCTGGGCAGCTTTCGATTACATCGGTAGAGAATTTCACGCTCCGTTTTCTGATTATGAAGTGAATATCAAAATCGATAAAAACTACGTCATCGGAGCCGGCGGAAATCTTGAAAATCCAACGGAAGTAAAAGGTTATGACAGCAATGCGACCATTAAACAAGATATTTCAAACAAAGTAACCTGGAAATGGACCGCCAAAAACATCCTCGATTTTGCCTGGGCTGCAGACAGAGATTACACTGTGGAAAGTTTCCCAATCCTAGATGGACCGAAGGTTTTCCTGGTTTATCAGAAATCTGAGAAAACAAAATACTGGTCCGAGATGAAACCTTACATCACCAAATATTACCAGTTGATGAATGCCACTTTCGGACGTTACAAATGGCCAAGCTACTCCTTCATCCAAGGTGGCGACGGCGGTATGGAGTACGGAATGTGCACCATGATTCTGGGCGAAGCGACAACTTTGGAAGGTCTTAGCGGATTGATGTTTCACGAAGGTGCACACTCCTGGTTTCAGCAGATGCTGGCTACCAACGAAAGTGTGAGACCTTGGATGGATGAGGGTTTCACGCAGTACGCAGAAGATTTTGTATCCTACAGACTGTTCCCGCCAAAAGAAACTCAGCCAAATCCTTTTGCCGGCGCGGTTAAAGCTTACACCAATTTTACCAAATCCGGGAAGGAGGAACCGGCCGTGTGGCTTGCCGATCACCACGACAACGGAACGGCTTATACCTATGCGAGTTACATCAAAGGCGAAATGTTTTTGGTTCAGTTAGGTTACATTGTTGGAGAGGAAAATCTCAATAGAATTATGCTGAAATATTATGACGAATGGGCGATGAAACATCCTACTGAAAGAGACTTTATCCACATCGCGCAGCAGATTACGGGAATGGATTTGAAATGGTTTCAGCATTATTGGATCAACACCACAAAAACCATCGATTACGGCATCAAAAATGTGAAATATGACCCGGAATCTACCACCATCACGTTGATCAACAAAGGCGGTGTTCCGATGCCGATTGATTTCAGTATTTTGACGAAGGACAAAAAGGTCGTTAATTATAATATTCCGCTAAGTCTTACCAGAACCTGGAAATCGAAAGATATCTACGGTCCGATCAAGACATTGCCTTATTGGGCGTGGACGCAGCAGGAATACACATTTACAATTCCTTACACAAAGAGCCAATTATCTGCAATCGGCATAGATTTCAGTCAGCGTTTGGCAGATGTGAATGCTGAGGATAATTATCTGGAGGTGAAGTAGAGCGGTGTCCAGAGGTGATTTTAGTGGTTGAGCTGTAGATTTCTCTTAATAAAAGTGAAACAGTATCAACTTTGTTGTTTCACTAGATTTCATTATTAAAAAGATTCAAAATTGGCTTTATTATTTTGTAATAGATAAATTGTGTTTAGTCTGAAGACAATAACTGTATTTTTTACTAATTTTGTTTAACACCAACTAAAAATCACTTTATGAATACAAAATTTACTGCCTACAAAAAACTAAATTATTCAGAAACAATCAGTTCCAGTCGGAGCCGGTTATGTTGCGCAATTTTGGTATTGACGATGTTTTTTGGTTACAATGCCACAATTCAGGCACAAACAAAAGTAGTCGTGCCCAGCAGCAACGAGGGTAGTGCCTTCATTGGACCTTATGGCAATGCAGGAAGACAATTACAATTAATTATCGACGATACTTTGCTCTCTTCTCTGACAGGGAAAAATCTGTCGTCCATTTCGTTCCGCCTGCCTGCCAGTACAGCTACAAGCTGGCCACCAACTGCTTTGGTAATGAATGCATTTGATATCTATCTAAGTGACAGTGTTGAACCGGCCAGTCGGCAGCTTGATTTCGCAGCCAATGTGGTGGGAACGCAAACAAAAGTAAGATCTGGTAGTTTATCGATTCCCGCAGGTGCTCTTACGGTAGGCTCTAATCCGAATGACTTCAGTTTTAAAATTACTTTTAACAGCCCATGGCAATATACCGGCGGCAATCTGTTGGTGGAAATACGACACAGCGGCACAGGCATATCTTCCAGAAGCGTTCAAGCGGCGTCAACAAGTTCTGTAGGCTATGGTAGCTTGTACTCAGCACTTTGGCAATCTACCGGAGATGTTTTGCAGGGTAATTTCACCCAGTTGGAGATTACTGCAGACGATAATTTAGGTGTCAGTTCGGTGAAAATTGGCGCAGGTCTCAATATTTATCCAAATCCGGTAAAAGATATACTGTCTGTAAAATCTGAAAAGGAGTTTACTTCTTATTCTGTTTACGATATGTCGGGACAAATGGTGGCTTCAGAAAAAATCTCCGGCAAATCAAATATGAATGTTTCGCGACTTCCAGTTGGTCAGTATGTGCTAAAGTTGACTGATAAGAACGGTAATGTTGAATCTACGCCATTTATTAAAAAATAATTTTCATCACTATCGCACGTCTTTAAGTATTTTAACGGTATGAATTTAATAAATTAATACAGCCATATAACAATTCCGTCTTCTATGATTTCAGACTTCGGACAAAAAGTAATCCATGAATTCTATCGTAATTAATATAGGAAACACCAATATCCGCTTCGGCTTGTTTGATGACGACAACTGCGATATCTCGTGGGTCATCAATACAAAGCCCTATAAAACGACCGACGAACTGTACGTTCAGATTCTGATGCTATACCAGACGTATAAAATTGATGTAGAGAAAATTGACAAAATAATTATCGGTTCAGTAGTTCCTCAATTGACGAAAGTAGTAAGCAGCGGCATCAGAAAGATTCACAACAAAGTTCCCATTATTGTTGACAGGAATACGCCTTCCGGAGTCGTGCCGAAATCCAAACAGATGGGAACGGATATCTACGCCAATCTTGTTGCAGCGCATCACCTCTACCCCGGAAAAAAGAAAATCATTATCGATTTTGGAACAGCGCTTACGGCAAGCTGCCTGGATGAAAATGGAGAAACCTTAGGCGTCATCATCGCTCCAGGGATTATTACAGCACTCAACAGTCTGATCCAGGGCACCGCTCAGCTTCCGGAAATAGAACTCGTAAAACCAAAATCTGTCCTTGGACTGGATACGGTAACCTGCATGCAGAGCGGGATGGTCTATGGCTATCTAGGGATGGTGGAAGGTTTTATCAGCCGAATCAATGATGAGGTGAAGGATGAATGTTTCGTCATCGCAACAGGCGGCGTGAGCCACGTCTACAAACCTTTGACGGATAAGATCAACATTGGCGACAGGCTGCATACTTTGAAAGGCCTGTTTTTTCTGGGGAAAGATCTGTAGCTATCTTTTATTTCTGAAAAAATCTTTTACGATTTGGGAGCACTCGTTTTCCATAATGCCGGTCACGACTTCTGTTTTCGGATGGAGAGATAAGCCTTTATTAATGAAGCCCCGCTGTTCATCTCTGGCACCTATCACAACTTTTGTAATTTGAGACCAGTTCAGCGCACCGGCGCACATCACGCAAGGTTCCAAAGTCACATAGAGAGTACAATTCTGGAGGTATTTGCCGCCAAGATAATTGGCCGCGGATGTGATGGCCTGCATTTCTGCGTGTGCCGTGACATCGGTCAATGTTTCGGTTAAATTATGAGATCTGGCGATGATTCTGTCGTTGGAAACAATCACGCAGCCAATTGGAACTTCGTCTTTTTCCAAAGCTAATTCGGCTTCCTGAAAAGCCATTTTCATAAAATAGTCGTCGGTAAACATCAGAGTGGGCAGCTTTCGGATTTGGTCATATCGGCAATACTTGTATCAAGAACCGGAAGCATATTATCTCTGACATTAATGAGCAATTTTCTGATACTGCACGTAGCTTCATCTGTACAGTCGGCACACTTTTCATAAAAGTTGAGCGATGCGCACGGTAGCATGGCAACAGGGCCATCTACAATTCTGATCACATCCAACACTTTGATGTCTGCGGGATCCTTCATAAAAGTATAACCACCTTCAGCGCCTCTTTCGCTTTTAAGGATTTTGTTCTGTTTCAGTTCCCGAAGGATCTGTTCCAGGAATTTGAGTGGAATACGTTCATTCTCCGATATTTTTTTGGCAGAGAACAGGGAGGCATTGTTTGTCCGGTTTAGGAAAAGCAAAGTTTTGATAGCGTATTTGACTCGTTTTGAAAGCATACTGTAAAAATAATCAAATTTTTATAACTCAGAAATAATATTAATTTCAAATAAAAAAAGCCGTCTCATAGATTGAGACGGCTTTGCAGATTGTATCTTTTTCTTTTATTAAGGGAATTTAACGCCCGTATAAGAGTTAGGATTCACCATAGGGAGCGTAGATCGGTATTTTGAATTTATCGCTTTCAAAAATTCGTTAGCAATCAGAGCATATCCACGTCCTGTAAGGTGTACGCCGTCTAGTGAGAATGTTCCGCCAGTCACAAATTTTGCCGTGTATTTCACACCATTGAACTGGATTCCTGACATCGAGTTTAATTCTGTCATTTTAGCATTTGCGTTTACAAAGGCCAATCCATAAGCAGTTGCCAGGTTAGCGATTTGCAGGTTGTATGCATCAACAGCTGTTTTGACATTAGCTGCCTCTGTTTTTGTCAAAACATTCTGGTCTGCTAACGGGAACGAAACACCATTGACGTTGATAGCAGCCGGAGCTGCAGGGTTTACAGTAGCTATCACAGAACTTGCCGTGAGAAGAATATAATCCTCAGCAGTAGCCTGTCTT
>Ga0308164_10001766_pt1 | contig 23561 bp, 25 predicted proteins | sample PhyTR2_FD_201031 | JGI IMG/M metagenome (GOLD analysis project Ga0308164, IMG submission 201031) | Phyllosphere microbial communities from UC Gill Tract Community Farm, Albany, California, United States - DLSLT.R2 | ecosystem: Host-associated > Plants > Phyllosphere > Unclassified | place: USA... | reverse complement strand
GTTCACTGAGGTCCAGAATGTCGGAACTCATCTGCTGGAACTGTTGCGGTGTTTCAAAGGTGACCGATCGTTTCACGCCGGCCATGCTGGTTTCGAAACCGATCGCTGCCTTTACCCCGGCAATCAAGGGCTCTGCCAAAGCATTGCCCTTGATCATCTCGCCCACTTCGACGTTCCCAAGACCAGAGCCTTTAAGCCTGGTCTCGAAGCCTTCAACGTTGTTGCGGATGGTTGCCAGCGTTGGAGACAGCTTGTCGACGCCGGTAATCAGCGTCTTGATAGTGTCTGCCATCACTCCCCCTGCAGGATCTGGTTGATGCGTTGCGTCTGCAAGATCGACTCGGTGATGACGTCCAGCTCCCTGGACATCATCAGTTCGGGATCGGTCTTCCAGAAGTACGCGAGGTCGTAAACGACGGCGATCAGTCCTTCGAGGTCGCTGATGCCGCTGCCATGAAAAAACTCGCAACCTTCCAGCTCAACGTGTTGATGTCGCACAGGTCCATCTGATTGACCGACGAGGGCGGGATGCCGGCGCAGACGGCGATGTACTTCGCCGCCACGTCCAGATCCAGAGAAACTTCCTCGTTCTTGTCGATCCTGTACGGCAGGGCCTTGATGGCCCGCGCTTCCTGCGCCGTAGGGCGCCGGAAGGTCAGTTGCGAAAGGGTCTCGCCGTGCGCTTCGATCGGGCTGGCCAGGTCGATGACTTCACTCATTGCCAGCTCCCCTGATTGCCGTCGAATTGCAGTTCGATGGTGCCGTCGTCAGCCTTGCTGCTCGGCTCATCGACCAGGTAGGCGCCGGACAGGACGTAGGTCTTGCCGTTCTTGAATTCACAGGTGATGGTCATGTCCACACCGGTAGTGAGCAGCTTGAGCGGCAGATCCGCGGTGTGCACGGCGGTGAATTTCAACCAGGCAGCCTTTTCGGTTTCCTTGTAGTAACCAGGCACGACCGTCTCGCGCTTGATGTTCATCAGAGGCGCTTCGCCGCCGCCGCTGATGGTCAATTGGGTGCCATCCACTTTGATGTAGCAGGTACCCGCAACTTTCTGACCCATGTTGTTTATCTCCAGAATGAAAAAACCCGCACGAGGCGGGCTTGAAAGGGTTGGTTAGGCTTATGCCGCTTCGTCGTACTGCAAGCGGAACTGGTTGAGCAGCGCGAACACGCGCAGGCCGTTGATGTAGTCAGGCGGGAACATCACGTTCACGCGGCTTGGGTCATTGCCGTCACGCTCGACGATCAGGTGCTGGGCGAACGTTTCGGCGTTCTCCACATGACCCTCTTCTTCAAGACGTGCGTATTGCGCAATCAACTCGCCACGGATGGTGCTCGGCGTGATGATCGGCTGGCCGGCACCGAAGCGCGTGCCATCGTTGGCCAGCTTGTGGCGGCCGTACTTGCTGGTGATGATGCCTTGCAGACGACGGATGATGAACGCCGACTGGTGCATGGTTTCGCTGTCCAGGTACGAGTTGTCAGCCTGGCCGTAAGCGTTCTTCTGGTAAGTGGTGATCGAACGCTGAATGCGCACGTAACCGCCTTCGTAGTACGCCGTGGCGATGCCGTAACGCAGCAGCGACTCACGCTCGGTCAGGGTGAAACGCTGACTGGCCGGCGCCGGATCAATACCGGGCATGGTGCCGCTCTGGGTAGGACGGCTGGCGTCGGCAGAGATGAACACCGCCGTGCGCGCAGCCAGTGCAGCGGCTTGCAGCCAGACCGGTTGCGGAACACCGTTTTCCACACCCTGAAGGGTGATGTGCTGATCGTTGCGCAGTTGACCTGCGGCCACCAGCGTACCGACCGTGCCGCGCTTGGCGCTGTAAACGTGACCGTACAGCTGACGGGCCCAGCTCCAGCGACCGGTGCTGTCGTCCATTGCCGCTTTCCAGGCATCCAGCGTGGCGGTGTCGGTCCAGGGCATGCAGATGAACTCGAACGGCTCATCGCCCAGCGCAGCCAGTGCCTTGAGCTGATCAGGCGTACCTACGCCACCAGTCATGGCGGTGACTGCCGCCGTCAGGCCGGCAGGAATGACTTCGCCATTGGTCTTGCCCTGGCGATTGAATTCCAGCTGGATGTCATTGCCGCTTGTCCCGCTCCATTTGCAGGAAAGGGTCAGCACACCCGCTTCGACAGCCGCGGTGATCGGCAGGTCAGGCGTGGCATTGATTTTCACCGACAGTGCCGTGGCCGCCTGGGCAGCGGTTGCGCCGTTAACGACAGTGGCCTGCACTCGCATGCCGCCGACATACAGGTTCAGCAGACCGGCTTCGGTCGCCGCCCCGGTGAGGGTGACTTTCGCGCCGGCCTTGGCGCCTTCGGTATTGAGCAGCGGCAGGCACCAGACTTCGCCGGTGGGGTCCGCCTTGCGCCAGGTTTCATACATGGAGGCCAGCATGGAGCCCTGACCGCCGATGTTTTTCGCCAGCGCCACGCTTGGCACCAGCACCAGAGAACCCAGTTCGGGACCGGATACATCGTCGTTGACCTGCGCAACGATCAGTCGACGCATGCTGGCCGACGCGCTGTTGGCGGCCGAGTTGTCCATCTCCGCATAAAACAGCGGAACGCGAACATCGGATGGAATGTTGTTAAAGCTGATAGCCATTGTTTGGCTTCCTCTTGGTTAAGCCGTGAAGGCTTGATGGGTGGTGGTGGATTGCTCGGTTTTAAGGGTGATGTCGCCGTCGTTCTGACGACGCTGCCACCAGGCGTTGAAGGTCACCTGCCGGCCTTCGACGGGCAGCAAATCGCCCGCCTCCGGATCCGGCACAGTGCGGCCCTCGGCCGGTACTACAGTGATGCGTTGAGTCATGGGGTTACCTCTGCTGTGAACTTCGCTTCGATACGGCCATCAGGGCCGGGGGACTTCAGGTTCGGATCTGCGGGGTCAACGCAGTCCATCTCAATGGTGGCGCCGGTAAACCCGGGCAAACCATCCAGATACGCTTCGTGCCAGGTCTCGGCAGGCTGATCGGAGGTGTTGCGGCCCAGTTGAAACTGCGCTGCAAACCCGAAGCGATAGGTCACCCGGTCACCGCTGATCTGCACCAGCGCGCCACCGGTGTACTGCATCGCGTCGTAATCGTGATCCGGGTTCCAGCCCACCAGTGCACGCCACAGTTCGGCGCGCAGGGCATGCAGTTGCTCGCTGGCTTCCTGCCCGCGCTTGTCACCGCCATCGAGCACCACCACGACATCGATCGTGTCGGTGATGCTCTGGCGGATGACGTTCTGCAAATCGTTGGCGGTGGACTGATCGCCAGTGGCAATCACGTACGCCGACGGGTGAGCGAGCTGATCGCCGAGGGCGACCGCAGCCCAGTCGATACCGGCACTGATTCGCCCGGCAAAGCTGGGGCAGGTCGCCTGCAAATGGGCAACTATCGGGGTTATCTTCATGAGGGGTTCCGCGTGTGTTGAAGGTTGATTGCGGCGTGGGAAACGCCTACTGGTTAGCCTTGCACAACGCCTCATCAGCCTTGTCTGCAGCACGGCTGGCCGCGTGAGCGGCCTGATTGGCAATTGATGCAGCACTCTCGACTCTGTCTGCCACCTGGGTAGTGGTTTCGGCCAGCCTGTCCAGGCGCCGGTCGCGCTTGCCCAGTGCTGCGTCGTAGGCATTGCGAACCTCGGCTAGCTGCTGCGTATGCTCGGCATTCGCCGACCACTGCCCGGCCTGAAAACCGAGCATCAGGCAGCCAGCGATCAGCAGCATGGAAATCAGCCAGATTTCCAGGCGCCGCCACCAATGACGAGCGATGAAATCAATTGCGCATCTGTGCATCGTTTGCACCTCCGAGTTGAGATCGAAGCCGGGCGATTTCGGCGCTTTGCGTGGTGACCTTGTCGGTGAGCTGGACGATGTGGCTGGTGAGGGCTTCAATCTTGCCTTCCATCCGGCCAACCGCAGCAGCGAGCTCGTTGCGCTCCTTGGCGAACTGGTCAGCCCGCGCTTCAGCTTCCTTGCGCGCCTGGCGCTCGGAGTCGAGCAGCTCATTGAGACGGCGAACCGTGCCGATGTCCGCGTTGTCCATCGCCCGGTCTGTTGCATCTCTGGAAAGAAACTTGCGCAGCCATAAAAAGCCGCCAAGCAGAATTGTGCCCGTGCCGCCCAGCCAGGTAGCTGTGCCTGGGCCTAGGTCGGTTGGGTCCATGGGTACTCCGGAAATAAAAAAGACCGCACTGAGGCGGCCGGGCTGAATACATTTAACAATGCTGCGTCGGGCAGGCTTGCGCAGGCACCTGATCTGGACTTTGGCCGGATCTAAAAAAACAAACCCCGCCGAGGCGGGGTTTGAGGTGGGTCGCGAGTGACCGGTTGTGGCTGTTGATCAGCGTGTTTCCGGCTGCTGCCCTGAGGCGCAAATCGCATATCGTGGGACCTTTTTACCCCCCTCCGGAAAGCCTGGGAAGGGGCAGTTTCGGGGTGGGTCGAGTTTGACCGGAGTTCAACACGAGTTCGGCCACAGCTGTGCAATCGACCCGGATAAACGGCGTGAAACCGTGTCTTCATTCACCCTTGCGCAGCTTTGTCGGCGACGGCGTTGTTGCTTCTGGAAGCGCTGCGCTCAGCGAGAATCGCCAGCACTTGCTGGTGAAGCTTGTTGATCCAGTTGCGATAGGTGCGATCTGCGCCTTCATTAATGCCTACCAGGCGCATCTGCTCGCGCACTGGCAACGACTCGACATAACGCAATGTCGCCAGCTGGGCCAGTTCAGGCCCGCGGCTCTTTGCCGGGCTGCGTGACAGCTGCGCAATGGCCGCTTCCACTTCGCTGCTTATATAGTCCAGACCGCTGCCATTGCCCACCAGCGCGCGCGAGCCGGGTGTGCGACGCGGAATGTACGCGCCCCATTCCATGATCCCGGCCATCGGGCTGCTCAGTCCGCCGCCCAGGCCAATGCGCATGCGCTGTTCACCCCAGTGCTGCATCACGGCTTCTATTTTCTCGATCATCGTGTCTCTCCTGTAGGACCTTTCCGAAACGCTGCGCAGCGTCTTTCGCTGCACAGAACCAAGGCCTTACAATACATTCTGTATTTTTATGACACAACGAAGCATTACATTATGTATATTGCTCAACACCCTACAGCCTGTATGATTCGACGCATGAACAGAAAATGGTATGAAGTCGCAAGACAGGTCATGGAAACCCAAGAAATCAGCCAGGAAGAAATGGCTGAGCGGATGGGCGTAACGCCCGGCGCCGTAGGGCATTGGCTGAATGGCAAGCGTGAGCCGAAGATCGAAGTCATCAATCGGTTTCTGACCGAGCTCGGCCTGCCGATTCTCACCACCTCCATCCCGGCCAGCGAACCCGGCATGCACAACGTGGAGCCCACGGTGCAGCCTTCGCGTTTCTATCGCTACCCGGTCATCAGCTGGGTAGAGGCCGGTGGCTGGAGTGAAGCCGTCGAGCCCTACCCTGCCGGCTATTCGGACACCTTCGAGATCAGCGACTATAAAGCCAAGGGCAGAGCCTTCTGGCTGGTGGTCCGTGGCGATTCGATGACCGCACCCGCAGGCCAGAGCATTCCCGAAGGCATGTTGATTCTGGTCGACACCGGAATCGAGCCCACTGCCGGCAAGCTGGTCATCGCCAAGCTGCCGGAAAGCAACGAGGCAACGTTCAAAAAACTGGTCGAAGACGCCGGACGCTACTTTCTCAAGCCGCTGAACCCCGCCTACCCGACCCTTGCGGTGACCGAGGAGTGCAAACTGATCGGTGTCATCAGGCAGATGACCATGCGTCTCTGACCCCCGGCACGCACCGCCCAAGCCCCGATAATCGGGGCTTTTTCATGTGTCCTGTTTCAGCCCGGGCATGTGTCCATGTAGGAAACATTTGTAGCTTGCGTGAGAAACACCCCTCAATTACTGTATGCACATACAGTAAAAAAGGAGTTCACTCATGCTCAAGCAGTTCCCCGACACCTCGCAACATGACGCTTACCTGGCCTTGGCACAGCGTATTCAGGACGCTATCACCAGTGACAAGGCCCAGATCGAGCATCAGGTCCTGCTGATCAGGGAACCTGGCGAGTCGGTGGCTCACTGGGAGCGCATCATGGATCAGATCAGCGAGGCCGAAGGCATCAGCGTGACCCGCAACCCGGAAAACGGCACTGCTCGTGTGTCCTGGTACATCGATTCCCTGTGAGGCGGACAATACAAATTGTATTTAAAATACAAACTGTATTGTCACGAACCGCTACATATCGTATTGTTTGTCTGCACCCCATCTCGGGAGTACTCACATGCAAACCACAGGGAGTCATGGAATGAACGAAATACTGGATCAACTTCGCAAAGAATTCGCCACGCCGTGCCCTTCGCTGAGCGCCGTCAGAGAGCGTTATTTTTCGCACCTGTCGAACGACAGGAATCTGCTGCGCAAGATCAACGCAGGGCGCATCGACTTGAAGGTCAGCCGTACAGGCGGCAGTCGTCAGGGCCACCCCTTCGTGTATCTGCACGACCTGGCCAACTACCTGAGCGCCATCGTGACCAACAGGGCCGCCTGAGGTCAAAAAAGCACCGCCGCAGCGCGATAATGTTCATCGAACTTTGCAGTCATGAAAAATCTTGCTACGTTTCCGGTACAAAATAAAAACAATCGGGATCCTTTCATGACCAAGACATCGAGGCGCTGGCCCTTCGCGGCCTGCCTGTTATCGCTTGCCTGCGGCACCGCTGCCGCTGCGCCCTATTCAACCATGGTGGTGTTCGGTGACAGCCTGGCCGATGCCGGGCAGTTTCCCGACACCGCAGGGCCCAGGGGCTCTACGCTTCGGTTCACCAATCGGGTCGGCCCCACTTATCAGGACGGCAGTGGAGAGGTCTTCAACCTGAACTCGTCGACGCTGATCGGCAGGATGCTCGGTGTGCCGGCAGGAGATCTGGCGGCTTCCACGTCGCCGATCAATGCTGCGCTGGGCGCACCCGATGGCAATAACTGGGCAGTCGGCGGCTATCGGACTGACCAGATTCTTGACTCGATCAACTCGCAATCCACCGTCGTCGACCCGAACACCGGCACATTGCTGCGCAGCAGGACCGGTTATCTGCCCGCCAACGGTTTTCGCGCCGACCCCAACGCGCTTTATTACCTGACCGGAGGCGGCAACGACTTCCTGCAGGGTCGTGTGTTGAGTGCCAGCAGCGCCGCGCAAGCTGCCAATCAGCTGGCTGACAGCGCGCAAGCCCTGCAACAGGCCGGTGCGCGCTACATCATGGTCTGGTTGCTGCCGGATATCGGTAAAACGCCAGCCTTGAGCGGTTCGCCACTGGCTTCGGCAACTTCCGCACTCAGCGCGGGCTTCAATCAGCAGTTAGTCAGCCGACTGGCGCAGATCAATGCCCAGATCATTCCGCTGAATGTTCCATTGCTGATCAATGAAGTCCTCGCCGAACCGGCACGCTTCGGGTTCGATCCCAACGAGAATCTGGTCAGTACCTGTTTCAGCGGCAATAGCTGCCGGGAAAGCACCACAAACGGCCGGTCCAGTGCGACGCCGAATCCGAACCGGCTGTTCTTCAACGATCGCGTGCACCCGACCGAGGCCGGGCAGAGGTTGCTGGCCGACTACGCCTACTCGCTGCTTTCGGCCCCCTGGGAAGTTTCCCTGCTGCCGGAAATGGCCAATGGCACACTGCGCATGCATCAGGACGAAATCCGCGCCCAGTGGCTCAGCGACTGGGGCAACTGGCAAGGCGTCGGGCAGTGGCAGAGCATGCTTTCGGCAGGCGGTCAGAAAATGGACTTCGACGCGCAGGACAACTCGGCTGACGCTGACGGAAGAGGCTATAACCTGACCATCGGCGGCAGCTATCGATTTGCCGAAAACTGGCGCACAGGGGTTGTCGCCGGGGCATATCGCCAGAGTCTTGAGGCAGGGCCACGGGACTCGGACTACACACTCAATAGCTACATCGCCACTGCGTTCCTGCAGTATCAGGCCAACCACTGGTGGGGTGATCTGTCGGTGTCGGGCGGCAAGCTGGACTACGAAAATGCCGAGCGCAAATTCGCGCTGGGCGTCAGCGAGGGTCAGGAAAAAGGCGATACCGACGGCGAAATGTGGGCTGCCAGCGGGCGAGTCGGTTTCGACATCGCGGGCCCGACCAGCCGCTGGCATCTGTCGCCTTTCGTCAGCGCCGATTACGCGCACATCGATGTCGATGGCTACTCGGAAAAAGGCGACCGTTCAACGGCGCTGACCTTCAGTGACCAGACGCGCAAATCGCGGCGTGCAGGCGTGGGTGTGCAGGGCAAATTCCAGGTGACACCGAGCACGCAGGTATGGGGAGAAGTTGCCCATGAAAGGGAGTTCGAGACCGATCAGCAGGACGTGACCATGGCGCTCAACAGCGTCCAGTCCGTCGGCTTCACGCTGCAAGGCTACACGCCGCAACGCGACCTGAACCGGGCCACGCTGGGTGTCAGCCAGAAGCTGACTCAGGACCTGACACTGCGCGGCAATTACAACTGGCGCAAAAACGACGACGTGACCCAGCAAGGGGTGAATGTTGCGTTGAGTCTGAGTTTCTAGACAGGCTGCTGGACAGCCTCACTAGCATGCGACGCTCCGCGTCCTGTCCTGACTCTGCGGCGCGGCGCGGCGCAGATCTGTGACGCGGAGCGTCACCCACGGCATTCCCACGCTGGAGCGTGAGGAACGATAGCTCTCCAACTACCGTTCATTACCAGAGCAGCAAGCCTGACTATCGTGCGACGCTCCGCGTCGCATGCCGTTCTGGACGCTCCGCGTCCTATCCTGAGAGCTGCGGCGCGGCGCGGCGCAGATCTGTGACGCAGAGCGTCACCCACGGCATTCCCACGCTGGAGCGTGAGGAACGATAGCTCTCCAACTACCGTTCATTACCAGAGCAGCAAGCCTGACTATCGTGCGACGCTCCGCGTCGCATGCCGTTCTTTACGCTCCGCGTCCTATCCTGAGAGCTGCGGCGCGGCGCGGCGCAGATCTGTGACGCGGAGCGTCACCCACGGCATTCCCACTGGAGCGTGAGGAACGATAATTTCAACTATCGCGCGATGCTCTGCGTCCGCTTGAGGACGCAGAGCAGCAGCCTGCTCAGTCCTCGGCAGTTTGCGAGGCCAGGGCTACGGCGCGGAACATGGCGCGGCGTTTGTTCAGGGTTTCTTCCCACTCCAGCACTGGCACGGAGTCGGCGACAATGCCGCCACCGGCCTGTACATGCAACTCACCGTCCTTGATCACCGCAGTGCGGATCGCAATCGCGGTGTCCATGTTGCCGTTCCACGCCATATAACCCACAGCGCCGCCGTAGACGCCACGTTTGACCGGTTCCAGCTCGTCGATGATTTCCATGGCGCGGATCTTCGGCGCCCCGGACAAAGTGCCCGCCGGCAGAATTGCGCGCAGCGCGTCCATCGCCGTCAACCCGCTTTTCAACTGGCCAGTGACGTTGGACACAATGTGCATCACGTTGGAATAACGCTCGATGACCATTTTCTCGGTCAGTTTGACCGTGCCAATCTCGGACACCCGACCGGTATCGTTGCGGCCAAGGTCGATGAGCATCAGGTGTTCGGCGATTTCCTTGTGATCGGAGAGCAGGTCTTCTTCCAGCGCGCGATCCGCCTCTTCGGTGGCGCCGCGAGGACGAGTCCCGGCGATCGGACGCACAGTAATCAGATTGTCCTCGACTCGCACCAGCACTTCCGGTGAACTGCCCACCACGTGGAAGTCGCCGAAGTTGAAGAAATACATGTAAGGCGTGGGGTTGAAGCAGCGCAGCGCCCGATACAGATCGATGGGCGCGGCGCTGAAATCGATGGACATGCGCTGTGACGGGACTACCTGCATCACGTCGCCGGCGAGGATGTACTGCTTGATCGTGTCGACTGCCGCCTCGTAATCGTCCTGGGTAAAGCTGGAGCGAAACACCGGGTCGGCCGCCGGAGGCCGGTCCAGATCAAGGCCACGGCGCGGCGTGATCGGCTGACGCAGCTTGTGCATCAGCTCATCGAGCTGCGCAACGCCACTTGCGTAAGCGTCCTGCTGCGCTGGATCGATCAGCACGATGGCGTGCATCTTGCCCGCCAGGTTGTCGAACACCACGACCGCGTCAGACACCATCAACAGGATATCCGGCACGCCCAGCGGGTCAGGGTTCGGGCAGTTGGCCAGACGCTTCTCGACATAGCGCACACAGTCATAGCCAAAGTAGCCCACCAGCCCGCCGTTGAAACGTGGCAGCCCGGCAATGGTCGGCACGTTGTAGCGCGCCTTGAAGGTCTCGACGAAGTCCAGCGGGTCTTCGACATCCAGGCTTTCGATCTCGACGCCATCATGGGTCACGCTGACGTGATGGCCATGCACGCGCATCACGGTGCGGCATGGCAGGCCGATGATCGAATAACGCCCCCACTTCTCGCCGCCCTGAACCGACTCCAGCAGGTAGGAGTTGGGCTGATCGGCAAGCTTGAGGTAGATCGACAGCGGTGTGTCGAAGTCGGCCAGGGTTTCGCGGGCAAGCGGGATGCGGTTGTAGCCTTCAGCGGCCAAACGCAGGAATTCTTCACGGTTCATGAGCAACCTCGTGGTTTGAGGACAAAACGGTCAGGTAGGCAAACGTGCCGGCAGGCCGGCCAGAATCAGGTCAGGCGCGCCAACGCCAGCGGGCCAGGGCCTTGATGACTTTCATCCAGAGTTTGCGAGTGACCACCACGATGGATTCTCTTGAGGAGGGACGTTTGATGTCGGGCAACAGTATCTCAGCGTCCATGTCCAGGCAACCGGGAATCAGTCTGCGCAGATCATCAATCACCATCGCCGGATTTTCCTCGGCAATCGGCCGCCCATGGTTGTAGCCATAGCTCAGCGCGACGCAGGCCACACCGGCAGCCTTGGCCGCCTGCACATCACTGCGCGAGTCGCCGACGAACAGCGATTGCGAGGCTGGCGCACCGGCCATTTTCATCACGAAAAACAGTGCGGCAGGATCGGGCTTTTTCTGCGGCATGGTGTCACCGCCGATGATCCAGCGAAAGAAACGCCCCAGCTTCATCTCGTCCAGCAGCGGCGCGACGAAGCGCTCCGGCTTGTTGGTGATGAGGGCCATTTCGACACCCATTTTCTGCAGCCACTTGAGGGTTTCACGCACGCCGGGATAGACCACGGTGAACTCATGCTTTTGCGCATAAGCGCGCATGAAGATTTCCAGGCCCTGCTCGGCCAGCGCGTCATCGACCCCACTGTGGTCGAGGTTGTTGGCCAGCGCGCGGCGTACCAGCACCGGCGCACCGTTGCCCACCCAGGACCGCACCGATTCCAGCCCGACGATCGGGCGCCCCAGCTCGGCGAGCATGGTGTCCACCGCCACGGCCAGATCGGGCACGGAGTCCACCAGAGTGCCGTCCAGGTCGAACATGATCAGCTTGGGAAGTTTGCCTGCAAACAGCTGCTCGAAGCCGCTCATGCGCGGGATGACGCCAGTTCTGTGCGCATCTTGTCGATCACTTCGCGGTAGTCCGGCGCATTGAAAATGGCTGAACCGGCGACGAACGTATCAGCACCTGCCGCTGCGATTTCGCGGATATTATTGACGTTCACGCCGCCGTCGATTTCCAGGCGGATGTCGCGTCCGGAAGCATCAATCAGGGCGCGCGCTTCACGCAGCTTGTTGAGCGTACCGGGGATGAACTTCTGCCCGCCAAAACCGGGGTTGACGCTCATGAGCAGGATCATGTCGACCTTGTCCATGACGTATTCGAGCAGGTTCAAGGGCGTAGCCGGGTTGAACACCAGGCCTGCCTTGCAGCCACCCTCGCGGATCAGTTGCAGCGAACGGTCGATGTGCTGGGTCGCTTCCGGGTGAAAGGTGATGTAGGTGGCACCGGCCTCGATGAAGTCGCCGATGATGCGATCCACCGGGCTGACCATCAGGTGCACGTCAATCGGTGCAGTGACGCCATATTTGCGCAGCGCGCTGCACACCATCGGACCAATGGTCAGGTTCGGGACGTAGTGATTGTCCATGACATCGAAGTGGACAAAGTCGGCGCCGCTGGACAGCACGTTGTCGACTTCCTCACCCAGACGGGCGAAGTCAGCGGAAAGAATCGATGGGGCAATAACGAAGGGCTGCATGACGCACCTGTTTGAGCAGAATCACGGTGCGCGGATTGTACGCCAAGCTTCGCCAGGAGCGGTAAGCTTCGAGCTTCAAGCCTCAAGCCTCAAGCCTCAAGCTTCAAGCTTCAAGCTTCAAGCATCTTGATTTGCTTCTGCTTTTAGCTTGTAGCTTGTAGCTTGCAGCTTGCAGTCACTGCGCCGTCCGGAGTTTTTCACTGCGCCCGCGTAACCACTCCAGCACCAGCAGCAAGACCACCGAAAAGCCGATCAGCAGGGTCGCAGCGGCGGCGATGGTCGGGCTGAGGTTTTCGCGAATGCCACTGAACATCTGCCGAGGCAAGGTCGCCTGTTCCGGTCCGGCGAGGAACAGCGTGACCACCACTTCGTCGAACGAGGTCGCGAAGGCGAACAGCGCGCCGGAAATCACCCCCGGCGCAATCAATGGCAGGGTCACGCGCCGGAACGCGGTCAGTGGCGATGCGCCGAGGCTGGCAGCCGCACGCACCAGGTTGTGATTGAAGCCCTGCAGCGTCGCCGACACGGTGATGATCACGAACGGCACGCCCAGCACCGCATGGACCAGAATCAGCGAGGTGTAACTATTGCCCAGTCCCAGCGGCGCGAAGAACAGGTAGCTGGCGACACCGACGATCACCACCGGCACCACCATCGGCGAAATCACCAGGGCCATGACCAGCGCCTTGCCAGGGAAGTTGCCGCGGGTCAGGCCGATCGCCGCCAACGTGCCGAAGCCCATCGCCAGCAGGGTCGCGGCCGGGGCAACGATCATGCTGTTCTTCAGCGCGCGCATCCACTCGGCGGAGTTGAAGAAGTCCTGATACCACTGCAACGAGAAGCCTTGCAGCGGATAGACCAGAAAGCTGCCGGTGTTGAATGACAGCGGCACGATGACCAGTACCGGGAGCACGAGAAACAGCAGCACCAGGGTGCAGATGATGCGCAAGGCGTAATACCAGAGGCGCTCGATCGGCGATGTGTAAGGGTTCAGCATGGTCACGCTCCTCAGCTCAGACGCAGGCGGCTGGCGCCGACCAGCCAGCTATAAATCAGGTACAGCACGATGGTCGCCAACAGCAGCAGCCCGCCAAGCGCGGTGGCCATGCCCCAGTTGATACTGGTGTTGGTGTAGAACGCGACGAAATAGCTGACCATCTGGTCGTTCGGGCTGCCCAGCAACGCCGGGGTGATGTAGTAGCCGATCGAGAGAATGAACACCAGCAGACAGCCGGCCCCGATCCCGGCATAAGTCTGCGGGAAGTACACGCGCCAGAAGCTCGCAAACGGGTGGCAGCCCAGCGAAATAGCAGCGCGCATGTAGGTCGGGGAAATGTTCTTCATCACGCTGTAGATCGGCAGGATCATGAACGGCAGCATGATGTGCACCATCGAGATGTACACGCCGACGCGGTTGAAAACCAGTTCCAGCGGCTTGTCGATGATGCCCATCGCCAGCAACGCACTGTTGATCAGCCCGCTGGACTGCAACAACACGATCCAGGCAGCCACGCGCACCAGAATCGAGGTCCAGAACGGCAGCAACACCAGAATCATCAGCAGGTTGCTCTGCCGCGCAGGCAGGCTGGCCAGCAGGTAGGCCAGCGGATAAGCCAGCACCAGACAGATCGCGGTAATCACCAGGCCCATCCAGAACGTGCGGGCGAAGATGTCCAGATAGATCGCCTGGTCCGGGGTCGCCGGGGCGACTTCGCCGAGGTCGTCGATGCGATGGTCGACCGCCGCCAACAGGTAATACGGGGTGATGCTGCTGGTATTGCGGCGCACCGCCTGCCAATAGGCCGGGTCGCCCCAACGCTCGTCCAGCGCTTCGAGCGCTTCTTTATAAGAGGCAGGCTCGGTCTTGAACGGCAGCGCGCGTGCTGTTTTGCTCAGCAGGCTGCGGTATCCGGCCAGTTCGATGTTCAGACGCTTGGACAGATCGCCCAGCGTGGAATTCTTGCGCGTTTCGGCCAGGTCCAGGCTCATTGCCTTGTAGACCGACTCGGGCGGCAGCCCTTTACCATCCCACTTTTGCACTTCGACCACGGTGGTCGGCAGCGCAGTCACGACTTCGGGGTTGCCGACGCTCTTGTACAGCAGCGCAGCGATGGGCACCAGAAACACCAACAGCAGGAAAATCACCAACGGAGCGATCAATGCCTGGGCCTTCCAGCGGTTGACCCGCTCGGCGCGAGCGAGACGTTGCTTCAAGTTGGGGCTGGCGCCTTCAGTCAAGGGCACGGCGATGGCCATAGCGAACTCCGGAATCTTTCAACGAGGGGGCGCTCCCCGTTTCAGGGAGCGCCCGGTTCTGACTCAACGCAAACGGATTACTTGGCCGCCCAGGCAGTGAAACGCTGCTCGAGGGATTCGCCGTTGTCGGTCCAGAACGCCACGTCCATCTGCACCTGATCCTTGATGTTCTCAGGCGTGGTAGGCATGTTCTGCAGGGTTTCCTTGTCCAGCAGCTTGACCGCCTGGGTGTTGGCCGGGCCGTAGGCGATGTTCTGCGAGTAGGTCTTCTGCTGCTCGGGGCTCAGCATGTAGGCGATGAACTTCTTCGCGGCATCGGCGTTTTTCGAACCCTTCGGGATGGCCCAGGCATCGAAGTCATACACGCCGCCAGCCCACACGACTTTGAGGTTGCTTTCCTTCTGCACGGCGGCGATCCGGCCGTTGTAGGCCGAGCTCATCACCACGTCACCGGACGCGAGGTACTGCGGCGGCTGGGCGCCTGCTTCCCACCACTGAATGTTTGGCTTGAGCTCATCCAGCTTTTTGAACGCGCGGTCCTGGCCGTCTTTGCTGGCCAATACCTTGTAGACGTCTTTCGGCGCAACGCCGTCGGCCATCAGAGCGAATTCCAGGGTGTACTTGGCGCCTTTGCGCAGGCCGCGCTTGCCCGGGAATTTCTTGGTGTCCCAGAAATCGGCCCAGCCGCTGGGTGCAGTGCTGACCTTGTCAGCGTTGTACGCCAGCACGGTGGACCAGACGAAGAAACCGGCACCGCAGGTGGTGATGGCGCCAGGCACGAAGTCAGCGGCATTGCCCAACTGTTTCGGGTCCAGCTCTTCGAACATATCTTCGTCGCAACCACGCGCCAGTTCCGGCGATTCGACTTCTACCAGGTCCCAGGAAACGCTCTTGGTGTCGACCATGGTTTTGACCTTGGCCATTTCCCCGTTGTACTCACCGGCGATGATCTTGCCGTTGCCAGCCTTTTCCCAAGGCGCGTAGAAGGCTTTTTCCTGAGCGGCCTTGTTGGCACCGCCAAAGGATATGACGGTCAGGTCGGTGGCTGCCATGGCTTGCGCCGCGCACATCATGCCCAACGTGATGGCGGTGAACTTCAAAGATTTCAACATGTGTTCTTTTCTCCACGAGCAGTGTTGGTAAGCGATTGGGATGGGCGATCAGGTCGCCTCTGTTATTGCTTTTGTCGGTAGATCAATGCACTTGCTGCAAGGGGTCGAGCGCACGGACGTGCTCGACTTGCCAGCCGATGGGCACCACGTCGCCCACGCTCAGGCCGGGGTCCAGTTCGGCAATCGGCTGTTTGACGAAGAAGTCGTTCTTGCCTGCCACTTCCAGGCGCACGCGAACGTGGTCGCCCAGATAGATGAACTCGGCCACACGACCGGAAAAACGGTTGGCGCAGCTCTCGCTGCGGCCATTGAGGTTGATGCGTTCGGGACGGATGGACAGGGTCACCGGACCGCCAGGCTGGCCGACGTTGATCGCCAGCGCGTGGACTTTCTCGCCACGCTCGAGTTCGACCACACAGCGATCGCCGTCCTGACTGATCAGACGTCCATTGAGGCGGTTGTTCTCGCCGATGAAGTTGGCCACGAAGGTGTTCTTCGGTTCTTCGTACAAGCTGCGGGGCGGCGCTATCTGCTGAATCTCGCCCTGATGGAAGACGGCAACCCGGTCGGACATGGTCAGGGCTTCGCCCTGGTCGTGGGTCACATAGACCACGGTTACGCCCAGGCGCTGGTGCAGGTGCTTGATCTCCATCTGCATGTGTTCGCGCAGCTGCTTGTCGAGGGCGCCGAGCGGTTCATCCATCAACACCAGTTGGGGTTCGAACACCAGCGCACGCGCCAGTGCTACGCGTTGCTGCTGGCCACCGGACAGCTGCGCCGGGTAGCGATGCGCAAAGGTGTCGAGCTGAACCATGCCCAAGGCCTTTTTGACCTTCTCGCCGACGTCGGTCTTGCTCATGCCACGCACCGACAACGGGAACGCCAGGTTCTCGGCCACGGTCATGTGCGGAAACAAGGCGTAGTTCTGGAACACCATGCCGATGTCGCGTTTGTGCGGCGGCACGTTATTGATGGCGCGGCCACCGAGGAGGATTTCGCCGGCCGTCGGGGTCTCGAAACCGGCCAGCATCATCAGGCTGGTGGTCTTGCCAGAGCCGGAAGGACCGAGCAGGGTCAGGAACTCGCCCTTGCGAATGTCCAAGTTGAGGTCTTTGACGATCAGTGCTTCGCCGTCGTAGCTCTTCTGCACACCACGAAAGCTGACCAGAACATCATTTGCTCCAGCGCTTGTATCGACGTCGCTCATTACCCACACCCTTGTTTTGTCTGCGTGGGCTCAAGCCTAGAGCAGCCCGAAGCCCCCGCAAATCGGGGGCCGGGAGAGAATCGCCTAGGCCGGCTGGAAGGCCAGGGGTAGGGATTTCCCTACAGCGATGGCGCGATTGGACATGTCGGCTCAGGCATCCTTCTCGACAGCGCACTCACGTGGAGCACTCATCGTTATACACAAGTCCTAGAACGCGCAGGATAAAGGGCTTCAAGGCTTCGGCCCGAAGGGCGTAGGAGCGAACTTGTTCGCGAAGACAGTTTTTCAGACGATTCATTTTCGGCGATAATACCGGCCCTCTCGCGAACAAGTTCGCTCCTACGGCCTTCGGCCAGAATCCAAATCAGACTTGTGTACAACGATGAGCGCTCCAGCGTGGGAATGCAGGTCTCGACGCTCTGCGTCGCAAAGGGGCGCGGGGTGTCGGGTGTCGTTTTCAGACTCAGAGCAGCTTGTGCTCCATCGCGTACTTGACCAGATCGGCCAGCGAGTTGAGTTTCATTTTTTGCATCAGCCGGGCCTTGTGAGTGCTGATGGTCTTGCTGCTCAAGGCCAATTGCTGAGCGATATCGTTGACGTTGGCGCCTTGGGCGAGGCGCTCGAATACCGAAAACTCGCGCTCCGACAATAACGAGTGCAAAGGCCGGCTGTCGGTGAGGCCGACTTCAAAGACCATACGGTCGGCCAGATCCGGATCAATATAACGCCCGCCGGCCGCCACCCGGCGAATGGCCGTGAGCAGCAGCGCCGGGTCGCTGTCCTTGGTGGCATAACCTGCCGCGCCGACCTTCAATGCACGCGCAGCCATCTGCGCCTCATTGTGCATCGACAGCACCAGAATGGCCGGCGGGTTGGTCAATGCGAGAATCCTCGGTATCGCCTCAAGGCCATTGACGCCGGGCATGGAGATATCCAGCAGCACCACTTCGCAGGCCACATGACGCAGGGTTTCAAGCAACTGTTCGCCATTGCTGGCCTCGCCCACCACTTGCAGATCCCTGGCCAGACCAATCAATTGCTTGATCCCTTCACGCACGATGGTGTGGTCTTCGGCTACCAAAACACGAATCACTGTTTTCGCTCCTGTGCGATGGTGTCCAGCGGGATATAGGCGCGCAAGGTTGTGCCCTCACCCACCTCGCTGTCCAGCTCAAGTCGGCCGCCAAGCATCAGCACCCGCTCGCGCATCCCGACCAGACCGAACGAAACCGCCCTGCCCGACTCGATGACAAAGCCCTGCCCGTCATCGGCGATGCTCATGCACATCATGCCGTCCTGCAGCGTCAGGCTGATCTCTACCGTGTGTGCCTGGGCATGACGCATCACATTGGTCAGCGCCTCCTGAAGGATCCGGAACATGCCTGTGGCCCTGGCATCGCTGAGCGCCGGGAGATTGTCCGGCACCTGCACCAGACACGGGATCTGCGTGCGCGCCTCGAAACGGCGCGCCTGCCATTCGATGGCCGATGCAATACCAGCGTCGAGAATCGGTGGCCGCAAGGCCGTAGCAACATCGCGCACCAGTTGAAACAACTGAGCAATCAGACGCTTCATGCTCTCCAGCCGCTCGCTCAGGCCAGGGTCGAGGTCGGCATAGGCCAGCTCGCACATCGACGTCTCGAGTTTCAATACCGTCAGCATCTGACCCAGCTCGTCGTGAACCTCGCGGGCAATATGCGCCTTCTCCTCCTCACGCACGCTTTCCAGATGCGCTGACAAGTCACGTAACTGCTCATGTGCGCGGCGGCGCTCGCTGACGTCAGTGAGGAACACCACCAGGTATTCAGCATCGCGAAAGCGCAGGAAGCTCAACGAGACATCGACAGGCAGCAGGCTGCCATCGGCGCGCAGGCAATGGGTCTCGAACACTTGCGGGCTGTCTTCGCTGGAGCGTGCGTTCTTCCACAGGTTAAGCCAGCGATCCATGTGCAGACCAGGCTCGAAATCGATCAGCGGGCGCTCGACCACCTGCCCCGACGCATAGCCCAGCATGGATTCCGCCGCCCGGTTGGCGTAACGCACCCGGCTGTCCCAGTTGACCCAGAGGATGCCGACGGTGCTTTGATCAATGGAAAACTGCGCCAGACGCAGCGCCTCCTCCTCTTCGACACGCCGGGCGAGTTCTTCACGCGCAGCCAGCAGCTCCTGCTCCAGCGCCTGCTGCTGGCGACGTTGCCAGATCACGATGGCGAAACACGCCAGCAACAACACCAGCAGCAGAATGCACAGGTTCTTCCAGAGTTTGGTCGACTCGATGAAATGTGAAGGGGTCAGCGGCATCCAGCGCGCATGCAGCTGCTCCAGCTCCTTGGCAGGGATCGCCCGCAAGGCTTCGCTGACGATGGCGGCCAGCTCCGGCATGTCGCGACGTGAAGCCACCCGCAACAATTGCGGCAGCCCGATATCCCCCACCACCGCCAGCCCGGCGAACTCCGGCTCGCGCAGCAAACGACTGAGTTGCGCTTCGTCCACCACGGCATAACGTGCCTGCTGACTGAGCAACAGCTGCAAGGCCTGGCGCTCCAGCGGTACCCCTTGCAGGTTGAGGTGCGCAAAGTTGCTACGCAGGTAGTCGGCCGTGGTGCTCGGCATGCGTACCGCGACGCGGGAAAGGCTGTCGAGTTTCTCCAGGTCCACGGCAGTGCTGCCATCACGTTCGCCGATCAACAGCTGCGAAACACGTAGATACGGGTCGGAAAACAACCACAGACGTAGGCCTGCGGGTGTTTGCATCAGGCCGGGCGCAACGTCGATTTCACCCTTGGCCAGCGCGTTCTCCAGCGCGCTCTGGTCAGGAAAATTCCGCCACAGCAACTCGACCGGCAGCGTCGCAGCCAGCGCATTCATCAGGTCGACGTTGGCGCCGGACAACTGCTGCAAGCGTTGATCGAACTGCGCGTAAGGCGCGCGCAATACCAGCCCTACGCGCAACGGGCCATGCTGGTCGAGCCAGTTACGTTGCGCTGAACTCAACTGCGCAACGGCAGGTGTTTCAGGTTCGTCAGCCTGCGTATTCGCCATCTGAGCCATCAAGAGCAAGGCCAGGCAGCCGATAAAACCGGTGCGCAGAAGACGAATCATCAGTATGTCGCTCTCGTGTGTACGTATCACGGCCGTGTGCCGCGCAGGCTCAGGCCTGACAAAAGCCGATCAACCCACTAGGCTGCCGGGATAGTTTCTGGCTTGGAATATCCGATGTCCTACACCTTTCGCGCAACGTTTCCTGCATTGTTTCTGTCATTGATACTGCCTTGCGCCTTGCCTGCCCTCGCAGCGGACCCGACCCCTGACCCGGCCAAGGACGCTGCTGCGCAAGCGCCTGTCGAAAGAGCCCCGCTGCTCAGCCGCTCGCAGGAAGACGCAATAGCGCTGGAACGTCAATTGCCGCGCGAAGATCAGCAGCAACTTCAGGCCGGAGACGACAGCTTTCTCGCGCTCTGGAAACCCGCCAACACTGAGGCCCCTGAAGGCGCGGTCATCATTGTGCCCGGCGAAGCCGAATCACCGGACTGGCCCGACGCTGTCGGCCCGCTGCGACGCAAGTTTCCGGATGTGGGCTGGTCGAGCCTGAGCATCACCATGCCGGACCCGCTCGACAACACGCCTGGGGCACGCGAGCCCGATGTTGCTCCGGCAGATGCAAACGCCGCCAAAGCCACTGAGGCACCGAAGGAAAAATCCAAAGACGCCACGGAGACAGCAAAAGACCCGGCCGCAGAAGCCGAGGCGCTGGCTGCGGCTGAAACAGCCAAGGCTGCTGCCGACGAAGAGCTCAACAAGGCTCAGGCCGAGCGCATCTTCGCGCGGATCGAAGCCGCGATCAGCTTTGCGCAGCAGAACAAGGCACGCAGTATCGTGTTGATAGGCCACAGCAGCGGCGCGTACTGGGCGGCCAGGTTCCTCAATGAACGGACGTCGCCTGTGGTGCAGAAACTGGTGATGCTGGCGGCGCGTGAACCTCTGAATGCCAAGCCTTCGCTGCTGGACATGGTGCCTCAGCTGAAAGTAAAAGCCGTCGATTTCATCTACAAAAACTCGCCTGACGAGTCTGCAAAGGCCCGTCTGCAGGCCAGTAAACGCACCAAGGGGCCGGGATTTACACAGATTGCTCTGATCAACATCGCCGGCGGCGGAGATGCCGAACAAGAGCAGCTATTCCGCCGTGTTCGCGGCTGGATAGACGCCAAAGAGGAAAAGTAAGCGCCAGACGCATCAGCAGGCTCAGTTGAACCCGCGTCGGGCTTTCACCACGCGATAGGCATTGTGCAACTCGCTGGTCTTCTCGGTCGCCACCCGCACTTGCTGTGGATTGGCGCCCGAGCCGGCAATCTTGTCAGGGTGATGCCGGCTGAGCAGGCGCCGGTAGGCACGCTTGATGCTCAAAGGATCGGTGTCCGACTTTATCCCCAGCAGCGTCATCGCACTTTTGTAGTCGCCGCCGCTGCTGCTGATCGGCGAGCGCTTCATGGGGTCGTGGTCAGCAGCCAGCGCCTCGATCTGCGGACCTGTCCAGCCAAGCCACATGCCCCACACCCCGATCAGCTCGCGCTCGACCCGAGAAGCCTTGCCGTCCGCCCACGCCATCCGCCAGCAGGCGCGCAACATATCCTCGGCAATGTCCGGCTGCCCTTGCAGGCCACGCAGGTAACTGCGCAGGCCATCGGTGCCGTCGCGGCCGCGCTTGAAGGCGTTGATGGCACGCAACTGATCCGTCTCGTTCAGGTTCAAACGGCGCATCTCGATACGTGCCTGATGGATATGGCTGGCCAGAACCCGTCCGTCACTTTTGGCCAGACGGCCCAGCAACACAAACAGCAGATCGTCCTTGTGGACCGTTGCACGTCCACCCAGGCGCTCACGCAGATGCGCCCAACTCTGCAGTTTCAGGCGCCGGTCAAGCGCCTGACCCAATAGAGCACCGAGCATTGCGCCTGGAATACTGGCAATTGCGTAACCGACTCCAGCGCCGATCAGTGTGCCGGGCCAAAGCATTCAGCGAGTCTCCGCAAGCATCTGCTCGGCTTCAGCCAGGCGCTCGTGGGTACCGACATCGACCCAGCGCCCTCTGTAGTGCTCGCCCGTGACCAGCCCCTTATGCATCGCCTCGCGCAACAGCGGCGCAAGCTTGAACGCGCCGGGCTCGCAATTGGCAAACAGCTGTGGATGGAGGATGGCGATACCGCTGTACGTCAGGCGCTGACCCGCCGAATCGTCGTCGCGCACCTGACCATCGACCAGCGAGAAATCACCCGTCGGGTGATGCGCGGGGTTATCGACCAAGACCAGGTGAGCGAGGCCCGCAAGCGGTACACGCAATGCGCTGAAGTCGTAATCGGTCCAGATATCGCCGTTGATCACCACGAAGGGCTCAAGGCCAAGCAACGGCAATGCGCGCTGAATGCCACCGCCGGTTTCCAGCGGCAGGCCTTCGGGGGAGTAACGAATGCTCAGGTCGAAACGCTGACCGTCGCCCAGGTAATCCTCGATCTGTTGGCCCAGCCACGCATGGTTAATGACCAACTGGTGAAACCCTGCATCGCGCAAGGCGCTCAGGTGGTATTCGATCAACGGTACATCGCCGACACGCACCAACGGTTTGGGCGTGTGCAGGGTCAACGGGCGCATTCGCTCGCCTTTACCGGCGGCGAGAATCATCGCTTTCATGCAGTCCTCTTCGACACAATCAAGATCTTTTCCAAAATGGCCATGCTTCAAAGCGGCCCTGTATAAAACGGGCTGTCTATGACGTGGGCCGTCTCTGTCATTTCAGACAGCGGCGTCTACCGGCTGCAGACTGGTAAGCAATTGCCCGAGCTGCGCCAGTTCTGGGCGACGTGACAACACCGCTTCTATATAAGCGAAAAAGCGCGGAACGTCTTCCAGGTATCGAGGTTTTCCATCCCGGTGGCAAATGCGGGCAAAAATGCCGATCACCTTCAAATGTCGCTGTACGCCCATCAGATCACTGGCGCGCTCGAATGCAGCAAAATCTTCCTGTACCGGGATGCCGATAGCCCGCGCCTGATCCCAGTAGGTGCGCAGCCAGTCACTGACACGTTCCTGCGGCCAGCTCAGGAATGCGTCCTTGAACAGGCACGTCACGTCATAGGTGACCGGGCCATAGACCGCATCCTGAAAATCCAGCACGCCAGGGTTGGGCTCGCTGATCATCAGGTTTCGCGGCATATAGTCGCGATGCACCAGCACTTTGGGCTGTGCCAGGGCGCTGTTGATCAACAGCTCGCTGACCTGCTGCCAGTCGCTCAACTGGGCCTCGTCCATCTCGACACCCAGGTGCCGCTTCACGTACCACTCAGGAAACAGCTCCAGCTCACGACGCAGCAACGCGACGTCATAGCTGGGCAATGGCGCGTCCATAGGCAGTTGCTGATAAGCAAGCAACGCCTGGATAGCATCAGCGAACAAGGCATCGGCATTATCGGAGTCAATGACATCCAGATAAGTCTGACGGCCCAGATCGTTGAGCAGCAAAAAGCCTTGTGTCAGGTCTTCGGCATAAATTTTTGGAACATTAATGCCCGACTTTTCCAATAAATGAGCGATATCCACGAACGGTTTGCAGTTTTCCTGCGGTGGAGGGGCGTCCATGACAATAAAAGTTCGATCCGCACCCTCCCAGCGAAAATAACGGCGAAAACTTGCGTCACTGCTGGCCGCAGTCAACGTAGCCGGGGGCACAGCGCCCCAACCGTGCGCCGAAAACAGCGCCGGCAACTGCTCATCGAGCCAAACTTTCAGGGATTGCAGGCGTATATCTTGATCTGACATTACAAGGGTCTCCGACGGCGCTA
>Ga0308164_10001763_pt1 | contig 23585 bp, 24 predicted proteins | sample PhyTR2_FD_201031 | JGI IMG/M metagenome (GOLD analysis project Ga0308164, IMG submission 201031) | Phyllosphere microbial communities from UC Gill Tract Community Farm, Albany, California, United States - DLSLT.R2 | ecosystem: Host-associated > Plants > Phyllosphere > Unclassified | place: USA... | reverse complement strand
GATCGACTTTAATGCGCGGAAATCCTAGCTTTGCTCTGTGGTTCTCGAACATTGGGGACCATTACAGAGTGCCGGACAGCTGCTTCGCCGACCGCGTCGGCGATCTCATCGACCTGTCGATGAACGAGAAGGCTGCGTTAGCGCGGTTGGAGGAGCGCCCGCGAGACTTGCGTCGCGGTGCCGTCCTCGTGCGCGAGAATGATCCGCAGGCCGAACTCTTCATCCTGCAGCGCGGCATGGCGATGAGTTATGTGCTGCTCGACGACGGCAGCCGCCAGATTCTCCGCTTTCTCTATGCCGGCGACATGCTGGCGGTCTCCGCGCTGGTCTACCGCGATTCGCCCGAGACGGTGGTCGCGCTGACCGACTGCACGGTGTGCTCATTCGATCGCTCGGCGATGACCGGGCTGGTCACCGATCATCCACGGCTGTCGGCGCTCATCATGGTCATGAACCAGATGGAGAAGGTCGCGCTGACCGACCGGCTCGCCGCGCTCGGCCGGACCTCGGCTAAGGCGCGGATCGCGGCGTTGCTACTTGAGATGCGTAACCGCCTCCGGATGCGCGATCGCGCTATGGGCAACAGCTTCACGCTCGGTCTGACGCAGGAGGAGATCGGCGACGCCACCGGCCTCACGGCGGTCCACGTCAACCGCATGCTGCGCCAGCTCGAAGAGGACGGCCTGATCCGCCGCGAGATGGGCCGCGTCACGCTGCTCAACGAGGTGCAACTGGCGCAGGCGGCGAACTACATCGACCGCTTCGAAGGGCTCGACCTGCGCTGGTTGCCGCCAGCGCGGTGAACCTCGATCCTACCCCGTCAGAGGGTAGGAGAGATCAGGTCAAGCCTTCTCCAGCGTGCACTGTAGCGGGTGCTGGTTCTGCTTGGCGAAATCCATCACCTGCGACACCTTGGTCTCCGCCACCTCGTAGCTGAACGTACCACACACCCCGACGCCCTTCTGGTGAACATGCAGCATCACGCGAGTCGCGGCCTCCATGTCCATGCGGAAGAAGCGCTGGAGACACAGCACGACGAATTCCATCGGCGTATAGTCGTCGTTGAGCATCAGCACGCGGTACGGCGTCGGCTGTTTGGTCTTCGCGCGCGTCTTGGTCGCGATGCCGGCGCCGGTACCGCCCCCGGTGCCATCATGGCCGTCCTCGCCATTATCGTCGCGGCGCTCGGCCATCTGCTCGCCCGTCCGCTGGGGAGTCGTCATTTCAGGGGTCAAAAGCATGCTGCCAAAATATGGCATGCCGGGGGGCAAGGGCAAGGGGGCGCCGGCACACGTCGCGCGAAAACCGCAAACGCAAAAGGGGCGACCGTCGCGTGACGGCCGCCCCTTTCGTAACGCACTGCCCGAAGGTGGCGCGCTGTCGACTTAGGCCGAGATCTTCATCTTGTCGGTCGCGACCGCAACGCGGTTCGAGATCGGCTGTGCGAACTCGCCGAACATCTTCAGCATCCGCTCGGTCGAGCGCGAGCCCTCGGCGATCATCGTGTCGAACGCGGTGCGCGCATAATCGCCCTGGAGCTCCATGAACTCGGTTGGCGACTTGGCGGCGGCGAGCGTCTTGGCGGCTTCGGTCGCGCTCTCGAACGAGGTCTTGGCGTAGTCGGCAGCTTCCTGGCCGAGCGCCTCGACGTTCTTCGCGGCGATCTTCGACGACTCGACGAGCGCCTCGACGTTGCCCTTGCCGAATGCGACGAAATCTTCCGCCATCTTCGCCGACTTCTCCATCGCGCCCTTGGCCTGCTCGTTGAATTCGGCAGTGTTCGCGCCGCTGAAGAGGGCCTTGGTCTTCTCGGTGATGCTCTGGATCGTGTCCATTATGGCGTCCTTTGTTTCGCTGGCAGGGATCCCCGTTGGCGCAACGGCCTGAATCGGGGCGGGAATGTCCGTGTGCGGCGATACAAAAGCAGCCGCGAGAGGTTGAGGTGCCGGCGTCTTGGCGATCGGCTCGAATGCCGGTTTCGCCGGCTTGGCGACGGTCCGAGGAGCCTTCGCGATGGCGGCAGGCTTCGAACCGGCCTTGGCCGTCCATTTCACGATATCCACCATCCACGCACCTCTCTTCGGAGTTATGTCGCGGTCTTCATACACCAATTCTCGCGCCGCACAATAAAATTGTGCACTGCACCATGACGGGAACGTAAGGTAGCGCTATCGGCTTTTCACATACTCGCCGGGTGCCTGGCCGAGCGCCTTCAGAGCCCCCCCTCCCGGCAGCCGCGCACCGTCCGCGGCCACCGTCTCGGCACCCAGCGCGCGCAACCATTCGACCCAGTCCGGCCACCAGCTACCCTTCGTCTCGGTCGCGCCGGCAACGAAGTCCTCAAGCGTCGAGTGCGCCCCCGGATTGGTCCAGTATTGATACTTCCCGGCAGCCGGCGGGTTGACCACGCCCGCGATATGCCCCGACCCTGCCAGCACGAACTTCAGCGGCCCGCCGAACAAGTGCGTGAGTTTCCAGACGCTTTCGGCCGGCGCGATATGATCCTCGCGCCCCGCCTGGACATAGCTCGGCGTGGAGACCTTGGTCAGGTCGATCGGCGTACCGTCCACCGTCATCGTCCCCGTCACCAGCAGATTGTCGCGATACAGGTCGGTCAGATAGCTCAGATGCCATTTCGCCGGCAGGTTGGTCGTATCGCCGTTCCAGTGGAGCAGGTCGAACGGCACGTAATCCTGCCCCAGCAGGTAATTCTGCGTGACGTAGTTCCAGATCAGGTCGCGCCCGCGTAGCAGGTTGAACGTCGTCGCCATGTAGCGCCCGTCGAGGAACCCCTCGGGCGACAGCGACGCGACCATCTTCAACTGCTCGTCATCGATGAAATGCTGCAACTCGCCCGCCTGCGCGAAATCGACCTGCGCGGTGAAGAACGTCGCGCTGGCCACTTTCGCCGCCTCGTCACGCGCCGCCAGCAACGCGAGCGTCGCGGCTAGCGTCGTCCCCGCCACGCAATAGCCGATCGTATGCACCGCCGGAACGTCGAGCACGGCGCGAACCGTATCGATCGCCTCGACCTGCGCCCCGACATAGTCGTCCCAGACCACGTCCTTCATGCTCGCATCGGCCGACTTCCACGACACCATGAACACGGTGATGCCCTGCTCCACGGCCCAGCGAATGAAGCTCTTCTCCGGGGTCAGGTCGAGGATGTAGAACCGGTTGATCCACGGCGGAAAGATGACGAGCGGCGTCGCCAGCACGCTCTCGGTGGTCGGACTGTACTGGATCAGCTCGTAGAGCGGCGTACGTTTCACCACCTTGCCCGGCGTCATCGCCAGGTTGCGGCCGAGTTCGAACGCGCCGTCCGGCGTATGCGTCACCTGCCCGCGGGCAAGATCCGCCATCATATTCTGCAGACCCTTCAGCAGATTCTCACCCCGCGTCTCGATCGTCTTCTCGATCACCTGCGGGTTGGTCAGCGCGAAATTGGTCGGGCTCATCGCATCGACGAACCCCTTGGTCGCGAACCGCAGCTGTTCCTTCTGCTTGGGGTCGAGCCCGTCGACCGCCTCGACGCCGCGCAGCATGTGGTCGCCGATCAGTTCGTAACTCTGCCGGATCAGGTCGAACACCGGCTCACGCCACTGCGGCGCCTTGAAGCGCTTGTCGGTCACCGGCGCGGCCTCGGGTGCCTTGGCCGGATCGAGAAACCGCTGCCACAGCGTCAGGCTCTCGGTCCAGAAATCGCGCGCGCGCTCCAGCGTGGCGGGGTCGGTAAAGCCCGGAATCGCAGGAATCCTCTCGGGCTTGGCCTGCATCGCGGCGAGCCCCTGCTCCACCATCATCTGCTGCGCACGCCCCATCACCCACGTCCAATGCTGGAGATCGGGGAGGGTCGGCGTGGAGGCGTCGGGAGGAGTATCGGCCATGGCATCCTCTGCTTTTTCGGGAGCTTAACGCAGACGCCGGCTCGGCGGAAGCATGGTCACGTCGACGATTGGTGGTCGCAGGAAACTCGACAATCCTCCCCCGCCAGGGGGAGGTGGCTGGCCCCTGCCAGACGGAGGGGGAGGACACGGAACAGCGGTTGCCCTTACCGCCCCCTCCGTCACCTTCGGTGCCACCTCCCCCTGGCGGGCGAGGATAGACTGAATACCCCAGCTTTCGCCCCCCTTGACGAATGAGGCGGATGACGCCCCCGCTCACCTGCGGTACAGCACCCGCTCCTCCAGCTAGAGGCTGATCATGTCCGAAGACTTCTACCGCATCAAACGCTTGCCACCCTATGTCATCGCCGAAGTGAACGCGATGCGGGCGGCGGCGCGCGCGGGCGGGGAGGACATCATCGATCTCGGCATGGGCAACCCCGACCTGCCGCCGCCCGAGCACGTCATCGAGAAGCTCGTCGAAGTCGCGCGCAAACCCAGCGCGCACGGCTATTCGCAGTCGAAGGGCATCCCCGGGCTCCGGAAAGCCCAGGCGAACTATTACGGCCGCCGGTTCGGCGTCGACGTCGATCCCGAGACCGAGGTCGTCGTGACGATGGGCTCGAAGGAGGGCCTCGCCAGTCTCGCCACCGCGATCACCGCGCCCGGTGACGTCGTGCTCGCGCCCAACCCGTCCTATCCGATCCACACGTTCGGCTTCATCATTGCCGGCGCGACGATCCGCGCGGTGCCGACGACCCCGGACGAGGCGTATTTCGAGAGCCTCGAGCGCGCGATGGCGTTCACCGTCCCGCGCCCTTCGATCCTGGTCGTCAACTATCCGTCCAACCCGACGGCCGAAGCTGTGGACCTTGCGTTCTACGAGCGCCTCGTCGCGTGGGCTAAGGAGAACCAGGTCTGGATCATCTCCGACCTTGCCTATTCGGAGCTGTATTACGACGGCAACCCGACCCCCTCGATCCTACAGGTGCCGGGCGCGAAGGACATCGCGATCGAGTTCACGTCGCTCAGCAAGACCTATTCGATGGCCGGCTGGCGGATCGGCTTCGCGGTCGGCAACAAGACGCTGATCGCTGCAATGTCGCGCGTGAAGTCGTACCTCGATTACGGCGCGTTCACGCCGATCCAGGCCGCCGCCTGCGCTGCGCTCAACGGCCCGCAGGACATCGTCGAGCGCAACCGGCAACTCTACCACAAGCGCCGCGACGTGCTGGTCGAGAGCTTCGGCCGCGCTGGCTGGGACATCCCCTCACCTCGCGCGAGCATGTTCGCCTGGGCCCCGCTCCCGCCCGCGCTCGCGCACTTAGGTAGCCTTGAGTTCACCAAACAATTGCTGACTCACGCGCATGTCGCTGTTGCTCCAGGCGTGGGCTACGGCGAAAACGGCGAGGGCTATGTGAGGATCGCGATGGTCGAGAACGAACAGCGGCTCCGCCAGGCGGCGCGCAACGTGAAGAAATATCTCCAGTCGATGGGCGTCAACACGCCTGCGCGTGGCGCCGGCTGACCTTCGCCAGCGTGGATATCAATCCGTTATATTCGGTGGCCGGCGTGCTCGTCGGCCTCATCGTCGGGCTGACGGGTGTCGGTGGCGGGTCGCTGATGACGCCGCTGCTGGTGCTCGTCTTTGGCTTCCACCCCGCTACCGCGGTCGGCACCGACCTGCTCTACGCGTCCGCGACCAAGACGGTCGGCACGACGGTCCACGGCTGGCGCGGCACGGTCGACTGGCAGGTCGTGCGCCGGCTCGCGACCGGCAGCGTCCCCGCGGCGATCGCGACGTTGCTCGTGCTCAACCATCTCGGCGAGAAATCGTCCGACACCGGCCACGCGATCACCGTCGTGCTCGGCGTCACGCTGATCATGTCGGCGGTCGCGACCTTCTTCCGCGGCAAGATCGTCGCGTGGCTGACCCCGCGCATCGGCACGGTCGGCGGCGAGCGCCAGGCGATGCTGACGATCCTGCTCGGCGCGGTGCTCGGTGTGCTGGTCTCGCTGACCTCGGTCGGCGCCGGCGCGCTGGGCATGACCGCGCTGCTGATCCTGTACCCCACCCTCCCGATCAACCGGCTGGTCGGGTCGGACATCGCCCACGCCGTACCGCTGACGCTACTCGGCGGGATCGGCCACTGGATCCTCGGCTCGGTCGACGTCGACCTGCTTGTGTCGCTGCTGATCGGCTCGATCCCCGGCATCATCGTCGGCAGCCTAATCGCGACGCGTGTCTCGGACCGCGTGCTGGTCCCGGTCCTCGCGACCGTGCTGGCGCTGGTCGGCGTGAAGCTGATTTTCTGACGTGAGGCCGGGGTTCGCCTTCTCGACCAGGTTCCGCGTGCGCTATGCCGAGATCGACGGCCAGCGCATCGTCTTCAACTCGCGTTATCTCGAATATGCCGACGTCGCGGTCACCGAGTTCTGGGAATGGACCGGGATCGCGGAGGCGCTGCCGGATGTCTGGCCGACCACCGAGTTCAACGTGCGTCGGACCGAGATCGACTACCTTAAGCCGCTCCGCCTGGGCGATACGATCGAGGCGTTCGTGCGGATCGAGAAGCTCGGGACCACCAGCCTGACGAAGCGGTTCGAGCTGGCGCATGCGGAGACGGGGGAACTGCACACGGTGATCACCATGGTTAGCGTGCATGTCGATCTGGAGACCGGTCGCCCAGTCCCGCTGCCGGACGTGATCCGCACGGTGCTGGAAGCGCTACCGACCCAATAACACGAACAAAGCATGTTCCCCCGCGAAGGCGGGGGTCCAGACTGGGCTCCCGCCTTCGCGGGAGAACAAGGACGGGCCGCCGCGGATTACTCCGCCGCCTCGGCCTCCACCCCATCGCCAGCAACTTCCCCCGGAAGCGCCCAGATCAGATCCCCCTTACTCAGCACGCGCCCGTCATGCGACCGCACCGACACCGGCTGCAACGGCCGCCGATCGCGCGCGTCGACCAGGATCGGGAACGCCGGCACGCAAGTTTCCCACCGCTCGCCCCATTGCCGGAGCGCAATCATCGTCGGCAGCAGCGCGAACCCCTTGTCGGTCAGACCATAGGCGATCTTGCGTCGATCCTCCGGAATAGGCTGCCGCTCCAGGATCCCATGCTCGACCAGCCGCGCCAGCCGGTTCGCGAGGATATTACGCGCAATCCCCAGTTCCGACTGGAACTCCTCGAAATGATGCAGGCCGTTGAACGACGCGCGCAGAATGAGGAACGACCAGCGCTCGCCCATCGCCTCCAGCGCGGCAGGCAGGCTGCATTCGAGCAGGGGTTCGCGCAATTTTCCCACGGCGTCTTCCTTATTGGACAGCAACGGTACCGCATAAAAGGCAGAAGCGAAATGCTCCTCCGATTTCAGTTGCAACTCGAAACTAATCGGAATAGGTCTCGATTAGAAACCTTTTAGGAGTCTACCGATGTCCGTCATCACCCGCGCCCTTCTGACCGCCGTTCCCGCCCTGACGACGGGGTTCGCCGCACTGGTCGCGACACCGGCATCGGCCCAGACCCCCATGAATTATTATGTAGCCGTTCCCGCCGCGGCCCCCACCTCCACGCGACTGATCACCAACGGCACGCCCTGGCGCTGGGAGAACGCGGCGTTCGTCTCCAGCAAGGCACCTCAGCGCGACGTGATCCTCTGCGCCGCGGTCGCCAAGCGCGTCGGGCCGCTCACCAGTTTCACGGTCGCGGGCAAGGCCTATGACGCCGACGCGCTGGCTGCGTGCAACAACCACGCGAAATAACGAGGAATTTGTTGCAATGCATCGCAACCCGGCCCCATCTATAAGCCGTGTTGCGCCAATATGAACTGGTCGATCGCGTCCTCGACTACGATCCCGATGCCGATGAGGCGCTGCTGAACCGCGCCTATGTCTTCTCGATGCAGGCGCACGGGAGCCAGAAGCGCGCGAGCGGCGATCCGTATTTCAGCCATCCAATCGAGGTGGCGGGTATCCTCACCGACCTGCATCTCGATGCGGAGACGATCGCCACCGCGATCCTCCACGACACGATCGAGGATACGGTCGCCACGCCGGAGGAGATCGAACGGCTGTTCGGCGCCTCCGTCGCGCGTCTGGTCGACGGCGTGACGAAGCTCAGCAAGATCGAGGCGCAGACCGAGAACGAGCGCGCGGCGGAGAACCTGCGCAAATTCCTCCTCGCGATGTCGGACGACATCCGCGTGTTGCTGGTCAAGCTCGCCGACCGGCTGCACAACATGCGGACCCTCCACCATATCGCCAAGCCCGAGAAGCGCCGTCGCATCGCCAAGGAGACGATGGACATCTACGCGCCGCTCGCCGAGCGGATCGGCATGTACGAGTTCATGCGCGAGATGCAGTCGCTCGCGTTCGAACAACTCGAGCCCGAAGCCTCCGAATCGATCAACCGCCGCCTCGAACAGCTCAAGAAAGGCGACGGCGACCGGATCGCCAAGATCGCCTCCGGCCTCAAGCTGGTCCTGTCGCGCGCCGGCGTCGAAGCGGAGATCTCGGGGCGCGAGAAGCATCCCTATTCGATCTTCCGGAAGATGTCCGAACGCCACATCAGCTTCGAACAACTCTCCGACGTGATGGCGTTCCGCGCGATCGTGCCGACCGAGGAGGATTGCTACCGCGTGCTCGGGATCATCCACCAGCGGTGGCCGATGGTGCCGGGCCGGTTCAAGGATTACATCTCGACGCCCAAGCGCAACGGCTATCGCTCGCTGCACACCTCGGTGATCCACGCCGACAGCGCGCGGATCGAGATCCAGATCCGTACCGCCGACATGCACGCACAGGCCGAATTCGGGCTGGCGGCACACTGGGCGTACAAGCAGCAGATCAACGGCAGCGACCGGCAGGTCAGCTGGATCCGCGACCTCGTCGAGATCCTCGATACCGCCGAGAGCCCGGAAGAGTTGCTCGAACACACGCGGATGGCGATGTACACCGATCGCATCTTCGCGTTCACGCCAAAGGGCGAGTTGATCCAGCTGCCCAAGGGCGCGACCTCGATCGACTTTGCCTATGCGGTGCACACCGATCTCGGCGACCAGGCGGTCGGCGCGAAGGTCAACGGCCGCGTCGTGCCGCTGTCGACGGTGATCGAGAACGGTGATCAAGTGCAGATCCTGCGCTCGAAGGGCCAATCTCCACAACCGCAGTGGCTCAACGTCGCGACCACCGGCAAGGCGCTTGCCGCGATCCGCCGGCACCTGCGTCAGAAGGAGCGCGTCGAGCAGATCGCGCTCGGCCAGACCCTCTACGAGGATATCGTCACCCGCCTGCCCGCGCAGATCGGCACCGATGCACTCAGCCACGCGCTGAAGCGGCTGAAGCTACCCGACGATTCGTCGCTGATGGTCGCGATCGCGCGACGGACGCTGTCCGATGCGGCGGTCATGGAAGCGCTGATGCCCGGCTCGGCCGGCGCGGACGTGACGCATGCGCTCGCGCCCCAATCAAGCGCGATCTCGATCAAGGGGCTGACCCCCGGTGTCGCCTACGACCTCGCGACGTGCTGCCATCCCGTACCGGGCGACCGGATCGTCGGCTTGCGCCGGCCCGATGCGGGGATCGAGGTCCATGCGATCGACTGCCGCGTGTTGGGCGAACTCGCCGAGCGCTCCGAGAACGAGACCGACTGGGTCGACGTCGCCTGGGGCGACGAGACCGAGGGCGCCGTCGCGCGGATATCGGTGATGGTAAAGAACGAGCCGGGCTCGCTTGGCATCGTCTCGTCGATCATCGGCGGGCACAAGGCGAACATCATCAACCTGCGGCTCGATACGCGCGACAAAAGCTTCCACACTAACGAGATCGATGTCGAGGTGCACGACGTGCAGCAGTTGATGCGGCTGATGGCGGGGCTGCGCGCGGCGGATGCGGTACATACCGTGGAACGGGTGTAGAAACATCCGACGATGACGACGGACATATCCGACGCTAGACGGAGGATATGAACCGTCCAGCGTTATCGATCGTGGTCCCCTGCTACAACGAGGCGGCGTGCCTCGACATCCTGCACGCGCGCATTTCCGGGGCGGCGAAGGTCGCGGTCGGGGACGATTACGAAATCGTCCTGATCAACGACGGCTCGCGCGACGACAGCTGGCCGGTGATGCAGCGCCTCGCCGCCGCCGATCCGCGGCTGGTCGCGATCAACCTCTCGCGCAACCACGGCCATCAGCTCGCACTCACCGCCGGCCTGGACCTATGCGCCGGCGAGCAGATCCTGATCATCGACGCCGATCTCCAGGACCCGCCCGAACTCCTGTCCGACATGCGCGCGGCGATGGCGGCAAGCCAGGCCGACGTCGTCTACGCAGTCCGCCGCCAGCGCGCCGGCGAGACGGTCTTCAAGAAAGCCACCGCCGCCGCCTTCTACCGCCTGCTGACGCGGATGACCGAGACCCCGATCCCGCTCGACACCGGCGACTTCCGCCTGATGAGCCGGCGCGCGCTGGATGCGTTCCTGTCGCTCCCCGAACAGGCCCGCTTCATCCGCGGCATGGTCGCCTGGATCGGCTTCAAGCAGGTCCCCTTCCCCTACGATCGCGCCGAGCGGCTGGCCGGGGAAACAAACTACCCGTTGGCGAAGATGATTCGCCTGGCGTTCGACGCCGTCACCGGCTTCTCCACCGCACCGCTCCGCTTCGCCAGCCACGCCGGGCTCGCGCTGACCGGCGTGTCGCTGTTGCTGTTCGTCTACATCGCGATCGGCTGGCTCTCGGGTAGCGCGGTGCAGGGCTGGACCTCGACGATGCTGGTCACCGTGTTCCTCGGCGCGGTGCAGATGTTCGTGCTGGGGATGATCGGCGAGTATCTCGGGCGGCTGTACGTCGAGTCGAAGCGTCGGCCGCTGTATATCGTCGCCGACGTCGCCGGCCCGATCCAGGGCAAGGCGACACTCGGGTTTCGTGCGGAGCCGATCGAGGGCCCCCTCCCCGAACGTCTCGAGGCTGCCGTTACCGCGGCGTTACCGCCCAAAGGTTAGGATAAAGTCACACCAAGAAACACTTCGACAGGCCACGAAGAGGGGTATTCATCGTCATACGCATGCAAAGTCGGTAGGCGCTTGGGATACACAGGCGATGGTGACGGCCTGAACCAGCCGGGCGTCGAGCATGACACCGGCGGAGCGTGTAGGACAGCGGGAAATTCCCCGGCCTTCGCCGGGGTGGTAATTGGAGGTACGCCCCAGCCTCCACCCTCCGTTCGTGCGGCGCGTCGTCGAAGCCCCTGCGCGCGTGGCTTGTCCTTCGACTTCGCTCAGGACGAACGGGGAAAAAGCGGCACGTCCCTCGATTGTCAGCGGGGCACCGCCAGCGTCACGATCGAAACCCCCGGCGTCATCGGCATGCGACCGACCATGTGGCGTTCCAGGCGGAAGATCTTCTCGAACAGCGCGTTCACCAGCTTGGGCGGCGGGGAGTCGTCGCTGTCGTCGCGGCCGGAGAGGCGGCCGGCGATCCGCGCCGCGGCCGCCAGCGGGAACAGCAGCGAGTTGAAATAGCCGAGCTTTTCGGGCTTCAGGCCCGCCGTCTCGATCGCTGTCTTGAGCGTGGCCTTCGAATAGCGACGGTGGTGGTGGTTCACCACGTCGTGCGCGCTCCAGAGCCACGCATGCGCAGGCACAGCGATCAGGATCTTGCCGCCGGGCGCGAGGCAATCGGCCATCGCCTTCAGCGCGGCGACGTCGTCCTCGATGTGCTCGACCACGTCTAGGACCGCGATCAGGTCGTAATGCTTGCGGGGCACCCCCGGCAGCTCGGGCAAAGGCGCCGCCCCCACCGGCTTCCCCAGCCGCTCGCTGGCGATCTCGCGCGCCGCCGGATCGATCTCGATCGCGTCGATCTCGCCGAACTCCGCCAGCATCGGCAAATTATGCCCGGTGCCGCAACCGATCTCGAGGATCTTCGCATCCTTCGGCAACGCGCCGTAGCGTGTCAGGTAATCCGCCAGGATGTCGCGGCGCGCGCGGTACCACCAGTGGGTGGAGTCATGCGCGGCCATCCGGTCGTAGACGATGCGGTCCATTACTTGTCGGCCCTGCGGTTGGAATTCATGTCAGTTGAAAACCCAGAAACGGTTGAGCACGAACGTCACGATCGCGGCAAGAAAGACGGCGGGGATCAGCGGGATCCAAGGATGCAGATGGAGCAGCGCGGTACCGATCCAGGTGATGACCGCATTGAGCGCGAGCCCCGAGCCCTGGACGATCACGAACTTCACATGCCGCCCCGCCCCCGGTTCCTTCGCATGCCCCTTGAAGCTCCAGCGGCTGTGCAGGAAGAACCCGACCACCACCGCGACGGCAAACGCGAACGGCACCGCCGCCACCGCCTGGCGTGGCGGGAAGACGTAGGCGGTCAGCGGCAGGTAGACGAGCGAATAGACGACGCTGGAAATCCCGCCGGCGATGCCGAAGCGCACGAGCTGGCCGAGCACGCCGCTCGCCCGCATCTGCTCCACCTGTCGCCAAATCGCCTGCATGCCCGCCTTGTTCTTTACCCGCACCGCGATAGAGCGGCCGCGAAGACAAGCCCGCGCATCTAGAGCGCGTGCGGGCCGGAGGAAAGCGTTTTGGATCAGGCACCACTTCAGCGGCGGACGTTGCTGGACGAACGCGATCGGCATTGGCTCGATCGGCATTGGATCGCGCTGACGCTGCTCGCCTGGGTGGCGGTGGCGGCATGGTCGATGGTCGATCGCTGGGGCCAGATCCGCTGGCTGTCGCTCGGCGATACCGACGACAACATGCGGCTGATGCAGGTCCGCGCGCTGCTCGATGGCCAGGGCTGGTACGATCTGCGCAACTACCGGATGAACCCACCGGTCGGGTTCGACATCCACTGGAGCCGGATCGTCGACCTGCCGATCGCCGGGCTGATCCTGTTCTTCCGCCTGTTCACCAGCAACAGCTGGGCGGAGCGGCTGGCGTGCGGGATCGCGCCGTTGCTGCCGCTGTCGATCGCGATGCTCGGCATCGGCGCGGCGGTGCGGCGGTTGATCAGCCCTTACGCGTGGCCGCTGGCGGTCGTGTTCATGGTCGGCGCTACGGCCACGATGCTGATGTTCATGCCCGAGCGGATCGATCACCACGGCTGGCAGCTCGCGATGCTGAGCCTCACAGTAGCGGGCCTGTGCGATGCGAACGGGCGTCGTGGCGGCGCGATGGTCGGGATCGCGAGCGCGGTGTCGCTGTCGATCGGGCTCGAACTGTTGCCCTACGCGGCGATGGCGGGCGCGATCATCGCGCTGCGCTGGGTGTGGGACCGGTCGGAAGCCGAGCGCCTGTCGATCTACGCGCTGACACTCGGCGGCGGCAGCACGCTCGGGTTCGCGCTGTTCGCGTCGAACGCCAACCAGGCAATGCGGTGCGATGCGTTGACGCCCGTGTGGCTGAGCGTGATGATCGCGGCGGGGATGCTGCTGTTCCTGCTCGCGCGGTTCGGTCCGGCGTCGCGGGGCGCTCGGCTGGCACTGGCGGTGGTCGCAGGTGCGGCGATCGTTGCCGGTTTCGCGCTGGTGTTTCCGCAGTGCCTAGGGCGGCCCGAGGGAATTTCGCCCGAGCTGCAGCGCAACTGGCTGGACAATGTCCGCGAGGCCAAGCCGATCTACAAGCATAGTTTCCGGGTCGGGTTCGCGCTGGCAACACTCCCGATCATCGGCCTGATCGGGGCCGTGATCGCAGCCTGGCGCGCGCGTCGCGAACCGAGCGCGGTCGGCTGGGCGGCGGTCGCGCTGTTCACCGCGTTCGCGTGCGCCATGTTGCTTTGGCAGGTCCGCGCCGGGCCCGCCGCGCAGATGCTGGCGATCCCGGGAGCGACCGCGCTGGCCTGGCTGATCATTCCGCGATTGCTCGGCAACCGATCGATCGCGGTGCGCGTGCTGGGGACGGCCGCGGCGTTCCTGATCGTGTCGGGCATGTTCGCCGGGATGGTGCTGAAATACCTGCCGATCGACCGACCCAAGCCCTATGAGAAGCGCGTCAACATGGCGACCGGCGACTGCCTGCGCACGACCGTGCTGCTCGCGCTGAACAAATACCCAGCGCAGACGATCTTCACCTTCGTCGACATGGGGCCGCGGCTGATCACGATCACGCATCACGACGCGATCGCGGGGCCGTATCACCGCAACGGCGACGCGATCCTCGACGTCCAGCATGCGTTCGGACGATCTGCGGACGAGGCGCATGCGATCATCAGACGGCACGGCGCGACGATGCTGCTGCTCTGTCCGAACGCGGCAGAGTCGACCAACTACAAGGCGCGCAGTCCAAAGGGGTTCTATTCCGAGCTGGCGAAGAACGACGTGCCCGCGTGGCTGACCCCGCTACCGCTGCCGGCGAAGTCGCCGCTGCGGTTGTTCAAGGTGGATTGAACCACACCGCCGTCATCCCCGCGGAGGCGGGGATGACGGCTAATATTCTGGGGAGCTAGCGCAGCACCACCGACAGGCCGTCGAGCACGAACTGCACCGCGAGCGCGGCGAGCAGCACGCCGAGCAATCGCGTGATCACCGCCTCGATCTTCGCGCCGAGGATCCGCATGATCGGCCCCGCCGCGAGCAGTGCGACGAGCGTCAGCAGCAGGATCGTCACCATCGCGCCCAACACCACCAGCGAGCGCTCGATCCCGCTGTTGCGGCTCATCAACAGCATCACCGATGCGATCGAGCCGGGGCCTGCGATCATCGGCATCGCCATCGGAAAGATCGAGACGTCCTCGACCTCGGGATCGCTAGCGACCTTGGCAGCACGATCCTCACGGCGCTCGGTGCGCTTTTCGAACACCATTTCCAGCGCGATCAGGAACAGCATGATGCCGCCGGCGATCCGGAAGCTGGCCAGACTGATCCCGAGCCCCTTGAGCAACGCCTCGCCGAACAGCGCGAACACGAACAGAATCGCGGCAGCCACGCCGACCGCGCGCATCGCCATCGCGCGCTTCTGCACGGTCGACGCGCCCGCCGACAGCCCGGCATAGATCGGCGCGCAGCCGGGCGGATCGATGACGACGAAGAACGTGATCAGCGACGAGATATAGAGTTCGATCACAGGCTCGACTCCTCGATCGCGACGCCTTCGCGGCGGCCTGCGGAGACCAAGGTGTTGCGCAGAAGGCAGGCGATGGTCATCGGCCCGACGCCCCCCGGCACCGGCGTAATCGCACCCGCCACCTCGACCGCGCTGGCGAAGTCGACGTCGCCGACGAGGCCGGCGTCGGTGCGGTTGATGCCGACGTCGATGACGGTCGCGCCGGGCTTGAGCCAGCCGCCCTTGATCATCTGCGGAATACCAACCGCAGCAACGACGATGTCTGCGCGACCGATGTGCGCTGGGACGTCGTTGGTGCGGCTATGCACGACGGTAACGGTGCAGCTCTCACGGAGCAGCAGTTGTGCCATCGGCTTGCCGACGATGTTCGAGCGGCCGACGACGACCGCCTCGAGCCCGCTCAAGCTCGGCAACACGCTCTTCAACAGTATGACGCAGCCGAACGGCGTGCAGGGGACGAACCCGGGCAGGCCGGTTGCGAGACGCCCGGCGTTGATCGGGTGGAAGCCGTCGACGTCCTTGTCGGGGTCGATCGCCGAAACGACCGCCTGCTCGTCGATATGCTTCGGCAGGGGCAACTGGACGAGGATACCGTCGATCGTCGGGTCGGCGTTGAGCGTCGCGACCAACGCCAGCAGGTCTTCGGCCGGCACGTCGGCGGGGAGCCGGTGCTCGATGCTTTCCATCCCGGCTTCGCGCGTGGCCCTGCCCTTCGAGCGGACATAGACGTTGGAGGCGGGGTCCTCGCCGACCAGCACGACGGCGAGGCCCGGCGCGCGGCCCGCCTGTGCACGAAAGGCGGTGACGCCGTCTGCGATACGGGCCCGGAGGCCGGCGGCGAAGGCCTTGCCGTCGATGATGGTCGCGCTCATGCCCGCGGCCCATAGAGCGCGGCGGCAATTTCCGCCAGCGTAGTGGCGTTGCCGGCGATGTGCAGGCGCTTCAGGCGGGCGGTTTCACCGGCGACGATCGTCACGGCACGCTTGGGTACGCCGAACGTCTTCGCGACGAGCGCCACCAACCCCGCATTCGCGGCACCGTCCACCGGCGCCGCCGCCAACCTCGCGACGAAATGCTCATCGGTCCCGGCGGTTAGCGCGTCGCGGCCACCACGCGGCGTTACCCGAACAACGATCGCCAAGCCGTCAGCCAGCGCCCGCCAAGCCGCCTTCTCGCTCAATAGGTCGCGACGAGATAGTTCTGCGCGATGTTCGGAATGACGATGTTGCTGAGGATATAGAGGATCAGCAGCACGACGAGCGGCGACAGGTCCAGCGCGCCGAAATCGGGGAGCACGCGGCGGATCGGACGATACATCGGCTCGGTCATCCGCTGCAGCGCGGTCCACACGGTGCGGACGAAATCGCTGTGCGTATTGATGACGTTGAACGCGATCAGCCACGACAGGATCGCCTGCACGACGATGATCCACCAGATGACGGTGAGCAGCAACTGGACGATCTGAAGAAGGGCGATCAAGGCGTAGGTCTCCGCTGGTGTGTTGCCGATATAAGGTGGCGGGGGGAGAACGAGAAGCCCTGTGGTGTCGGGAGGTGTACCAACTCTATTCTACCGACGGACCGTCATCACATATGCCCGCCCCGAGCGATCCTCCCCCGCCAGGGGGAGGTGGCGCCGAAGGGGACGGAGGGGGAGGACACGGAGCAGAGGTTGGCGCGTGCCTCCCCCACCGCCTGGCAAGTGCCAGCCACCTCCCCCTTGCGGGGGAGGATCGTTGGGTTGGCCAGGGCTACCCCCTCTACCGCGTGCGCCCGTTGGCGCTCACCAGCGTCCCCGCCCCCTGCTTGGTGAAGATCTCTAGCAGCATCGCGTGCGGCACGCGGCCGTCGATGATCACCGCGGCATCGACGCCCGATTCGACCGCCGCGACACAGGTGTCGAGCTTCGGGATCATGCCACCGGTCACCGTGCCATCGGCGCGCAGTTCGGCGATCCGCGCGGGGTCGAGGTCGGTCAGCAGTTCGCCCTGCTTGTCGAGCACGCCGACGATATCGGTCAGCAGGAAAAAGCGCGCGGCGCCCATCGCGGCGGCGATCGCGCCCGCCATCGTGTCGGCGTTGATGTTGTAGGTGTGGCCGTCCGCGCCGATACCGATTGGCGCGATCACCGGGATGATGTCGGCGGCGATCAGCGTGTCGAGGATCGTCCGGTCGACCGCGATCGGCTCGCCGACGAAGCCCAGGTCGACATGCCGCTCGATCCCTTGGAGCTTGTCGGGCTCGCGGCCGTGGCCGACTTTCTGCGCGAGGACCAGCCCTGCGTCCTTGCCCGAGATGCCGACCGCGCGGCCGCCCGCCTGGCCGATCCAGCCGACGATTTCCTTGTTGATCGAGCCCGCCAGGACCATTTCGGCGATCTGTGCGGTCTCCGCGTCGGTGACACGCAGGCCGTCGACGAAGCGCGATTCGACGCCGAGGCGCTTCAACATCGCGCCGATCTGTGGCCCGCCGCCGTGCACCACCACCGGGTTGATGCCGACTGCCTTGAGCAGCACCATGTCCTCGGCGAAGTCGCGCTGCAGCTCGGGATCGCCCATCGCGTGGCCGCCGTATTTCACGACGAACGTCTTGCCGGCGTAGCGCTGCAGGTACGGCAGCGCCTCGGTGAGCGTTTCCGCCTTGGCGAGCAGGGCGGGATCGGGCGTGTGATCGGTCATCCGCGTCCCTTAGACAGTGCGAGAGGCCAGCGAAAGCATCACCGCGCATCACCAAGTCCGTCGCCCTGACGAAAGTCAGGACCCAGGATCACAAACGGCGTCTCTGGTGGCTCTGGGTCCTGACTTTCGTCAGGATGACGGACGGGCATTCAGAATGACGGACGGGAAATTATGCGCGGTCCAGCCGCCGCCCGAATTTCACGAAGAACGTGATCATGAAGGGCACCAGCACGATCGACAGTATGACCTTGGTCAGCATCTGCCCTTCCATCAACGCGACGATCGGCCGCTCCCCCAGGAACGAGATGGTGATGAACAGGATCGTGTCGATGATCTGCGAGATGATGCTCGCGATCATCCCGCGGAGCCACACCAGCTTGCCCTCGCCGCTGCCGACCTGTCCCGACAGCTTCGAGAAGATCAGCACGTTGAGCGTCTGCGAGATTCCGTACGAGATCAGCCCCGCGATCATCATTCGCGAGCTTTGCCCGACCACGACCGGGAACGCGTCGACCGCGGGCGGGTACATCCCCGGATCGTGCGGCAGCGCGAGCACGAGGTGGATCAGCGCCGCCGACACGAGCAAAGGGATGAACCCGAGGCGCACCAGGAACGTCGCGGTCTTCTGGCCGTGCAGTTCGGCGATCGCGCTGCTCAGCACCACCAGCAGCAGGAAGCCGAAGATCCCCGCCTCGACCGCGAGCGGGCCGAGCGCAACCTGCTTCACCCCCAACACGCCGGCGATGCACACCATGCCGCCGTACAGGACCGAAAAAACGAAGAGCGAACGCGGGAACGCGGGGGGCAACTTATCCATCGCCGGGGACGCTAGCGAAAACGCGCGCGCCGTCAAATGACTAGCGCGCTTCAAATAACTGGCGAGCGCGACGCTCGCGTGTCATGTCGGTCGCTTGCGCAGCCGGGGGGCGGCGCGTGTCATCGCAAGAAAACGCAGGGCGTCCATGGAAAGACTCTTCATCGGTTTGGCGGGCATCGCCGTCATCCTGGGCATTGCCGTGCTGTTGTCGAGCGACCGCCGTGCGATCCGCCTGCGCATCGTCGGCGCCGCGTTCGCATTGCAGGCCGGGATCGCGGTCCTCGTGCTGTATTCGAGCTTCGGCAAGGTCGTGCTCGGCAGGATGTCCGGCGGCGTCGCCAACCTGCTCGGCTATTCGCAGAAGGGCACCGAGTTCCTGTTCGGCAAGATGGCGACCCCCGAGATCGGCGGACAGAGCTTCGCGATCGCCGCGCTGCCGGTGATCATCTTCTTCGCCAGCCTTGTCTCGATCCTCTATTATCTCGGCATCATGCAGTTCGTGGTGCGCTGGGTCGGCGGCGGGATCGAGAAGGTCATCGGCGTCTCGAAGGTCGAATCGCTGTGCGCGGCGGCGAACATCTTCGTCGGCCAGAGCGAATCGCCGCTCGTCATCCGGCCGTATCTGGCGGGGCTTACCCCAGCGCAGCTCTTCACCGTGATGACCAGCGGCATGGCCGGCGTCGCGGGGACGATCCTCGCGGCGTATGCGTCGATGGGCATCCGCATCGATTACCTGCTCGCCGCGAGCTTCATGGCGGCGCCGGGCGGCATCCTGATGGCGAAGATCATCATGCCCGACCGCGTCACGCCACCAGAAGGCGAACTCGCGCTCGGCGATCTGCCCGGCGAATCGTCGGCGGGCGAACCGATGCCGCAAGCCACGCATGACGAGGAAAAGCCCGCCAATCTGATCATGGCCGCCGCACAGGGTGCGCAGACCGGCGTGCGCCTGGCCGTCGCGGTCGGCGCGATGGTGCTGGCGTTCGTCGCACTCGTGGCGCTCGCGAACGGGTTGCTCGGCGGGCTCGGCAACATGATCGGGCTGCCCGGCCTCAGCTTCCAAGGGCTGCTCGGCTATGTCTTCGCGCCGATCATGTTCCTGCTCAACGTGCCGTGGAGCGAGGCGGGAATCGCTGGCGGCCTGTTCGGGCAGAAGATCGTGCTGAACGAATTCGTCGCCTACATCTCGCTCGGTACGCAGCAGGGGCTGAGCGCGCGGACGATCGCGGTCATCACCTTCTCGCTATGCGGCTTCGCCAACTTCTCGTCGATCGCGATCCAGATGGCGGTGACGGGCAGCCTTGCGCCGAACCAGCGGCCGATGATCGCCAAGCTCGGCCTGCGCGCGCTGGCGGCGGGGAGCTTGGCGAACCTCATGTCGGCCGCGCTCGCGGGCCTGCTGATCGGCTGAACCGTCCGTCATCGACGAAAGTCAGGATCCAGGGTAACGAGCGTCAGCCTTCATGGCTCTGGATCCTGACTTTCGTCAGGATGACGGGACTGGGATGACGCAGCCCCGAAACGCAATCGGGCCCGCCACCTTTCGGCAACGGGCCCGACGCAAACTACCTCGCGGGGGGAAAGCGAGGCAGCTATCTCGCGGAATAGCCGATTACGGCAGCATCACTGTGTCAACGACGTGGATCACGCCGTTCGACTGCATGACGTTGGCGATCGTGATCCTGCCCTTGTGGCCCTTGCCGTCCATGATGCCCCAGCCGGTGCCGACCTTCTTGAACATCAGCGGCTCGCCCTGCACGGTGGTGTAGGTTGCGGTGCCCCCGTTCGCCTTCGCCTTGGCGGCGATATCGGCGGCGGTGATCGTGCCGGGGACGACGTGATAGGTCAGGACGCTGGCGAGCTGCGCCTTGTTCTCGGGCTTGAGCAGCGTGTCGACGGTGCCGGCCGGCAGCTTCTTGAACGCGGCGTTGGTCGGCGCGAACACGGTGAACGGACCCGGGCCCGACAGCGTCTCGACCAGGCCGGCGGCCTTGACCGCGGCGACCAGCGTCGTGTGATCCTTCGAATTGACGGCGTTCTCGACGATCGTCTTGGTCGGATACATCGCGGCGCCGCCGACCATCGGGTTGGTCTGCGCTGCGACGATGGCGCTGCCGCTGACGGCAACGGCCGCGGCGACGATCGCGGTACGAATGAAGTGGTTCATGGCTTCTCTCCTGCGTGCGGAGCCGGTGTGCGGCGCCACTGCGGGGAGATACGCGCCCGCCGGGATAAGGACGCAGCCGGCGTTCAGATCGTCGCGAGAAGCCCCGCCCAGGCCGCGATCTCGTCGTCATGCCGCCGCGTGACGACCAGGTCGCTCGCTACCCCGGTATCGAGATCGACCTCGATCGTGCCGGTCCACTCGAACGTCGCATTGCCCGACAGCGTGACCATCGCGGTCTCGCTCGCCTCCGCGCGGACCAAGCCCCCCTTGTTGAACACGTTGGTCGGCGTGTCGTACGCGATCCGCCCGGTCAGACACGCGGCATAGGTCGACGCCGCCATCGCACTGCCACAACTGTCGGTCAGCCCGACCCCGCGCTCGAACGTCCGCACGAACAGGTCGCGGCCGCGGACTTCGACGAAACTGACGTTCGCGCGATTGGGCAGCCAATCGGGAGCGGCCTCACACGCTTCGCCGACGCGGACGAGTTCGGCTTCGTCGATCGTATCCACGAACGTCACGAGATGCGGGTTCGGCATTGCGACCGCCGTAAAGGCGTGGGCCGTCGGCAAGGGCGCGATCGGCGTGTCGACGATGCGATCGGTCTCGACGGTCATCGGCCACGCTGCGACGTCCAGAGATGCGGGGCCAGCAATCTCGCGCACGGTGAACACGCCATCGGCAATATCGACGTCGCGCTCGACGGCCGCGTCGCTCGTCTTCAGCAGCGCCATAGCAGTCTCGGCACCCGTGGCCGCGAACCCCGCGCGCGCAACGCAGCGCAGGCCGTTGAGGCACGTCTCAGACTCGCTGCCATCCGAATTGAACATCCGCATCCCGAACGCATGGGTCTCGTCGCCGCTCGTAAGCAGCAGGAGCCCGTCGCCACCCACCGGCCCATCGCGATCCGCAAGCGCCTGCGCGACGGCAGTCCAAGCCGCATCGCCAAGCGCCGACGCGCGTGCGTCGATCAGTGGAAAGTCGTTACCGGAACCGTGGCATTTGATGATGTCGAAGCGCATGCTTTCCACTTAATCACGCCTGCGCACCAAAGCGAGCGCCTAACCGATCCCGTAATGCGTGGCCAAACGATCGAGCGCGAGCGTCAGCACGACTCGCCCCGCCCGCGCCGGCCATTGCAACGCCTTCTCGGCCGCCGGGAGCCCATCCCCTGCACAAACCACGCGCCAGAGGATATCCGCCAGCCCCGGCCCCGCCGCCGCTAACGCTGCGTCGAACCGGCGCTTCGCCGCGATCTGCGCGGATGTGGGATCGAGCCCGTCACCACCGCCGCCATCGACCCGCTCGACCCAGCGCATCGTCACGCTTGGCGCGATCGACGCGCGTTCGTAATCCGCGCGCAACCGCTCCCCCGCCTCGAACTGCGTCACGTCGATCAACGCGCGCGACCGCAACCAGCCGAGCGGCGACTCCGCGAGGTTCACGGTGACCGTGCGACCGCGACGCGCGCCGGCCGGCTGTGGAACACCGTCCGAATCGATCGACCGCTCTACCAGTTCGCGCATCCGCCATCTCCCGTTGCGCTTGGCGGTTGCCATATTCGCACGGTTGTAGGACAGAGGAATAACCCATTTGGTTTGGAGCCGTTCGATGATCACCGCCATTCGCGAAGTTCGGCGCGCCAAGGGACTGACGCTGGAGGACGTCGCCAAGCGTTGCGATCCACCGACCACCGCGCAGACGATAGGGCGGCTGGAGACGGGCACGCGTACCGTCTCGATCGGATGGCTCAACCGGATCGCGGCGGCACTGGGCGTAGAGGCAAGCGATCTCGTGACATTGCCGGACCGCACCGACCTCCCAGTCATCGCAATACTCGACGGCCGCGGCGCCCACGCCCCCCGCCGAACCACGACCGTACCACCGCCTCAGGTCGCACCCGGCCAAATCGCAATAACCGTCGCGAACGGCACCGGCGACTACCGCGCAGGCGACGTGATCTGGGCAGCGACCCTCGCCCCCCGAGATTTCACAACCGCGCTCAACCGCGACGTTCTCGTCCCGCTACCGGCAGGAAGGTTCGCGTTCGGCCGGCTCACCGGATGCAGCGACGGCGTTACCGTCCTCCCGCCGGACATCGGCACGCAGTCGCTGACCATCGCCGACCCCGCTTGGATCGCAGTCGCGGTGCGACTGGTGCGCGAGCTATAGAGGGTGGTGGGCGATGACGGGCTCGAACCGCCGACATTCTCGGTGTAAACGAGACGCTCTACCAACTGAGCTAATCGCCCCTCTCGGGTGGACGTCCGATGCCAAAGCCGGGCCGCCGGGGCAAGCTAAAATCACGGAATGCGCAGGTCGGCGCCCTTGGTGGCTACGATGTACCCGCGCATCGCCTCGCTCGCGCGATCGGACAGCACCATGAACGCGCGGCGTCGGTCGAGCAGATCGGGACGGCGTTCGAACAATCCGGTGTCGGTCATCCGCGCGATCCAGCGCAGCGCGGTCGTCGGTGCGACTGCGGCGGCGATGCACAGGCTCGACACCGAGACGCGGCCCCGCTCCAGTTCGGCCGCATAGAGATCGAGCAGCATGTCCCAGCCGGGGTCCTCGAACAATGTCGCGCCGAAGAACTGGTCGCGCAATCGCCGCGCGCGGATCGCCCGACGGACATCCGCCGCGCTGGGCTCGACCAAGGTGGGCGGTGCGCCGTAGCGATTGGTGCGGTCGCCGACGATCGGCGCGGCGGGTGCGTCGCCCTCGATCTCCGCCCGCGTCAGTCGGGCGAGCGCTTCGGCGATCCGCGCGACCTCCGTGTTCAGTCGCTCAAGCCGCGTGCCGTCGGTCTCGCGGTGGAAATCGAACACACCCGCCGGAATCCGCGCAGCTTCCGCCGCGACCACGATCGCCGCCACGCAATCACCGACGGTGGGATCGACCAGCAACCGCGTGCTGCCGCCGAGCGTCGCCGCGGCGACAACGTCGATCTCGTCGACGCCCATGGCGA
>Ga0308164_10001760_pt1 | contig 23597 bp, 19 predicted proteins | sample PhyTR2_FD_201031 | JGI IMG/M metagenome (GOLD analysis project Ga0308164, IMG submission 201031) | Phyllosphere microbial communities from UC Gill Tract Community Farm, Albany, California, United States - DLSLT.R2 | ecosystem: Host-associated > Plants > Phyllosphere > Unclassified | place: USA... | reverse complement strand
GCTCGATCGACGGCCCCGGCGCGTTCGTCCAGACCAACGTCGTCGGCACCTTCACGATGCTGAGCGAGGCGCGCGCCTATTGGCTGTCGCTCGGCGACAACGCGAAGGCGGCGTTCCGCTTCCACCACATCTCGACCGACGAGGTCTACGGCTCGCTCGGCGACACCGGCCTGTTCACAGAAGAGACCCCGTACGATCCGCGTTCGCCCTATTCGGCGTCGAAGGCGGGGTCGGATCATCTCGTCAGCGCCTGGGGCCACACCTTCGGGCTGCCGGTGCTGATCACCAACTGCTCGAACAATTACGGGCCGTATCACTTCCCCGAAAAGCTGATCCCGCTGATGATCGTCAAGGCGCTCGCGGGCGCCGACCTGCCCGTCTACGGCAAGGGCGACCAGGTCCGCGACTGGCTGTATGTCGAGGATCATGTCCGCGCGCTCCACGCGGTGTTCGAAAAGGGCGAGCCCGGCCGGACCTACAATGTCGGCGGAAACAACGAGAAGCAGAATCTCGAGGTCGTGAAGACCGTCTGCACGATCCTCGATCGCCTCCGCCCGCGCGCCGATGGCCAGCCTTACGCGACGCAGATCACCTATGTCGCCGACCGCCCCGGCCACGACAAGCGCTATGCGATCGACGCGACCCGGATCAAGGACGAGCTCGGCTGGGAACCCGCCGAGACGTTCGAGACGGGCATCGAGAAGACCGTCGCCTGGTATCTCGACAACCAGGACTGGTGGCAGGCGATCGTCGCCGAGCACAAGGCCGACCAGCGTCGCGGGCTTTCGGTATGAGCGATGCTTCCGCAGCTGGCGGTATGAAACGGATCCTCGTCACCGGCGGCAACGGCCAGCTCGGCACCGAGCTGAAGCGTTATGCCTGGCCGGAAGGCTGGGCGGTCACCGCGATCGACATCGACGAACTCGATCTGCGCGACACCGCGGCGATCGCCGCGATGGTCGCAGGCGGCCATGACGGTGCGCCCTGGGCCGCGGTGATCTCGGTCGGCGCCTATACCGCGGTCGACAAGGCGGAGAGCGACATCGTCACCGCCTGGGCGGTCAACGCGATGGCGCCCGCGGCGTTTGCCGAAGCCTGCGCCAAGGCCGGCATCCCGATCGTTCAGGTCTCGACCGATTACGTCTTCGACGGCGCGCGCGACGGCGCCTGGGAGGTGACCGATCCAGTCGCCCCGCTCGGCGTCTATGGCGCGTCCAAGCTTGGCGGCGAGCTCGCGGTCCGCACCTCGGGCGCGCGCCACGCGATCGTCCGGACCGCCTGGGTGGTCAGCGCGCACGGCAACAACTTCGTCAAGACGATGCTGCGCGTCGGCGCGACCAACCCGCGCCTGCGCGTGGTCGACGACCAGCATGGCAGCCCGACGTCCGCGGCCGATCTCGCCGCTGCGCTCGCGACGATCGCGATGCGGCTCGTCAAGGATCCCGCTGCCCCCACCGGCGTCTATCATTTCAGCAACGCCGGCGCGGTCACCTGGGCCGGCTTCGCACGCGAGATCTTCGCGCAGAGTGCCGCGCGGGGCGGGGCCAGCGCCGAGGTCGATGGCATCCCGACCAGCGACTATCCGACGCCTGCGACGCGCCCGGCAAACTCGCTGCTCAGCCATGACGCGATCACGCGCGACTATGGCATCCATCCGCCCGCGTGGCAGACCGCGCTCGGCAACATCCTCGACGAACTGCTCGGGGCCCCCAAGAAGGACATCTCCCAATGAAGGGCATCATTCTCGCCGGCGGTTCGGGCACGCGGCTTCATCCGGCGACGCTCGCCGTGAACAAGCAGCTGCTGCCGGTCTACGACAAGCCGATGATCTATTATCCGCTGTCGGTGCTGATGCTCGCGGGCATCCGCGACATCCTGATCATCTCGAGCCCCGAATATATCGACAATTACCGTCGCCTGTTCGACGACGGGTCGGCATTCGGGCTGGCGATCTCCTATGCCGAACAGCCCCGCCCTGAGGGCCTCGCCCAGGCGTTCACGATCGGCGCGGACTTTATCGGCGACGACGATGTCGCGCTCGTGCTCGGCGACAACATCTTCTTCGGCGCGCATCTGACCGATCTGCTGGCGAGCGCGGTCGCGCGCAAGGGCGGCGCGACGGTGTTCTCCTACCGCGTCGACGATCCCGAGCGCTACGGCGTCATCGAGTTCGGCGAGGGCGGCAAGGCGGTCAGCCTCGAGGAAAAGCCCGCAAAGCCCAAGTCGCACCATGCGGTTACCGGCCTGTATTTCTACGACAACCGCGTCGTCCAGTTCGCGCGCGACCTGAAGCCCTCCGCGCGTGGCGAGTTCGAGATCACCGATCTTAACCGCCTGTATCTGGACGCTGGCGACCTATTCGTTCAACAAATGGGCCGTGGCTATGCTTGGCTTGATACTGGCACTCACGAAAGCTTACTAGAGGCGTCCGAATTTGTTCGTACAATACAGCACCGTCAAGGTATTCAAATAGCTTGCATAGAAGAAATAGCACTTCATCAGAAGTTTATTAGTGTTGAAAAGGCTATAGAAGCGGGAGAAAGATTTAAAGAAACAAGCTACGGAAAAGCGATTCTAAATGCCATAGATAAATACAATAATTAGCAAGTAATGTATTAACAAACCAAATAAACCTTGTAAAACAGTTGCAACTAATAGTAATATCAACAATATAATTGTTTACTTACAAGTCGATAATGCATAATACAGGATACTGATATCAAGGTTAAAAGTGAATATTGTAGAGGAAGTATGGTTGAGATGTGCTTAGATACTATAGGCTATAAAAATTGTCTCGCACATCATCTGATACACCTGTGATCAAGCCGTGCAGGACATTGTCAGCTGCATTCACGGTTTCTAAAACTATGCGCGAACTACATCGGTCTCGCTCAGCTCGAGCGACGCGTGTCACGCTAAAGGGCTCTCATCTAACCTGGGCAAGCGCGCCCGCTTGGTTGCCCGATTTGACGGATCAGAGTAGCGGCTCATCCATCAAACCCATGTCGGGCATATTATTCAGTTTGAGACGCTATAATGCAACGGATACTGACAAACGCAGGTGTGATCGTGCGAGAAGGCGTCACGCCGTCGCTGATTGGTGCGCCGCGCGGAATGAAGCGTGCCCTTGTTATCGGCAGTGACGCCCTCGCGTGCGTGATCGCTTCGATTATCGCGATCTATCTACGTTTGGGATATCTGCCATCACCCACGCGGCCGTTGGTATTCTCGATTACAATGTCGGTCGTGTTGTGCATTGCGGTCTTTTCGCTCGGCCACGCTTATCGAACGTTATTCCGCTATGTTAGCGCATCAACGGTTCGGATGTTGGCGCGGAACATCCTGATTTATGTAGTGCCGTATGCCGGTATATTTACATATTACGGTATCATCGGCGTACCCAGAACTCTAGGGCTGCTACAGCCGGCAATATTACTATTAGTTATCCTCACTGAACGAGTTTTGCTGGCGCAACTGCTGCAAATGATGGGGTCAGAGCGGGTCAGCAGTGATCGACCTCGCGTACTGATCTATGGCTCTGGGTCAGCCGGGCGGCAATTGCTTATAACTCTCAGGCAAAGTCAGGAAATGAAGGTCATCGGTTTCGTAGATGATGATATCACATTGTCGGGGCAAGCGCTCGACGGGCTGCGTGTATATCGCCCAACGCAATTAAGCCAGGTGATCGTACAGAAGCAGATTTCCGACGTGCTACTCGCTATTCCTTCAGCTACCCGTAAGCGTCGTGACGAGATCATTGCCCATTTGCGCCGTTTTGCGGTCAATGTTCGTACATTGCCGGGTATGCTCGACTTGGTACATGGCCGAGTAAAGGTGTCTGACCTGCACGAGGTAGCCATAGACGATTTGCTTGGCCGAGACCGGGTGGCGCCCGACGTTGCGTTGCTCCGACGAAACGTGACAGGTAAGATGGTGCTCGTGACAGGTGCGGGCGGTTCGATTGGCAGCGAATTGTGCCGGCAGATCATCGACAATGCGCCCAGAACCGTCCTGCTGCTCGATCACAGTGAATTCGCCCTCTATGCCATCCATCGTGAGCTGTCGGAGCTGGTAGCGCAGGACGGATTGAACATTGACATCGTTCCCCTGCTCGGGTCAGTCGCTGACGTGCGGGTGATGGACCATGTATTCAGCACGTGGAAACCGCAACTCGTGTTCCATGCTGCTGCCTACAAACATGTGCCGCTAGTCGAGCAAAATGTAGTAGAGGCAGTTCGTAACAATGTAATCGGCACGTTGCGCTTGACCCAAGCGGCGCTGCGCCATGGGACGTCGCATGTCGTGTTGATCTCAACCGATAAGGCCGTTCGTCCAACTAGCGTTATGGGGACGACCAAACGCCTCGCCGAGCAGGTGCTGCAGGCGCTAGCCGTGCATCAGACGCATACATGTTTAAGCATGGTGCGTTTTGGCAACGTCTTGGGCTCGAGCGGATCAGTAGTTCCCTTGTTTCGGGCTCAAGCGCATACCGGCGGGCCTGTGACCATTACCCACCGCGAGATGACCCGCTATTTCATGCTAATCCCTGAAGCTGCACAGTTGGTTATTCAGGCTGGCGCCATGGCGAGCGGTGGTGAGGTGTTTCTGCTTGATATGGGCGAACCGGTGAAGATCATTGACTTGGCGTATAGCGTCATTGCGCTCTCAGGCCTAACCGTCCGCGACGAGGCCAATCCCGATGGCGACATCGAAATTCGCGAAGTTGGGCTGCGTCCGGGTGAAAAGCTGTATGAAGAACTACTGATCGAGAATGCGTCTAAGGCGTCAGATCACCCGCTTATTATGAAGGCAAGCGAAGCATTCCTTCCGTGGGAGCAATTAGAACCTGCCCTGATGCGGTTGCAGGAGATGATCGATCAAAACGACGAAGCTGGGCTAATTGCTGAGCTACAAGCTCTGGTGCCTGAATTCGTTGGGCGGCGGCCCAATAACGACGTGCCGCACGCTGCCTAATACGGAACCAAGGAATAAAAGGAGCAAAAGCCGGGTGTTCAGGCGAATCTATCTTTCTCCACTAGGGCGATTGATATCGCTTGTCATGAATCTACTGGCCGGGCTGCAGCGACCATTTGTCGTTTATGGTTATCGCGACCGGGTTAGCGGTCGGTTTCGTCAGCGAACTCGGATTAGCTCATCGGCGACGTTCATCGACCGCGGATCAATCGAGATTGCTGATAATGTGTGGATAGGTCATTATTGCCATATCGATGGCAGTGCCGGCGTGACGATCGGCGAGGGGGTGCAGATGGCCACTTGGTCGGGAGTCTTCTCGCACGGTAGCCAGGATGCAATCCGCCTGTGCGGCCGCAGGTACATTGAAATCGAAGCGGCCAAACGGCCTGGCTATACGCTCGGCCGAGTAGAAATAGGTGCATTCGCCTTCATTGGCGCAGGGGCGATCGTGCTGCCCGGTGTGAAAATAGGCTGCGGTAGCCGAATCGATGCCGGTGCGATCGTAACCCGCGATATTCCCGATTTTGCAATCGCCCGCGGTGTCCCTGCACGGATAGTCGGCGATGTCCGCGATAGCGATGCGGCACACTTTAATAATCCCTACGTACGCGAGAGCTATTTCGACCCACAGATTGTTGAGAACTGGTCTATTCGGCGTCGCGACTGATAGATTGCGGCTTAACCAACTTTTCGATGAAAGCTGTAAACGCGGCATGCTGGTAATGCTGATCGAAGCGCTTCCCATGATCCGTCGCAACCACTTGCATTTCAGCGACGCGCTGCGGCACGTCGGCAAGGCCGCTCAATATTTCAACCAACGCCGCGGGATCCCCCGGGCGGCAATATAGGCCCGCGCCCGCATCAATCAGGGTGTGGATCTCGCCGTTGAGCGAGGTAACGAAGCCCAGTCCTGCCGCTAGATAGTCAAACAGCTTAACAGGCATCTCGACCGCCGACCCTGGTGCATAGGAACACAAGCCGATTTGCGCCTGAGCATAAATTGCGCCGAGTTCTTGCGGTGAAATCTTTCCTAGAAAGATCAAGGTTTCGGGGTAGGTCTGTGATAATTGCTTAAGCCGGGGACTCTCGGGGCCATCACCTGCAACTACCAATCGCACTCGCCCCAGCGGCGCTAATGCTTCGACCGATGCGGCAAGGCAGGGAATGTCGTATGCTTCGCCAAGAGTGCCGGCATAGACGCAGGTCAACCCGCTATAAGGGGGCAGGCGCCAGGAATTTGGAATGTCCAGCATGCTGCGACGGACTTCAGTGACATCAACGCCGAGATAGAAGGTCTCGGTTGGGCGGTGGGTCACCGCCCGCGCGACATTGGTATAGCCCGCTGTACAGCCGACGACGCCGGCTGCCTCGCGTAGCAATTTGCGGCGACGAGCATATAGCGGCGCCAGCAGCAGGGTAGCAAGCGGGCGGACTGGCTTCGGCGCCGCTACGGCAAACATTTCTGGCCAGAGATCGAGGATGTCGACGATCAACGGAATGTTATTGTTTAGGGCGTAACGTCGCACCGGCCCGCCGAAAAATATTGATGGTTCGGCAAGTATGATCGCATCCGGCTTAGGCAAAACTTGGCTCGCCGCGCCGAACGCTTGACCAAAAGATCGCTCGTATCGAACGCGTCCAATAGAAATATTGCGGGCATAGGGACGTGCCGGAAGGCAGTAGATCGTCACGCCTGGTAATGTCGGATCGGCCTGCACTTCCTTGCGAAATGATTTTGATCGATGTTCGAAGTTCGATAGGAACCACGTAGGATGATGGCCGCGCGCGGCCAAGGCCCGGGCCAGCATGCTGCTGCGATATTCCCGCCACCCTTCGCTGGGCAAGGTGCCGTAGGGATTGACGATCCAGATATCCATGTCGTGGCCGTTCAGTTTAAGGGTTGCGGCCAAAAAACCGCCTTTAGGGTATCGAATATGACCCGTATATCTTCGGGGATCGACACACGATCAGCATATTGTGCCGCAAGTCGCAGCTTATCCGGCATGATTACCGACCGATAATAGCCATCGGGATCAGATTGACGGGCCAGCAATTCAGCCTCATTACGATATTTGATCGAGGCTCGATCGGTAATGCCGGGTCGGACCGACAGGATTTTGTGACGCAGGTCATCTGGATAAAGTTCGACATAATGTGGCACCTCAGGGCGCGGACCTACGAGGCTCATGTCGCCGCGCAGCACATTAATTAATTGCGGAAGTTCGTCTATCTTGCTCTGACGCAGGAAATGGCCGATTTGAGTAATTCTCGGATCGCGCCCGATCGTAATAGCGTTGGTCGTGTCTTGAGCTACTCGCATTGTCCGAAACTTTAAAATATCAAATACATCACCATTGCGTCCAACTCGACGTTGCCGAAAAAGTACTGGGCCCGGCGAACTAAATCGAACTGCCAGTGCGGCCGCGGCCAAAAAGGGTAGGGCGATTAGCAGCACTATACCGCTGATTGTTAGATCAATTGCCCGCTTTAACATGATGATGTTTCTACTCCGCCCGCACTCTGTAACGCTCCGGCCCGTTGCCACAAGATCACCGACCCTACTACGGCCATCGTTATCCAAGCGAGGCTATATGCATCGGCAATGCCGGTGACCCCGCGTTTGGCAAACACCCCGGACAAGGCGAAGTACAGAACTGACCAGCCCAGCCCAATTATTGCGGCGTGTCGAAAACTGTCAGGAATGCAAAAGATCGCTCGCATGAGCATGACCCCCACTAGCATTGCTGCCATACCTGGTGCCAGATGCGCCAACGCTGAGGCCACCTGCTGCGCTGCAGCGGCATCGAACGCGCCGCGTTGGAACAACAGGAAGACGATCTCGTCCGAAAAGCCAAAGATGCCTAGTGCGATCAAGCCCGCGGCACCGCCAACGCTCAACACAATCAGTGCCAACGTTTGGCGGAACCGGACGACGTCGCCGTTCACCGCGATTCGTGCGAGGATTGGAACGGCAATGGCGGATGGGCCCAAGATAACGAGGTTGCCAGCACCGATGAGGATCCGTTGCGCATAGCCCAATGCCGCGAGCGCTCCCTGGCCTGTACGCGGTGCCCAGAAGGAGTCTATGACGGCGTAGCTGGAGAAGCATGTCAGTGCCACGACTGACAGCCAAACCGAGGATCGGATCGCGACTATAGCTGCCCCACTGGTTTGCGACCCGGACCGCCAGCAGAAGCGGTCGCGCTGTACCCACCAGCCAACAAGCGTGACCGCCAGCGTTCCTGTCAGCACGCCGGCCGCGACGACCCATATTGCATGGAGGGGAATCGTAAGAAGTACTAAGATTGAGACGATTCCAGGCGGTAGTGACAGCATTGCGGCGGTGATCTGCCGGCCCACCGCATTAAGGCGTGCGATCAGCAGCGCGTTGACGAGCTGTACCCCGCCAGTCGTCCACGCGAGAATTATCAAAAGCGGTAATTGCGGTTGATCGCGAATGGTTGAACCAGTCGGCAGGAGCAGTGCAGGTTGAAGGAGTAAGGCAGGCAACGCACCTAGTCCCAGCGTTGCTGCTAAGACAAGAATGCCACGGAGCAATCTCCCCGACAATCGGCGTTCATGTTCGGGGTCGGCCGTGGCACGCGTGATTTCCGGAACTGCGATGTAGCTGACGCAAGTGGCTAACAACCCAGCTAGGAACGTCGGCAAGCCCAGTGAAAACACGTAAGTGTCCACATTCTGCCCGGCGCCGAACCGGGATGCAATAATTGCCTGGGCTGCGAAATTGACGAGGCTTCCGCCAACGCCGCATCCAGTTACCATCAGCAAGCGGAAGACTCGTAACCACATGCCGGTTCAGTCTGTGGCGCAAAGTTGGTCAAACAGGGCGTTAAGCAGCGGACTGGGTGTAACCAAGCGACGGCCGGCTAGGCATGCTGCCCAGAACGCAAGCGTGCTATCGTTAGAAATGATTGTGCGATACCCGCTCATCAACCGCAACGTCTCATCGGCGGATGCTGATGCGCTAGGTACGATCGATAGATTTTGTCCAACGAGTGAGGGGCTGCGGATCGCTTCCTTAACGAGATCTTCGCGATTAGTAATAATGAACGCGCCAGCTGGTAATTCTTTGAAGCGCTCAGCAAGGTAAGTAAGCTGCGACTGTTCGTCATCAAAGAAGTCGCCAAGCCGGATATGATGCAGTTGGTCACCATTGACCACGTTAGGATGGATCTGCAGCTCGCGACGGATGCGATTAATCTCATGGGAAATCGCATTAACACTGAAAGCACGATAAAAATGCGTGTCTTGAAAATAGGCGTCGGCGAAGATTGTAGCGCCGATGGTAACGGTGCCATGCGATGACAAACGCGCCCGCTCAAGTAGCTTAGGCAGGCGTATCCGTGAGATGAGCCCGGCGATCGATCCGGGTTGCGGATGGCCGGCAAAGGCGGTGTTTAGGCTGAAGGCATGTGGATAATTGGCATCGTGAACCAGTTCCGGCTCCAGGCCGTTTGCTAAGAGTCGTGCATAGAGTATCTGGAAGATCTGGTTACCCAGCCCGCCGTGTGTACGCACGACAACATGATAGCTGCGTCGATTATCGTTCATAGTGTCGCCTGATCGATTATTAGTGCGCTTTGATTACCAACTGCGCCCGATAAAATAAAAAATCTGAGCTGCGATCCGTCGCGCAGGCGAGCGTCGATGGTTTGCCTCGATTGCGATCGCGTCGTACCGACAAAGCGCACGCTCAACAAGCGTGTCAGAAACATGTTCGAGACTGTCAATCAATAGATCGAAGCGGCGGAACATCCTGATACGTCGCATGGCTAGGCGCGATTGCAGCAGACTTCCAGTGATCTGATATTCAGAAAAATCGAGCGTACCACCTGAAGGTAAGACATACTCCTCAAGGAGAGAAATAAAGCCGTCTGGGGTCGCCAATTGCTGCAGCATTGGGTCGCGCGAAAAGACGTTGCCGTTCGCAACGCAGCTTAGTTTGGGTGGGGTAAGTCCTAGGGCTACAAGCAGTCGGTCGTAGTTTTCAAACTGTTCGCCGGTGGTTAGGACGGTCGGCCGGGCCAGCACCTCGCGCAATAGCTGGTGCGAAAAAATCGTGTCGCCATCAGCCATGAAGACATAGTCGGTGTTGAGCATCGTTACAGCAGCTAGTTTGATAAACTGCTGTAAGTACCAACCCGGAGCTCTGTCGAAGCTAGCTAGCCGCTCGCAATGCGCTCGAAGATAGACGCTAACCTTCTCTACACCCGGGAGTGCTTCGTCGTCGATGTGGCGCGTGCCGGCCGCGAAGTGGACGTCGTGATCCGCATATGCGGCAGGACGTACAACCATCGACCGAATTCCATTCGCTGCATAATAGCGGGAAGCAACGGCTGCTGTCGGCAATGCGCGGGGGCCGGCGCAAATTACAAGCGGGGACATGGTAATTTTATCCTGGACGAACGATAGTCCGCGCGGTGAGCGATGAAGCAGTAGCCGACCGATCAGGCGTGACATCATGGGAAATGGCGGCGGCAGTCTCGGACGATGGCACCCGTTTGGCGCCGATCGCAAGGCCAAGCAGCCAATTGGAGATGCAGATCAGGATGATGCCGTTAAAATAGCCTTGGAATGCCTCTGCCATCATGATGAGCGATGGATAGAGAGAAAGCATAAGCAGCGCGCTAGAGGCGCTCATTTTACTATTCCGTTGAAGTGATCGAAAATAGGCATGCAGAAGACCGGCAAGTGTCATCAAAGCGATGATGCCTAAGATGCCGCCGTGCCAATATCCCTCACCAAGTATTGTTGGAGATACGCCGCCCTCAATACCAAAGATATCATGCGAAAACTTCACTGACAGCGGTTGTGGTTTACCAGGCCATAGCGAAGATGGCACGGCGATTGTCAACGCCTCGATAAAGATTGGAAAGAATAGAACATAGTCAGCGAACGTCTCCATATGATCGATTGTTTGCTGGACGATATCAGCGCCCATCGAACGCAGTGCGACGGTATAGGTTATGTCGGGGCGGGTGAGATATACGTAGTTAAGATATTCAAGATAACTGCCGTAGTTCGCCGCATATGGAATCTCACGCTGAATGCCGTACAGAGTAAAGGCCATCATCAGCGCAACCGAGCCGATCAATATATATTTTCCCGGGATCCGCCGAATGAACGAGTGATAGAAGAAACCCGCCTGCAGTAGCGGAAGGAAAATGAGCGCACGAAAGCCAAGCTGGCTCGCTGGGAATGCAGCGATTAGGTAAAGGACGAATAGCTTTACTGCGCCCGCACGTCCGGTGAACTGTTTGACGTTATTTAGCATCGTCGCGCACATGCCGATTGCCAACATCGTCGTGGCGGGAAAGAGAACCCATCCCTGCCCCCCAACTCCTTCGGTCCGCCACGCCTCGCGCGTTACAGCGAATGCCGCGAAGCCACCATTAATTAAGACCAGCCCCAGAAAGGCAAGGTAACCTAGTACGAAGATGCCGGCACAGATCAGATTAACACGCGTTCGTGGCCAAGTCACCGGTATTGCTACAGGGCCAGTCACCGGGCGAGCGCCAATCGCATATATTACAAAAACGAAGATCAGCTGTGCTATGATCATTAAACCACCGAGCCAGACGATGTCAGACATAGGCGTCAGCGGAGATAAAGCGGTAAACCGGGGGAGATAGTAAGTCGTCCCCAAGAATAGGTTAAGCGGCAACTGGATGATAAAATAAATCTGAAATAGAATGTGCGGCGTCAATACAGTTGTCCACCGGTCAAGGCTGACCTGTCCAACGACGATCGTTATCGACAAAAATAGGAACAGGAAGCTTAGCACAGTTTATCCCAACGCGGCCTTGACGGCATTGATGACGCGATCTTGATCGGCATCAGTCATGAGCGTGTACAACGGTAAGCTCACTAACCCGTGATAGGCGCGATCGCCCTGGGGATAGTCCGCCGCCGTCAGGCCATAAGTATCGCGCCAGTAGGGCTGCCGATGCAGCGGGACGTAGTGTACGCTGGTGCCGATCCCAGCAGCGCTCAGCGTCTCTATAAACCGAGCGCGTGTATCAAGATCGTCATCCAAGACCGTCAGTCGAATGGCATAGATGTGCCAAGCGTGGGTATCCCCTTGAACTGGGCGGGGGGCATCAATGATCGGCAGCTTAGCAAAGGCATCCTGATATCGGCGAGCCAACGTGTCGCGGCGTTCTGCAAATGCATCGATCCGGGTTAGTTGGACTCGACCAAGCGCGGCAGACATGTCATTGAGGTTGTACTTGTATCCGGGTGCGACAACCTCGTAATACCACGCAGGTGTCTTGGACTGGAACCGTTCAAATGCGTCGCGGTTGATCCCGTGGAGGCGCATTACCCGCATCCGCTCTGCCAACGTAGAATCGCGAGTGACCACCATGCCACCCTCGCCTGTGGTCATCGTCTTGTTCGCATAAAAACTGAACACGGTGATGTCGGATGCTAGCGTGCCCACCAGCGCTCCCCGATACATTGTCGGGAATGCGTGCGCTGCGTCCTCGATCACGCGTAGGCCATGCCGCTGAGCGATCTCGAAGATCGCGTCCATGTCGCAGGCTAGTCCTCCATAATGAACGACAATGATCGCTTTGGTTCGCTCAGTGATGCGGCGCTCAATGTCGGCGGGGTCTATGTTGAGCGTTGCTGGATCAATGTCAGCAACGACTGGATCAGCGCCCATGTAGCGCACAACCTCAGCGGTGGCAGTAAAGGTGAGCGTGGGAACGATCACCTCGTCGCCCGGGCCGATGCCTATCGCTTCGACCGCAAGATGCAATCCCGCGGTCGCCGAACTAACCGCCAGCGCAGTGACGTCACCGCCAAGGTAGGTCGAAAATTCCTGTTCAAATGCCCGGGCATTAGGACCAGTGGTGACCCACCCGCTAGCCATCGCCTTGCCAACGGCGGCTTGTTCGGCCTCACCGATATCGGGGAGTGCATAGGGGAGGAAAGGCAATTGTGTCGTCGTCATGATCGCCCCCTTAAAGAACCCGGGGGGCGGGGAACAGTCACGAAAATGATTCGATGAAGATCAGGGTTCAATTATGCGATGCGCCGTCCCGCCTCGATGGTCGACACTATCGCCTTGTCGATTGCGATCGAAGCGGTTGCCGCCATAGCGCAAACCAATGCGATTCAGCCCGATCGCGATGCCATAATCTCCGTTAGCGACAAACCGGTTGTCGGTAACGACCGCATCGACGCTTTGGGTCGCGTCGGTGTTGGCCTGCAACAGGACGCCCGACCCCCTATTGCGAGCAACATCGTTATCGAGAATCGACAGACCCACGATTGAGCCCACGCCATCATAGGTTCCGGCACGGACCCCTGCGGCACTATTATTGTTTATTCGGTTCTTGCGAATCGTGACGCCCCGCTGGCCGACTGAGGCAATCGCGCCGAACTGCCGTTCTTCGCTACAGCAAATGCCTTCGCGACCGTTGTGAGCAATCTGGTTTTCCAAGATGACGATGTCTGTAATCTGAACGCCCGCGGAACTAATGAAGACGCCGCATCCCTTGTTGCTAGCGATAACATTGCGCTCGATCAGGACTGGGCCGACACCACGTGTTACGGCAATGCCCCCGCCGACCGATTCTCTGTCATCCGTCACGCCGGAGTGCGTAATAACATTTCGGCGAATCACGATATCACGCGCCAGCGCGCCGTACAGGTTAATGCCGTATTGCATCCAGTTGCTGATTGTGCAGTCCTCAACGACCGTGCGGCTTGGTCGACCGTGCCGATTGCTGGCAGGATCATTAACAATCGATATGGCTGATTGAAACGTATCATCGGTGATCGCCGACAATTGGTCCTTACCACCTTGAAGTGATAGGCCAGCGACCCGTCCTCCGCCACAATGCAGAAAGCCAATACCGTTCGCATCGCTGCTCTCGTTGCGGATCACCGAGGTCGGCCCCGCGCCGACGATCTCGCAATCGTCGCCTGTAATGTGGATGGCGTTGCCGAATGGGATCTGGCCACCGCGATATCGCCAGGCGGTCGTATGGAGCGTCACCGATGCGTCGAATTGGAGCTGAGTTGCGTCGATTGGCACGAGAAGGCGCCCGGTGACGCGGTAAGTGGCCGGACCCGGCAGCGTGACACTGCCGCCGCGCGACAAGGCTTCGTTGATCGCCGCAGTATCGTCTTGGCGACCGTCCCCGATGGCACCATACTGCCTAACGTCGCCGCCGATCTGGTAAAGACGGAACCCGCGGCCATCGGCGCTGATCGCCGAGGATCGTGGATAGCGTTGGACCCAAGTGCGATCAATCCGTGAATCGAAGACATAGCGCCCGCCACCAATCCCCTTTCGTGACCAGCCTTCGGTGACGATCGTCGTCACGCTTGCCGGCCATTGCAACGTCGCGATGTCGATGAACAGACCGGCATTTGCCGATTCCTGAGCGCAGGCGACCGTCGGGAAGCCGAGCATTGCAGCAGCGATGGGCGCCCGCTGTAGGAGGTCACGACGCGACATGCTCTGCAAGGAGGTAAGATGGTAGTCTCGGTCAGGCATAAGGATGAGGTTCCAAAAGGAATTGAGTGGCGGCGGATATCTGGGTAACGGTAGGTTGCTCGGGCATGCCCGCTGTCGATCTTAAAGCTAAAGCTTATGCGAAACGTATCGATCCGCTAAGGGGGCTATCTTGCGTCCGATTGGTGCGCAACAGGCGCAGTTTTTCAACAGGCAATCGGCATGTTAGCATCCGTACGATCCAGTTACAGACCCAGCATGAGCTTGAACTCCATCCTGGTACTCGGCCTCCTCGTGGCGATCTGGGTGGCGGGCGGTGCGTCGCGGGCCGATGAGCTAGGGCAGGCAATAGTACGAACCGCAGCGTGGATCGCGATTGTCGTTACCGCGTTGTTTGGGGCCCGCCCATCGCTGTCGAAAGTTAGTCCGGCATTGTGGATTATCTTGGCTGCGCTAGTTCTGGTGCTGGTGCAGCTTATACCTCTGCCACCTGCTATATGGCAGGTAATGCCAGGCCGACTTGGACTGGCCAACGCAACCAAAGCGATAGGCATGGCCGAGGTGTGGCGACCGATCGCGATCGTGCCCGGCGCGGCGGTTAATGCCGCTGCATCGCTTGTCGTTCCTTTTGCGATACTGCTGCTCGTCGCCGGACTTGACGAGCGGGAAATTGCATGGCTGCCTGCCATAGTTTTAGGAATGGCGGCGGCGACTGCGTTGCTCGGGCTGCTGCAATTCTCGGGCGCCGGGTTCAACAATCCTTTCGTAAACGACTCTCCAGGACAGGTCAGCGGGAATTTCGCTAACCGCAATCATTTTGCGCTGCTGTTGGCAGTCGGATGCTTGGTAGCGCCAGTCTGGGCATTTCAGGTTCGGCAGCGCTTGAGTTGGCGAGTGCCTGTCGCCGTGGGACTGGTGGTACTGTTTGTGCTCCTCATTCTGGCTAGCGGGTCGCGGGCAGGCCTTTTAATCGGCGTGTTAGCTATTGTAATGGCTTTGCTGCTAGTTCGAAACGCCATTCAGCGCGAACGGCGACATCTGCCACGTTGGGTGTTTCCCGTGATCGTAATGGGAAGTGTCCTGACCATCGGATTGTTCGTTCTACTCAGTATCGGCGCTGATCGTGCCATATCCGTCGACCGATTGTTCCAAATGGAAGCAGGGGAGGATTTGCGCACACGTAATATGCCAACGGTCCTAAGGATGATCGGTACCTATTTTCCCGTAGGTTCGGGGTTCGGCGGTTTTGATCCGGTCTTCCGAATTCACGAGCCGTTGGCGATGCTTAAGCTTACCTATTTTAACCATGCCCATAATGATTTTTTAGAGGTGGCCCTCGATGGCGGTTTTGGCGCGTTGGTTCTGTTGGTTGCCGTACTAATATGGTGGGTTGTAGCCAGTATCAGGGCGTGGCGGGGAGGCGCGGATGTCGCCAAGCTCGGTTCGGCAATGCTTGCTCTAGTTTTTGTCGCGGCAGCGTTCGATTATGCGGCTCGAACCCCGATAATGATGACGATTATCGTCATCGCCGCCATTTGGCTTGGAACGCCGCGAACGAGAATTGCGCGTACGCCTTTACCCGCTGCGGCAGGCCAACTATAGGCCCCCATGTTTTTCACTGCTTCTCCGGAAATTCGAAACCGCATGCGTAAGCATTATATCGCCCTTGCAATAGCGGCGGCTCTATCTGGTTGCGCGAGCAGTCGCCCGTTGTCCTCCACAGAACGATTGACGGTTGTCGAGGGAGGCAACATGCTGCCCCCGCCGGGCCGGGGCGACCTGACCGCGGCAGACCGGCCTGCGCTGATTGGACCGCTCGACACCATCCAGGTCGACGTCTTTAATGTGCCCGAACTTAGTCGCGAGATGCAGGTGGATGCCAGTGGGCGTATTGCCATGCCGCTGGCAGGCACTATTGATGCTCGAGGTAAGACCGCTGAGGAACTGGCGACGGTGATAGAAACGGCGCTACGTGCAAAATATGTTCGCAGCCCTGGCGTAACCGTTAACATCAAGAGTTCAGTCAGCCAGGTCGTTACAATCGATGGGCAGGTTATCGAACCGGGGCTGTACCCGGTCACAAACGAGATGACCTTGATGCGGGTGATCGCATCGGCCAAGGGGTTGGCGGAGTTCGCCCGCCAAGAAGATGTCGTCATCCTGCGTACCGTCGGTAACCGGCGCATGGCTGGCCTCTACAATGTAGCGGCCATCCGACAGGGTGCCTATGACGATCCGGCGGTGTTCGCAAACGACGTGATTGTTGTTGGTGATTCTCCGCAGCGTCGCCTGTTCCGCGATATCGTTTCTCTGTCTCCAATCTTGGCGGCTCCGCTAATCGCAATCGTGCAATAAGGTCGGCCGTCCATGACCCCAACTTTTTCGACTCCTTATCGCAGTGATGCGCTCGCCGCGACAACGGCTAACGACGTTTCTATGATCCGGCAGTATATTCGAATTGCCATGCGCTGGCGGTACGTCATCCTAGGCGTCACGGTTGGTTGTGTCGTCGCGGGATTGATCATCACGTTATTGATGACCCCCAAATTCACAGCGACCGCAACCATAGAGATTTCCCGCGAAGCCAATCAGGTTACCAATTTTCAAGGGGTAGAGCGCGAGACGAGCGTTGCTGATCAGGAATTTTATCAGACGCAATATGGGCTCCTGCAATCGCGCTCTTTGTCTGAGCGGGTCGCTACGCAGTTGCGTCTGGTCGATGATCCCTCATTCTACGAACGCTTCGGTGTTTCGCGCAAGGAGCCGGCATTTCAGCAGATCAACGGTCGGTATCCGGCGTCAGGGAGGGCGATTCGCCAGCGCGTTGCGGGTGAAACGTTGCTGAAGAACCTAAATATAGCCCCAACCCGCTTGTCACGCCTCGTCGATATCCGTTTCACCAGCCCCAATTCAGAGCTTTCGGCTAAGGTCGCCAATACGTGGTCTGATGCGTTCATCCAGACGAACCTCGAGCGCAAAGTCCAGGCGACGTCATATGGCCGGAACTTGCTTCAGCGGCAGCTAGCTCAACAGAAGGAGCGGCTCGATGAGAGCCAGCGTCAGTTAGTAGGCTACGCATCTCAGCAGCGGATCATCAATCTGCCCGCTCAGTCGAATGCCGATGGAACAACCTCGGAGCGTTCGATCGTTGCCGATGACCTCGCCTCGCTCAACACCGCTCTGTCCCAAGCGACCGCCGAGCGAATTGCCACGGAGTCACGCTACAGAGAAGGTGGTCGTGCGGGCGCCTCGTCGGAAGCACTGCGCAATCAGGCAATAAATTCGCTGCGACAGCGCCGCGCCGAATATGCAGCGGATTATCAAAAGCTATTGATCCAGTTTGAACCGGGATATCCCGCTGCCCGCGCGCTCAAGTCGCAAATTGACCAGCTCGACCGAAGTATCGGCAACGAGGAGCGGCGCGTGTCGGGTTCGCTCGAAACCGATTATCGTGGCTCTGTCGAGCGTGAGAGGGCGCTCCAGGCGCGGGTCGAACAATTAAAGAACAACTATCTCGATCTGCGACGCCGTTCGATCCAGTACAATATCTTTCAGCAGGAAGTGGATACAAACCGAGCATTATACGATGGGCTGCTCCAGCGCTTCAAGGAAATCGGCATAGCTGGCGGCGTTGGTGTAAACAATGTGTCAGTCGTAGACCAAGCCGATGTGCCGCAGAAGCCGTCGAGCCCGCGCCTGCTTGTTAACATTGTAATCGCGTTGCTTGTCGGGCTGGGGCTTGGCGCTGCGCTTGCTTTTGCACTTGAGCAGATGGACGAGGCGATAGCTGATCCGGCAGAGGTTGAGCGCCGCCTCGGCCTACCGCTGTTGGGTTCGGTGCCCAAGGTCGATGGCGTCACTCCGCGCGAAGCGTTACTTGATCGCAAGTCAGATTTGGTTGATGCTTATCTGGCGGTGCAGACTAATCTTGCCTTCACAACTGAACATGGTGTGCCGCGATCGTTCTCGGTTACCTCAACCCGCCCGGCTGAGGGCAAATCGACAACCGCATTAGCGCTTGCCACCATGCTAGCGCGTAGCGGCAAACGGGTAATTCTAGTCGATGGTGACATGCGCTCGCCGTCGGTGCATCACTTGGGCAGAGTCGATAACGACCGCGGCCTCAGTAACTTCCTTACCGGTCAGGATGAAATCGCGTCGCTGACCTTCCAAATAACCGATCTGGGTTTCACTGCCATGTCAGCAGGGCCGATTCCGCCTAATGCTGCTGAGCTGTTGACGGGCAATCGTTTGTCACAGCTTATCGAGAGGCTGTACGAACAGTTTGACCATGTTGTGATTGATAGCCCACCAGTCATGGGCTTGGCCGATGCGCCGCTCATCGCAAGTCGAGTTGAGGGCGTGGTCTATGCCGTGGAATCGCATGGAATTCGTTCAACGCTGGTCAAGGCAGCGCTCGCCCGGCTAGCCGCGGCGAACGCCCACATCTTTGGAAGTGTGGTGACAAAGTTTGAGGCAAGCAAAGCGCATTACGGATACGGTTACGAATATGGCTATGGCTATGGCCGCGATAAGTCTAAGGCCAAGGCCTGATGTCTCGTCGTGGCGCGCGCGTGCAGCGTTCCGCCGCTGAATGGCGTGCACGCATTATGCTGGCCATTGCGGCTGCCGTTCTAGGCACCGTCTCAGTCTCACATTCCCTTGCATATATGATGCGTATTGCTGCGGTTGAGCATGCTCATTTGCTGGCGCCCTGGGATGGACGGATTACGGCACTCCTATCTGCAAAGCTATCCGGTCCTGAGGCGAGCGTTGCTGAACGTCGTCGTGCTGATGATTTGGCTAGACAGGCGCTGCAACAGGATCCCACTGCAGTACCTGCAGTTGCGACGCTCGTCATTGATGCGGAGATTCGCGGAGATACCGCGACCGCACGGAAAATATTCACCTATTCAGAAATGCTGTCACGGCGTGACCTGCGCACGCGAATATGGGCGATTGAAGACGCGGTCGCGCGCGGCGATATCCCAGGCACATTACGCAACTATGATATCGCACTACGAACGTCACGAATTGCGCCAGATCTATTGTTTCCAGTACTGATCAACGCGATTACAGACGGTAACATCCGTGCGGCGCTCGTTCGTACGTTAGCAGCGCGGCCGGCATGGGGTGATCAGTTCATTGCCTATGTATCTGGTAACGGTCCCGATGCCCGTGCCACTGCCCGCTTGTTCGAAGCGTTGCAGAAGCGCCGGATCGTCCAGTCGGAAGGCGCGACCGCCGCATTGGTCACGCGGCTGCTAACGGAAGGGCATGTCGACGATGCTTGGCGTTACTATTCTTCTGTGACCCCCGGCGTTGATCGTCGGCAGTCGCGCGATTCACAATTTGTCGCCAATCGTGCCACACCGTCCGCCTTCGATTGGAACCTGGTCAGCGACAGTGGGATCGTAGCAACGATTCAACGAGGTGAGCGGGGTGGTATATTCGATTTCTCGGTTCCTTCGAGCTTGAGCGGGCCGCTGCTCGAACAGATGCAGTGGCTTCCACCTGGAAGTTATATACTCGAGGGACACAGCATTGGGATCGATCAGCCTGATGCGACACTGCCTTACTGGGTTCTGCATTGCGGAGAGGGCCGAGAACTTGGCCGTGTGGTGGTACCCGCATCAACGCGAGATAATGGCCGCTTTTCAGGCCGTTTCCGCGTCCCGGCCGATTGTGCAGTCCAGCATCTAATCCTGATGGCACGCGCAACCGACCAGATGACGGGCACAATCGGTCAAATCGATCGCGTTCGATTGCGTCCGATCGACGGATGACGGATATTTTTTAGAGCCTGAACGCGACCCATAGCAGCAGGTGATAATCGAGAGCCGGAAATGCCTGGTCCTGAGTCGAACTAACTAGGTCTGACTCTATCAGCATATAAAATGCTCGCGAATTCGTATGATTTTACGCTAACCGACGCGGCGAGATGGCAGACCTGATCGGAAACGTCCTGTCTGCGCCAGAACCTTGAAGGGCCATTATGACGAAGAACGTTGCGCTTATCACCGGTATCACCGGACAGGACGGTGCGTACCTAGCCGAACTACTGCTGTCTAAGGGATATGAGGTTCACGGTGTCAAGCGTCGGTCTTCATCTTTCAACACAGGCCGCATCGAGAACATATATCAGGATCCACACGAACAGAATGCGCGCTTTCATCTGCACTATGGCGACCTGACCGATTCGACCAACCTGATTCGCTTGGTACAGCAAGTACAGCCGACTGAGATTTACAATCTTGCGGCGCAAAGCCATGTGCAGGTGAGCTTTGAAACCCCGGAATATACCGCTAACGCCGATGCGATTGGAACGTTGCGTTTGCTCGAAGCAATTCGAATTCTGGGTCTGGAAAAGACGGTGCGCTTTTATCAGGCATCTACCTCGGAGCTTTATGGGTTGGTGCAGGAAGTGCCACAGAAAGAAACCACCCCCTTCTACCCGCGTTCCCCCTATGGCGTAGCAAAGCTCTACGGGTATTGGATCGTAGTAAATTACCGCGAAGCCTATGGAATGCATGCGTCGAACGGTATCCTATTCAACCACGAAAGCCCGTTGCGAGGTGAGACGTTTGTCACCCGTAAGATTACCCGCGCCGCCGCTGCAATCAAACTTGGGCGGCAGGATAAATTGTGGCTTGGCAACCTCGATGCGCAGCGAGACTGGGGTCACGCCCGCGAATATGTCCGTGGCATGTGGATGATGATGCAGCAGGACACCCCGGACGATTATGTGCTGGCGACTGGCGAAACGACGCGGGTACGCACTTTTGTTGAATGGGCGTTCGAGGATGTGAACATCATGCTGCGCTGGGAAGGCGAAGGTGAGAACGAGAAGGGCTATTGCCGCGATACCGGACGCTGCTTGGTTGAGGTGGATCCGCGCTATTTTCGTCCAACCGAAGTGGAGTTGTTAATCGGCGATCCGACCAAGGCTAAGGTAAAACTGGGTTGGACACACGAGACTAGCCCGCGCGATTTGGCACGCGAGATGGTGGAGGCTGATCTTGTTTTGATGCGCGACGCTCCAATCGCTAAGGGTGTCTGACATGATTGGTAAGCGCTACGGCTTGGCGGGTAAGCGAATCTTTGTGGCCGGGCACCGCGGCATGGTCGGCAGTGCGATTGCGCGCAAGCTGGCGGAACGTGGCGCCCAGGTGGTAACGCGCACCCGCTCCGAGCTCAATTTAACTGACCAGTGGGCGGTGCGCGAATTTTTTAGCGCTGAGCCGATAGATGGTGTTGTGCTGGCCGCGGCAAAAGTGGGAGGAATCCATGCTAATAGCATCTATCCCGCTGACTTTATTTACGAAAACCTGATGATCGAATGCAATATCATCCATCAGGCGTTCGCGAGTGGGGTTCGCCGGCTACTGTTTCTTGGCTCATCATGCATCTACCCGCGCGTGGTCGCGCAACCGATGCGCGAGGATGCATTGTTGACAGGAAATCTCGAGCCTACAAACGAGCCCTATGCGATTGCAAAGATCGCCGGTATCAAGCTGTGCGAAAGCTACAATCGTCAGCACGGCACCGACTATCGCAGCGTTATGCCGACCAATCTCTATGGCCCTGGCGATAATTTTCACCCTGAAAATAGTCATGTGATGCCGGCGCTGATCCGGCGTTTTCACGAGGCGGTCGAGGTGGGAGCAAAGCAAGTGACGATCTGGGGCACGGGCACGCCGCGCCGCGAGTTTTTACACGTTGACGATATGGCTGAAGCATCATTGTTTGTCCTTGACCTGCCGCTCGAGGGCTACCAGGCTAATACCATGCCTATGCTTAGCCACATCAACGTCGGCTACGGAAAGGACGTGACCATCGCCGAGTTGGCGAAATTGGTGGCGCGGGTGACCAAATTTAGTGGTGAGATCGTGTTCGACACGACTAAACCCGACGGCACAATACGTAAGTTAATGGATTCAAGCCGAATCGAAGCGATGGGCTGGAAGCCGTCAGTTTCTCTAGCCGATGGGGTACGTGAAACCTATCGCTGGTTTCTTGACCATGTAGCGTCCGCTTAAAATTCTCTGTCTTTCCATTGCCGGCTGGCTGCAGCCATCCGTGGCTAGGCGAACGGCGCAAGTCAGCCTATACGCGTGAGGATGCGAAAAATATTGTTGCTCGCCCTGTTTGGATGGGCTGTCCCTGTAGTAGCACAGGATCGCGACGAAGTCCTGGTTGCCCCCCCTGTTCCCTCTCAAAGTCGCCAGGGAGAAACCGCGCGATCGGGGGCTGGACAGGTTGGGCTACGTCAGAGCCGTGAACAGGTGCAAGCTGACACTGGCATCGAGCCGATGGGGCGGATCGACGGGCGCATTCAGAACCGGGTGCAAGCGCGTATCCGCAACCGGATCGATCGGTATTACGACCCGCGCGCCAACGCGACATCACCATTTGCAGTCGCAAGTGAGCAAGCAGCAGCGCTTGGGCGGTCACGGCGGTAAGCGCTTGGGTGGGGAATAACCGTGCTGTCCGTTTCTTATGAAGCAGCTAACAGTACACGCCTGAGTAATTTTCACTTGAAACGCTGTCGCGTCGCCGATTTGGATTTCATGTCTACATTCTTCAGGGCGGCCAAAGTTATAGCATTTTCAAACGACCCTTATGTCCGATAAGTGTCATTCTCGGACATAAGGGTAGCGTGGTGAAATCGAGCGTGGCACACGCTCCTGTATGGTCGCTTCCCGCACTCTTGGACCGATGCCGTCCGATCTGGACCTCACATCGTCGCAAACACCGTTCGTTACCGTGGACTCGGATGAACCGATGTTGCCCGCGATCCTGCATGAAAAGATTGAGCGCGCGGCCGCGTATGCAAAAGCGGCCCGCGCCGGTGCGACGCGACGCGCTTATGATTCCGATTGGACGATCTTCACCGCCTGGTGCACGCAGCATGGTTTGCCATCGCTGCCGGCCACACCGGACATCGTTGCGGTCTTTGCCAGCGACCAGGCGACCGCCGGGCTCAACCCGTCGACGATCAACCGCCGGGTGGCAGCCATCGGACATCATCATCGCGCTGGCGGGTATCCGGCACCGACTGCGATGCCGACCGCGGGTCGTCTGGCTGAAGTACTGGCCGGCATTCGCGCGGAACACGGCGGTGCCAAACGAC
>Ga0308164_10001757_pt1 | contig 23614 bp, 24 predicted proteins | sample PhyTR2_FD_201031 | JGI IMG/M metagenome (GOLD analysis project Ga0308164, IMG submission 201031) | Phyllosphere microbial communities from UC Gill Tract Community Farm, Albany, California, United States - DLSLT.R2 | ecosystem: Host-associated > Plants > Phyllosphere > Unclassified | place: USA... | reverse complement strand
TCGCCTGGCGTAGTCAAAATGCTAACTGAAAGGTTTGCTTTGGCAAATGGTTCGGCAGGGATTAAAACTGCTGAAAAGAAATGCTGCTTAAAAGCGATCCACTCAATTTTGTCTTTATTTAACAGTTCTGTTTCATCCTTTGCAATGCTCAGGTGATCAGGATTTTTATCTACATACTTATAGTAAGGTGCAGAGTATTGCTGTTCAGCTTTCAGTGATTTCTCCTGTTGCAACAACACAGTTATCCAGTTTAATGCAATACTGTCTTTCTGGATCACCTGGTTCATTCCGTTCAGGATGATGTTAAATGAAACATCATGTGATGCAGGATCAAGTCCGTAAACAAATTCAATGTATTTATCCGCGCTGTAATTTGCACGCATCGCCATAGAATTGCCGGTTTGTGTAGCTTTGAAATAAAGATCGTTGGTATGTACTTCCTTACCGCCAATATTCAGCGTCAGGCCAAATACGTTTTGATCTCCATCGAAAAGAACTACTGGTTTACCTTGATAACTGGTTTCACCTTTAACTTGTACTGATTTAATTTTACCACCTTTATTGGTGAATGTCAATTTCAATGCTTTATTTTCCAATACGCTTGTAGTAGCAGTACCGGAAATGTTTGCTCCAAAAGGACCTTGTAATGCTGAAGAATCAACCGCAACCGGCATATTGACAGGAGGGGCAGCGGCAGCCGGTTTAACCCCTGCTTTCATTGCCGAATCCAAAGAGATCCGTTCGCGTTCTTTCTTCATCTCCGCCTCACTCGGCTTAAAGAAGTAGAAGGAACCTGCCAAAACGATCATAATCAGGAATAATCCTGTGAATGTATTTCTATCCATTATTGTTATTTAAACGCGTATTAGTTTGTTTTTTTCTTCGCATACTCCATCGCAGCGGCGACAAATTTAACAAAAAGTGGGTGAGGATTAGCAACAGTTGACTTTAATTCTGGATGAAATTGTCCACCAACGAAAAACGGATGGTTTTTCAGCTCGATAATTTCTACAAGTTTGCTGTCCGGGTTGATACCCGATGCAATCATTCCTGCTTCTTCATATTGTTTCAAGTAGGCATTGTTGAATTCATAACGGTGACGGTGACGCTCGTTAATATGTGCTTTTCCGTAAGCGTTAAAGGCCTTTGTTCCCTTTTTAAGGTCGCATGGATAAGAACCCAAACGCATTGTACCACCTTTACTTGTTACTTTTTTCTGGTCTTCCATCATGTTGATCACAGGATCAACTGTATCAGTATCAATTTCTGTAGTATTTGCTGTAGGCAAACCTAAAACATTCCGGCCATACTCAATTACTGCACACTGCATACCAAGGCAGATACCAAAGAAAGGTACCTCATTTTCCCTTACATACCTGATCGAGTCAATTTTACCCTCAATACCGCGGCTACCAAAACCTGGAGCAACCAGTACACCATCAAGATGGGCCAGTTTTTCTTTGGCATTGTCAGGATAGATCTCCTCAGAATGGATATATTCTATCCGAACCTTACATTCGTTTTTCGCACCTGCGTGAATGAAAGACTCAATAATTGATTTATAAGCATCAGGTAATTCTACGTATTTACCAATCAAACCAATTCTTACTTCGGCAGTCGGGTTTTTTAAACGGCCCAGGAAGTCTTTCCAGCTTTCCATATCAGGCTCGTTTTTTTGCGGCAATTTAAGTTTGCTCAGCACTGTTTTGTCAAGTTGCTCTTTCATCATTAGCAGCGGCACTGAATAAATCGATGAAGCATCCATAGATTCAATTACTGCATTCACGTTTACGTTACAGAACAATGCTATCTTTTTACGGATATCCATATTGATATGATGTTCTGTGCGGCATACAAGGATGTCTGGCTGGATACCGTATTCCAGTAACATTTTAACAGAGTGTTGTGTGGGTTTCGTTTTTAACTCACCGGCAGCAGCTAAATAAGGTACAAGGGTTAGATGGATTACAATCGCATTGTTGGCACCAGCTTCCCATTTGAACTGTCGTACAGCTTCAACAAAAGGAAGTGATTCGATGTCACCAACTGTTCCGCCCAGCTCTGTAATTACAATATCAAATTCTCCTGTTTCACCCAGGATACGCATATTGCGTTTGATTTCGTCGGTAATGTGCGGTACAACCTGCACTGTTTTTCCAAGGTATTCGCCCTGGCGTTCTTTATTGATTACATTCTGATAGATACGTCCGGTAGTGATATTGTTGGCTTGTGATGTTGGTACGTTCAGGAAACGTTCATAATGGCCAAGATCCAGATCTGTTTCTGCACCGTCTTCTGTTACGTAGCATTCGCCATGCTCATATGGGTTTAAGGTTCCGGGATCAATATTGATATAAGGATCGAATTTCTGAATGGTTACACGGTAACCTCTTGCTTGTAAAAGTTTGGCTAATGAAGCGGAGATGATGCCCTTCCCTAATGAGGAAGTAACACCGCCCGTAACAAAAATATACTTAGTCATGTTTGTGAGTTTGTGAAATAGGAGCTGTTTTTATGTCGCTCTTATTGTTTTTGTACGGGATACAAAGCTAAGAAATATTGTGGGAATTTATTTTTAAATATTCGATTTAGAACATTTTTACAAAGATCAGGACTGACCCTAAACAAAAAAGACCTGGTAATATACCGGGCCTTTTTTTATTTTATATTTGGTTAGAATATGCTTGGTTAATCAAATGTTACAGGCGTATGCCGTAACACTAAGGTAAATCTAACGTAATTTTTTAAATATTGTATATCTGGGATAAAATAAAATCTAATAATTTTATAACAACTTGATAATCAGTGATAAAAAATTATGTTGTCACTTATGATTTATTGTATTTTTCATGTTTTTATTAAATTAGTGTCATATAATTATAAGTGTTTAGATGACGTTTAATATACACTCTTAGTGTTTTGTGTACACTAAGTGTCTCAGGGTTTACAGCATTCATAATAGGTTTTTACTTTTTTCTCTTTCTGCGACCATGCAATGTACAAATTGCTTTCCTTGCCAAGGCGGTACTTAAATCCATTTACGCCGCTTTGTTTTAATTCTGTAAAAAAGTTTTTATCAGGGGTGTTTTTGTCTGGTTGTTCATCTTCGGTAACCGCAGGTTCAAGAAAATTCTCCTCATCAAAGAACAGGCCCATTTCATCCTGCATAAATTTCAGCTGCTTTTTCTCTTTACCGAGATCAACATTGTCCTTGTAATTTTCTATTAATGAAGAGGCTTTGAGTACAGTGTTATATATTGTTTGTCCGCCTGGGGTGGTAATGCTGAAATGCAATGCCATATCTTTTGGTTTGTCCCCTTCCAGAACGAGTTTAAAAGTATCCTGTGCAGTGGTATCGCTAAATGGACGCAGCACTGTTATGGAGCGAAGTGCAGGGCTGATTTTTGGGGCTTTTTCCTGGTTGCAGGCTGAGAAGAAAAAAAGCAGGAGGAGGGCGGAGCAGGTAATTTTCATAAAAAAGCGTTTGACGCCCCAAGATATGAAATTAATTTCCCTTCATTCTGATGATTTTTTCAAGATCCTGTGGTGTGTCTACAGCAATGGATTCCATATCCGTTATCCTGGTCTGGATCTGATAACCATTCTCTATCCATCGCAGCTGTTCAAGGCTCTCCGCAAGTTCGAGGGATGAAGGTTTCAACAGTGTAATTTGCAGCAAAGTTTCCCTTGTATAACCGTAAATGCCTATATGTTTATAGAACTGGTGGGCATCCAGCCAGTTTTCCTGGGCGGCACTTCTTATAAAAGGTATGGTATGCCTGCTGAAATAAATTGCCTGCTGCAGGGAATTGAGAACCACTTTAGGGATGTTCTGGTTGAACAGTTCTTCCTTGTCGCTAATCTTCTTTACCAGCGTGGCCAGTTTAACCGCCGGATCAGTAAAACACGAACTAAGCAGGTCTATTTGAACCGGATCAATATAAGGTTCATCACCCTGGATATTGATAATTACATCAAATTCCGGATAACACTGTGCAACCTCTGCGCACCTGTCGGTACCGCTTTGATGGTCTGACCGCGTCAATGCATATTCTCCACCAAAGCGTTTTACCTCAGTAGTGATACGTTCATCATCAGTAGCAATAACTACTTTACTGAGGCTCGCAGAACTGCATGCCTGTTCATACACCCGCTGGATCATGCTCTTACCGGCAATATCAATCAAAGGTTTCCCGGGAAACCGGGTAGAGGCGTACCTCGCAGGTATAATTCCAAGCGTGGCCATTTTAGAACAGTCCGTGAATTTCAGCCTCTATCGACTGGATTACTGCTCCAAGATCTTCAGGGTTATTGGTGAAATCAAGCTTGTCTTTATCCAGGATCAGCAATTTACCGAGGTTGTAACCTTTAATCCAGGCTTCATACTTTTCGTTCAGTTTAGACAGGTAATCGAGGCGGATGCCGGCTTCATATTCACGACCTCTCCGCTGAATGTTGTCTACCAGTGTAGGTACTGAGGCACGAAGGTAAACAAGCAGGTCTGGCGGTTTGATAAATGAAGTGATATTATCAAAAATATCCTGATAGTTTTTGTGGTCCCTTGATGTCATCAGGCCCATTTCATGCAGGTTTTCCGCAAAAATATGCGCATCTTCATAAATAGTCCTGTCCTGTATAACGTTACGCTGATTTTTTTCGATATCTACAATCTGTTGGAATCGGCTGTTGAGGAAGTAAATCTGAAGGTTGAAACTCCAGCGTTTCATATCGCTGTAGAAATCTTCGAGGTATGGATTGTTGTCCACAACCTCATATAAAGCCTCCCAGCCATAATTTTTGGCCAGCAAGCCTGTTAAAGTTGTTTTACCGGCGCCTATGTTACCAACGATTGCTATATGCATATAATTCTCTGATGAGCTAAATTTTGATAATAAATTAGTATTAAAATGGTTTGAAACCTATCAGTTCCCTCACCTCTTTTATTGTTTTTCTTGCGCTTTCGCGGGCTTTTTCTGCACCGTGGTTTGCCACTTTACGCAGGTAATCGTTGTCTTTAGAGATGTCTTCAATGCGTTCGCGGATAGGCGAATTAAAAATGATCATATCTTCCGCCAATTGCTTTTTCAAATCACCATAGCGGATTGCACATTTATTGTACAATTCGTCAAAATGTGCCAGCGTATCTTCAGTAGACACGATTTTCATCAGGTCGAACAAATTCTGGATCGCATCTGGTTTAGGCTGGTTTTCTTCTGTCGGTCCACCGTCAGATACAGCTTTCAAAACTTTTTTTCTAATGATATTGGGTTCATCTGCAAGATAGATGCAATTGGCATCACCTTCCGATTTGCCCATTTTTCCTTTTCCGTCCAGTCCCGGAACCTTCACCAGGTTGGCTGAGTAACTGAATGCAAATGCCTCAGGAAAATACTCATTGTTGTACAGACGGTTAAAACGGTTTCCAAAAGTACGGGTCATTTCCAGGTGCTGCTCCTGGTCTTTTCCTACAGGGACTTTTGTAGCTTTATGGATCAGTATATCTGCAGCCATCAGCGAAGGGTAGGTAAGCAACCCTGCATTTACATTGTCCGGCTGCGAACGGATTTTATCTTTAAAGGAGGTGCTTCTTTCCAGCTCTCCCATATAGGCATTCATATTCAGGTACAGGTATAATTCTGTAACATCCGGTACATCCGATTGTATATAGATGGTACAGGCTTCGGGATCAATCCCGCAAGCAAGATATTCTACCAGTACATGTTTTACGTTACCATGCAGATCGGCAGGCGTAGGGTGTGTGGTCAGGGAATGGAGATCGGCTATGAAGAAATAACAATTATATTCATGCTGCATCTTCACAAAGTTGGCTACGGCACCAAAATAATTGCCTAAGTGTAATTTTCCCGTGGGACGTATACCGCTCACTACTGTCTCTTTCATCGTATTCTATTATTTTTTGGTCGGCCCCTGAAGGCTTTATCAGGCCGAAATTAAGAAAAAACCGTTAGCAGACCGATTAATTATTTCTTTTTATCTGTAAGCCGGCTGTTGCAGAGCCTGATAGGTTGGGGCAAATTATATAATGGCGCTATTCATTTTTTTGTATTTTTGGTCACAATGATCCACCTTCTGAAGCAAATCCACCGTATTTACGTCCTACTTGTTATACTGGTTTCATTTATACTTTTTTATCCTTTTTATTATTTCGCGGCGAAAAGGCCTGTCTGGTATGGTTTTTTGAACAGATTAAGGGCCTTGAACAGTTTAATCTGCAGTGTGTTTACGGGAATATTTTTTCGTTTTACCTATGAGCAGGAGCTCGATCGTGCGCAGCACTATATCTATTGCGGCAACCATACGTCAAATCTGGATATTATGATATTTTGCCTGCTGGCCAATGGAAAGTTCAGTTTTATGGGAAAGGACGAGCTGCTGAAAAACCCGGTGCTGAAAATATTTTTTAATACAATTGATATCCCTGTGAACCGGGACAGCAAGATGTCGTCATTCAGGGCATTTAAGCGCGCGGCCAATCACCTTATCCAGGAGGGAAGCCTGATTATATTCCCTGAAGGAGGGATTAGTGGAAACAGCTATCCGCCGGTACTGGCGCCATTTAAAAACGGCCCATTCAGATTGGCTATTGAAACCAATACCCCAATTGTTGCCGTGAGTGTTACCGATGCCTGGAAAAAACTATGGGATGATGGGGCAAGATATGGCAGTCGCCCCGGAATTTGCCATATTTACGTTCACGCGCCGGTTTTTACAGAAAATATGAAGGTTGATGATGCCGATCAGTTAAAAGAAACTATTTTTGAGCTAATTAACAGTAAAGTGCTGAAGAAATGAATATAGACAAAGAGACGATTTATAAAGTTGCAGACCTGGCGAGGATTGAGATCGCCGAAAATGATGTGGAACACCTGCAGGCAGATATGAATAAGATCCTTACTTTCATGGAGAAACTGAATGAACTGGATACTTCAGTTGTGGAGCCCCTGGTATATATGAACCCTGAAGTAAACATCTGGCGTGAAGATGTGGTAATACAGGAGCTAACAGTGGACGAGGGACTGAAAAACGCTGCAGTACACAATGAAGAATTCTTTTTTGTACCCAAAATACTGGACAAATAATACGCTGTAACAATATCAGGCGTTGCTTGTCTAATACCGAAAAGCTGGTAAAAGCTTTATGATAGTTAATAAACACAGGCAAAATGGAGAACCCGTTAATCAATATCAAGGAAATAGGCCGTAAATATGTTATAGGAACTGAGGTAATCCACGCCTTGAAATCGGTGTCCCTGGAAATCTTTAAAGGAGAGTTTGTAGCGTTGATGGGTCCTTCGGGCTCAGGCAAATCCACGCTGATGAATATTCTTGGTTGCCTTGACACCCCTAATAAAGGGGATTACATACTCAATGGCATTAACGTAAGCCAAATGTCTGATGATGCGCTCGCTGAAGTGAGGAATAAGGAAATTGGCTTCGTTTTTCAAACTTTCAACCTGTTACCGAGATCTACATCGCTGGATAACGTTGCGCTGCCTTTAATTTATGCTGGTGCAACTAAAAAGGAGCGCGATGAACGTGCTAAGACAGCATTGGAAAACGTAGGGCTCGGGAACAGAATTACCCATAAACCCAATGAGCTCTCTGGAGGCCAGCGTCAGCGTGTAGCTGTTGCTCGGGCACTGATCAATAATCCTTCTATTATCCTGGCCGATGAGCCCACAGGAAACCTGGATACAAAGACTTCCATTGAAATTATGGGCCTGCTGGAAGAAATCCACAGCAAAGGGAACACTATCATCCTTGTAACCCATGAGGAAGATATTGCACAGCATGCACACAGGATCGTAAGGATGCGTGACGGACTAATCGAAAACGATTACCTAAACACAGATATAAAGACAGTTTCGCCACGTTTAACTAAATTAGAAGAAGCCGGCGATGACTTCGAACAAATAGGGAAACATTAATGAAGATCTACACAAAAACCGGGGACCAGGGTGAAACCTCACTAATTGGGGGGACGAGGGTCCCTAAATTCCATCTCCGCATAGAATGTTATGGCACAGTGGACGAATTAAATTCGTACATTGGGTTGATCCAGTGTCAGGAAATTGATACACATTCGAAACGTATACTCAAAGAAATACAGGACCGTTTATTTACCATCGGATCATCCCTTGCGGCAGATCCGGAAAAATCAAGAATGAAAATACCAGATCTTCAGCTGACGGATGTTACCTTGCTGGAAGAAGAGATGGACAGGATGAATGAAGTGTTGCCAGAGCTGAAAAACTTTATTCTGCCGGGAGGAAATACAGTTATTTCCTATTGCCATCTGGCAAGATGCGTGTGCCGGAGGGCAGAGCGTTTAGCTGTACATCTGGCTACAGAAAGTAATGTGGATAACCTGGTGACGGTTTACCTGAACCGTTTGAGCGATTATCTGTTTGTTCTGGCAAGAAAACTGGGTTTCGATGTTGGCGCAGATGAAAACGTCTGGTTACCAAGGTTATAAAAAGTGGAAAAAAAAGTTTGTTTTGATCAACTTTTTTAATATACTTTTGCAAAATAAATAAGAACAATAAAATAGTATAGAATATGTATTGGACATTAGAATTAGCATCGCATCTGGAGGACGCTCCATGGCCTGCAACAAAAGATGAACTTATTGATTACGGAATCAGATCTGGAGCTCCTGTAGAAGTTATTGAGAACCTACAGGCTTTGGAAGATGATGGGGAACCCTATGAAACCATCGAAGAAATCTGGCCGGATTATCCGACTAAAGATGACTTCTTCTTCAATGAAGACGAATATTAAAGACTCATAATTACAGGCCCCGGAGACGGGGCCTTATTTTTTGGAACGATGATTGTTTAGGAAATGTCAGGAGAGTGTCTTTAACTCTTTTAATCATTTAATTAACAACTTAATTCAAAAATCTACTACTATGGGAAATTTACTTTATTTAATCGCAGTTATTCTGGTACTTATCTGGGCCATCAGCTTCTTTGGAGGTTTTTACACAGGTGGAATTATTCATGCTTTATTGGTGATAGCAATTATCGCTATTATTCTGAGGGTAATCAGAGGCGCGGCTTAATCATAAGCAAATTTGATTGAATATACTAGCTCACCGCTTGCGGGTACTTATAAATGGCTTCTGAGTAATTAGAAGCCATTATTTTTTATGCAGAAAAAAAGAGGCCAGTTCCAAATCCTCAGCATAGGTTATTTTGATATTGGTTCGCTCTCCGGCAAGGATATGAATGTCAAAACCGGCTTTTTCGACCACTGAGGCGTCATCTGTGAAGCTGGTCTGGTACGGCTGCTCGTATGCCTTTCTCAACTGTTCAATTGTAAAAGTCTGCGGGGTTTGGATCAGGTAAACCTCATCCCGATTCAATGCTTCAGAAGCCTGTCCCTCTTTTTTAATCCTCACTGAGTCAACAGGTCTTATAGCAGCTATTGCATTTCCCTGCGCCACGGCCATTTCAAAGGATGCCAGTATGAGTTCAGGACTGACCAGAGGGCGTACTGCATCGTGTACAGCCACTACAGCGTCTCCTTTTATATTCGCCAGTCCGTTCTTAACAGAATCGAACCTTTCCTGCCCACCGTTGATCACGCTGTGTGGAATATCAAACTGATTCAGCCTGCACAGTTCTGTCCAAAATTCATGCTGTTGTATATTGAGGACTAAAATGATTTCAGGATTTAGTACACATTTTTGGAATGCTTCCATCGTATGCATCAGAATAGGCTTGCCATCCAGTTCCAAAAACTGCTTGGCAACTGAGTGGTTCATTCTGTTTCCTTTGCCACCGGCAACAATAATAGCGTAATACTTTAGCATGGTGTCTGAGATATTTCGGGCAAAAAAATAGGAGTGACCTAAAGATCCTCCTATTTTTTCTTGTTTGATATTTTCAATTAGATGATCAGCATTGCATCACCATAACTGTAGAAACGGTATTTTTCTTTCAGTGCCACTTCATAAGCATGTTTTACATAGTCGTAACCACCAAATGCACTTACCATCATCAATAAGGTTGACTCAGGTGTATGGAAATTGGTGATCATCGAATTGGCTATGCTAAAATCATATGGAGGGAAAATGAATTTACTTGTCCAGTCGTTAGCTGGTTTAAGTAATTTTCCTGAAGAAACAGCAGATTCAATTGCGCGCATAGAAGTAGTACCTACCGCACAAATGCGTTTTTTTCTTTCCAACGCTTTGTTTACAATGTTAGCCTGGCTTTCTTCAATAATGAATTGCTCAGAATCCATTTTGTGTTTGGTAAGATCTTCCACTTCAACAGACCTGAAAGTACCTAAACCAACATGCAGGGTTACTTCTGCAAAATTAATTCCTTTCAATTCCAGGCGTTTCATTAGCTCACGGCTAAAGTGCATACCGGCAGTAGGTGCCGCAACAGCGCCTTCGTGTTTAGCAAAGATTGTTTGGTAACGTTCTTTGTCCATAGCCGTAGCCTTACGTTTGATATATTTTGGAAGTGGTGTTTCTCCCAGGATCTCGATGTTTTTTCTGAATTCCTCATCAGTACCGTCAAAGAGAAAACGGATAGTCCGTCCTCTTGAAGTAGTATTGTCCACTACCTCGGCAACCAGCAGGTCATCATCACCAAAATACAGTTTATTACCAACGCGGATTTTACGTGCCGGGTCAACCAATACGTCCCATAAACGGAGCTCTTTGTTCAGTTCACGCAACAAAAATACTTCAATGGTAGCACCTGTTTTTTCTTTGTTACCGTATAAACGGGCAGGAAAAACTTTGGTATTATTCAATATCATGACATCCTGGTCATCAAAATATTCCAAAACATCCTTAAATATTTTATGTTCAATTTTCCCAGTATCTTTGTGTAGAACCATTAAACGGGCTTCGTCCCTTTGTTCTGAAGGATTATTGGCAACTAATGACTCAGGTAAATTAAACTTAAATTGAGATAACTTCATGTTTTTTATTAATAATTGAGGGCGCAAATTTACGAAATATAATATAAACATTGTATGTACTCGAATTTTAATTGTATAAAATGTGTATTTTATATTGAATTTTATTTATATCGCCTTGCGGGATTGAACCAATAAATGCAGCCCTAAATCACCAGCGTTTAAATAATTGTTTATTTTTATCCTTGCTGTAACGTTTTTGGTTATTTTTGATCTAACCAATAATTATGATCATACTCAGACTGATAGGAGAAAGTTTAAGGTTTGCCGCCGATGCGCTCCGCCAGAATAAACTTCGCACCATGCTCTCTTTACTGGGGATTACCATTGGTATTTTTACCATTATCGCTGTGTTTTCTGGTGTAGATACACTCCGGAACAAACTGCAGCAGAGTGTAGACAAACTGGGTTCAAAAACATTGTTTGTGCAAAAATGGCCATGGGGCTTTGGAGGCGAATATCCCTGGTGGAAATATGTAAACCGCCCACAGCCCTCATACCGCGATTACTTAGGTTTAAAGGAGCGGCTTGATCATGTTCAGGGTGTTTCTTTTGAAGCCAACGCTTCAAACAGAACGGTTAAATACCGTAGCAGTTCTGTAGAGGGGGCCAATTTAAATGCAGCTACACAGGATTATAATCAAACCTGGACACTTGATTTCCAGGAAGGACGATATTTTACAGAAAATGAAGGCAAAAGCGGCGCACCAGTAATCATTCTAGGGGCCGAGATTGCAAAAGGCCTGTTTGGTGATGCTTCGGCGCTTGGCAAAAAGATAAAAGTGATGGGCCGCCGGGTTACGGTAGTCGGCGTTTTCAAAAAGGAAGGTGAAGACATGATGGGAATGTCGCAGGACAACAACCTGCTGATCCCTATAAGTTTTGCCAAAGGTCTTTTTGATGTGCAGAACGAGGAGTACAACCCGCAGATTACGGTTAGAGGCCAGGAATTTGTAGCACTGGAAGAGGTGGAAAGTGAGCTACAGGGAGCCATGCGCTCTGTTCACCGTATTAAACCGGGTACAGAGAACGATTTCGCCCTTAATAAGACTACCATGATTACCAACCAACTGGATATGATGTTCAAGATGGTTAAGATTGCCGGTTGGGTGATTGGCGGTTTTTCCATTCTGGTTGGAGGATTCGGTATTGCCAACATCATGTTTGTGTCTGTAAAAGAAAGAACTAACATTATAGGTATCCAAAAGTCGCTGGGCGCCAAAAATTATTTTATCCTGTTACAGTTCATGTTTGAAGCAATTGCACTCTGTATCATGGGTGGTTTGCTCGGGCTGCTGCTGGTCTACGGGCTTACGCTCGTATTTACTTATGTGGCGAAGGTTGAGATTGTACTCTACATGAGCAACATTATTATGGGGATAGGCATTTCAGTGGTTATAGGAACAATTTCCGGTTTCTGGCCAGCTTATGCGGCTTCAAGGCTTGATCCGGTTGAGGCGATCAGGTCTTAAATTGATATCATCAGATCGATTAACAGATCATCAAAGAATGTGATAAATTAAAAAGCCCCAATGACCGTGAAGGACATTGGGGCTTTTACTATAATTTAAACCGTTCTAGCTCAGTTTAGAAAGTGCTTCTTTGATCCTTGAAACAGCTTTCACCAATTGATCTTCAGCTGCTGCATACGAAATACGGATACAATCTTCATTACCAAAAGCTTCACCTGTTACTGTAGATACGTGTGCTTCATTCAGCAAATAAAGGCAAAGGTCTTCAGCATTGCTGATCACGTTTCCGTTTACGCTTTTTCCAAAGTAGTCTTTTACTGTAGGGAAGAAGTAAAATGCCCCGTCAGGAAGGTTTACCTGGATACCAGGAACTTCTTTCAGTAATGCATAAACAATATCCCTGCGTTTTTTGAACTCATCTTTCATTGCAGTTACAGTCTCCAGTCCGCTTTGGTAAGCAGCCAGGGCAGCACGTTGAGAGATAGATGATGTTCCTGAGGTTATTTGTCCCTGCAGTTTATCACATGCATCAGCAATTTCTTTTTTAGCGGCCATGTAACCAACTCTCCAGCCGGTCATCGCATAGGCTTTAGAAAATCCATTGATAATAATTACCCTGTCTATGATACTATCAAATGCAGCGATTGAAGCATGTTTGTCAACAAAGTTGATATGCTCATAAATCTCATCAGAGATAATATAGATGTCTGGATATTTTTCAAAAACGGCAGCAAGGCTGGCCAGTTCTTCATGCGAGTATACAGAGCCAGTCGGGTTACATGGAGAAGAAAACATAAACAGTTTTGTTTTCGGTGTAATGGCAGCTTCCAGTTGCTCAGCAGTGATTTTAAAATCGTTTTCAACTGTTGAGTTGATAAATACCGTTTCGCCTTCAGCAAGTTTGATCATTTCTGAGTAAGAAACCCAGTAAGGTGTAGGTACAATTACTTCTTCACCTGGATTTACCAGGCACATTACAGCATTGGCAAGTGATTGTTTAGCACCTGTAGATACTACAATCTGATCAAAGGTATAAGTGAGGTCGTTTTCATTTTTCAGCTTTTCAACAATAGCCTTACGCAGTTCAGGGTATCCAGAAACAGGAGTATAATATGAATAATTTTCGTCAACAGCCTTCTTTGCTGCCTCCTTTACGTGTTCCGGAGTAAAAAAGTCTGGTTCTCCAAAACTCAAGTTAATTACGTCAATCCCTTTAGCGGTGAGTTCTCTCCCCAGCTTTGCCATTTTAATGGTCTGTGATTCTGATAGGTTATTGATTCTTTTAGATAAAAATGTCATGATTCTCTTATAAGGTAGCAAATATAAAAATCGATACCAACATGTGACTAAAAAAAATACTTTTTAACGTATTATCATCGTTAAACCGTATTTTTGGGGGCTAAATCATTCCCCTTGCCGCCTAAAAAGAAAGCGATATTAGTTTCCCTCTGCATCAGTGTAGTGCTCATGCTGGCTAAATTCGGTGCATATTTCATCACGCATTCCAATGCAATTTTAACCGATGCAGCAGAAAGCATTGTGAACGTACTGGCCAGTGCCTTTGCTTTTTACAGTATTTACCTGGCTACTTTGCCTAAAGATGAAAATCATCCTTACGGACACGGAAAGGTAGAATTCTTTTCGGCTTTTGTGGAAGGTGCGCTGATTGGAATTGCGGGCTTAATCATCATCTTCAAATCGAGCTACGATCTTATTTTTCCGAAGGAAATCTTCAAGTTGATGGACGGTGCTATTATCATCGGCGCCACCGGCCTGATCAATTTACTGGTGGGCTATTACCTCATCAATACAGGTAAAAAACACCGTTCGCTTACGCTTGAGGCTGATGGTAAACACCTGTTGACAGATGCAGTAACCAGTGCCGGCCTAGTTATAGGTATCATGGTGATTACGGTCACCAAAGTTTATTGGCTGGACAGTGTGATATCCATTTTACTGGGTTTCTACATCCTGTACAATGGTTATAAATTAACCAGGACAAGCGTGGGCGGACTAATGGACGAAAGTAATACCCAACTGGTTAAAACTATTGTTGAAGTTTTACAGGAGAGCCGCCAGGACTCATGGATAGACGTGCATAACCTGAGGGCGCAACAGTATGGGGCCGACTTACATATTGACTGTCATATTACCCTGCCGTATTATTACGACCTGAACCGTGTACATACGGAGATTTCGGGTATCGACAAGCTGCTTAATGGTACGGGGGAACACGATACAGAACTTTTTATACATGCAGATCCATGTTTGCCAGAATGCTGCAGTTATTGTAAAATAAAAATATGCCCTGTAAGGCAACATGCTTTTGAGGGAGAAATCACGTGGACGGTAGAGAACGCCACTAAAAATAAAAAACATTTCGAATGAATAATTTCAACGTAAGGGTATACGGTTTATTGATTAATGAGAGCAACCAGATATTGGTAAGTGATGAACAATCGGGGGGAAGAAGTTTCAGTAAATTTCCTGGAGGCGGACTCGAATATGGGGAAGGCCTGATAGATGCACTTAAACGCGAGTTTATGGAAGAGTGTGATGCAGAAGTGGAGGTACTGAGCCATTTTTATACTACTGATTTCTTTGAGAAATCATCTTTCAACGATAGTCAGATTATCAGCATCTATTATCTGGTAAGAGAGGTTGGCCCACTGAAACTTACTTATAAGACTAAAATTTTCGATTTTGAGCCAGATACCCTACAGTCGTTTCGCTGGATAGGGCTCGACGAGCTGTCGGAAGATGATGTGACCTTCAGGACAGATAAAACAGCAGTTTCATTGCTGCTTTCACTGATTGCGCAAGGGGCAGAGTAATCTCTCCGGTGCTGTATCTTTGAAGCTTTTGCCAATAGTGCATGGGCAGCGTAAATCTTGCCAATGCTGCGTGCTTGAAACTTTCGTGGATTGTGCAGGGGCTGATTAAAGCCCTCTGAGTATTCCTGTGTTGCCTGGTAAGTTACACCTGCACAACTCTGTCTGGTGTGATGGCATAAAACTGGTCGCCCTCGGCTGCGTTGATTTTGCTCAATCCTGTAAAAGCGCTAAACGCCGGCAATATTGCGCAGGTTTTCCCAAAATAGAAACAGGGGAACCTAAGCCGTTGCCTTGCGCGGCCGTAAATGGTTACGCCCGGGTGTATATGTCCGGTAATGTTAAAATACTCATCATTTGCCTGGGGCTGATCATGTATAAACCTGAAGGGAAAACACAACATTTCCTTTTGATAAACTTCGATGGATAGTGTAAGGTAATCTGACGCGCCAAGTATGTCGTGATTCCCTCTGATCAGGATAATCTTCATATCCGGATAAAGATTGCGCCATCTGCTGAAAGTTTCTACTTCCGAATTCATGTGGGAGTGGAACATGTCTCCGGTAACCAGCAGAACTTTAGGCCCAAAATTTATGATGAGCTGGCTTAACCTGGTCAGGTCGGTCTCTGCGATGGTTGATGGCACCTGAATGCCGGCTTTTCTAAAATGTGTGGCTTTACCAATGTGCAAATCGCTGATGATCAGCATTTGTTTTGATTCCCAGTAAATTGCCCTGTCTTTATCTAATATTAAAGTTTCCCCTTTACAATTGATGGTCATTCTTTCTCCTTCGTTGTCCCTGTGCTTCCTTTTTCTCTGCTTCGGCTGTCATTCTTGCAATACGTTCCCCCAGTTCTTCGCTACTCATATTTTCCCGTAAACTGTCTACTTTTATAGGGAAACACAAAGGCGTATAACTTTCTGCCTTTACGATAATGACCTTGCTGGCTTGTATCCTGTGTAATGCGGCCGCAAGTCTGGGCTCTTCTATCTGCTGATAAAAAGCCTCATCATAAGCCTGGCGCAATAATAAGTTATGTTTATCATAATCACTAAAAACATTGAAAAATAATGCTGAGGAGCTTTGGAGGTGTTTGTTGGCAACATATTTTCCTGGAAATCCCTGAAAAACAAGGCCAGAGATAATAGCAATGTCGCGGAATTTTCGCCTGGCCATTTCTGTGGAATTGATACTTGCCACAATGTCCTCGCCCAGGTTTACCGGACTAAACAGCAATTTAATGTTTTCTTCATCGAGCGGAATTGGTTTTTCACTCAACAGTTCAAAACCATAGTCGTTCATTGCGATAGAGAAACTTATAGGTTTTGCCTTAGATAGCCGGTAGGCGATCAGCGCAGCCATAATTTCATGTACCTGACGGCCTTCAAAAGGGTAGGCGAAGAAGTGGTAACCGTCTCTGGTCTTGATCAGTTCGATCAGGAATTCATCGTCTTTCGGCACATGCGACACTTTTGCCTGCCGCTCAAATAATGGAAAGATGATGTCCAGTTCCTCATCTTCATGCGTTTTATCTAATGTCTGGTTGTACTTTTTTCTTAAAATGGCTCCTAGATTCGCCGTTAAGGACATCCGACCGCCCATCCAGCTTGGGGTAATAGCCGTTTTTAACCTGCTTTTACGTACAAGTGCTGTCATCTCCTTAATCATCACAAATTCAAGCACCCGGCCGGCCAGCGTAAAACTATTGCCCGGTTTAATTTTTGACATAAATGATTCTTCAACCATCCCCACATAACCGCCCGTAAGGTATTTCACTTTAATCATGGCATCGCTTACAATGGTTCCTATATGTAAACGGTGGCGGAGTGCCATCTGCCTGCTTTTTACTTTCCAGAGCCCCTCTTCCTTTTCTACTTTACTAAATTCGGTATAGGCCGTAAGGCTGTCGCCACCTGTGGTAATAAACTGCATCATCCAGTTCCATTCACTTAATTCCAGCTCCCTGTAGGCATGCGTAAGTTTCACTTCTTCAAAGAGCTTCTGGTCGTCAAAGCCATCTCCTACAGCGAGGGTCACCATATATTGTATCAATACGTCAAACGACATTACGACTGGTTCCCTGCTTTCAATATCATTGGTTTTAGCGGCTTCTTTAATTGCAGCTGCTTCTACCAGTTCAAGCGCGTGCGTGGGCAGGAAAAAGATCTTCGAAACCTCATGCGGGGAGTGCCCGCTGCGGCCGGCCCGCTGAAGGAAGCGCGCAACGCCTTTTGGCGAACCGATCTGTATCACGGTATCCACGGGTTTAAAATCCACTCCAAGATCAAGCGACGAAGTACTGATTACGGCTTTAAGTACGCCGGTATTAATGGCATCTTCAATCCAGTTGCGTAACTCATGGTCTATAGAACCATGGTGAATTGCAATTTGTCCGGCCAGGTTTTCGTCCAGTTTCAGCAGGTTCTGGTACCAAAGCTCCGCTTGTCCGCGTGTATTGCAGAATATGAGTGTAGTTTTGCTTTTCTCAATGATCGGCAACAGTTTAAATGCAAGTTTGTGCCCCAGGTGCCCTGCCCATGGCAGCATATCAATATGGTCTGGCAGAATGGACCTGATTTCAATTTTCTTTTCCAGATCTGCTACCACAATGGTTTTCAGCACATCCTCATAAGGGACCAGTACATCCAATGCCTGTTCCATATTGCCAATAGTTGCCGAGATGCCCCATATGCGGAGCAACCTTTCGGGATGTTTTTCCTGTACCAATGCCCTGATCCGCGAAATAGCAAGTTCAGCCATTACACCACGTTTGCTGCCAAGGAGTTCATGCCACTCATCGGCAACAATACATTGCAGATCATTAAAATAACCTGAGGTATCTTTTTGTGCCAGCATCAGGTGCATGCTTTCAGGGGTAATTATCAGAACCTCCGGCATCTGTTTTTTTTGCTTCAGCTTTTCACTGGCAGGGGTATCACCATTTCTTACACCCACATGCCAGTCTATCTCCAGTTCTGTACAAACCTCGGTCATTGCCCTGGCCAGATCTTTAGCGAGCGAACGGAGCGGAGTAATCCACAGCAGTTTAAGCCCCGTGGTTTTCTTGGGCTTTTTAGTTGTTTTGCCAGATGGATCAGCTTTTACCTTCAGGGCCTTGACAGGCACCTGGTTATTGATTTCGTCAATCACCACCGCAAGGAACATTGAAAAAGTTTTCCCAAATCCTGTTGGGGCGTTTACCAGGCCGCTATAACCCTCTGCGTAATATTCCCAGGCATCAGTCTGGAACTTAAAAGGTTTTTTCTTGCTGCTTTTAAGCCATTTGATAACCTTTTTATAACCTGCACTCTTTTCGAGTATCATAATGTAGAAGCTAAAAGTTGTCTTAAATCGTCCAGGGTATTAATCTCTGCAGCCTTTTTGTCTTTGCGCCAGCGGACGATGCGGGGAAAGCGCAACGCCAGTCCCGCCTTATGCCTTTTGCTTTCGGCAATTCCTTCAAAGGCAATTTCAAAGACCAGCTCCGGTTTTACCGTACGCACAGGGCCGAATTTTTCGATGGCGTTTTTCTTCACAAAAGAATCTACCTCTTTAATCTCTTTATCGGTTAAGCCTGAATATGCCTTTGCCACCGTAATCAGGTTTTCACCATCGCGCACAGCAAAAGTATAATCTGTAAAATGATTGGCACGCCGTCCGCTACCTTTTTGGGCATAGATCATCACCGTATCAACTGTGTAGGGGTTAATTTTCCATTTCCACCAGTCGCCACGTTTACGTCCGCTATGATAAAATGAACTCAGCTTTTTCAGCATGAGCCCTTCACTGTTGTTCTCCCTGGATCCTTTCCTGATCTCGGCCAGCTGGTCCCAGTCAGTAAACTCAATAACCGGCGACAACAAGGCTACTCCGCTGGAGGTGATTTCTGCGGCAATATCTTCAAGTATTTTCCGTCTGGCCGAAAGTGGTTCAAGGCGGATATCATTTCCTTCGAATTCAAGGATATCATATATGAAAAAGCCGATCGGCGCATCTTTCAGTTGTGATTTATTGATAGTTTTCCGGTTGAGGCGCTGCTGCAGGATACTAAATGCCTGCACATTTCCGTCTTTCACAGATAGGATTTCACCATCCAGTACAGTACCATCTGGCAGCTCATCCTTAAGGAAATGTAACTCGGGAAATTGATCAGTGACCAGTTCCTCGCCGCGCGACCAGATAAAAAGTTCTCCGTTCCTTTTAACAATCTGCCCGCGGATGCCGTCCCATTTCCATTCCGCCTGCCATTCATCGGGACTACCCAAGCTTTCTGTCTCCGCTTCCAATGCGTAAGCCAGGCAAAATGGGTAGGGCCATGAGTTATCTGTATTTACATGTGCACCGGCAATCAGGTCCTGATAGGTAATTTCAGCAGGGTTCCATTTGCCCATTATGCTGTGCATAATTTTGTTGCTGTCGGTGTCACTTTGTTTGGCAATAGCGTTAACCAGCATTTTATTGGAAACCCCGATCCTGAAATTTCCGGAGATCAGTTTATTGAAGATAAAACGTTCCTGCGTGTCCAGACTATCCCACGCACGCAGAATGTATTCCTTTTTTGAGCTTTCGTCCATGCCAGTGAGTAAGGCAAGATCGTTGATCCATTCATGCAGTTTGCGGTCTGTAGTATGACTTGGTGGCGGGAGCACCAGTGCGATGGTTTCGCTCAGGTCGCCCACACTACCATAACTTTCTGCAAAAAGCCATGCCGGGATTTCACTCAATTCCGTTGCCCATTGCCTCAAAAGTGCAGTGTTAACTGGCCTTTTAGGTTTTTTGCCGGTGAACATGGCAATCACAAAGGGTTTGTCCCGTTCGTCTGCGGTGCTGAAATAACTCACCAGTGCGGCAATTTTGTCGTTGGTTTTATTGCTCGTCTCCAGCTGCTGTATCAATTCTGTGAACCTTTTCAAATCAAGTTTCTTTTAAGATTTCCTCTTCTTCATCGTCTTCGTTGCCATAACGCGTAACCACCTCTTCCGATGGGATACCAATTTCATTCAGGTATTTAGAAAATGTGGAGACAAAACCGTGGGTAACAAATACTTTTTCTGCTTCCGTAGCTTTAATGGCTGATAGCAGTCCCGGCCAATCGGCGTGGTCGCTGAGCGCAAAACCGGCATCTGCAGCCCTCCACCTTCGTCCGGCCCTTACCTGCATCCATCCAGAGCACACTCCCGTAGCCGCATGCATCAGGCTTTTCATCCATTTGCCATCCGCCAGGGCTGGCGGAACAATTACTATTCCTTTTTGCAGTTCTTCCTTTTTGATCTCCGGGGTAATCCGTATGGTTGCAGGGAGGTCGACGCCAGCATTGATAAAACGCTCATTAAGATTGGCGATGGAATTGTGTACATATATAGGTATGTCGCCTGCCAGGTTTTTAATCAGTCGTTGTGCCTTACCCAAACTATAAGCAACCAGCACGCTGGTTTTTAACTGATCGTGGTTATCGCTTACCCAATTTCTGATCTTACCAAAAACTTCTTCCTGTGGCAGCCATTTATAAATAGGCAGGCCAAAGGTGCTTTCCGACACAAAAGTATGGCATTTTACCGGTTCAAAAGCCGTACTTATGCCATCGTATTCCACTTTGTAGTCGCCCGAGACCACGCAGATTTCCCCTTTGTATTCCAGTCTGATCTGCGAAGAGCCAATCACGTGTCCAGCGGGAAACAGACTCAGCTTTACACCGTTAATGCTTATTTCTTCATTGTAAGGCAGCGTTTGAATTTTCAAATCAGGGCCAAGCCGCTGCAAAAGGATGGGTTTGGTAAGTTCGTGGCACAAGTAAGCCTTGTTGCCCCATTTTACGTGGTCGGCATGACCGTGAGTGGTGACAGCAAGATCTACTGGTTTCCAGGGGTCGATATAAAAATCGCCCTGTTTACAGTATATACCTTTGTTAGTGAATGTGATTAAAGCCATTGGAGGGTACAACAACATGGCAGCAATAAAAGTTTGACAATGAGGTTTCCCATTATCCGGCAACGTTTGCATAATTTTAGCGGGCTTCCTGTGCGGCCCCCATGCAGAAAATTTTAACTTCGTTGATCAAATTTAATTGTATGAACTTAAAACCACTATATATGCTTGCCCTGGTACTGGTATGCAGCTCTTTCCGCTTCGCGGACACGCCAAAAGTTACGTTATGGCTGATCGGCGATTCTACCATGGCCATCAAAGATCCAAAAACATATCCCGAAACAGGGTGGGGAATGCCATTTGCAAACTTTTTTGATTCTACTGTGGTAGTAGACAACCGCGCAAAAAATGGCCGCAGTACCCGTACTTTTCTGACCGAAGGTTTGTGGAAGCCGGTAACGGAACAGATGAAGGCCGGCGATTATGTTTTTATACAATTTGGGCATAACGATGAAGTAGCAACCAAAAAATCGTTCACTACCGAAGCAGAATTCCAGGCTAATCTTGAAAAATACGTTCGTGAGTCGCGCGCAAAAAAAGCTATACCAGTATTGATCACCCCGGTAACCCGGAGAAGTTTTGATGCTACCGGTAAACTCGAAGATACACATCTGGTTTATTCGCAAATAGTAAGAAAGGTGGCGCAAGAGCAGCAGGTGCCACTCATAGACCTGAATCAAAAGAGCCAGGACCTATTGGTTAAATTCGGAGTAGAACCTTCTGCCTTTCTGTATAATCACCTGGTTGCGGGAGAAAATCCCAACTATCCCCAGGGCAAAGAGGACAATACGCACTTTAACGAGTTTGGCGCGAGGAAGATGGCGCAGCTGGTACTGGCCGATATCCGGACGCTTTTACCAGACCTGGCCGGCCATATTGTTCATACAAAGAAATAATTGACTCATTTTCCTAAAACAAAGAGGTTTGCTGACTGTTTTGATGCCTAACCAAATTTTTTGTTATGGAACGGTACATATTTAAAGAACAAATACAGGGCTTAGACCGGGAAATACTGGTTTATCCGATGTTTGGGCTCTCGAGTCATTATCAAGTCCACTGGGATGGACGTGAGGTAGGGGTGCTTAAAAAAGTAAACGGCAGCTGGCATACTGACAGTGATGCTTTATCTGGTTACGTAGATAAATTGGGGATGTTTATAGACCATAAGGAACAGGCGGCAAACCAGCACTAAGCATTAGAATAGAGTAAATTATACGAGGTCCCGGGCAATCATTTGTCCGGGATTTCTGGTTTTTCACTGTACCGTTGCAAAAACAAATTCTTAGCTCGCGTGGTTATCATCATGATTAAACGCTATTATCCTTCACCTCTTAATCTTTATCAATTGAACAAACGAACGCCCTATTTGCCTATAGAAGACTACGGGATTATTGGAAATCTAAAAACTGTGGCACTGGTATCTTTGGAAGGCAATATAGATTTTATGTCTTTTCCAGATTTCGATTCCCCAACTATATTCGCCAGTCTGCTGGACAATGAAAAGGGAGGAACTTTTTCTGTTGCCCCCCAGCTTGATGCTTTTAAAACCAAACAATTATATATTCCCGGCACAGCAGTATTGCTGACGCGGTTTTTCTCAGATGAAGGCATTTCTGAACTCACGGATTATATGCCGGTGCCAGAGGCGGAAGAAAATAGTATGTGTGCCATCGTCCGGAAAATAAAATCGATACGGGGCACGGTTACCTATAAAATCAGGTGTAGCCCTCGCTTTGATTATGGCACAGCAAAACACAAAATAGAAAAAGGCGGTAAAAATGAGCTTACTTTTACCGCGATCAATGATGGGGATACGATGATCAGGCTCATTGCTGATTTTCCGCTGAAGTTCAAAGAAAACGATGGTTATGCCGAACTGACGCTGAAACAGGGGGAAGAAAGCTGGCTGGTGCTCGAATCTCTAAAACAGGGCGACACCGATAACCTGAGAGAAATAGACTTTTATAAAAACCACACTTACACTGAAACCGTAAATTACTGGCGTCATTGGGTTAAAAAATCTACTTATAAGGGAAGATGGACAGATCTGGTCACCAGATCTGCTATAACCCTGAAACTGCTTACGTCTTCTGTCCACGGATCCATGGTGGCGGCCCCAACATTTAGTCTGCCGGAATCTATTGGAAACGACCGCAACTGGGATTACCGTTTTACCTGGATACGGGATGCTGCGTTTACAATGTACGCATTTTTGAGGCTTGGTTACTATGAGGAAGCCGGAAAGTTTTTAAAGTGGATCCATGAGCGATCGGGAGACAAAGTACTGGGCCTGATGTATGCTGTGGATGGATCAAAGGTGATGGAAGAGGAGGTGCTGGATCACCTGGAAGGGTATATGGGCTCGGGGCCGGTAAGAATAGGCAATGCGGCAAAAGACCAGTACCAGCTTGATATTTATGGCG
>Ga0308164_10001756_pt1 | contig 23634 bp, 19 predicted proteins | sample PhyTR2_FD_201031 | JGI IMG/M metagenome (GOLD analysis project Ga0308164, IMG submission 201031) | Phyllosphere microbial communities from UC Gill Tract Community Farm, Albany, California, United States - DLSLT.R2 | ecosystem: Host-associated > Plants > Phyllosphere > Unclassified | place: USA... | reverse complement strand
GGTTTCCGAGATTACCGAGCGTGCCATGCGCGGCGAACTGGATTTCAGCGAAAGCTTCAAAGAGCGTCTGGCCCTGCTCAAGGGGCTCGATGTGAGCGTGCTGGATGAAATCGGCGCGTCTCTGCGCCTGACCGAAGGCGCTGAAACGCTGTTCTCCGAGCTCAAGCGGCTGGGTTACAAGACGGCGATTCTGTCGGGTGGCTTCACCTATTTTGCCAAGCAACTGCAAGCGAAGCTGGGCATCGATTACGTCTTTGCCAATGAACTGGAAGTGGTTGACGGCAAGGTGACCGGCGTAGCCGTCGAGCCGATCGTCAATGCGCAGCGCAAGGCCGATCTGTTGCGCGAACTGGCACACAAGGAAGGGTTGAGCCTGGAGCAGACCATCGCGGTCGGCGACGGTGCCAATGACTTGCCGATGCTGGCGATTGCCGGACTGGGTGTAGCGTTCCGCGCCAAGCCTTTGGTCAAACAATCGGCCAAACAGGCCATTTCGACGCTGGGACTCGATGGCGTGCTGTACCTGCTGGGTTTCCGCGACCGCGAAGGACAGCACTGACGCTCTGGCCGTCGTGGTCTGCCCCTGATGGCGATGGGGCAATCGCGACGGCTGCCGCAGTGATCGCTACAGCGTGCCCCACAAGGAATCGAATTCCTGATCCGGCCTGGCCTTTTCGATCTCGGCGGCTTTCGGGGCGTCGTACATCTGATACTCGAACTGATTGTAACTGGCGCTGCTGACCTGCCGATTGCTCAGTGATGCGCGGCGTTCCTCACCGTTGACGTTGATCATCACCTTGTTGCCCTCCTGAAACGGCAGGCGCGGAGCAAGCACGGTGGGCGGTTTTCCCATGGCACGTACTTCGGGCAGCATCAGGGTTCGCAGATACTGGCTGTTCTGCTGTTCGCGAATCAGCTGCATACCGCACGGCAGGGCAAACGGGGCGATCAGTTCGATCCCCATCTGTGTGCCGCCGCTGCGTACCTGACGGATCCAGCGCACCATGGCAATGCTCCAGCCCTGGCCTGCGTCATCCTGAATACCCACCAGCTCGCCAGCCTGCAACTGCTGAGGCACGTCCTTCTGCCACGCCAGGCAGTAACCGCCCGGGCTGTGGTTGACAATATTCAGGTCGAAGGTCGGAAACGTGTGCTGGTTGTTGGAAAGCGATTCGCTGTCGCCGTCATTTTTCGGGTATTCGATCTCTTCGTAGGGCAGCAGAACGGATGAGCTATTGCCGCGCTGCGTATCAAACGCCGAGGCCCACGGATCGTCCACGTCATCATTGGCCATCTTCAACGAAAAGCTCGCTGCACTGGTGGCGCTGTTCAACTGCAACAGCTCGCTGAACGACTTCTGGCCCGCGACATAGAAATGCAGCGCGCTCATGCCGATGCACAGTCTCAGCGTGCCCTTACCAGGCGTGCGTTGAAAGGTGCGTTCGGCCACATCGCCCCAGGCGACCGCCAGATGTTGCAGCAGGTCGGTGTTGATGCCAGTTGGAATCAGCAGCGGCGAGGGCGTGCGTTGGTCATCCGGCAGGGCCAGGTACTGATTGATCGCTTCCGCCAGCGCGAAGGTATTGATACCCAGCAGCCGAGGCGATTGTTCGTCGCTGAACAGTGTGCGATACAGCGGCGGTTTGTCGACCGTCGGGTCCAGGGCGAAGAGGCTGCTTTGCGTGGCAGGCGACTGCAGCTTTACCAGCGGGCTCCAGGCCTCCAGCGCATCGGCCAGTTTGCCGATGTTCAGTTGGCGCATCTGATTGCAGCGCGAGCAGCCCATCAGCAGCGCGATCACGTAGGTCTGTTCCACGCTCAGCACTTTGCTGTGATGGGCCAGGGGTTCTTCGACCGGCGTGTTGTGTAGCTGGTACTGACGGGCAATCTGGTAGATCTGGTGCAGTTCGAGCCACAGGCCGTCCTGAACGGGACAGTAAAGCTGGTTGGCGCGAATCAGCGGCCCGTTCAGCCCGTGCAGTGCGCGTTGCAGCGCCATACTGAACAGCCCGGCCTGGTCTCGCGTGTAGCGCGAGGCGACCTGCTGAATGATTTGCTTGTAACCGGTCGCCAGATGGTTTTGCAGTGCCTGGCAGAGGTTGGCAACCTTGCGTGGTCGCTCGTCCAGCACAATGGCCTGATTGAGAAAGTGACGTTCGAGGTGCTTGCAGACGAAGTACACCTCGGGCCGCAGTAGCTCGAGCAGTTGCAGGCGGTTTTCGCTCGGGGTGATCAACTGGTTCAGCTCGGTCAGCCCTTGATAGAGCTGGCGCGCCATTTCTCCGAGGTTTGCCTTGGGCAATCTGGAGATCCAGCGTTTGAGGTCGCGGGGGTTGGCTTCACTGAATGTCAGGCTCGACTGCGTTGGCGTGGGGGCACGCAATAGCAGAGGGAGGCTAAAATTACTCATGTGACAGGCAAGCTCCAACAACTCACTGGCGCGGACGATGGCTTCATAGGGGGCCGAGGTTATCGCGCACCCGCGATGTGCCGAGCATACGCCCATGAAAGTGCGAAGTATCCTACAGTATCAATCGGACGACTTTACCAGTATCGACATCGCTTCGCAGCAGTTATGGCTCTAAGCCATTACCGTCCGGCGGCACGTTGCATGAGCGCCACTGTCCATCATCGGACACTCATGCATCGAGGCTCAGGCCTCCATCATGCCTGGGCCGGAACAGCCAGTGCCTGGCCCATTTGAACCTTGGAGCCAGCGGTCAGTTGTTCGGCCCATTTCACCTGACCTGGACCGAACAGCACGATGGCGGTAGAGCCCAGCTTGAACCGACCCATTTCGGCACCTTTTTCCAGGTGGATCGGTGCACGCGCCGCTTCGTCGTAGCTGAACGTCTTCAGTTCACGCTTGGGCGGAGTGACCAGCCCGGCCCATACCGTTTCGACAGACGCCACAATCATCGCGCCCACCAGTACCACGGCCATTGGCCCGCGCTCGGTGTCGAACAGGCAGACCACTCGCTCGTTACGGGCGAACAGCTCGGGTACGTTTTCGGCCGTGGTCTGGTTGACCGAGAAGATGCGGCCCGGTACGTAGACCATCTCACGCAGCGTGCCAGCCAGTGGCATGTGTACGCGGTGATAGTCCTTCGGCGACAGGTAAACGGTCGCGAACTCGCCGCCCATGAACGGCGCTGACAGCTTGGGATCACCGCCGAGCAGTTCGAGCACGCTGAAACTGTGGCCCTTGGCCTGGAAGATCCGGCCGTGGTCGATGGAGCCCAACTGGCTGACGGCACCGTCGGCTGGCGAAAGAATCGCGCCCGGAGTGGTATCGAGCGGGCGGGCGTCGGCTTTCAATGCGCGGGTGAAGAACGCGTTGAAGTGCTCGTAGGACGTCAGGTCTTCGACCAGTGCCTGCGACATGTCTACCTGATAACGGCGCGCAAACCACGCGGTGAAAGCGTTTTTGAACCAGCGTACGCGGCATTCGGCAACGCAGCCTGCCAGTCTGGACAGCAGGTGGTGCGGCAGCAGGTACTGGCTGATGATGAACAAGCGGTCTTTCATTGAAGGTCCTGAGGATGAGTGTCCTGAATATTTCTGTGAGGTCCGTCCCGGTTCGGTGGCGCGGACCGGTTCGACGCGTTCGGCTGGTGCTGTTGCTGGTGCTGGTGCTGGCTGCGCAGGCGCGACGGGTTGTGCAAGCTCGACTGCCTCGACGGGCGCCGCGGCCACATCCGGCAGTTCTACCGGTGTCTCCGGGTGATTGCCCCATTCGCCCCACGAGCCGGCATAGGCCTTGACCCTTGGGTAGCCCAGCGCCTTGGCCACCAGATAGGTGAAGCCCGAGCGGTGATGGGTCTGGCAGTGCGTGATGATTTCCTTGTCAGGCGTGATGCCCAGCTCGCGAAGGATCTCCGGCATGTCCTGGCGAATGCGCAGGTTGCGCGCCTTGTCCATGCCCGCCGTCCACTCGAAATTGACGGCGCCGGGTATATGCCCGCCTTTGGCCGCGACCACTTTTTCGCCCGAATACTCGGTCGGCGCGCGAGCATCCCAGATCGCCAGGTCGGCGGCGCCCAGACGGCTTTGCAGGTACTCACGCGTGGCGGTAGGTTCGTCGTGCAGCGTCAGCGTTACCGGGGCCTCGGCAGCAGGCGGAACGTCGGTGCTCAGCGGCAGCAATTGCGCTTCCCAGGCCAGCAGTCCACCGTCCAGATAGTGATAACGGCTGTGGCCGATGACATCCAGCAGCCAGATGAAACGCCCGGCCCAGCCGCCGCCTTCGTCATCGTAGACGACATACACGGCGTCGGGATTGTGGCCCAGCTCGCCGAACAGTTGCTCAAGGCTGGCAGTGTCGGGCAGCAGGCCGGGGGCAGGAGGCTTGCCCAGTTGTGTACGTTTCGGATCGACGAAGCGGGCACCGCGAATGTGCCCGGCTTCGTAGCGAGCGCTGCTGGTCAGATCCACGAGGATCAGTTCCGGGGCGTCTAGACGCTCAAGCAGATCGTTGGGTTCGATGACCAGCGACAAGCCAGTGAATGCGGACATTTGCAGCCTCCGATGAAAGGAAAGGGGCGAATTGTACGCCAGGCCTCAGGCTTTGCGATGACTAAAGATGCCCAGTGCCCGTTCAATACATTGCGCGGTTTTTCCGAATGCCTGAACGGAAATTTCCGACAAGGCCCCGCCGCCTTGGTCGGCGACCACCAGCAGCATGACTTTGCCGTTGTTGCTCAGCGAGCGGATCAGCCAGTGCTGGCCGCTGAACAGGGTTTTCAGCTGCGGGGGCAGCAGCGCGGCAAATTGCGCACTGTTGGCGGGTGTCATGCGTAACTGCGTCGGCTGGGTCAGCAGGCGTTGCAGCACGGTGCTTTCCTTGATGAACAGCTGCAAGGTTGCGGCGTCCTTCGGCAGTCCGGCAGTCTGATTGACGCGTAGCACCGTTGAGGTCTTGTCCAGCATCAGCAGCATGACCCGCTCCATGCCACACGAGATAAACGCATCGCGCGCCGAGGTGGTCAGGTGCATGGCATTGATGAACGGGCTGGGATCCTGCAGCAGCTCGGCGCATTGCTTGCGCCACAGTTGCAGGGCGTCGGCCGATGGCGGCGGTGCAGGTTCATTGTCGCGCCTTACGCGGCGTGCGTCCCACGGCCAGATCAGCGATTCAGCCGGGTGCCAGAGGTCTTTTTCCGCGTGGATGCGGGCGCTGCTGGCAGCATTCTGGTGCGCCTGCTGCTGTACTTCGCTCATCGACTGTTGCAGGTACAGGCTGGTCAGCCGTTCCCAGCGCAGGCAATGCGGGCTGTTCCAGGCCTGTTGTGCGGCCAGCGCCAGGCCGTTGCCCAGCAACACGGTATTGGCGGGCTGGTTCAGCCAGCGGCGCAGGTTGGGGTCGTCGTCCATGAGTTGTTGCTGCTGCAGCGGGCTGTTGTCTTCGCGGGCGATGCGCAGCGCCTTGGCCATATCGCGTCGCTCGTTGATCAACAACTTATAGCCGCGCGTAACCCAGATCGGCAGGCGCCAGAACTCGGCGAGTGCCAGGCACAATTCCAGCAGGTTGACGCCGAACAGCTCTTTTTCCACTGCAGCGCTGGAATGGCCCTTGTGGATAACCCGCAGTTCCAGTTCTTCGAGCAGCTTCGGATAGGCCAGCGCCATTGGCCAGAGCGGCGACAGAAACAGCAGGCTGCCCATGTGAATGTCCTGCCAGAGTCGCGCAAGGCGGCTGGCAAACAGACCGTTGGCCTGTTGCGTGGCGTGCTGGCTGACCAGAATCAGCTGGCGATAGGCCGCAGGAATTTCTTCGGGCGGCTTGGCCGGCAAACGGCCCAGAAGGACTTCGGTACGCGCCAGCCCCAGGCGGTTGATCGCAATTTCGAGGCTCTCGGCCTGCTCGGTCAAACCGTGGGTGTGATGGTTGGCTTCGCGCATCACGCTGAGCACCAGCGCAGGACTTTCCTGCATCATTTCGGCAATTTCACGCAGCGACCGACGACTGTCGTTCAGTGCGGCGCGGACGTGTCCATGATTGACGGCAGGGACCGGCAACGCGATGCCGTCAAGCAGTTTGACCCAGGCATCCAGCGTCTTCGGAACGAGGTGATGTGCTGCGTGTACTGTCGGCATTCGAGGGCCTGTGCGGCTGATTATCTGAGCTGGGAAACCGCCAGCGTACGGGGTGCTGAGGCCATTTTCCTCCTTTTATGGAGGCGCATAAATGGGTTTTTCAAAAGAACCGGCTATAGTCTGGCCCAGTTAGGCCGATAAGGAGAAGAAGAGATTCAACAACTTCCGGACTGTCCCTGAACCCGACTCAGTAAAGTATTTTTTCCTATGGCTAAAATCATCGGCATCATTGTCGTTCTCGCAAGTGTCATCGGCGGATATGTGCTGTCCCATGGCAAGGTCATGGCGCTGTTCCAACCGTACGAGGTCTTGATTATCGGCGGTGCTGCACTGGGCGCGTTCCTTCAGGCCAACCCTGGCTACATGTTCATGCACGTGTTCAAGAAGTCGCTGAAGATGTTCGGTTCGCGCTTCACACATGCCTATTACCTCGAAGTGCTGGGGCTGGTGTACGAAATCCTCAACAAGAGCCGCCGTGAAGGCATGATGGCGATCGAAGGGGATATCGAAGACGCTGCCTCCAGCCCGATCTTCGCCAAATACCCGGGTGTGCTCAAGGATGAGCGCATGACTGCGTACATCTGCGACTACCTGCGCATCATGTCGTCAGGCAACATGGCTCCCCATGAGCTGGAAGGTCTGTTCGACATGGAACTGCTGAGCATGAAAGAAGACCTCGAGCATCCATCCCACGCCATTACCGGTATCGCTGACGGTATGCCCGGCTTCGGTATCGTGGCTGCGGTACTGGGTATCGTGGTGACCATGGCGTCGCTGGGTTCCGGCGACAAGGCTGCGATCGGTATGCACGTAGGTGCGGCGCTGGTCGGTACGTTCTTCGGTATTCTCGCGGCTTACGGTTTCTTCGGTCCTCTGGCCACCAGCCTTGCGCATGATGCCAAGGAAGAAATGAACGTCTACGAGGCCATCAAGGCGTCTCTGGTTGCTTCGGCCTCCGGCATGCCGCCTTCGCTGGCTGTCGAGTTCGGCCGCAAGGTTCTCTATCCGCTGCATCGCCCCAGCTTCAGCGAGCTGGAACAAGCGGTTCGCGGTCGCTAAGTCATGGAAAATAATCAGCCGATTATCATCAAGCGCGTAAAGCGCTTCGGTGGCGGACATCACGGCGGTGCCTGGAAAATCGCGTTTGCCGACTTCGCGACCGCGATGATGGCGTTCTTTCTGGTGCTGTGGCTGATGTCGTCTGCCACCCCCGAGCAGTTGCTCGCGGTCGCCGGTTATTTCAAAGACCCGGTCGGCTTCTCGGACAGCGGTTCGCCGTATGTGATCGATCTGGGCGGTTCGCCGGAGATGTCGCCGAACCAGACGCTGAACCCTGAGGTTCAGACCACGCCGTCGCCGGATACGGTGCCGATCGAAGCGGAAAATGCCGAGACCAAGGCTGAAGCAGTGGAGCAAGAGCGTCTGGAGATGCTGCTCCAGGAACTGCAGAACAAGGTCCAGGAAAATCCGCAACTGCAGAAGTTCAAGGACCAGATTCTGTTCGAGATCACTCAGGACGGTTTGCGTATCCAGATCATGGATGCCGAAAACCGGCCGATGTTCGACTCGGGCAGCGCGCGCCTCAAGCCTTATTTCGAAGACATTCTGCTGGCCCTGGCGGACACTATCAAAAGCGTGCCAAACAAGGTCAGTATCAGTGGCCACACCGATGCAACGCCTTTCGTGGGCAGTGGCGGGTTCGGCAACTGGGAGCTTTCGGCCAACCGTGCGAACGCTGCACGCCGTGCGCTGGTAGCCGGGACGTATCCGGACTCGCAAGTGGCCAGGGTAGTGGGGTACGCGTCGTCTGCTCTTTATGACCACCAGAACCCGACCAACCCGATCAATCGCCGCATCGATATCGTGGTGCTGACCAAAAAAGCCCAACACCGCATCGAGGGCGATCAGAACTCCGGTGGTGCGCCAGTCACACCTGCCGCGCCAGCGCCAGCGCCTGCGACACCCGCGACACCCGCGGCTCCGGCGGTACCTGCTGCTCCGGGGGCTTCGACAGCGGCGCCGCCCGATCCGCAGGCCTACGCCCAGCCGCACGAGATCCGCCAGAAGCTGAACATCTTTGACGATGGCAAGTTGCGGGTCGAGCCGGCCCAGAACTGAGCGGTAATCGATACAAAAACGCCGCGATCATCGCGGCGTTTTTGCGTGCGGCGTTCGGTCTTCAGTAACTGTCTTGCGGCAGGCTGGCAATGATCGAGCGGTAGCTGTTCATGCGCTGCTGTTGCACACGGCCGTCCTCAAGACCCTTGAGCAAGGCGCAGCCCGGTTCGCGGTCATGCTTGCAGTCACGAAAGCGGCAGGTGCCGATCAGGTCGTTGAACTCGATGAAACCTGCCTCTACGTCGGCACGACTGACGTGCCCCAGGCCGAACTCCCGGATGCCCGGCGAGTCGATCAGATCGCCGCCGCGCGGGAAGTGGAACAGGCGGGCGGTGGTCGTGGTGTGTGTGCCCTGACCGGAAACTTCGGACAGCGGACCGACCCGAGTGTCCGTTTCCGGCAACAGGCTGTTGACCAGCGAGGACTTGCCGACGCCGGACTGGCCGACGAACACGCTGATGTGCCCGTCAAGCTGGCTTTGCAGGCTTTGCATGCCATCACCGTGGTGTGCGGACACTTCCAGCACCGGGTAACCCAGCGTGCGGTAGACCGCCAGCAGCGCATTGAGCGCGGGCGCATTCTGTTCGTCGATCAGGTCGGCCTTGTTGAGCAGCAGCAACGGACGAATCCCGGCATGCTCGGCGGCCACCAGATAGCGGTCGATCAGGTTGGCGTGCGGCTCGGGCATCGGCGCGAAGACGATCACGATCAGGTCGACGTTGGCAGCCACAGGCTTGAGCTGGCCGCGTGAATCCGGGCGGCGCAGTTCGGTGGTGCGAGGCAGTTGCGCGACGATGACGCCAATGCCCTGATTGCCGGCGCGCCATACCACGCGATCACCGGTTACCAGCGCAGGCAGGTTGGCGCGCAGGTGGCAGCGAAAGACCTGACCGGTCGCTTCGCCTTCCTGGGCCTCGACTTCGACTTGCACGCCGAAGTGAGCGATCACCAGGCCCGTCTGCTCGGGGCCGAGGTCGCCACCCTCAAGTGTTTCAAGCGTAGCGGACTCGCGTTTTGCCGCGCGGGCAGCACGCTCGCCCTGAATTTTTTCGATGCGCCAGTTCTGACGACGATTGAGTTGGCGTTTGGCCATGGGTGTTCCGATGTGATGTAACCGATGAATTAGGCAGTACGATGGATCGGCAGGAGTCTAGCACGGCAGGGTGAGCTAAACTGCGCGCCTACGCTGAGGAGTCGACACATGCAGAACAAGCAGAACCTGATCTGGATCGATCTGGAAATGACCGGTCTGGACCCTGATACCGATGTCATTATCGAAATGGCCACGATCATCACCGATAGCGAGCTGAACACCCTGGCCGAAGGCCCGGTGATCGCTGTGCATCAGAGCGACGAGACGCTGGCGAAAATGGACGAGTGGAACACTCGCCAGCACGGCGGTTCGGGCCTGACCCAGCGCGTGCGGGAAAGTACCGTCAGCATGGCTGAAGCCGAGGCGCAGACCCTTGAGTTCATCAAACTGTGGGTGCCAGAGCGCAGTTCGCCGATCTGCGGCAACAGCATCTGCCAGGATCGCCGCTTCCTGTATCGCCACATGCCGACGCTGGAAAACTACTTCCACTACCGCAACCTGGATGTCTCGACCCTCAAGGAACTGGCTGCGCGCTGGTCTCCCGAGCTGAAATTCAAGAAAGGCAGCACCCACCTGGCGCTCGACGACATCCGCGAGTCGATTGCCGAGCTGCGCTTTTATCGTGAGCACTTCATCAAGGCCTGATCGAGACTCGCGCGTGCAGTGAATAATCTTCGCTGCACTCTTTCAGTGCGTTGGTCGGCTGGTTAGACTGCGCGCCTTTGTCGCAGAGTCGCCGCCATGTTGCTGATGCTTTATTTGATCGCTATCACTGCTGAAGCCATGACGGGAGCCCTGTCTGCGGGGCGACGCGGGATGGACTGGTTCGGCGTGGTGCTGATTGCCTGCGTCACGGCGCTGGGGGGCGGGTCGGTGCGCGACGTGCTGATCGGTCATTACCCGCTGACCTGGGTCAAGCACCCGGAGTATCTGGTTCTGACCAGTGTGGCGGCGCTGGTGACGATCTTCATCGCGCCATTGATGCGTCACCTGCGCTCACTGTTTCTGGTGCTCGACGCACTGGGGCTGGTGGCCTTTACCCTGATCGGCTGCATGACCGCGCTGGAGGCCGGGCACGGTCTGCTGATCGCGTCAGTCTGCGGCGTGATCACCGGGGTTTTCGGTGGCATCCTGCGCGACATCTTCTGCAACGACATCCCGCTGATCTTCCGGCGCGAGCTGTACGCTAGCGTGTCTTTTCTGGCTGCATGGTGTTTTCTGCTGTGCCAGTACCTGCAGTTGCCCAACGAGCAAGCGGTGCTGATCACCCTGTTCGGCGGCCTGCTGCTGCGTCTCCTGGCGATTCGCTTCCGCTGGGAAATGCCCAAGTTTGTCTATAAAGACGAGCCTTGAAGAGGGGGGGGAAGGCCACGAGCGGCATGCCCAAGCTAGTCTTGTGGGAGGCAATGTTGTTCAGTCATAACCATGTAGGAGCGAGCCGGGCCACGCGTCGCTTGCGCGCGAAGGCTGACTGACAGAGGCATAAATCTCCGGCGATTGTCCCTGCCTCTTCGCGAGCAGTTGGCTCCCACAGGAATATCCAGGGGGTACCTTTAAAGCGGCGCCACGCCGTGCCTCTGCAGCGCCCATTCCACGTGTTCCCTGACCAGTTCCGAAGGATAGTCGCGCCGTGCTTGCAGGGCCTCGATCACCGGGATGGTAGAGGGCGCATTGCCCAGCCCCACGGCCAGATTGCGTAGCCAGCGCTCATAACCCGCCCGGCGCAGTGGTGAGCCTTCGGTGCTGCCGAGGAATTTCTCTTCATCCCACAGAAACAGCTCGGCCAGCCCGGCGTTGTCCAGATTATGGCGCGGCTGAAAGTCGCTCTGCTCGGTTGGCCGGGCGAAGCGGTTCCACGGGCAGACGATCTGGCAATCATCGCACCCGAACACCCGGTTGCCGATCAGTGGCCGCAGCTCTTCGGGGATCGCCGTCTTCAGCTCGATGGTCAGATAGGAAATGCAGCGCCGCGCGTCCAGCACGTAAGGGCCGATAAACGCGGCGGTCGGGCAGATGTCCAGGCAGGCTGTACAGCGCCCGCAGTGTTCGGTCGCATGGGGCGCATCCACCGGCAACGGGATATCGACAAACAGCTCGCCGAGAAAGAAGAAGCTACCCGCCTTGCGATTGAGCACCAGCGTGTTCTTGCCGATCCAGCCCAGCCCGGCCTGTTCGGCGATGGCCTTTTCCAGCACAGGCGCGCTGTCCACGAAGGCCCTAAAGCCAAACGGTCCGATGGCCTGCTGAATACGCTCGGCCAGTTGCTGCAGGCGCTTGCGGATGAGTTTGTGATAATCACGGCCCAGCGCGTAGCGTGAGACATAGGCTTTTTCCGGCTCGGTCAGGCGCTGCGCCATCTCGGTGTCGCCCGGCAGATAATCCATGCGCAGCGACACCACGCGCAGCGTTCCCGGCACCAGCTCATCGGGGTGGGAACGTTTGCTGCCATGGGCTGCCATATAGTCCATTTCCCCGTAATAGCCTGCATCGAGCCAGCGTTGCAGATGCTGCTCGTGCTCTGCCAGGTCCAGGCCGCTGATCCCGACTTCCTGAAAGCCCAACTCACGCCCCCACGCCTTGATTGAAACGGCAAGGGCGGCAAGATCATCGGAAGTGGGAACTACAGCAGTAATAGCGGACATGCGCAGAGAGAAACCGGGGCCAAGGTGCGTATAATTCTGCCAGACATCGGAGCCCATAGACGCATGTTCGACACTAAACCTCATTTACCCGACGCGCTGTACAGCGCTGCGCAGGTCCGCGACCTCGACGCACGGCTGATTGCGGCCGGCACACCCGGCCTGGAATTGATGCTGCGCGCTGCGCAGGCGTTGTGGCACACCTTGCTTCGGCGCTGGCCGGAGGCCAACGAGCTGACCGTATTGACCGGGCGTGGCAACAACGCCGGTGACGGGTATCTGGTGGCTGCCATGGCGCACAAGGCCGGCTGGCAGGTCAGGGTGCTGGCCGTCGGCGATCCGGCCGCACTGACGGGGGATGCCGCGGCGGCGCATGCTGCGGCTTTCGGTATTGATATTCAGGCATGGGCCGGGCAGCCGCTGGCCGGTGTGGTGCTGGATGCCTTGCTCGGCACCGGGCTCGAAGGCAAGGTGCGCGAGCCCTATGTCTCGGCCATCAACGCTATCAACGACAGTGGTCTGCCCGTCGTGGCGGTGGATATTCCGTCTGGCTTGAGCGCAGATACCGGCCAGACGCTGGGTGTCGCGGTGCGTGCCGATGTGACCGTTACGTTTATCGGCCTCAAAGTGGGGTTGTTGACGGGCGATGCGGCGGATCTGGTAGGTGAGCTGATTTTCGACGACCTGCGTACAGACCCGGCGTTGGTGGCGCAGGCGCCGTTCAGTGCGAAGCGCCTCGATAAACACAACCTGCCGCAACTGGCAGCACGCCCGCGAACCGCCCATAAAGGCCTGTTTGGCCGGGTGCTGGTCATCGGTGGCGATCACGGTTTTGGCGGCGCAGCGTTGCTCAGCGCCGAAAGCGCCCTGCGCAGCGGTGCAGGCATGCTGACGCTGGCGACAAGGCCCGAGCATGTTCCGGCCGCCCTGACGCGCATGCCGGAAATCATGAGCGCGGCGATTCATTCGGCCAACCAGCTGATGGGCTTGATCGAGCCGGCCAGCGTGTTGGTGGTCGGTCCCGGACTGGGGCAGGCGGCCTGGGGGCGCAGCCTGCTGTCGGCGGCTGCCAATGCGGATCGTCCGCAGGTGTGGGACGCCGATGCGCTGAACATGCTGGCCGCCGGGCTGGTCAGCCTGCCCAAAGGCAGTGTCATCACCCCGCATCCGGGCGAGGCGGCGCGGTTGCTGGGCGTGGGCATCAAGGACGTTCAGGCTGACCGGGCTGCTGCGGTGCGGGCGCTGGCGCGTAAATTCGATACGGTTTGTGTGCTCAAAGGCTCCGGCAGCCTGATTGCCGATGCCAGCGGGCAACTGGCGCTGTGCGACCGCGGTCATCCGGCCATGGCCACCGCGGGGCTGGGTGACGTGCTGGCCGGATTGACCGGCGCGCTAATGGCGCAGCATCTCAAGCCTTTCGACGCGGCCTGTCTGGCCGTGTGGCTCCACGCAAGCGCCGGTCAGACAGTCGGTGAGTGCGGTCGAGGGCTGGCCGCCAGCGATATTATTCCTGCCATTCGTCAGTTATTGGAGGAGCTGCAACCGTGTCTGATTTAACGCTGCATGTGGTGGGCGAAGAGGCAATGATGGATTTTGGTGCACGTCTGGCCAAGGTCACTGAAGGCCTTGGCGTCATCTTTCTGGATGGCGATCTGGGCGCTGGAAAAACCACGCTTTCGCGGGGATTGATTCGCGGCTTCGGGCATGCCGGGGCTGTCAAGAGCCCTACTTTCACGCTGGTCGAGCCGTACGAAATCGGTGCGATAAAGGTCTTCCACTTTGATCTTTACCGGCTGGTCGATCCTGAAGAACTCGAGTTCATGGGCGTGCGTGATTATTTCGACGGCGATGCACTTTGTCTGATTGAATGGCCCCAACGCGGTGCAGGCTTTTTGCCAAAGCCCGACCTGACCATTACCATTGTGCCGCACGGTGAAGGTCGGTCCGTGATATTGAGCCCGCTGGGCTCGCGTGGCGAACAGTGGTGTGCCACTTTGGCTTTGGAATTCAAATAGATATGGGGTTAGGTATGCGCATGCGCGCGCTGGTTACTGTAGTGGGTCTGCTGTTGATGGCCATGGCTGTCGAGGCGGTTGCCGCTACGCAAGTACGAAGTGTCCGCTTATGGCGAGCGCCGGATAACACACGTCTGGTCTTCGACCTGACGGGGCCGGTTCAGCACAGCCTGTTTACCCTGACTTCGCCTGACCGTCTGGTGATCGATATCAATGGTGCGACGCTCGGCGGACCCTTGAACGTACCCACGGCCAATACGCCGATCAGCAGCATGCGTTCTGCGCAGCGCACACCTACCGACCTGCGCGTGGTCATCGACCTGAAAAAGGGTGTGACCCCGAAGAGCTTCACGCTGGCGCCCAACCAGCAATACGGCAACCGTCTGGTGGTCGACCTGTACGACAACGCCGCCGATGCCAACCCCACGCCGGTGATTCCCGACACCGCTGCCAACACCGCACCCGCAGTTCCGGTCAGCCCGGCCAAGCCTGAAATCAAGCTGACCCCGGTGCCGAATGGCAAGCGCGACATCGTCGTGGTGATCGATGCCGGGCACGGCGGGGAAGACCCTGGTGCCTCGGGCGGTGCCGGTCAGAAAGAGAAAAACGTGGTGCTGTCGATTGCCAAGGAGTTGCAGCGCCAGGTGAATGCCGAGAAAGGCTACCGCGCCGAACTCACGCGCACCGGCGATTATTTTATTCCGTTGCGCAAACGTACCGAGATAGCCCGCTCCAAGGGCGCCGATCTGTTTGTGTCGATCCACGCCGACGCCGCGCCGTCCTCCGCTGCGTTCGGCGCATCAGTGTTCGCCCTGTCCGATCGGGGGGCCACTTCTGAAACCGCACGCTGGCTGGCGGACAGTGAAAACCGTTCCGACCTGATTGGTGGTGCCGGCGCGGTCAGCCTCGACGACAAGGACCGCATGCTCGCGGGTGTGTTGCTGGACTTGTCCATGACCGCGTCGCTGTCCTCGAGCCTGAACGTTGGCCAGAAGGTATTGAGCAATATTGGCCGTGTGACCTCGCTGCACAAGTCACGTGTCGAGCAGGCGGGCTTCATGGTGCTCAAGTCGCCGGATATCCCGTCGATTCTGGTGGAAACCGGCTTTATCTCCAACGCCAATGAGGCCAACAAGCTCGGTTCTGCGTCGCATCAGCAGGCGCTGGCGCGTTCGATCACGTCGGGCGTCAAACAGTTCTTCCAGCAGAACCCGCCGCAGGGCACCTATATCGCCTGGCTGCGTGATAACGGCAAGCTGGCCCAGGGGCCGCGCAATCACGTCGTTCGTTCCGGCGAAACCCTGGCCATGCTCGCCGCGCGCTACGACATGAACATCGCCACTTTGCGCAGCGCCAACAATCTGAAGTCCGATGAATTGAAGATCGGCCAGGATCTGCGTATTCCAAGTTCCGAGGTGGCGACTCAGTAATGACCGATCTCCTGCTCGACGGCGCCGAAGCCGATAACGCTCAGACTGCCCTGAACGCAGCACGCATCGAACTGCTCAGTCCGCGTCTGGCCAACCAGATTGCGGCGGGCGAAGTTGTCGAGCGTCCGGCTTCGGTGATCAAGGAGCTGCTGGAAAACAGCCTCGATTCCGGCGCGCGGCGCATCGATGTTGACGTCGAGCAGGCCGGTATCAAACTGTTGAAAGTGCGTGACGATGGCAGCGGTATCTCTTCGGACGATCTGCCATTGGCGCTGGCACGCCACGCGACCAGCAAGATTCGCGACCTGGAAGACCTCGAGCGGGTCATGAGCCTGGGGTTTCGCGGCGAAGCGCTGGCTTCGATCAGCTCCGTGGCGCGTCTGACCCTGACCTCGCGCACCCGCGACGCCGATCAGGCGTGGCAGGTCGAAACCGAAGGTCGTGACATGGCGCCACGCGTGCAGCCAGCCGCGCATCCGGTAGGCACCTCCGTTGAAGTGCGCGACCTGTTCTTCAACACGCCGGCCCGACGCAAGTTTCTGAAAGCCGAAAAAACCGAATTCGATCATTTGCAGGAAGTCATCAAGCGCATGGCGCTGGCGCGTTTCGACGTGGCCTTCCACCTGCGTCATAACGGCAAGACCGTGCTGAGCCTGCATGAAGCGCATGACGACACCGCCAGAGCGCGACGTGTCTCGGCAATCTGCGGGCCGGGCTTTCTGGAGCAGGCGCTGCCCATCGAGATCGAGCGCAATGGCCTGCATCTGTGGGGCTGGGTCGGGTTGCCGACTTTCTCGCGCAGCCAGGCCGACCTGCAATACTTCTTCGTGAATGGCCGGGCAGTGCGCGACAAGCTGGTCGCCCACGCGGTGCGTCAGGCGTATCGCGACGTGCTGTTCAATGGCCGTCATCCGACCTTTGTGCTGTTCTTCGAGGTCGATCCGGCCGCTGTGGACGTCAACGTTCACCCGACCAAGCATGAAGTGCGCTTCCGCGACGGGCGCATGGTGCATGACTTCCTGTATGGCACCCTCTACCGTGCGCTGGGCGATGTGCGCCCTGAAAATCAGCTGGGTGGCAGTGTGCCGGTTGTCGCCGAGACCCGCCCGAGCGGACCTGAAGCGGGTGAATTCGGGCCGCAGGGTGAAATGCGTCTGGCCAACAATGTGCTGGAGCAGCCCCAGGGCGAGCCTTTTTCCCGGCCTGCTGCCGGTGGCGGCGCTGGCAGCGGTTATCAGTATCAATACACGCCTCGGCCCACCGCTGGCGTGCCGGTGGCCGAAGCGCAAAGCGCTTACCGTGAATTCTTCGCGCCGCTGCCCAGTGCCGCGCCCGCGTCGCTGCCTGAATCGCCCGGTGATATTCCTCCGCTAGGTTATGCGCTGGCGCAGCTCAAGGGTATCTACATCCTTGCTGAAAATGCTCACGGCCTGGTGCTGGTGGACATGCATGCCGCTCACGAGCGGATCATGTACGAGCGCCTTAAAATAGCCATGGCCAACGAAGGCCTGAGCGGCCAGCCATTGCTGGTGCCCGAATCCATCGCGGTCAGCCAGCGTGAAGCGGATTGTGCCGAAGAGCACCTTGCGACTTTCCAGCGCCTGGGCTTCGAACTGCAGCGGCTCGGCCCGGAAACCCTGGCAATCCGCCAGATCCCCGCGTTGCTCAAACAGGCCGAAGCCAATCGGCTGGTCAGCGACGTACTGGCCGACCTCATGGAATACGGCACCAGCGACCGGGTGCAGGCGCACATGAACGAGCTGCTCGGCACCATGGCCTGCCACGGCGCGATTCGCGCCAATCGGCGTCTGGCCATCCCGGAAATGAACGGCCTGCTGCGTGACATGGAAAACACCGAGCGCAGCGGGCAATGCAACCACGGTCGTCCTACCTGGACCCAGATGGGTCTCAATGACCTGGATAAATTATTCCTGCGCGGTCAATGAATGAACGTTTTACCTCCGGCCATCTTTCTCATGGGGCCTACTGCTGCAGGCAAGACCGACCTTGCGATAGAACTGACCAAAGTGCTGCCCTGCGAGTTGATCAGCGTCGATTCTGCGCTGGTCTATCGCGGCATGGACATCGGCACCGCCAAGCCGTCGAAGACGCAGCTGGCTGAACATCCTCACCGTCTGATCGATATTCTCGACCCGGCGCAAAGCTACTCCGCAGCCGATTTTCGCAGTGACGCCTTGGCGGCCATGGCGGAAATTACCGCACGCGGAAATATTCCTTTGCTGGTCGGCGGCACTATGTTGTATTTCAAGGCTCTATTGGACGGGCTGGCGGACATGCCGGCGGCCGATGCACAGGTCAGGGCGCAGCTTGAGGCCGATGCACAGGCCTTCGGCTGGCAGGCATTGCACGATCAATTGGCGGTGGTCGATCCCGTTTCGGCGGCACGTATTCACCCCAACGATCCGCAACGGCTGATCAGGGCGCTCGAGGTGTATCGCGTCAGCGGAATGAGCATGACGGCACATCGCGAGCAACAAACTGCGCAAAGTACCGAAGCAGCCGCATCAGGGCGCCAGCAATTGCCCTATACTGTCGCGAACCTTGCCATCGCTCCGGCTGATCGCAAGGTGCTGCACCAACGCATCGCGCTACGTTTCGAGCAAATGCTGGATCAGGGGTTTCTGGACGAAGTACTGGCATTGCGCTCAAGAGGTGACCTGCATTCGGGGTTGCCATCGATAAGAGCCGTCGGTTATCGCCAGGTCTGGGATCACCTGGATGGGAAGCTGACGCGGGATGAAATGCAGGAGCGCGGCATCATTGCAACGCGCCAGCTGGCCAAAAGGCAGTTCACCTGGCTACGCAGCTGGGAGGGCTTGCACTGGCTGGACAGCCTGGCCAGCGACAATCTGTCGCGCGCCTTGAAATACCTGGGATCGGTCTCCATATTGAGCTGAGTCCCTGCAATAGCCGTCTATCCTTGGGGGGTGGTCGGTCAAGCTAATCGAATTCGATTTTTTATTTTATTGATCCTTAAAGGAGTGCGGCACATGTCAAAAGGGCATTCGCTACAAGACCCTTACCTGAATACCTTGCGTAAAGAGAAGGTCGGGGTATCGATCTATCTGGTCAACGGTATCAAGCTGCAGGGTACGATCGAGTCTTTCGACCAGTTCGTCATTTTGCTGAAGAACACGGTCAGCCAGATGGTCTACAAACACGCTATTTCCACCGTCGTACCGGTTCGCCCGATCCGCCTGCCAAGCGCTACAGACGCTGACGGCGCGGACGCCGAGCCAGGTAACGCCTGATAGGAGTCTGCCTTGTTCTTTGAGCGCCACAGTGGTGGTGAACGTGCAATTCTCGTTCATCTGGATGGTCAGGACCCTGAGGCGCGCGAAGATCCGCAGGAGTTTCAGGAATTGGCCATCTCGGCCGGTGCCGATACCGTTGCGTTTATCAACGTGCCGCGTCATCGGCCTTCGGCCAAGTATCTGATCGGCTCTGGCAAGGTCGAAGAGCTTCGCGATCAGGTCAAGGCCGAACAGGCCGATCTGGTCATCTTCAATCACACCCTCACGCCCAGTCAGGAACGCAACCTCGAACGCGTTTTCGAGTGTCGTGTGCTTGATCGCACCGGTCTGATTCTCGATATCTTCGCGCAACGGGCGCGTACTCACGAAGGCAAGCTTCAGGTCGAACTGGCCCAGCTTGAGCACATGAGTACCCGTCTGGTCCGTGGCTGGACCCACCTTGAGCGACAGAAAGGTGGTATCGGCCTGCGCGGTCCGGGCGAAACCCAGCTTGAAACCGACCGACGTCTATTGCGGGTTCGCCTGCGGCAGATCAAGGGGCGGCTGGAGAAGGTTCGCAGCCAGCGTGATCAGGCCCGTCGCGGGCGTCGTCGCGCGGATATTCCATCGGTTTCACTGGTGGGGTATACCAACGCCGGCAAATCGACCCTGTTCAACTCGGTAACCGATTCGGATGTGTTTGCGGCAGACCAACTGTTCGCCACACTCGATCCGACCCTGCGTCGTCTGCAACTCGATGACCTGGGCCCTATCGTGCTGGCCGATACCGTGGGCTTCATTCGCCACCTGCCGCACAAGCTGGTCGAGGCTTTCCGTGCGACGCTTGAAGAATCGAGCAACTCCGATTTACTCCTGCATGTGATCGACTCCCACGAGCCGGATCGCATGTCGCAGATCGAGCAGGTCATGGCGGTGCTTGGCGAGATCGGCGCCGAGGGCTTGCCGATCCTCGAGGTCTATAACAAACTCGATCTGCTTGAAGGCGTAGAGCCTCAGATACAGCGCGATGCCGATGGCAAGCCGCAGCGTGTCTGGGTTTCTGCCCGTGATGGTCGAGGGCTTGATCTGCTCAAACAGGCTATCGCCGAATTGCTCGGCGACGACCTGTTCGTCGGCACGCTGCTTCTGCCTCAAAGTCTTGCCCGGCTGCGTGCCCAGTTCTTTGAACTGGGTGCGGTGCAGAGCGAAACGCATGACGAGGAAGGTGCCAGTGTGCTGGCCGTACGACTGCCGCGCGTTGAACTCAATCGACTGGTGAGTCGCGAAGGATTGCAGCCGCTGGAGTTCATCGAGCAACACACTTTGCAATAAAAGCACGAGAAAGCCGTTGTACGGCTTTCCCGAGCATTCTGTAGCATTGGTCGGCGCGCCGCGGGCGCGTCTTTGCTTTATCAGATGGAGAGCGCTATGGCTTGGAATGAGCCGGGTGGCAACTCGAATAATCAAGATCCCTGGGGTGGCAAACGCCGTGGCGGCGACCGCAAGGGACCACCTGATCTCGACGAGGCCTTCCGTAAGCTGCAGGAAAGCCTGAAGGGGTTGTTCGGCGGCGGTAACAAACGCGGCAGCGATGGCGGCAGCAGTGGCAGTGGTGGCGGCTCAGGCAAGGGCGGTGGCTTCGGCCTGCTCGGCATCGGGCTTGTCGTACTGGTCGCTTTCTGGCTTTACAGCGCTATCTATGTGGTTGACGAGCAAGAGCAGGCTGTCGTGCTGCGTTTCGGTCAGTACCACGAGACCGTGGGCCCGGGCCTTAACATCTACTTCCCGCCGTTCGATCGCAAGTACATGGAGAACGTGACTCGCGAGCGTGCCTACAGCAAGCAGGGCCAGATGCTCACCGAAGACGAGAACATCGTCGAAGTGCCGCTGACCGTGCAATACAAGATCAGCGATCTTCAGGCCTTCGTGCTGAACGTCGATCAGCCTGAAATCAGCCTGCAGCACGCGACTGAAAGTGCGTTGCGCCATGTCGTGGGTTCCACGGCGATGGATCAGGTGCTGACTGAAGGCCGCGAACTGATGGCCAGCGAAATCAAGGAGCGTCTGCAACGTTTCCTCGATACCTACCGCACCGGCATCACCGTGACCCAGGTGAACGTACAGAGCGCCGCTGCGCCGCGTGAAGTGCAGGAAGCCTTTGATGACGTGATCCGCGCCCGTGAAGACGAGCAGCGTGCACGCAACCAGGCTGAAAGCTACGCCAATGGTGTGATCCCGGAAGCCCGTGGTCAGGCTCAGCGTATTCTCGAAGATGCCAACGGTTACCGCGATGAAGTGGTTTCGCGTGCCAAGGGTGAGGCGGATCGCTTTACCAAACTGGTTGCCGAGTACCGCAAGGCTCCTGAAGTCACCCGTCAGCGTCTGTATCTGGACACCATGCAGGAAGTCTTCAGCAATACCAGCAAGGTGCTCGTGACCGGCGACAAGGGGCAGAACAATCTGCTTTATCTGCCGCTCGACAAGATGATCGAGAGCAGCCGCAGCAGTAACGGCAATGGCTCCAATTCAGGTACGCCATCGCAGTCGGCCAATGATGCTGCCGCTGCTGCCGCCGCTGCCCGGGCGAATGAGGCTCAGCAGCGTGGTGAAGTACGTACCAGGGAGACTCGCTGATGAGTAACAAATCACTGATCACCCTTATTGTCGGCGTGGTACTGGCGGTCATCGCCTGGAACAGCTTTTACATAGTGTCCCAGACCGAGCGCGCGGTTCTGCTGCAATTCGGTCGTGTGGTCCAGGCTGACGTTCAGCCGGGTCTGCATGTGAAGGTTCCTTACGTGAACCAGGTGCGCAAGTTCGACGGTCGTTTGCTGACCCTCGATGCACCGACCCAGCGCTTCCTGACACTGGAAAAGAAAGCGGTCATGGTCGATGCCTACGCCAAGTGGCGTGTGAAGGATGCGGAGCGTTTCTACACCGCGACTTCCGGCCTCAAGCAGATAGCCGACGAGCGTCTTTCGCGTCGTCTGGAATCCGGCCTGCGTGACCAGTTCGGCAAGCGCACCCTGCACGAAGTCGTGTCGGGTGAGCGAGACGCGCTGATGGCGGATATCACCGGCTCGCTGAACCGCATGGCCGAGAAAGAACTGGGTATCGAAGTCGTCGATGTCCGGGTCAAGGCCATCGATCTGCCGAAGGAAGTGAATCGCAGCGTTTTCGAACGTATGAGCACCGAGCGTGAGCGTGAAGCGCGCGAGCACCGTGCCAAGGGTAACGAGCTGGCTGAAGGCATCCGTGCCGACGCCGATCGTCAGCGTCGTGTGCTGTTGGCCGAAGCCTATCGCGAGTCGGAAGAAGCGCGTGGTGATGGTGATGCCCAGGCTGCCGCGATCTACTCCAAGGCGTATGGTCAGGACCAGGAGTTCTACGCGTTCTATCGCAGCCTGCGTGCCTACCGCGAAAGCTTTGCGAACAAGAGCGACGTGATGGTGCTTGATCCGAACAGTGAATTCTTTCGCTACATGGAAAAAGCCAAGCCGTAATTAATCATCCGCCGGGCGGCAAAACCGCCCGGTGGGGTGAACGTACGGTGAAACGTGTGTATCATGCGGCAGCCGGGAAATTCCCGGCTTTTTTGCGTCTGCACGATTGATTGGCCGTATCTGAATCGGAACGCGGCAAGATTTTTCGAGGAAAGTGGTCTGCAAGGCCTGTCTCGGGCATTTGTCGTGCCCGTCATACGGCGCACCACTTTCTGCTTCACTCAAGGTCGGCCTGTAGGCTGGCCGCCTGGATCACAGGGGAATGGCGTAATGGCAACGGTCGACCGCTGGCTGCTACCAGATGGCATCGAAGAAGTACTGCCACCGGAAGCGGCGCGCATTGAAGTAGCGCGCCGTCAGGTGTTGGATCTGTTTCAGAGCTGGGGCTATGAGTTTGTCGTCACCCCGCATATCGAGTATCTCGAGTCCCTGCTGACTGGCGCGGGTTCGGATCTGGATCTGCGCACCTTCAAGGTTATCGACCCGCAATCGGGCCGGCAGATGGGCTTTCGCGCCGACATCACGCCGCAGGTTGCACGCATCGATGCTCACACCCTGAAACGTGAAGGCCCGAGCCGTCTGTGCTACGCGGGCAGCGTTCTGCATGCCCAGCCGCGCGCGCTGTCGTCCTCGCGCAGCCCGATACAACTGGGTGCCGAGTTGTACGGCGATGCGAGCCCGAGCAGCGACGTCGAAGTCATCAGCCTGATGCTGGCCATGCTGCAACTGGCCGATGTGCCGGATGTGCACATGGACCTCGGGCATGTCGGTATCTATCGCGGTCTGGCGCGTGCCGCCGGCCTGTCGGGTGAAGTCGAGCAGCAGTTGTTCGATGCACTGCAGCGCAAGGCCATCGATGAGGTGATTGCCCTCACCGCCGATCTGCCGCCAGAGCTGGCAACGATGCTGCGCGCACTGGTCGATCTGTGCGGTGGTCGTGAGGTGCTGGACGCCGCACGTGATCGTCTGGCCGGCGCACCTGCGCCGGTGCTGGCCGCGCTGGATGACCTGCTGTCGATCGCCGAGCGTCTGACTGCGCGTTTCCCGCAGTTGCCGCTGTACTTTGACCTGGGCGAACTGCGCGGCTACCACTACCACACCGGTGTGGTGTTCGCGGTATTCGTACCGGGCGTGGGCCAGTCGATCGCTCAGGGCGGTCGTTACGATGACATCGGCGCCGACTTCGGTCGTGCCCGCCCGGCGACCGGCTTTTCCACCGACCTGAAAACCCTGGTTACCCTGGGGCAGGCAGAAATCGTCCTACCGTCTGGTGGCATCTGGGTGCCGGACAGTACGGATGCGGCACTCTGGCAGATGGTTTGCCAGTTGCGCAGTGAAGGTCAGCGTGTGGTTCAGGCCTTGCCTGGGCAGCAGGCGAGCGCCGCGCGTGAAGCCGACTGTGACCGGCAATTGATTCAGCATGGCGAGCACTGGCAGGTAATGCCGCTGGCTTCTTGAGTATTCCTGCCGGCCGCCGCCGGCACCA
>Ga0308164_10001755_pt1 | contig 23638 bp, 20 predicted proteins | sample PhyTR2_FD_201031 | JGI IMG/M metagenome (GOLD analysis project Ga0308164, IMG submission 201031) | Phyllosphere microbial communities from UC Gill Tract Community Farm, Albany, California, United States - DLSLT.R2 | ecosystem: Host-associated > Plants > Phyllosphere > Unclassified | place: USA... | reverse complement strand
GTGGCCCTGATGATTGCTCTTGTGCAACAATCCTCGGGGTTTCACACACACCCTACCTATTCGGGGTTTCACACACGCGGATCGGGGTTTCACACACAAAGCTTCGGGGTTTCACACACAAAACTTCGGGGTTTCACACACAAAGACTTCGGGATTTCACACACGGTTTTAAACATTTTTATGTTTAAAATCAAGGACATACAAACGTTATGCCAGGTCAAAAAATTCCCTTTAACAATATAACATATATAACTCTTAGCAGGCTTAGACCTAAAATCAACTTATATCTACATCGACCACCTATCGATTCGACAAATATAGCGTCCGTAACAAGATAAACCAACTCCGCATACATGCAACAAGTTAAAACCACTAACCACATTAATAAAAACAACTAACCTCGCAAATCCAAAAACCTAAGGTAGTTATATCGAACCAAAGATTGAAAACATATAAATCTCAATCTGATAAAATACCTAGTAATCAATAACAGGTCATCAAATCACAGAAAGGGCGTCTACACCAAAAAGACAACTCTTATAAAAAGACTGATACAGCCATTTTGCGGCCCCTCTAGGCTGAAGTCATGTGCAAGTGCATGGCAACCCCTAGAAAATCATGAAAACGGCCCTACGGTCCTCCTATTGAAAGTAATGGCTATGAAAAAATTGATGAGTTTTATTAAACTTGGACAAAAGAATTCACCACGCGTGTTTCCAGAAATTACTTTAACGATAGTAAAGAGAGTATATGGAGGCAAGAATTTCGCATCGCCTAGCCCAGATATAACGGAAACAGTTCACGATTCCAACGGTAACGTTGTTGGGCAAATCCTGTATACGATTTCGCCCCTAAAGGACCGCATATATCTTTTTGAAATAGAAGTTGATCCTCTTTATAGACGACGCGGTTTCGGTCTAGCATCACTAGTCTCGCTTGCAAAAACACATGACTTACCAATGACGGTCGTGCATCCGATAAGTCCTGCCTTGCTGTTTTGGGAAACGGCACAAAAAGAGCTTTCGGATAAGGTAGCTATGACACAATCCCTATCGATAAGCGAAATGGATAAGGAAAAGACCCGTTGGAATCATTTCCAGCCAGAAATTGATAAACTTGAAAAAGCAATCGCGGAGAGATTTGTACGTGGCGAGCCATACGAACAAGCAGTCGGCCGCGGATTTGAGGAATAATAATTTCCCGACTATCTGACGTAAGTTTCGCCTCCGCGAAACTGTTCTGATGTCATTTTCAGAAGACGACTACACCAGTTCACTGGGCTGGCTGCCGGTGTGCAGCCACTTTCTGAATAGGGCAGCGCTGACAAAACCCGCGCCTATGAATCCCGCGCTTACGAATCCTGCGCCGACGAAATAGCGATTAGTTCAGAGCTACTGCCGCTCTACAACCGGCACTCCTAACAATCGTGCAATGATCTTCTGGAAGTGGCAGATTGGTCAGATATTGCCATCAGTCAACATGGTAAAATTGATTGCCAAATACACCGATCGACATTCTTAAAGCCATGAAAAAATACTGCAATTTGATTTTCGTCGTTAGCATCGCAGCGCTGATACCAGCTTGCGGAAAGAAGGCGTCCCCCCCCCGAAAAAGTAAGGCCAGCAGTAGCACTCGATAGATACGCTACGGAGCTTGTCGAAGAGCACAAGCCCGAGCTTCACGGCCACTCAGCCCCGATACAAACGCTTGAATCGCCGCTGTCATTCGTCACCCAATTTTATACGACCACACCGGCGATGTTGACCGCCGAAGACAAGGCGAGCTACGACAAGAACATAGCAATCACCAAACGTTGGCAGAAGATGTATTGCACCGATGCGCTTCAAAAACTGATGAAAGAAAATGGCGTCGCCATTGCATCGGCTCAGGTCATTGACTCTTCTACAGGTCAGAAGCACTCCCTGGCATCATGTGTCTCTAGCACAGCAGTCCAAGATGTAGTTCCGAAATTTACGCCTTCCTCGCTCAGTTCTGGAATGATTGACCCCAAGTTTAAAGGTATCAGTCCATCTATCCTTGCCAGCTCTCTTGAGAGTCTTCAAGAAGTCAAAAAGGGGGAGTTTGAAACAACTGATGACTTCAATAAAAGAAAAGCCGACGCGCTTTCAATCAAATTGGTTGATGACTATGGTGTTGATGATGTGTTCCCGTTCATTGTTGTCATTTTCAGAAGGCGACTGCACGATTTTGCTGGCCCAGACGGCGACTGTGCACAGGGATCCTGACTTACTTTTGTCACTAGCGGCCGTCACCATCATCGACTATGCTCAATACTCCTATGCACAGAAGTGAGGTGCGGGCGTGGCAACAGAAATACAGCGCATAGACGAGCAAGGGGTCTTGACACTGCCGGATGCTGCCTGGGAGCAGGCGCGACAACGAATGGATGTCGTAGGGCCGCTCGCGGCACTTGATCTCATCGGACATCAGGCCGCCGATGACGCCGCGCACTCGTTGGGCTTGTCCCGGCGGCAGGTATACGTCTTGATCCGGCGCGCACGCCAGGGCTCTGGCTTGGTCACTGACCTCGCACGAGGTCAGTCCAGCGGCGGTAAAGGCAAGGGGCGCTTATCGGAGCCGGTCGAGTTCATCATCCGCGACCTGTTGCAAAAGCGGTTTCTGAGCCGGCAGAAGCGCAGCCTGGCGGCGCTGTATCGTGAAATAACACAGACGTGCAAGGCGCAGAAGCTGCGGGTGCCGGCACGAAACACTGTAGCTTTGCGCGTCGCCAGCCTGGACCCGCGAAAAGTGGCGCGCAGCCGGGGTGGCAAGGATGATGCCCGTGATTTGCAAGGCGTCGGCGGCCTGCCTCCAGAAGTCACTGCGCCACTTGAAAAAGTGCAAATCGACCATACGGTCATCGATCTGATTATCGTGGACGAGCGCGACCGGCAGCCCATTGGACGCCCTTATTTAACGATCGCCATCGACGTATTCACGCGCTGCGTGCCCGGCATGGTGGTCACGCTGGAAGCCCCGTCCGCCGTCTCGGCCGGCCTTTGCTTGGCCCACGCTGCCTGCGACAAACGCCCGAGCTTAGAACGTCTGGATGTGGAAATGAATTGGCCGATGAGCGGCAAGCCCAAGCTGCTCTATCTGGATAATGCTGCCGAGTTCAAGAGCGAGGCGCTGCGCCGTGGCTGCGAACAGCACGGCATTCAGTTGAGTTATCGACCGCCGGGCCTGCCGCACTTTGGGGGCATCGTGGAGCGAATCATCGGCACCGCAATGCAGATGATCCACGAATTGCCGGGCACGACGTTTTCCAACCCGAACCAACGCGGCAAGTACGATTCGGATGGCATGGCCGCGTTGACGCTGCGCGAATTGGAACGCTGGCTCACCCTGGCAATCGGTGCCTATCACGCCTCTGTGCACGGAACGCTGCTCCAGCCGCCGGCGGCGCTATGGGCCGATGCCGTGGCCCGTTCCGGCACGCCGGCCATCGTCACGCACGCAACCGCTTTCCTTGTCGATTTCCTGCCGGTGATCCGACGCACATTGACCCGGACGGGCTTTGTCATCGACCACATCCACTACTATGCCAACGCGCTCAAACCATGGATCGCCCGGCGCGGAAGCTTGCCGGCATTCCTGATCCGGCGCGACCCGCGTGATATCAGCCGGATATGGGTTCTGGAGCCGGAAGAGCAGCATTATCTGGAAATTCCCTACCGTACCTTGTCCCATCCCGCCGTCACGTTGTGGGAGCAACGCCAGGCGCTGGCCAGCTTGCGGCAGCTCGGGCGTGAACAGGTGGATGAGGCCGCGCTGTTCCGCATGATCCGGCAAATGCGCGACATTGTGGATGCTGCCCAGCACACTACGCGCAAGGCGCGGCGCGATCAGGAACGGCGGCAGCATCTCAAAACGCAATCGCCATCGGGCAAGCTTGCGCAGCCGGTGACTGACATACCTGATGCCCACACCGAAGGCCAACCGGCGGCTATGCCATTCGGCCAGATCGAGGAATGGTAGCCATGGACGAATTTCCTGCCATCGACCTATCCCACCTGCTGCCGGGAGCACAGGGCCTGGCCCGTCTGCCGGCGGCCGAGCGTATTCAGCGCATCCGTGCCGACCGCTGGATTGGCTATCCGCGCGCGGTCGATGCGCTGAATCGACTGGAAACCCTGTTTGCGTGGCCGAGCAAACAGCGCATGCCCAACCTCTTGCTGGTCGGCCCGACCAACAATGGCAAGTCGATGATCATCGAGAAATTCCGCCGTACCCACCCCGCCACATCCAGCGACGATCAGGAACACATCCCGGTTCTGTGCGTGCAGATGCCATCCGAGCCATCGGTCACACGCTTCTATGTGGCCTTGCTCGCCGCCATGGGCGCACCGCTGCGCCCGCGCCAGCGGCTGCCTGAGATGGAGCAATTGGCGTTGTCGTTGCTGCGCCGCGTCGATGTGCGCATGCTGGTGATCGACGAGCTGCACAACGTCCTTGCCGGTAACAGCGTGAGCCGGCGAGAATTCCTCAATCTGCTGCGCTTTCTTGGCAACGAGTTGCGTATCCCGCTGGTCGGGGTTGGCACGCGCGAGGCGTACCTTGCCATCCGGTCGGATGATCAGCTGGAAAACCGTTTCGAGCCGGTCATGCTTCCATTGTGGGAGGCCAACGACGACTGCTATTCGTTGCTAGCGAGCTTCGCCGCGTCGCTCCCGCTGCGAAGAAGCTCGCCCATCACCACGCCAGACATGGCCCGCTATCTGCTGACCCGTAGCGAGGGCACCATCGGCGAACTGGCGCACCTGCTGATAGCGGCGGCCGTCGCCGCTGCGGAGAGCGGGGAGGAAGCGATCAATCACCGAACACTTAGCATGACCGACTACGCTGGCCCCAGCGAGCGGCGCCGGCAGTTCGAGCGAGAGTTGATGTGAGCCAGGCGCAACGCTGGCCGCTACATCCGGCCCCCAAGGAAGGCGAGGCATTGTCGTCCTGGCTTCATCGTGTCGCCGACTGCTACCAGATGGACGTGTGCGAACTGCTGCAGCACGATCTTGGCCACGGACAGATCGACCACCTTGACACTGCGCCGCCGCAACCGTTATTGGTAGCCCTGGCGCAGCGCAGCGGCATCGAGCTGGACCATCTGCGCTGCATGAGTTTCTCCGGCTGGACGCCGTGGCTGCTCGACAGTCTTGACAACTCGATTCCGTCCGCCCTGGAGACCTATGTTTTCCAGCTATCAGTTCTACTGCCGAAGGGGCGTCGAAAAGCGCGGTCGATCATGAGCTGGCGTGCCTGGCTGCCGATGCAGCCGCTGCGCCGGGCATGCCCGCGCTGCATTCTCGACTCGACGGAACATGCACTGCCACTCGTATGGCAATTGCCGTTGCTATTGAGCTGCCCGACGCATGGTTGCTGGCTCGAGCCCTATCGGGGAGGTACTGGGACGTTCGCAGGCTGGGATGATTCTTCATGTGAGCAGCGGCAGGCCAGTGCGCCGATTTCGGCGATGGACCGGCGCACCTGGCAAGCACTCACGACAGGATACGTCGAGCTACCGCGCCGCCGGGTTCATGCCGGACTTTGGTTTCGGCTGCTGCGCACTTTGTTAGACGAGTTAAACACGCCGATCTCGCTGTGCGGATCATACGGTGAAGCTATCCGTTACGTATGGAAGCGATGCGGCCACCCGCTCCGCGCCGGACAGAGCCAATGGCAGGTCTTTGAAATTTTAGCGGACTCGGTGCAGTTGCAAATGCTGGAGGCGGCGGCTACAGCCATCGAGTTGATCGAATCGCAGATTTTGAATGCAGCCGGAGAGTTCGCTGGCTTGTTCGTGCAAGAACCACAGAGGGAATTCACAAACGGTCTACCGGTACACGTAGGGCCGGAAGAACCCGTCAATTATTGGCGAAAGGCGGCCAAAGCAATTGAAGAGGCCGTTCTCGATGCCCGACACAATCCCGAGACAGCACGTTCGCTATTCCGGTTGGCGTCATACGGCCGGAACGACCCTGCTTCTTTGGAGAAACTTAGAGCGATCTTTGCCAAAGAGCAAATTCCAGTGGAATTTCTGTTACATTATGAGCCAACAGAGCCCTTTACATGTCATACATTAAGTCACGGGTTAAGTGACAGTTTTTGATGATTAGCAAGTGACAGGATGGACTGTCACACAATCGACCGTATAAGTGACAATCAAAACATGCTAATTGCATACGTGCGGGTCTCAAAGGCCGATGGAACACAAACAACGAACTTGCAACGAGACGCGTTGGAGTTGGCGGGCGTTGATCGCAAGCATATTTATGAAGATCAGGCGTCGGGGAAACGAGAGGACCGCCCAGGCTTGGCCGCCTGTCTCAAAGCACTGCGTGAAGGCGACACCTTAGTGGTTTGGAAACTCGATAGGCTAGGCCGGGATTTGCGTCATTTGATAAACACTGTGCATGATCTCACTGCACGCGGCGTGGGCCTGAAAGTGCTAACCGGACATGGCGCTGCGGTTGATACTACGAGTGCAGCTGGAAAGTTAGTTTTTGGTATATTCGCGGCGTTAGCAGAATTTGAACGTGAGCTAATTTCGGAACGAACAATTGCAGGGCTAACCTCAGCGCGAGCGAGAGGACGAAATGGAGGCCGTCCCTTTAAGATGACACCGGCGAAGCTTCGACTGGCAATGGCATCTATGGGTAAACCCGAAACTAACGTTTCGGTGTTATGTACTGAGCTTGGAATTACGAGGCAGACTCTATATCGACATGTTTCTCCGAAGGGAGAATTGCGTTCCGATGGCAGGAAATTGATTAAACCACTTGTAACATCTATATAAATAAAAATCAAATGACGCTTGATATCAGAGGAAGTATAAAAAACACGAAGCTGAGTTCAAATCCCTACGTTGTATTCGAAGAAATGATTTCTAATGCCATCGATTCTTATCTTATTCGAAAACACAGTGATCCTTTAACACCTAGTATGCGGTTGGAAATCGAAGTGAATTTCTCACCGCGCGACATTCTCGGCGATGCCGAAGATATGGATGTGCATTGCCAGGACAACGGATGTGGCTTCGGCGAACAGCAAATCAACGCTTTTCTAACCAAGGACACCTCTTACAAAGATGATCTTTCAATCTACGGGATTGGCAAATGCAAAGGAGCGGGACGCATTCAATTCTTCCATCATTTCTCGGCGCTGGCGATTGACAGCTCTTCGTATGACAGAGGCGCAATCATTCGACGTAAAATGCAGTATTCGGAACCACAAAAAAAAATTGACCTAGACGATTTTATAATTTGTGCCGGCAACGAAAACATAATCGGTACTTCTTTCAAATTAGAGCGATTCAAAGAATCGGTCCAAAATTTAATAGCTCGGGGAAGTGCGTTAAGTAGTCTTTTTTCCGCGCAAAGTCTAAAAAAGCAGATGCTCGTTACATTTCTTCAGCGACTAATAGGCCTTGAGAGTCGCTTGGGCGATTTCGAGATAAGTTTTATTACGCGCCATTGGGCAAAAACAGAACAGCGTGACTCCTTGAAACGTTCTGACTTACCTTCTGTAACCACAGAGCGCGAAGTTCTGGTAGAAGAGCGTGAGCCTGTTACAGGCACGACACTAGGAACATATAAAACTTTCCATCTCTCTCACTATCAACTAGACGCCGCTCAATACGGATTATCAAAAAACGCGATAGCGTTTTGTGCAAAATCGTCTCCTGTAAAAGACGTTACGTTTCGATACCTAAGAACCCGAACTGAACAAAATCACCCAATGGGTGGATTTCACCATATAGTTCTGATCGAAAGCGATTATCTTGACCAAGTTGTCAATGAGCAGCGCGATGATTTTGACAAAATACCGGCCGAGATTCCCACTAATGACATGTTTTCTGCAGAAAAGTTATCTTACGCCACAATTTTTGATGCAATCGATCCCGTAATTCATGAAATGGTAGTGCCAGCAGACTGGAAGAAAGAAATAATACTTAAACAGATTATTGATAATTTTGGCATTAACGAAGCGATGTTGCAAGATACATCGACGCGCATTGTTTATGGTGAATCGGCCCAATCAGTTGCTGAGCGCGTTCTTAAAAAATACCAAGAACGAGTTATTAACGAGACAGCGCAAATATTCCACTTAAAAGAAGAAATAATTAATGCGGAACCTGACTCAGATGAGTTTAGAACAAAAATCAACGAGTTATCTTGGAAATATACCTCATCGCTTAAAAACTTTGACATGGCGAATTTATCTCAACTTATCGTTCGTCGAGCGGCAATAGTTCAAATTCTAGATTTAGCGTGTAGCAAGCACCTTAAGATGCAAACGGTTGCCGATAAAGTCAGACGTAAAGATGAGCGGATTATTCACAGCATATTTTTTCCTATGCGAAAAGATAGTACCGAGATTGCGGATCATGATATTTGGCTTCTAAGTGAAGAATACCATTATTATGATTACATTGCATCTGATGTTCCACTTGCAAATATAAAATGGGAAAATGGCGAATCGATGTTTACAGACGATATCGATGAAGCCTTTTCCGAGTTGCTTTCAAAGAGGGCAGATGATAATGGCGGGAAACGACCGGATATTGCTCTCTTTAATAACGAAGGGTCGGCGATAATTGTAGAGTTTAAGGCTCCTAATGTTTCGATGGACGCGCATATTGGTGATCTATCCGAGTACGCTCACCTATTAGCAGCGAAATCTGGCGGTAAGATTAAAAAGTTTTATGGCTATTTAATCGGTGATACAGTGAATTCTTTACGTCTAGGCGGCTCTTGGACCCCGTTTCCTACCGGAGCAGGATGGTTTCAGTCAACTCCGCTTCTTGATCCTAATTCTAGACAGCCGTTAGGTGAGACATATTTTGAAATATTACATTACAGCGATGTAATTGATAGAGCTAAGAAACGAATTGGGGTTTATCAAAATAAACTAAGATTTAACCTTGATAGTCCTCCGAGCGTAGTGTAGTTGAATTAGTATAAATTGCTATAAATCGCCAATAATTTTGTTACATATAAGCACTAAATATGATTAAAATTCTTCATCAATTTGCGGAAACGGTCGGCGAGAAATTTTCTATGCCGTTTTCAGGTGACCCAGAAGACCAGATTAGAGCACCATTTGAAACACTTATTCGTCAGTTTGGTGTTTATAACAACCTCGTTGTTACACCAATTGGAGAGACACGACTGGACGACAATTTGGGCCGTCCGGACTACGGTATAGCGGTCGCAGGATTACTTTGTGGTCACGTCGAGCTCAAGGCGCCCGGTAAGGGTGCCGATCCTGCGAAATTCAAAGGGCACGACAAGCAACAATGGGAGCGCTTTAAAGGTCTGCCTAATATTCTTTACACGGATGGCCGTAATTGGGCGCTATATCGAAGCGGTGAGCACGTACGTAATTTCGTACTCGAAGGTGACCCAGCTAAACTAGGCACCAAATCAATTTGCAGTGGTGATGACGATGGTCTTAACATTGTCATAGCTGATTTTCTCACTTGGAACCCGGTAGTACCCCGTACGGCTAAACAGCTTGCTCTTTATCTTGCCCCACTCTGCAGAATGTTAAAGGATGACGTAGTCGACGCGCTCCGGCGCGGTTCTCCGTCTATGCAGAGTGTTGCTCGGGATTGGAGGAATTATCTTTTTCCTGATGCAGACAACAAAAAATTTGCGGATTCATACGCGCAGACGGTAACTTTTGCTCTTCTTCTTGCCCGTTCGAATGGTGCAAACACTTTGGTAATTGACGAAGCCATACACTCACTTTCGGCAAAAAATACGCTCTTGGGACGTGCTCTCCAAGTGCTTACTGATGATCAGGTTTTGGAGGACGTACGAGCTTCACTTGGGATGCTGACGCGCGTGATTCGGGAAATTCCATCCACGACTATGACAACCGGTAAGCGTGACCCATGGCTCCACTTCTATGAAGACTTCTTGCAGGAATATGATCCAAAGCTTCGCAAAGATGCCGGAGCATATTACACGCCACTGCCTGTCGTGCACGCACAAGTTCGGTTGGTTGACGATATATTACGAAATCGTATGAACAAGCCAATGGGATTTGCGGAAGGGGGAGTTACGACGCTTGACCCTGCTGTAGGGACCGGGACCTATCTTTTAGCAATCGTCGAAGAGGCGATGCCGCGCGTGATCGCTGAAGAGGGCATTGGCGCCGGTAAAGCACGTGCCAGTTTACTAGCACAGAATCTTTTTGGTTTTGAAATCATGGTCGGACCCTACGCAGTAGCTGCGTTGCGCATGACAAGACTCCTGCAAGATTTTGGCGCAGGTATTCCTCAGGATGGCGTTCAAATTTTTCTTAGCAATACTCTGGAATCTCCCTTCGAGCGAATGCCAGAGTTGCCGATGATGTATCAGGCAATCGGTAAAGAGCATCAACGTGCGAAACGGGTGAAGGAAACCGTACCGGTTTTAGTATGTATAGGCAATCCGCCTTACGATCGGCACGAAAAAGCGACTCCGGAAAATCGGATGAGTACCGGTGCTTGGGTCAGGTGGGGTGAAGCAAAGGACAAAAAAGACGCTATTTTCAACGACTTCATTGAACCCGTGACGCAAGCGGGCAAGGGTAACCAACTAAAAAATTTGTATAACTTGTACACTTATTTTTGGCGCTGGGCTCTGTGGAAAGTTTTCGAGCAGCCGTTTTCGCAAACTGGTGGGATTATTGCGTTCATTACCGCATCCTCGTTTATCGATGGTGATGCATTCTTAGGAATGCGAAAAATGATGCGGGAGCTGGCTGACGAGATCTGGATCATTGATCTTGGCGGCGATGGACGAGGCACGCAGCAGGAAGAAAACGTGTTTGCGATTCAGACTCCCGTTGCCATTACGATCGCTGTTAGATACGAACAGGCTCAACTTGATAAACCAGCAACCGTAAACTATTCACGTATTAGTGGCACGCGGGCCCAGAAGTTAAGTGTTCTTGAAGGTATTAAAGAGCTTTCTGACATAGAGTTCGAGCTATGTCCAAGCGGGTGGGAAGCCGAGATGCGTCCGGTGGACGGCACACCAGCATATTTCGCGTGGCCCAGCCTCGATGACATGATGCCATGGCGACATTCAGGTGCACAGATCAAACGCAGCTGGCCGATTTCTGCAACGTCAGAGACCCTTGTCCATCGATGGACTTCGCTGTTAGCGAATGAGGAGCGTGCAGCTGCCTTTAAAGAAAGCCGTGATCGAAAAGTTACGTCAAAACTGTCCGCCATCAACTGTGCGGAGACGCTTCCTTCGATTGCAGATTTGCCGAGCGACGCACAAATTCCGATGATCGTTCGGTATGCCTTCCGTTCGTTCGACCGCCAATATCTTATTTGCGACAATCGCGTAGCCGACTATCTTCGCCCTGCGTTGTGGAATTGCGTGAGCGACAAGCAGGTCTTCTTTAGTTCGTTGAGTACAAATACTATAACTGTGGGGCCCGCGCTCACCGTCTCTTCTGATGTACCGGACCTGCACTATTTTCGAGGCTCGTTTGGCGCCAAAGACGTGCTGCCACTATATCGCGATCGTGCTGCGCTTTACCCTAATTTGCATCCTGAATTGCTGCCTAAATTGTCGGCAGTTTTTGGGAAAGTTGTCACGCCGGAAGATTGGGCCGCGTACTTATACGCCATCGTCGCTCATTCAGCTTTTACAGCTAAGTTCGCGAATGAATTGGCGACTAGAACGGTTAAGGTTCCCATTACTAATGACGTAGCGTTATTTTATAAAGCTGTTGAGATCGGGCGTTCCCTTTTACATCTCCACACATTTGGCGAACGTTATTTCCTAAACCAGACCAGGCTGGGCGGCCTGGCCAAATGCATAACATCGATTCAAGGTGACCAACCTGTAACCAGTTTCGTGTACGACGAGGCTACCTCCATCTTGCGCGTCGGCACCGGGGAGTTCCAGCCTGTCACCCGGGAAATTTGGAATTTTGAAGTGTCGGGCATGAAGGTGCTCTCTTCATGGATCGCCAATCGAATGGCTATCCGACCAGGTAAAAAAAGCTCGGTACTTGATGAGATCGGGCCATCGAGCTGGACAGCAACAATGACGACCGAATTACTGCAATTGATTTGGACATTAGAACGAACGCTTGCATATGCTCCCAAACAAGCCGAACTACTTGATGCAGTAATTTCATCTCATCTGTTCTTGGCTTCGGACTTTACTGGCGTCCCGCCTGAATGGACGAAGGCACCGAATGGTTTGCGCGATCAGGACGAGCTACCTTTAGATGAGGTGCGTTGATACAACACCTCAATATGTTTGCCTGCGCCTGCGCCGATAGATAGGTGCGGCGCTTTGAAACCTTCTTAATGATGCGACTGACTGTTGTGCCGCGATTCAGCCGTGAATCGTTGCCGACATATCGTACAACTAACCTAGGTATGAATATACGCAGCCTGAAGGCAAATTGCATTGTTAATCTGACATGGTCGGACCTCTAAAATAGTCGACGTGCTATTTACTTCTGATATTCCGTGCAGTCATCTTTTGAAAACGACACACCGGCCACAGTACGCTTTCTAACCAGCTTCCCGACAATGGATGGCCAACTGGCAGCTTGATCGAACTTTTAGTCCAACAGCCAGGTGTGGGGGAATTCAAGCTGCTCGCACCTGCGCTTCGCCAAGTATCAAGCAAAACTATTGTGCTTTTGCAGCCGCCTCAAGTACCTAATGCACTTGCCTTTGCAGGGCAGGGCGTTCCACCTCAAAACTTTGTCTGGCTTAAGAGTACGACGACCGGAGATGCCCTTTGGGCAGCGGAAACCGTGCTTCGCTCAGGCACATGCGGTGCTCTTATGTTTTGGAACACCCATGTAAGGCAAGAGAGCCTTCGTAGGCTGAATTTAGCAGCTCAGGCAGGACACACACTGTTCTTTGTGTTGCGACCGTTAGCAGCTGCGCAGGACCCTTCGCCGTCGCCATTACGCTTGAGCTTACGGCCCGCCGAGGGGGGCGTGAATATCGGGTTCGTCAAGAGACGGGGACCACAACGTGATGAGCCATTACTTTTGCCGCTGCAAAGTTTTATCCAAGATGGCAGACGTCGAGGACAGACGACTTTGCCATCGAGTTCGGAGGCTGCGATATCAGGCAGAGGATTCAACGTCGGAGCGTTGCAGAGTTAAATTAATCTCGCCGTTTCGCGGAGGCGAAATTAGGCACTGCCTACGGCAGGTGTCACGATCGCGCAGCTAAACCCGATAGTGGTGATGCACTGGTCGCGGAGTGGTCGGGCGGGGCTGACCGGGGTCGGCCCGGTCAAAACGCCCCTAAACCTCCCACGTGACAGAGGGTGCCGTCCTTCGGCGGCATCCTGGCCTTCGCCAGGACCGCCGGGGGCGCCCCCGTTCCGATCTCTCACACGTCTTAAAACCGGTTTTGCAGAACCAGGTTTTTTTACTGACATGTTAATAACGTATTTTCAGGCGGGGTAAAGACAATAAAAAGCTTGGATATTTCTTTGTTTTGACAACATAAAAAGCTTGTCATTGACGTTGTCATAGATTATAATAGTTACATGGTGGACGAAACGATTCACCTGTTAAAAAAGTTAAATTCAACGTCAACGTAACCTAAAGGAATAATCATGTTAGCTTCTAAATTTGCCCGTAACCGTATCTCTCTCCGTTCCGAATCTCCTTTGGCTGACGATCAAATCATGCGGGTCGCGCCATCGATTTTCGCAGTAGAAAAACATGCCAGTCGCTCGGAGCGGTACACGTATATCCCAACTGGCGACGTTCTTACTGCGCTTCGCAAGCAAGGATTTTCTCCATTTATGGTATGTCAAGCCAAAGCCCGAGACGATTCCAAACGCGAACATACGAAACACATGGTCCGACTGCGTCACGCCAGCCAAATAAATAGCAAGGAAGCAAATGAAATTATTTTGCTTAACTCGCACGACGGAACAAGCAGCTATCAAATGATGTCGGGTATGTTCCGTTTCGTTTGCGCCAATGGTTTGGTATGTGGCGACACCCTTAGCGATATCCGTATCCGTCATAAAGGCGACATCATCGACAACGTGATTGAAGGCGCATTTCGGGTGCTGGACGACTTCGAGGTGATCGGCGGCCAGATGGACAGCATGAAGGCATTGACGTTGAATACGGGCGAACAGCAGGCCTTCGCACATGCTGCGCTCTCGTTAAAGTATGACACTGAGCTTGCCCCGGCCCCAGTTACCGAAACGCAAATTTTGACTCCTAAGCGTCTTGAAGACCGTTCTAATGATCTTTGGACGACGTTTAATCGTGTACAAGAAAACTTGATCGATGGTGGATTGCGCGGGCGGACGCCAACGGGGCAAGTACGTCAAACACGGCCAGTTACCGGTATTGACCAGTCCGTGAAGCTTAACCGTGCGTTATGGATTCTGTCAGAAGAAATGCGCAAGTTGAAAGCTTAATTAATCGGCGGGGGAGGGCGTAAGCCCTCCTTTCGGGATAACCAATTACGGGGCTAACATGAAATCACAAATGCGTTGTTTCGCAAATCAGAACACTAAAAGGGCACGTGCCACCGCGAGGCGCTTGACTCGTATTCTCCGCGATCTTAAAAGCAATCCATCCCGTAATTTTCGCTTATATAGCGAAGCCGCGACACTTGCTGAAAAGGTCTCTTATTTTTTGCGCGAGTCGGAAACGGGCGGACGCATCATCCTTACAGAAGACGGACAAAGACGACAATTTTTTTTAGTTGACAGGTTAAAAGAGTATTCTATTTGCCAAACCGGAGGGACGACGATATGAGCACACAAATTGACAAAGGCGAATGCGATATTTGCGGTGACGAGCTGGACGAGGAACAAGCGGCGGGATGCTGTGCCGCCTGTTCGACGGGTCGGCTACCGCGCCGCTTGACCAATCAAGAATTTCTCATGGACATGATGACGTTTAGCCGTTTTGGGCCTATGGCTAAGGTCTTCATCATGGAGGCAGTGCGGCTGCATGCTCAGGCGGTCGCGGTCCAGGACCCCGACAAGGCCGACCAAAATTCGATGGTTTCGCCGCACTGGTGGGCAAATGTTGCCCGCGATATCACGGCCCGTTTTGAGCAGCGGACACTTCTCGCGGCCACTAGAAATCGTGATTAGTTTTCGCTAGCGCGAAAAGATAGTGACAGACCCGCGTCCAGGCGGCGCGACGTTTGTCACCATTGGATACCAATCATGAGACTCTCACTGCGCTAGGCCCGTCATGCGGGCCGTGGATGCTGCTGTGCGCGGTTCTTCCTAGCTATCCAGACCACTCGCCGTACGTTCGGCCGGAATGGCGTCACATCGTTCGTGGAGGACTGCCAGTTCGTCGGCATTTAGAATTTTCAAAGTGTCAGACATCATGTGATACGAGTCGAATCGCCCCAGCAGGTATGAAAGCTGGTCAACTGGCACGGTCCGCATTTGCGAAAGTACTGTGTCAAATGCCGAGTGCATGATGATTTTTGCCGGATTAAGATCTTCGATTTCTTCGTTCATATTGTTTTCCATGACGTTAGAGGACAACCAGCCGACGCTAGGCACGCTTACCGATGAAGTTGCAGATACAACACTTTGACTCACTCCGCCTGTAACTCAACGAAGCACTGATTTCGCGGAGGAGAAATACCCGCGACGACAGCAAGTTTCGCACGACGTGAAAAAGCTCCCATACTGCAAAACCGGTTTTAAGACGTGTGAGAGATCGGAACGGGGGCGCCCCCGGCGGTCCTGGCGAAGGCCAGGATGCCGCCGAAGGACGGCACCCCCTGTCACGTGGGAGGTTTAGGGGCGTTTGGCCGGGCCGACCCCGGTCAGCCCCGCCCGACCACCCCGAGGCGTATGCATCTCTGTTTCGTAAGGCCTAGCTTCGTCCAGATGGCGACTGATCGGCAATCAGGTGCTGATTGTGACTCTCGCGTTGTCCTTACCTAGCGATTGCTAGATAGACCCAAAACAGAAGCATCGAAGTCAGTGCCAAACCAAAGAACGGGATGGGTTCCCATCTCATGAATATGAAGCTTCGGACGCCTCGACCGATTGTCTTCAACACACTCGCTGCGATCTTCATCGTGTTCTCCGCGTTGTACTACCGTGCGAACTTGGCGTCGAAAGATTTATTCCGCTCGTTCGAAACGTCTTTTTCTTCGCGATCTATTGCCATGTAACCAACGATGGCAACCAGCAGTGCTACGATAATTCCAATAGAAATTCTTCGCATAGTATGTCCTTAGGCCGATGACGGCATGTTAACGAATTTGCAAGATGGCCAGCATCAGCCCTGAGGCTACGATACCACCAATCATGGCATGTACGACAGCAAGGCTCCAGGCGCGTTTTTTGTTTTTTTGTACTTCATCTGTTGCCTCTTTCAGCAATCTAACGGCAACTTTCATTTCTGAACTAACCGCTGTTTTGGCAGCTGCGAGTATCTCGCTCTTTGCCTCGGTAGCTGCTTTAAGCGCAGAATTTAAATGTGCTTGATCGGCACGCTCTGCGAGGTCTTTGCCGGCTGAAACGAGATTTCGATGCAATACTACCAAGCTCCCGATTCGTTCGTCTAACTCCCCGATATTCTTAGTTTGTGTTTCAAGAAAAGCTTTCATTAGCTCTTCGAAAACTGCTTCATTAAGCGCGACTACGGTGAATACCGGATCAATCGCATCAATGCGAACTCCGGTTCGCTCGAACACTTGGTTTTGTAGTCGCTGAATGTCCATTACCATTCGACCTGGTCGAGTTTTGCAAAAACGTCTCGGACGACCGTCCCGAGGCGACTTTTTTCCAAGATGTTGAAACCGGCTTCTGACGCGTTGATTTCTTTCAGTGTTAAACGAGCTTTGTTCATGCGTCGTACGTCGTCGCCAAACGTATCCGAGTTTCTGCCCTGGAGAAGTACGACGCCTCTTACATTCTCGCTGTGATCGCTGAAAGTTTTTGTCTCGATGAAATTTTCTGTTGCTCCCCAGCTTGCGTTTTCATTGAGCCATATGATCATTGGACAGTTTGTTTGTTTTGCCAGTGAGACAAATCCAGCAGTAGTATCTTTTAAGTTATCGCCGCCCCCAATGATGGTGTGAATGTAGACTCGTTTTCCTGACTCCATCATCAAATCAATAAAATCGTTTTCCATTAAATATGACATTAACGGAGAGAATGTGTTTGCGCCATTATCAATTACGATGTTTTTCTTACTTTCGAAAACTTCCAAAAGCATCTTATCGAACATTTTTCGGTTGATGGTTCGATCCGCGTTCATGACGTCAACTAAATGAACATTGAGCGATTTATAGTCTGCAAACGTCGTGTTCTCTTGATCGGTGTCATAGCATTCAAGTGTCCCCGGAAACCTGTCGTCGATCCACTGTGCTATCAATGAAGCTGTCAACGTTTTTCCGATACCGCCTTTGCCTTGCAAGATGAAGTGTACGGAGTTTTCCATAATTATATGTTTCCTGTTTTGTCGTGTTTAAAATGCTTGCTTTCAGCATCGCGTTTTTGTTCCTCAAGCATCGCCCGCATTTTTTCAGCTTGATTCAACGGTGGTTTCGCCGGCTTTGGTACTTCGTCATCTTTACGAAGATTGCTGTTAGCGACTGATTCGTTTGCTTGCTTCTCGGTTTCCCCTGTGTTCTGCTTTGTTTGCTTGGCTAAAAATTTCCTAACCATTTCCCGCGAAACGTCAATCTGGTTGAGTGCTAACCAGTCACGGATTTGTAGGTCTGTGTACCCTTTTGATTTCAACGCCACGATTTGCTCTCTAAATGGAAACAATCGTGACCGTTTTCTACCGGGTGGTGCTCCGTTTACGAATTCTTCTATGTCCATTTTTCCTCTTGAGATTCGGTGTGTTGGTCGAAAAGCATCGTACGCCCTGCAACGGCGCAGTGCAACCGAAATGCAACCGAAATGCAACCGAAAGGAAACCATGTGCAACTATTTGCAACCGTTGTGCAACTCTCACGCAACCATTATGCAACCATATGCAACCGTGTGCAACCAGGTATCTCGTTTGTTGCGCAAATTTAGGCGCAGAGCAAGGCACGACAGATATGAATACAAAACCCTGACGGGTTTGGTATCATATCCGTGCCAAAGGGGAGTCCCCTTTGAAACCCCTGCCTCCTACGGACGCCGGGAACCCGCCCTGGCGCTGCCTAGGGTCACCGCGACGCGTTGAGTAAAAGACTATGGCACGACCTAACAAAACGGCAGAGCCGCTGACAGAACCATTCTCATTTCGCACCGGTAAGACGGTGGCCAATGCTTTGCGCGCAAAGATCGAGGCATCAGGTTTATCCAAAGGTGAGTTCTTTCGTGATATCGCCCTTAGCAACAAGACGGTAGTTGTGGCCCGTCCAGTTGCGAGCCTTGACAAGAAGCGTATGCAGTTCCTTTTCAATAAGGCCAGCAATAATTTGAATCAAATTGCCTTTGTTCTGAATTCTGCTAATGCGTCTGGAAAAGTTTCCGAACCTCTGTGTAAGGACACTTTGCGCGCTCTGGAAGATATCGCTAAATATTTGAAGGTGGCATTGAACCATGTTGATTAGGGTCGGGGGCGGTAGCTCTGGTATTAAGGAGTATCTTGAACGCGGTCATAAACAGGGTCGGGAGCACTCGCGTGATGAGTTGGATGAGCGGGTTATTCTTGCTGGAGATTTGGAATTTACCGACCAAATCATCAATGATTTAGACGTCAACAGCGAAAGATATTTACACATAACTCTAGCTTTCAAAGAAGACGAAGTTTCGCATGAAACCTTATCTGCTATTGCACGTGATTTCCAAGAGTTCGCATTTGCGGCGTATGGTGAAGATGAAGTTAACTTTTATGCCGAAGCTCATCTACCCAAGATAAAAAGTTATGTTAGTCAGAAAACTGGGGAATTGGTTGAGCGTAAACCGCACGTTCATATAATTATACCAAAAGTGAACATGCTTAGCGGAGGGCATTTGAATCCGCTTGGAATGGTTGAACATAACGAGCGCTTTATAGATGCATTCCAGGAGCATGTGAATAACAAATATGGTTTAGCATCGCCAAAAGATCATCGGCGGCTTACATTTACAAATGCTTCCGATATGATTCAGCGCTATAAGGACGACCATTTTGATGGGCATAACAAAGACCTAAAGAAAGAAATCTTAGGCGCGGTACTGGAAAGAAACGTTACCGATTACGAAGCCTTTAAGAGCATGGTCAAGGAATTTGGGGAAACGCGCACTCGTAATGCTGGCAAGGATAGCGAATACCAGAATGTAAAGCCTTCTGGCCAAGCTAAGGGCGTCAATCTAAAGGATTTTGTTTTTTCTAAGGAGTTTATCGAACTTCCTAATGCTCAGAAGCAGGCTGCGTTGACTACAGAGTTGGAAAACAAATACGAAATACAAGGCCAAGCTAGGCGTGATCCTAGCAATGTCGCGGTTGGTTTGGCTGACTGGCACGCTTATCGCGCTATGGAGGTTAAGTATTTGAACAGCGGCAATAAGAAGCTATACAAAACCTACAAAGAAGCAGGGCCGGAGGATAAGCAGCGCATTCTCTCTGAGCAAGCGCGCAAATTTTACGAAAAGTATCAGGAACCTAAACATGAGCCAGAAAAATTCCGAAGAAATCCCTTCGATTATCAATACAGATTTAAACGACCCGAGCTTGAGCTGGGAAGACGACTTGATGGCCCAGGGGCCGAGCGACTTGATAGACGGGCCGATGGACGGACCGATGGATGGGCCGATGGACGGGCCTCTGGAGGCGCAGGAGGCGAGCGGGGAGGATTCGGGTCCACCGGAGCCGGCAACGTTCGAGGAGCCGACCGGGACGGCCTTACAGACCTCAGGATCGCATTTGCCGCAAGTGGGAAGTACGACACTTTCCCAACTTCCCGAGGTCAGGCAACCAAAACCATCAACGGTGTGCGAACAATGTCCGGCATCGATGTGGCAAGCGACCCCGGTCGGCCTAAAGTGTTACTGCAGGATCATGCACGTGTTCAGTTGGACCACGGCGGAGCCGGTGGAGCTGACGCACTGCGACGGGATAGCTATCGCCAGCGCGAGTTAAACCCCACTGGCCGCGCCACTGATTCGGTGCTCAGTCAGCATGCGCGTGACTTCGAGCAACGGCGCCAGGTCAGCGCAGCTGGTGAGCTGGCGGAGTTCAAGGAGATTCGTTCTCACCTCGATGCGCGACGTTTGCTTGCGGATCTGTCTGTGTCACATGGAGTTTTGATCGACAAGTACCCGGTATCGTCATCACCTGACGGAAGTGCCCGTATCCGGGTTGGCAATCGGAATCTAAACGTGTCCGATTTTTTGACCAAGGAAATGCGGTTACCTTGGCAGGAAGCGGCGTCGATCTTGCGTCAGTCATATTCGCGTCAGGTCGAGCAGCGGCCGGTCAACGATCCGCGTCGCGCTCCTTCACAGGCGTTGTGGCGGGAATTTCAAGAAGAGCGCAATGCGCGTGGTGGCCAGCGTCAATTGTTGAGTGCGCAGCTTAGAAGCGAACAGGCGCGCCGAGCAGCGCTGCGGGAGACAATGGCGCGTGCGCGCCAGCATGCGGAGTCGTTGCCACCAGCGCAGCGCAAGGCGGCACATTCTCTTGCGCGAATGACCTTTGTTACAGGCGAAAGCGCTTTGAAGGATGCAATCAAGGTTGAACGTGCTCAGTTTCGTGCGCCAATCAGTGAGCAGTATCGAGGATTTTTGCGAGAGAGTGCGCAGGGTGGCAGTAACGATGCGCTAGCCGAGCTGAGGCGAGTGGCCCCGGCCAGTAAGATCGTGCCCGGCAATTTGGGTTCCATTGGTCCTGTACACACACACAGCGACCCGAATTCGATGATCTATCGGGGGAAGGAAATGCGTCACGTCGTCCACAGCAACGGCGACGTTGTCTACACCCTTTCAGGTCGTGCCATCATCCAAGACAAGGGTGAAAAACTTGTAGTGTTGCAGAACGATAGAGCAGCAATTGAAGCAGCGCTGCGGCTTGGCCAAGCAAAGTACGGCGATGTTCTCGTACTAACTGGCCCTAAAGAGTTTCAAGAGCGTGCGGCGGTTATCGCAGCCGAGGCAGGGCTAAATATCAGCTTTACCGATAAGAGAGTCGAAGCTGTTCGACAACATCGAGCGTCAGAGCTGGCGTCTGACCGGGCTTTGCGACAGTCTCATCGCGAGTTGGGCGAACGGTTCGTGGACGATCAAAGGCACAGTAAGAAGACCGAAAATGCACCGAGTAAGACGGTCGACCGATCCGAACCAGCGAAGAACCAGGATCGTTTCGAGAAGGGCCCGGAACGCTGATCGGCCCCAGTTGCCATCCTCGATGTACGGTCGAAGTTAGATCCGGAAATCTGACAACTGTTTCCCGCTGGCGATACCTTCTGCAATCCATCTCGGTTGACGTCCCCTGCCCGTCCAAGTCTGCGCTTGATCCGCCGGATTTTGATACTGCGGCTCTACTTTTTGACCTTTCTTCTTGGACAGCTTCTTGTTATTCAAAGCAAGCAGTTCCTCGACGGGCATACCGGCCTCTTCCGCAATCGCCAGAATCTGCTGACGTGCCTTTGCCAGATCGCCCTGTTGCCGGGTTTTGATCTCTTGTTCGATGTCGAGCTGTAAGCCTTTCAGCTCTTTAACGTTGTAGTTTGATAGATCGATGTTCGTCATTCTTCGTTCCTTTTCGATGATTGATAACGTAATGGAGGCGATTTTACTATGTCCTCATCCAATCAGACCGAAGGTTGACACGGTAGTCCACCATCATCAGATGCGTAGCATGCCTCAACGCCCCTCCAGTGAGCCAATAACAGCCTGTGTCTCACGGCGATATTTGTTATTTCAAAGATAGGACTAACTTTTGCGACTCGCCAATTACGGCTTGTAACCACAATGTATATACATTGTGGTATACTTCTATTTTAGGTAGGGGGTAGATTATGCTAAAAGACGAACAAATGATCATTAGGGTGCCTGGTGAACTCAAGGCTGAGTTCCAACAGGCCGCCGAGGTTGCTGATCGGTCGGCAGCACAAATATTGCGTGAATTTATGCGTGATTTTGTTGCCAGAAACCAACGTCGCGCTGTTTCAAACCCGGCACGTTCTACAGTCGATGAACGGAAAGCAGCAATGAATTTTGGGCTTGCATCTGTTGCACTTGAAGGATTTGCGGTTTCGCCAGAGGCTCAAGCTCAGCAAGAACGATGGGTGCGTGGGGAAATTACCATGGAAGAATGTATCGCTGTCATAAAGCAAGCTCACCAGGGGGCATAGCATCGTGTCGATTCCTGATGATGAGTTACGCCAGCGGTTAGAGGGTGACTTAACTAGCTCCCGTATTGCAGAGCTTAAGGTCAATCCTGTAACTGGCAACTTCGACGTCGGACATCTTCGTGAGGTGAATAGAAGAATTTTCCAGGATTTGCCCTCCGTTGGCTTTTCTGAAGTCACCCCTGGAGAGTATCGAACCCCAGTTCAACCAGGAAAGGATTGGCTAAAGTGTCGCGTTCTTGACGTAACCCCTGGGCAATTCTTCGTAGCGTACTCAAAGATGGACGATGCCGCGCAGCGGCGGCTCGAAAGTACGTTGGCACAGGTCCAGCCCGACCAGCTTGCACAGCTTGGCCCGAAAGAATTTGCTCATGCTGTCAGCAAGCTTTACGCCGAGCTCGATTACCTTCATCCGTTTCCAGATGGAAACAGTCGGACTTTGCGATCGTTCACTGCCCAGTTGGCGGAAAAAGCTGGGTATGTCATCGAGTGGGATCGCTTCGATGCTGATCCTCAGGGGAGGGATAGGCTTTACATTGCTCGCGATTTGGCGGTTAATAAAATTGCTAAGCCTGGAATCGAACATCCAAGTTCAATAATGCGTGTCGTAGGTAGCATGGATCGGCTTGAGGGAAATCGTGATCTAGGTGACCTACTAGCAGACGTTATCCGGCCAAGTCGTTCCGTCGACTTCGAAGCTATGGATCGTGAGCAAGCATTGAAGAAACACCCTGAACTGAAAGGGGCTCATGCAATGCTTGAAGCTTCGGCCCGTTATATGGAAAGCAAAGCAGTTGACCAGGATACGGCGAAGAGTTTGTTGAAAACCATCTCGGCCAAGCTGGTTGAACGGATGAATCATGGTGAAGTGATCCAATACGACGGTCGTGAAGTAAAGCCCGCAGACGTAAGCAAATCGACTCAACCTCCGCCGAACCCCACGAGAGATCGTGGCATGGATCGTTGATCCAGCCAAAAACGTCTGCATGCGATTTTCCTTGTAGTTTCGCGGAGGCGAAACTACTGTGACTTTCTGAAATAGGTGCGACAAAAGGTACTGCGGCATCGGGCTGCGCCCACCAGATTTTGCTAATAGCTGCGACGAATTTTCGCTGAATAGCTGCGACTTACCTGTAGGAATACCGAAATAGCTGCGACCCACCCGTCCCTGACCTCACAACGTCGTAACGCCACCAACAGAGGCAGGGACTGGGATCGGCTGCTTCCAATGGGATGGACGCCCCCACCCGAAACGGCATCGATGTGCCAAAGTGGATGTGTCATACACCACTAACCGAGGAGGGCGTCACCATGAAGATTACGACAATTGGCATCGATCTGGCAAAAAGTGTG
>Ga0308164_10001754_pt1 | contig 23667 bp, 20 predicted proteins | sample PhyTR2_FD_201031 | JGI IMG/M metagenome (GOLD analysis project Ga0308164, IMG submission 201031) | Phyllosphere microbial communities from UC Gill Tract Community Farm, Albany, California, United States - DLSLT.R2 | ecosystem: Host-associated > Plants > Phyllosphere > Unclassified | place: USA... | reverse complement strand
AGCCGGCCATTTTCTGCTTTTCACTGGAGCTGATATCACCGTCTGCGGCCGATACCAGAGCACAGCCGGAAACCACAGCCTCCATGAATTCGCGATTCTTGAACTTCGAGACTTCCGAAGCCAGCTTTTCGCGAGCAGCTGTTGCGTTTGTTTTCAACCAGTCCAGCATGTCTATCTCCCATGAGGCGGCACAGCCAGCCCAGAAATACCACGGTATTGTTTACTTGGAACCGGCAGCCCAGCGCATGCCCCAGCCGTAGGCTTTGTCCATGTTGCTGTGGCCGTTGTGGAAATCCACACGACGCGTCACCTTGACCGCACCGTTGTCATTTTCCAGCAGGGCAATGGCACACATGCCCTGACGACCGCCCTCTTCATTGAGGCGAACCTCGATGGGCGGCTGGCCAGGCGCGTGAATGGTGACGACCCCGTCGGTTTCCTTCCAGTTCGGCGCACCTTCGTAGATGAACGCGTAGACCAGAATGCGACGGATCTTGCTCCAGTGCGCGCCATTGATGTGCAGCCACTCACCGTCGCTGATCGAGCCGGTACGGTCATCGCCCATCAACTTGATGAACGGCTCGGTGTTGAGTGAACCGAACGAGTTGCCCAGCGCCTGAACAGCGCCTTTGAGACCGTCCTGCATTTCGAAGAGGCAGCCTACATCAAGGTCGATGGCATTGCTCTTCTTCATAGAGAAGAAGCCGCCGCCCTTGCTGTCGTTACGACGGTTCCAGTTCAGGTTGACCCGAATCTCACCGAAACCGGCACTGGATTTTTCCAGGCTGATCGAAGCACGGGTCTTGTCGAGCGTAATCTTGCTCAGACTGACGGTCGACTTCGGTGCAGGCGCTGGAACAGGTGCAGGTGCAGGTGCAGGTGCAGGTGCAGGCTCATCCTGAGGCGCGGCGACTTCAACGCCGAAGTTTTTCGCCAATGGCTCAAGGCCGCCGGCAAAACCCTGGGCCACGCAACGGAATTTCCAGGCCCCCTGACGCAGATAGAACTCGCCCAGAATCAGCGCCGTTTCTTTCATGCCACTGGTCGGGATATCGGCTTCGATACCGCCGGTGATGTTCAATGCAAGGCGTGACACGCTGCCGAAACTGGCCTTGTTCTCATAGATGGTCGCCGTCAGGGCCACCTTCTCGATGACCGAGTCCAGACGGCTCGGGTCAAGACTGAACACCGCGCGTCCGGCCGACGCTTCCGTCTGCTGCAGCGCACCGCCGTTCACGCTTTTCTGGCCGTAGAAACACATGTCCTGATCGCCACGGACCTTGCCGGACGCGGTCAGCAGAAAAGCGGAGACGTCGATATCCGCATCCGCGATCGGAGAGTAGATAATTTCCACCGTCAGCGGGCCGGCAGCGACCGGCGCGTTGGCGCCCGGGACGAGTTGGGTCATACCCGTACAGCCCCGATCGCCAGCTCGACCAGATCATCAGCAGTGCGACCGTTGGTGACCTGGCCTACTGCAGTGAAGTCCCAGCCCGACGGCGTGCGCGCCAGATAAGACATCACCACGCCGGTGTGCTGACCTTTTTCGGACAGATCAAAGCGACCCAGTTCGTTACGGCTGCCCAGATCGACAATACGGCAGTAGGCGTTGGCGACTTTTTCGAAATTCTGACCGGTGAACGAATTGACGGTGAACACCAGGTATTTGACGGCGGCAGGCAGTTTTTCCAGATCGACGCTGATGGTTTCATCGTCGCCCGCGCCTTCGCCGGTACGGTTGTCACCCGAATGCTGAATGGCACCGTCACGCGATTGCAACTGGCGGAACCAGACCAGGTCGAGGGGCTTTTTGTCGGCGTCGAGCATGATGCACGAGGCATCCAGGTCGATATCGCCGCCGCCACCACCGAGCAATTTACCGAAGAAACCACTGGCTTTTTCAGGGTCCCATCCAAGTCCCATGCTGACTTTCTTGAGGCCTGTACCAGCAGTTTTCTCGAGTGAGATCGTCTGGTTCTTTGCCAAAGTGAGTGCCATTTTTCGCTCCATGTGACGTTGGATTTCGGATAAAAGTGTTACAGCCTTACCGTGTTGGCCCGTCTTTGCCATCAGGATTGTGTAACTTGGCGTTAACGGGGCCTTTATAACGGCCTCGACGCCACGTCGGATGGAACAAACGCCAGTGCGCATCCTGAGCAGCGGCGAGCAATTCGTGGTCGCCCCGGGTGTCGCCCCATGCGCGAACCCGGAACTGGGTCAGCGGCCCATAGACGCTCTCCAGCCGTGCAACTTTCGAGTCGCAGCGGCAGTTGCTGCCTTCGATCAAGCCGGTCAACTTGCCGTCGATCACTTCCAGATTGGTACCGATCAGCTCTACTTTCAGGCGATCAGCGAAAGGTTGCAGGACCATAGCAGGCGATGCTGAACAAAGCGTGACAATGGCGCCCTTCTCGATTTCAGCGGCGATGGACTCCAGCGCAGCAGGACGCATCAGGCGTTTCCAGTGCGACTGGCAGAACGCTTCAGCCTTCTGCTGCAGCCATTGCACTTCGACGCCACTGAGGAAGGCCTTGATCAGGCGGCCCTTGAGTTCATCGCGGGTCAGGCGCTTGGCCAGGTAGCCGATGCTGGGCAGCACCAGCCGCGCCATACGCACCGAAAAGGCACGTTGCCCGAAGGCGAATTTGAGAAACGGGACAAAACTGTCGTGGCGGGTAATGGTCCCGTCGAAATCGAAAACCGCCAGCAGGCGCTGTTCCACTTCGATTTCAAGGTCGGGCCCTACAGGCTCAAGATCAGGTCCTGCGGTTTCAAGGTCAGGTTCTATCATCTAGCTAACTGCCTCAGCGAGTCGAATGCTGGCATCCATGATCGAAGCGGGTGCGGATAACACTCCATGCCATTTGGCGCGCTCCATGATGTGGGCTGCCCATTTGTAGTGGGTAGCCGGTTCACACATCGCGTCGTTGTACTTGAACACTGCGGGGGCCACAGAGTTCAAAATCATCCGGGCGGAGTTCATGTCCTCCAGACTGACGCGTAGCGCATTCTGAATGATATTGACCTGCGAGGGGTGAATTGCCGTTTTACCGACCAATCCATTGGTAATATCCAGCGCCAGTTCATGCTGCAGAATGTCCGGAGTGGCCAGTTGCTCGAACACCGGAGCGGTAAGCGCAAAGCCCTGCGAACCCATGACCCCCGCCAGCATGGGGATGACATACCCCATCGGCGTCGAATACAGGGTCATGGCCGGATTGCGGCGCAGCCCCAGGCAGCCCATCAGGTCATTACCCCCGATGCGTAGCGCAATGATCCGCTCGTACAGACTGGCCTTCAAGGCTTCCCCCAACTCGACCATCGCTGTCGGATTGAACACCTCGGGGGTTTCCAGTGTAGGCATCAACGCCAGCGAAGGATTGGTGACGGCCTGCTCCCAACTCGTCAGACTTTTCAGCGAGAGCTTGGGCACAACGAAACCGTCGACGTGCGCCATCAGCGGCCAGTCGTTGAGAATGCGCGCCATCGCTGCGTCTCTCGGACGCACGAACAGCAGCGGACCGTTGGCCGGACGACCGCCACGGTCGCGGATACGGGTGAGTACCTGACGAAGATTGAGCAACGCCGTGTCGACATCGGTCAGCGCCACGGCGTCTTCCAGACAGACGACCAGCGAACGCAGCTCGGGAATCTTTTCACCGAACACCACATCGACGATGTCGTCCCGGGTCGCGGGCATATACAGCGTTGCCCCCAGCGCATAAGGCGAGAATAAGGCCATTAGCTCAGACTCCGAATGATGGTCACGGCCCGATAGGGCCCCAGGAGATCGCCCACTTCTTCGACGGGAATCCCCGCTTTTTCGGTCAGGTGCAACAGCAATTGCACGTCGCTGTCAGCCAGGTTGCGCACCAGTACATGATCCGGCACGCGGCGCATGACCGCTCTGGTGGCTTCGGCAATGCCCGGCTTGATGCGATTGAAGTTAGTAATCCTGAAGCGCTCGGCCAGACGGTCGACCACCTGTGATGCGGCGGCCTTGAGTTCGGTTCGCTGAGACAGCGTCCAGGGTGTCAGTGTGAGCGTAGAACTGTTTTGACGACGCTGGCTGTCGATCTGTTCAATAAAAGACTGCGTGACGTCGTGCTCCAGCAACTGCCCGTACACCACGCAACCGTGCAGCCCGCCGTCCGTCGGCCAGATAGAGCGCGACACCAGACCGGACACCGTGGCACCGAGAATGCCGGACGGAATCACCCAGTCTTCTGCCGACGCTGCCAGCCAGGCGCTGCCGCACGGATCGGCCAGCACCACCAGCCGAGGTTGATCCGGGAAGCGTTTATCGCCCGCCAGGCTGCGACGGATCTCCCCCGATATCGCGCCCTTGCCGGTCCAGCCGTCGACGAACACGATGTTCTGCGCGCCGTGGGCCTGAATGATGGCCTCAAGCGCCACCGTATCAATGCCACGATCACGGACGATACTGATGCCGTAGTGGTGCGCTTCGCGACCCAGATCGATCAGCGCCCGCCGCAACAACACGCCCAGCGGCAGACCGGCGCGCACGAACGACACCAGAATGATTTCAGCGCCTGCGCACTCGCGGGCGAGCGCCTGGGCCAGGGCCTGTACATCGTCGGCCATGCGCGCGCCATTCTGCTCGAGCGCCCGCTCATACAGCGCCTTGTGGGCGACGCTGGGGGCCGACTCTTCGCTGATCATTTCCGAATAGTGTTTCTGTCGCGTCTGAATCAGGCGCTCCTTCTCCTCGACGCTGGTGGTCTGTAGCGCCACGCCGCGCAACAGAAAATGCACATCATCGTGCAGGTAACTGCCGCTGCCGACCGTATCGAGCCCGTGAACGGGATCACTCATGCGCTGCTCCGACAAACATTTTTGCCAACTGACTGCGGGCAGGTGTCGCCCACCAGTGGCACTCGTCCATGAAACCCAGATCGGTAATGCTGTCGCCAAAACCGAGCACCGGGCGTTCGCCATTGATCGCCTTGTCGCGCCGCAGCCACTCCTGGACCGCGTAACGCTTGGCCAGCCCTTCGGGCAGGAAAGCCAGATTGTTGCCGTTGCCGTGGATGTGCATGCCATCGAGCAAGCCCCGCGCCTGCACTTCGGCCAGTACTTTGCCGAGGATGCTGTCATCGCTCTCGTTGTGCTTGGTCACCACGTAATGGAACAGCTGCGCCTCTTCGACCACCCAGCCGCGCAGTGAAAACCCCAGCTCCTGACCGATCGCCAGTGTCGTCGCAGACAGCTCATGCAGGCGCGACTGGTAGCTGGCCAGGGTCTGTTTCATCTGCTCGTTCCAGTCATGGTCCAGCCGTCCCATGACATCAAGCATCACGCCACCATGGGAGCAGATCGCACCTGCGGTGAACGGCAGTTTGACCCGGCTGTAGGCCTCGACACTGCGCGCCGTCACCGGCACCACATCGGAATGCGCCAGCAGCCAGTGCGCGAACGACTTCTGCACGTTGGTCATGTAGCCGTTGGCATTACCCGTGATGTCCAGGGTTGCGACATGCTTTTCGATGTCAGCCGGGGTTTTGCGCGCGGTCTGGAACAACGTGTCGTCGAGATCGACGAAGATCAGCGGGCGGTCGTTACTCATCGCAGATGACCTCGGCGTTCAGTGCTTCGATCAGCTCGGCAGGCACGGCCTGCCTCGGGGTTTCGGTACAGATCAGCACCCGATCGAACTGACCCGGCCGCACGTTGTAGAGGAAGTTGGGGATGCCCAGTCCATAGTTGTCGGAGAACGACAGCGCATGGTCGATGGCATGACCGAGTGCAATCGGTGAACGGCTGGTGGAACTGAAATGCACGTCGGCTCCGGCCTTCTCCAGACGCTCGGCGAGCAGGAACGGGCGCCAGACGAACTCACTGGTGCCAACCACCAGAATGCGTTCGCCCTTTTTGACGGTAATGCCGGGCGCCAGCGTATCGGCCACCGACAGCACACCCATGCGCCCCCAGTCATTGGCAGTGACCAGCGGCCAGTCCCCCATGGCAACGGTGCCGACTTCCGGCATCTCAGGCAGCGGCGCGCTTAAGTCTTCATCGAAGGAGTAAGAGCCTTGCAGCAGCGAAACCTGCTCTGCCACTGCGCCCATCGAGGTACTGACCGCGCCCGCCGACCAGTCGGTGAGCACGCAGGTCACCACCCGCTCGATCTTGCTCAAGCCGGCATCAACCAACGCCTGATGCAGGTTGATGAAGGTCTTGCCCGTCGACGCCTCGTCATCGACCAGCACCAGCGAACGTGCGCCGAGCATCATCTCGCGTAACGCCGGATCAACGGGCAGGTGGATCAGATGAGCGCTGGCGTGGCTGTGCTCTTCTTCAAAGCGGGCGAACAGCGCGCTGCCGGTCGGATGGCGCGTACTGACCATGTACAGGGCATCCGGGCGCGTTGCGCTGTAGGCACGGTGTACCCCGGCGCCGAGGCCCACGGCGGTTTCGGCCATGCCGATGACCAGCACCGGGCCGGGCAGGTCTGCGGGGATCTTGTGCGCCAGGTCCTGAAAGCTTTTCAGCATCACGCTCGGGCGCGCAGGGATGTGGCGTCCCAACACTCGGGACACGAAGAGAAACGCGCGCTTGGGGTTACGCCGCTCGGCAAAGCCGAACAGTGAATCCGGAGCGATGGTCGACGAATCGACGCTGACATCGAGACGACCACGAAGCAGATCAGCACGAAGCTTTGTAGGGTTGGAAAAAGCTGCGCTGCTGTCCATCGATAAATTCCTGATTAGCGGGGCCGCAGCCCCTGACGCCTGCAGACCAGCCAGGCAACACCAACTTCATTGGCGAGAGGCTTCAACGAGCCATAACGACGACTGAGCGGTGCGTGAGATTTCTGTGGTGGTGTACGACCTTTCCGGGCGGGCATGCGCAGCGTCGATGCGGCACGCCTGCAGAAAGGCCAGCAACAGTGCGGACTTCACGGCGAAGTTCATGTTTTGCCCGTCCGGTACGGTTGAGGTCACCATGCCAATCACCGCGCCCCCGTTGTCGAATAACGGGCTGCCACTGGAACCCGGCTGTATCGGTGCCGTGAACTGAAACAGGCTGGCATCGTTGTGCAGACCGAACAGACCGGAGATCCCGCCCTGAGTCACCTGCAACCCGCCACCTGAAATGGACGCCAGTGGATAGCCCAAAACCGCTAAGGTATCACCCGGCTCACAGCCCTGCCCGTCCCGGAATGTAACCGGAGACAACAGCGGTGCGCCCTGCACGCGCAGCAGCGCGATGTCGTTGCGACGGTCGATGACCACCGGCTCGGCCTTGTAACGGCCCTCCAGTGAAGTGATATAGAACACGCCCATGTCTTCGATGACATGCGCACAGGTCATGACGTGCGCCGGGCCGACCACGAACGCCGTGCCGGTCGCCGACTCATGCCGTGGCCCACCACCCGAACCCGCAGACGGGCGGCGCGGATGGCGATCGTCCACGTCCAGACCGATCTTGCGCCCGAACGCCGACAGTCCATACGCCGAGCCTTCGCTCAGCGCGCGGAATTTCCATTGCTCATTGCGCTTGTAGAACTCGCCGATGATGATCGCCGCTTCGCCGTTATCGCGCAGGTCCAGGCGGTGCTCGATATCGCCATCCACTTTGAGGTGCAGGCTGGCAATGTCGCGGATCGGCCCGATGGCGGCGTAGATGTAGACCATCAGCAGCACGCGATCACTGCCCGTCGGGAGCCTGTCCAGCCTTAACGTGCAGCCAACATCCTGAGGGCCGCCGCTCCACTCCATCCAGCCCTGCTCCTGATGCAGCAGCGCCGGATCACCCATCGGCTGGCGCTTGTCGTTGACCGCCAGCAAGGCGACCGCTGCGTACTCACCAAAAACCGAAGACTTACCGCTCTCCAGGTTCCAGGTGCAGTGGGCGTTAGCTAAAGCAGTGTTTGCACCTGGCGCAAGAAGCTTCATGCCCGATCCTCCCTGATAAGAGCGATTAGTGATAGCAAAAATCTATTATCACGATCAAACCGAGGCCCGTACAGCGACCGTGATGGCCTTGACGCGGATATCTTTGAGCCAATGTGTTTCCGGTTCTTTCAAGCCGAGACGCCGTGCCGCGAAAATACCCGGCAGGTTGATGCCGGTTTCACGGGTGTAGCCAATGCCGCCTGAATAACGCGGGTTGATCTCCAGCAAGCGCGGCTTGCCATCCGCGTCGTCGCGGGTCTGTACATTGATCAGCCCGTCGCAGGCAAAATGCTCCGCCGCGCTTACCGCGAGCTGTACCGCTTCGCTGTCACGCTCGAAAGTCTGATTGAGCCCCACCTTGCGCCGCCCGACGAAAGCAACCGCCTTGCCGTGCTCGCAGACCATGTCTACCGAACACTCACTGCCCGGCATGTACGGCATGAGCAGCATGGCGGGAACATCATCGGCCTGACGATAAGCATTAAGGTACGCCTGAAAGGTCGTCTCACGCGCATCGGGGTTGGCGAAACAACGAAAATCGTCAACGTCGGTCTTGAAGCGCCAGAAGCCGCGCCCGTAAATCCCGACCACCGGCTTGATGCACACCTCGCCAGACACCGCCAGCGCATCGTAAGCCGCCTGCAACTCCTCGGCATTGCTGACGGCAATCCCCGGAATACACGCCAGCCCCGCCGCCTCGGCCGCCGCCGTGAAACGACTCTTGTCATCGACATCCATGAAGGTCTGCAGGGACGTTCCGCCGGTAACGAGGTCCAACCCTTCAGCGACAAAACGCGCACGCTGCGCTTCGTAAAAGCTGCCTGTACGCCCGGCGACAATAATCTTGACGCCCAGCGAGCGAGCAGTCTGCAGCACCCAGTCGATACGCTCGTCGTTATCGACCGGCTCTTGCAGCGCCATATCGGCCTGCCCGGTGATTTCGGAACGCTGCTGGCGATGCGAAGCGATGATCTGTACCGATGCAGGCAGCGCATCGCGCGCCCCCATGATCACTTCACGCTGGCTGGATTGCCCTTCAAGGAACCAAATCATGTCAATCTCCGGGAGACAACGCCGTCAGCAACGGCCTTGTCGAATTTTGTAATAACTGTTTTGCTTCGAAATGTTCGGATTAGGGCAAAGTCACGCAATTTTAAACAGAGGACGCTGGTATGAAGTGGCTGAGAAGGTCGATTTGGCTTGTAGTATTCGTTGCACTGGGGATCGGCGCATTAAGCCTCTACTACGTCCTGCCGCGCCATGATGTCGTGATGATCACCGGCGTGGAAGTCAAAAGAATGGACGCCGACGGCGTCATCAACGCCGAAAACCCGGCAGACGGCCCGACCCGCGACGTGTACTTCATCAATACCGAAGACCCGGACAGCAAGAAAGTCGTGGTCTACCGCAACGAAGACACCGGCTGGAGCTTCCCGTGGTACTTCAAATTCGACTCCGCCGACATCCAGGCCAAAGCCCAGGGCTACTCGCGTGATTCCCAGCAATTGGCTTTGATCCGTTACTACGGCTGGCGGATAACCATCCTGTCGATGTTTCCCAACGTGACCGAAGTTGAGGCGGTCACGAGCCGTGATCAGCCGTTTCCGATTTTTAACACGATCTTTTTTGTGGTGGTGGGATTGCTGGTGGTGATGGTTGTGGTTGGGGTTAGGAGGAGGTTTAAGGGGCGGGCGCGGGTTGATGGGGTGGTGCGTTAACACTGGGCTTTGAGCTCTGGCTCTCGACGGATGGCTTCCAGTGAGAGCCTTAGTGAGCAGAAGTGTCGGGCTTCACTGCGAGGATACCGCCCAGCAGCAGGCAGATCGTAAGTATTGCTTCTGAAGAGACGGTTGCCCATGCAGCCCCCATGGCGCCATGTAGTGGTACAAGCCACGCATTAAGGCACACGTTCGCGAATAACGAAAATGCCGCACTGATCAGAAAGAAACGCTCTTGATGAGTTGCAACTGCGCATTGCGTAAGAACAAAATTTGGGAGAGCAAAGAACAATGAAATCGACAACCAACCCATGATGGGCTGTGTTTCGTCCACATAAGCGCTACCAAAAAGCAGGCCTACTCCCCAGCCGCCTGATATCCAGCCACCACCTGCCAGCAACGCACCAATCGCAAAAGCGATCAGGATCGCCTTGCGGCTGAAATTAACGCTACCTTCCGGCGTCTCCGCCAGATGCCGCATGCGCCGGAATATCACTAGCGCTACAGGAGTAGCAAGCAGCATGACGCCGTCAATCAACCGGCAAGCAACGGCGTAGGAGCCTACTTGCGGGACATAACCCAGCACGCTATGCAAAATGACGATGTCTACGCGGTGGTAGATTGTTGTAAGCAGGTCTAGCAACAGAAAAACGAACGCACTGCGGTAAGCCCACACGGGCAACATCAGCGGTGCTTTGATCAGCATAGGCAACTCTCGCCGAAACCAAACAAACGTCAATAACAGGCCAAGCCCCCAGGCAGAGAAGATAGCGACCGGTGTCAGACCGAAGATGGCAATGCTGGACAGGATCATCAGCGCGCTCAGACTTCGAGAGCAAACCTGAAAGAAAGCATCCTTGGAAAACTCTCCAGCGCCTTTTAGCCATGACGATAACCATGTAACCAGCGTAATTGCGCTGAAACAGAACACTGCAGCAGCCAGCGCGAAACCATCTATCCAGCGAGAAGCCAGGCAGGCGAGCAGCATTAACATCAGGCTGCTGATTACAAGATGCAATAACGCCTGGCGCGGCAGCGTTTGATTCAATGCCTTCAGGGCTGCCGTAGGAGAGGCTCGCTCACGTAGAAAAAGGGTTTTAAGTCCCGCGTCCTGAATCAATGCAAGAAACATAGCGAGAACATAAATGTAGGTGTAAGCGCCAAAGGCGTCTGGCCCCATGCTTCTCGCCAGGAGAACTGAGATCCCAAGCGACATTGCAGCGCCGTAAATCGTTGACATCCACTGAACGATCAGAGGACTGCCTTTCCTCAACAGAGAAAATAACGAGAAATTCGATGGAGTTTCAGTGCCCTGTAAAGGCATCTTTGCAGCCATTGAATACTCCGAAAGAAAAAATTTTACCCACAGCTCACCAAGACGAGTCTCTGCTTACTCGTCTCAGGATCAGGCTACCTCACGCACAAAATGCTAGCACAAGTGTTGTCGTCATCTCGCGGGGGGATCCGCAATAACTCCCTGCATCCAAAAACGTGGAAGATATCGCCCACCGAAATCCTCACTAAATTGCTGTCTGCGTGTGTCCATGTCGGGCACGTCGCGAACAATGGTGTAGAGAATCATGCCCGTCGCAAGCGTCAGGCAAAGCAACCATGCACGACTGAGCGCAATACTGGCCGGACGGGGGGCTATTTGCCATTCATGCAACGCCAGCAGCCAGCCTATAATGATCGCCAGCCAAAGTTGTGAATACGGCATAACGATCACGCCATCAACCATTGACTGGGTAAGGGCACCAATAAGACTGGCGAACAGGCACAGGCGCATCAGGTCTACAGGCTCAAGGGACAGCGCACGCTTACGCACTAGAATAGCGGTGGCGCTCAGCCCATATAACGCCAGACCTGCCACGCATAACGTCGAGGGAATCCCCCACTCACAGGCCCATTGCAGAATGGCCTGATGTGGGTGCGCCGCCACGGCATTCCATATATCAGCGAAATGCATGGGGCCGAAGCCCAATAGCGGGCGCTCTTTGATCATAGCCCATGCTTGTTGCCAGAGGATTTCCCGTGCGGACAGTGACGTGGTCAGGCGGTCGCCGGCAAAATTGCTGACTTCGATACCCAACAGGCCTGGTAGCACGCTGAATAGCAGAGTAAATAGCAGAAGCCCGGCCGTAGCAGCAGCGAGTTGCCAGCCAGACCAGCGTCGCCCTGCATGCCCCAGGCAAAACATTAAAGCAACTGCAACCCCCATACCCAGCCATGTCCCGCGAGTCCCTCCACTGATCGCGATCATCCACCAGAGACTGGTCAGGCAGAACAAGCCGATCTTGATCGAGCGCCGTGTAGAGGTCAGTAGTAGCGGCAGTACAAGTAAGGGCAAAGTGAAGGTCTGGAATTGGCCGTAGAAACGTTTGTTGGAAAAGCCGTCGAGTAGTAGGTCGGTGTCCAGCACATCTGCTGAGCTTAGAAATGCCGCGATAGAGGCGGAAAGAAACTGGGTTGTTTTGACGGCGCATATGAGAGTAACAGCACCTACAAAGGCAAGATCCAACAGTGCTCCATGATATCGTCTTTGTTGAGTGAACGCGGTGGCGATAGCGCAGGACAGCAACAAGACTGACAGTTCGGTTAGCGCCCATAGCGGCTGGTGGGCATTAAGACTTGAAGTAACCCCACCAAACAATATAAGAAAAAAAACCACCTTTACCTTCAGCTCCATGGCGCTGACAGCTGAAGACCTGGAGGAACCCAAGAATAGAATTGCGCTGGATAATAAGCCTATAAAAAACTGCCCAATCCTTTGAGAGTCATGCATGGTGAGATCAGGGATACAAGCGCATGCAAATAGGCCAACAAGACACAAGAAAAAAAATATACTATCTCTGGATACTAAAACCAAAATTCTGTCCACCTTAAAGAAAACCCGACCAATGGTGATCGGGTTTCTATTAAGCTAAGCAAACAAGCGCTGACCCTTTTTATCTAGCTGAGCCCAGCACACCGCGTTTCAAGTCACGCTAACCACAAATAACATGCTGGGATTACATTCATAAAATTTACTTTCAGACTGATCAGCTGCTTGACTTGCAAGAGCCAGGCATCCAATTGGAAGGTGTACCTATACAAGTCCAGCCTGTAATATCAGTACCACCAGAGTTTTTAGTAGGCGTCATGGTGACAGTTGTGTCATCCGCCACTTTAATAAAGCCTTTCACTGTGATTGCCCCAGTAGTTGCGTTGACGGTCAGGCTTTTTGCATAGGTAGTAGGGACAAAGCCTGTGCCACATGCGTCAAGTGCAAGGAATCCTTTGCTGGCCACAGTCTCAGTCACGCATGTGCGAGCGCTGCTCGCAGCCAAGATCAACTCCGAAGCTTTGGCTCGAGCGGTGTAGTCCTGATAGGCTGGCAGTGCGACAGCAGCCAGAATCCCGATAATCGCAACAACGATCATCAGTTCGATCAACGTAAAGCCTTTTTGCTTTTGCATAAATACTTCTCCAGGCGTCAAAAGGTAGTGCCTTCGCTAAAGAGAAGCATAGCTCGTGCCACAATAAGGCTAGGCTACGATTACGTCGTCTAGCGAAGACCGTCATCGTCAAAAGGTTTCAGAAATTCGCAGAAACTGACAATTTTCGTCACATCTATCACTGCCATTTGGCAGCATCGTCCGACTGCGCTATAACCCTCACACTGTCTGTGTCTGGTGGTTTTATGACTGATGTTGTTCTCACTGGTTTGGCCAAACAACTGGTCCTGGCCGAGCTCCTTACAGAAACTGCCGCGCAGCAGGCCTATCAGCAGGCTCGCCGCGAAAAAGTCTCGCTGGTTAGCTACCTCGTACAAAACAAATTGGTCAGAAGCCTGACGCTGGCGGAAATAGCATCCGATCAGTTCGGCGTTCCATTCGTAGATCTTTCAAGCCTGGACAAGGAAAGCCAGCCTAAAGGGCTGGTGAGTGAGAAGCTTGTACGGCAGCATAATGCCCTCCCTCTATGGAGGCGTGGTAACAAGCTGTTTATCGGTATATCGGACCCGACAAACCATCAGGCGATCACAGACATTCAGTTCAGCACAGGTCTGAATACTGAAGCGATCCTGGTTGAAGATGACAAGCTGACCGTTGCGATAGACCGTTTTTTCGACACTGAAAGCGGCCTTGGGGAGTTAGCTGACATTGATCTGGGTCTTGAAATTGAGCCTGCCAGTGACAAGGAAACCTCGCTTGCAACTCAGAGTGACGCCGATGACGCTCCAGTGGTGCGTTTCGTCAACAAGATGCTGATGGACGCCATAAGGCTCGGTTCTTCCGACCTCCATTTTGAACCCTACGAAAAGATTTTTCGCGTTCGCCTGCGCACCGACGGTATTTTGCATGAAGTTGCCAAACCACCGATCCATCTGGCCAACCGAATTGCAGCGCGCTTGAAAGTCATGGCAAGCCTTGATATCTCTGAGCGGCGCAAACCGCAGGACGGCAGGGTCAAGCTGCGAGTGTCCAAAAATAAAGCGATCGACTTCCGTATGAATACGCTGCCAACACTGTGGGGCGAAAAGATCGTGATGCGGATTCTCGATCCGACCAGCGCACAGATGGGCATTGACGCATTGGGCTATGAGCCGGACCAAAAAGCTTTGTATATGGAAGCCTTGAAACAACCACAAGGCATGATTCTTGTAACCGGTCCCACCGGCTCGGGTAAAACCGTTTCGCTATACACCGGCCTGAACATTCTCAACACTGTGGACATCAACATTTCCACTGCTGAAGACCCAGTGGAAATCAACCTGGAAGGCATTAATCAGGTCAACGTCAATCCGCGCCAGGGACTGGACTTTTCTCAGGCATTGCGCGCATTCCTGCGTCAAGATCCCGACGTAATCATGGTCGGCGAGATACGAGATCTGGAAACCGCCGAAATCGCCATCAAAGCCTCGCAGACCGGTCACATGGTATTATCTACCCTGCACACTAATAGTGCCGCAGAAACCCTGACGCGCTTGCATCATATGGGTGTCGCAGCGTTCAACATCGCTACGGCCATCAACCTCATCATTGCCCAGCGGTTGGCGCGAAAGCTCTGTAGCCATTGCAAGAAAGAACTCGATATACCCCGTGAAACCCTCATCCAGGAGGGCTTTCCGGAAGAGAAGGTCGGCACGTTCAAAATCTATGGCCCAGTAGGTTGTGAGCATTGCAACGGCGGCTACAGGGGCAGGGTCGGAATTTACGAAGTGGTCAAGAAAACTCCAGAGTTGGAACGTATTATCATGGAAGAAGGTAATTCGCTGGAGATTTCCAGGCAGATGCGTAAAGACGGCTTCAATGACTTGAGGACCTCCGGTCTGTCGAAGGCCATGCAGGGCATTACCAGCCTCGAAGAAGTCAACCGTGTGACCAAGGATTAAGCATGGCCAGCAAGTCAGTTAAAGTCAGTGTTTACACATGGGAAGGTTTGGACAAGAAAGGCAGCAAGCTCAGTGGAGAAGTGAACGGGCACAATCTTGCGCTTGTGAAGGCGCAGTTGCGCAAACAAGGTATCAACGTCACCAAGGTACGCAAAAAGCCCGTATCAATCTTTGGCAAAGGCAAGAAGATCAAGCCGCTGGACATCGCATTCTTTTCTCGGCAGATGGCAACCATGATGAAGGCAGGTGTACCGCTTCTGCAGTCATTTGACATTATTGCCGAGGGCGCAGAAAACCCGAACATGCGTGCGCTAGTCGATTCACTAAAGCAGGAGGTTTCAGCAGGGAACAGCTTTGCGACTGCTCTGCGACAGAAACCGGAATACTTCGATGACCTGTTTTGCAATTTGGTAGATGCTGGGGAGCAGGCTGGAGCGCTAGAGAGCCTGCTGGACCGAGTGGCGAGCTATAAGGAAAAGACAGAAAAGCTAAAGGCAAAAATTAAAAAAGCCATGACTTATCCTGCCGCTGTTTTGATAGTGGCTGTTATTGTTTCAGGCATCTTATTAATTAAAGTAGTACCACAATTTCAATCTGTATTTACCGGTTTTGGTGCAGAGCTACCGGCGTTCACACTGATGGTCATCGGACTGTCTAACATCGTACAGGAGTGGTGGTTAGGCATAGTTGGATTATTTTTTTTCGGTTTCTTCGTATTCAAAAAATCTTATAAGCAGTCCCAAAAATTTCGAGACAGCATTGATCGATTTTTGTTGAAAGTGCCTGTCATAGGACCACTTATTTTCAAGTCTTCAGTAGCTCGCTACGCCCGAACGCTTGCAACGACATTTGCAGCAGGCGTCCCGTTGGTAGAAGCACTTGATTCAGTTGCAGGTGCTACTGGTAACGTGGTTTTTAGAAACGCGGTCAATCAGGTAAAACAGGATGTCTCCACGGGCATGCAACTGAATTTCTCAATGCGCTCGACCGGTGTTTTCCCGAGTCTGGCGATTCAGATGACCGCTATTGGCGAGGAATCAGGCGCACTGGACAATATGCTCGATAAAGTCGCGACCTATTACGAAGAAGAAGTCGACAACATGGTCGATAGTCTAACCAGCTTGATGGAACCCATGATCATGGCTGTGCTGGGTGTCATCGTCGGCGGCCTTGTCATTGCGATGTACCTCCCCATTTTCAAACTCGGAAACGTCGTCTGACATGCCCCTCCTCGACCTCCTGGCCAGCTCCCCACTGGCCTTCGTCACCACCTGCTGCATCCTCGGCCTGATCATCGGAAGCTTCCTCAACGTGGTCGTCTACCGCCTCCCAATAATGATGGAGCGCGACTGGAAAGCCCAATCCCGCGAACTGCTCGGCCTGCCCGCCGAACCCGATCAACCCGTCTTCAATCTGAACCGCCCCCGCTCCAGCTGCCCGCATTGCGCACACAAAATCCGCCCATGGGAGAACCTGCCGGTGATCAGCTATCTGCTGCTGCGTGGCAAATGCTCGCAGTGCAAAGCGCCGATCAGCAAACGCTACCCACTGGTCGAGCTGACCTGCGCAGTGTTGTCGGCATACGTGGCCTGGCATTTCGGGTTCGGCTGGCAGGCGGCGGCGATGCTGGTATTGGGCTGGGGGCTGCTGGCGATGAGTCTGATCGATGCTGATCACCAGCTGTTACCTGATTCTCTGGCGCTGCCACTGCTGTGGCTGGGCCTGATCGTCAACGCCTTCGGGCTGTTCACCTCGCTGAATGATGCGCTATGGGGGGCGGTGGCCGGCTATCTGGCGCTGTGGTCGGTGTTCTGGCTGTTCAAGCTGGTGACCGGCAAGGAAGGCATGGGTTATGGCGACTTCAAGTTGCTGGCCATGCTTGGCGCGTGGGGCGGCTGGCAGATTTTGCTGCTGACCATCCTGTTATCGTCGCTGGTGGGCGCGGTGCTTGGGGTGATCATGATGCGTGTGCGCAGGGTCGAAAGCGGTACGCCGATCCCCTTTGGTCCTTATCTGGCCATTGCGGGGTGGATCGCTTTGCTCTGGGGTGGTCAAATAACCGACTCTTACATGCAGTTTGCCGGTTTCAGATGACTCACCCTGATGAAAAACCCTGGATTCTTGGCCTGACTGGCGGCATTGGTAGCGGTAAAAGTGCAGCGGCGAAGTGCTTTAGCGACCTTGGCATCGACACTGTGGATGCCGATCATGCCGCCCGCTGGGTAGTCGAGCCCGGGCGCCCGGCGCTGGAGCAGATAGCGGCGCACTTCGGTAACGGCGTGTTGCAGACCAGCGGCGAGCTGGATCGTGGCGCGCTGCGCAAGCTGATCTTCGAAAACCCCGAGCAGCGGCGCTGGCTGGAAGCGCTGCTGCATCCGCTGATCAATCAGGAAATCGTCAGCCATCTGGCCAAGGCCAAATCACCGTATGCCATTTTGGTCTCGCCACTGCTGGTCGAGTCCGGGCAATACCGCATGGTTCAGAGGCTGCTGGTGATCGATGCTCCGGCGCACCTGCAGATAGAACGCACCATGCTGCGCGACAGCTCCAGCCAGGAGCAGGTCGAAGCCATTCTCAAGGTGCAGATCCAGCGTGAAGACCGCCTGCGTCATGCCAATGATGTGCTGGTCAACGACCGCGATCACGCCTGGCTCAGCAGCGAAGTCGAGAGGCTGCACCACTTTTACCTTACTTTGCGTGGAGGCCAATCATGAGCCAACCAATGACCGTTCAATGCCCAACCTGCGACGCCCCTGTGGAGTGGAGCGCAGCCAGTCCGAGCCGCCCGTTCTGCTCCGAGCGCTGCAAACTGATCGACCTGGGGGCCTGGGCTTCTGAAGAGCATGCGATCCCGGTGAGCCCGGATGCTGAAGATGAATTGTTCTCGGGTGATTTAGAGGCTCCGCACCGGGGGCATTGATCGAGCTTCGCTCTGACTTCTGCCGCTGAAAAAGAAACCCTATGGCGCGGGCACTGTGACAAAATCAAGAGCGTAGGATCAAGTGTCCATTGTAGGTGTATAGTGAGCGGATTATGCATCCTTAAAAAAGCGCTGCAATCAACGTACAAAAAATGCCCGATTATATAGGGCCGGGAAAGATGACTGTCGAGTTGACAGGCTACGGTCGGCCCCTGCCCCCGTATTCATTTTGTTCTTCAGCGTTCGAATTGCCAGCTTAACTTCTTAAGCTGGCAATTTTTTACATTTTCAAGTCGGAACTCCACCGATGGGAGCTCCGTTTGATTGCCAATTGACCGCCATCAGTTGCCGGACCTCATACTGCTGATCAGCAGTAAGCGCAATCATTATTTCCCCACGTGCTGCAGGTCCGAAAGATGCCATTGCCTGAACCAAAACATCTACCGCACCACCGTCAATCGCATACCCTTGAGCACTAATCAAATCAAGCCGCCGACTTTGCCCACCAAACCAATTCTCTATCGTTACACTTGCCTCTGTGCCTATAGAATCGATGACCAAGTCATTGGCTGATTGAGAAAACCAAAGCTCCTGATAGCGTGCATCGATTACATTCAATATATCAAAATCATCAAGGCCGCCCTCAGAGTTGTCTATGCTTACTTCCCCACCATACTGGCTAGCAATATAAGTATCAGATCCGCCCCGCCCCTTAAGATAATCATTACCCCCCCTCGACCAAATAACATCATTTCCGTTACCGGCAACAACATAGTCATCATATTGCGAACCAAATATATTTTTACCTTGGGAGCCATCATCAGTAAACTCCCCGCCCCAAACAGGCGTCGGCACGTGTCCGATGGACGGAAGAGGCAACGAATAACCCATATAGTCTGACAGAACTTGCCGGCTGATGGATTCGCCCGTCATCAACATGACTGCCTCGACTGTATTATCAGACTTAAAAAAATCTTTTACGGTAACAATATTGACACCATCACCGAATGCATCAATCGTTAAGTCATTCCCGCTACGCGCAGCACCCGCAAGAATCTGTTGTGAATTAGCGCCGTTGTAAAAAACCACAACATCATTATCGCCTGCAGTATCACTTACAGTGACAGCACCCAAGCCGGCATAAAGATATGAGTCACTCCCTCCCCCTCCAGACAAAAAATCATTTCCGTCAAAACCAAACAAGGTGTCGTCACCCAACCCACCTAAAATAACATCATCACCAAAGCTGCCTTGATTGAAATCACTAATCGGATCGACAATTACTGAAGCTGCCAATTCCTGAATAGAATACTCAACTCCACCAACGTTGACTTTTGATACAGTAGGGTCATTCAAACCATAATACCCTGCAATAGTAATACGCTGCTCTTTGCTACCATCAATGCGCATTACTAAATCCGTTTCAACACGATGGAATGTAATACGACTCGGATCAATATCTTTATGAATGATAATTGTATCCTCTCCACCAAAGTCAGCACTAATAAAGTCAGCACCATCACCTTCGTGGTACACATATGTATCTTTGCCCCTTCCACCGTTCAGATAGTCATTACCCGCACCGCCTTCAATCCAATCATCCCCTCCGGCTCCATAAATGTAGTCGTCACCACCATAGCCCAAAATAAGATCAGATGAGCTTTCAGAACTAAGTGTCTCTCCATCCTCAGTGCCTTTCAATGTATGCACATATGGAAATAGCGTCAAAAGCTCAGATCGCAGAAAAACAGTTCTTCCACTACTATCATCTATAGCAAATCCAAATCGAGCCAAATCATCATCAAATGCATACTCCAACTTCAACCGATCATTGCCACCTTCAAAATAAAGGACCAGGTCGTAGTTTTCTCTAACCATTACTATGTCATGCAAGCTATATGAGTCAAGCTTAATTGTAAAAAACTCAGCACCCCCATACTGAATCACATCTTGGTCGTACCCCCGCCCAAAAACAACGGTATCACCAGAGTCTGCCCCTCCAAAAATAAGAGTATCTTTTCCTACACCACCATCCAGTACGTCTAGACCAAAACCTCCGTTTATATTGTCATCCCCTTCGCCCCCATACAAGTAATCGTTGCCGTCATCCCCAACTATAGTATCATCCCCTTCCTCCCCATAAATAACGTCGCCTCCAGCCCCCCCAGTAATGATATCATCACCACAACCGGCTCGAATAACGTCGTCTGTAATATACCCAATAATTAGATCCGCGCCCGACGTTGACGACATCGTCTGAACGATCATCTCCGACATGGTCATTGAGCTTCCGTCGCTCAACAACAAGACAAATTCACTGAGAAGGTTGTTATTTTCAAAAACATTGTCGACAGTCAATATTTGACCCGTCACCAGATCAGTTATAAACAAACTGAAACCGTCACGAGTAAAACGAAGTTCGTCAATTTCAATTCCTGCACCCAGCTGTATTCTATCTTGATTACCCATTATCATAAATACATCATTACCATCACCTCGGCTGTAGTGATAACTATCACTTCCATAACCGCCTTGCAGCCTATCCGCTCCGTACCCGCCTTCTAAATAATCATCCCCGTCACCGCCCTCTAAGTAATCATCCCCCTCTCCGCCATAGAGTCGGTCATTCCCTCTACCACCATCTAGCCAGTCGTCACCAGCACCTCCAAAAAGATCATCGTTTCCGACCATTCCGAACATCGTATCATTTCCTGACAGCCCCTCTAAACGATCATTTCCATAACCGCCCCACACTCGGTCATTTCCATCACTCACTTTCATGGTGAATAGACGCACTTGCTCAGCGGTCCACACGGTACCGTCACTGAACACAATCTGATCCATGGTATATCCATGATTCTGTAGCCCGTCCTCATCAAAATAACTTTGTACAGTAACGCTATCGGACGTACCCTTTATAATTAAAGTTAGATCATAGTAGCTTCTGGAAATTACAATATCTGAAGTATCTAAAGAGCTATTGAAAAGCAATCTATCCAGAGAGGTTCCCTCTTCATCAAGATCAGCGTTCATAATAGTGTCAGCCCCGTCTCCCCGGCTGAACTCATACGTATCAGCGCCACGGCCACCGGCCAGATAATCATTACCGAGACCGCCAACTAAATAATCATCCCCTTCAGAACCGTAGAGATTATCATTACCCGCAAGCCCGATGATGAAATCAGCTTGATCAGTTCCATTTAAAATATTGTTTTGAGCACTGCCTGTCGTATTGGCCAAGCCCAACTGCGCTAAAACAAACTGAAACCCGTCGCTATGAGCATTGCCTGCAGCCCGGAGCTGGAGTAACAATTCCTCTCCAAATCCGGCAGCATCGGCTAAACTTTTCCCAAACTCTTGAACAGTTGCGAGGCCACTAGGGTCTCCAGCACCATATGCATTCTCAAGCGCGGTGACTATGCTAGAAACGTCCAGGACAACCCGTTCTTTGGTGGTTTCTATCTTTATCCCACTCCATAAGTCATAAAGATGCGTCTGGAGCATCAGCTTGCTGTACATCACCCCTACCAAATTATCAAACGCCTGAAGCAGTATAGGGGCAGCTACACCATGAGGGTTGGGATCACGCTGGCCCCAGCACCACGTACCAAGATATTCTTGTCCCAAAAAAGCCTCAAGCGTAGCAAGCTTTCGCGCATCGCCAATCGCATTTCCGTAGATTTGAGTTGCTGACCGGCTCGCAGGATCAACATCTTCGACGCCCGCCCAATGATACATAATGCTGAGCATTAGCTCTTGACGTGCAGCAGAGTCAGTTTCAACTGCGAATCTTTGTATCAGATTTTTAAGTTCACCACCTATATCTAAGGCCATTGCTTGATGAAGGTCGTGTACATTCCCAAACCCCTCAATATCTGGCAGCATAGCAATTTCAGAAGTAATAACTGCATAACTTAAATCAATAGTATCTGAACCATCAACCACAAACCAAACATCTTCTGCGATCAACGCCTTACCATCTACGCCTATATAGCTTCCAACCTGCCTGTGCTGGTTACTATTCTCATCAATAATTGAGGGCGACACGACCCCGTTAGAATCTAACATCTGCGGCTCAAAATACGACGTGCTCAATGACAGCACACCCGCCTCGGAGAGACTTATAAGTTCCCCGAACTGGGATACTCCATCAGTATTTTTATCGACCCAAACTTTAATCTTATCGAAAATCGAATCACCGGTATCGATAGTGCCATCACTGTTATCGTCTACCGAAGCTAGCGCCAAAAAGCCATTTGCAGCTTTTTCTCCTGATGCAAGATTGGTATTGTTACCGAAAAGTTCTGTTCCATCATCAATTGCCCCGTTCCCGTTACGGTCCCAGACCAGAAACCCGTCATCTTTTGAAATCCACCCAGTCGATTCAGCAAAGCCGTTCGCATCATGATCAAAATGTACACCTTCGCTTAAACCAACCGTTTCAACTCCGTCTCCGTCCAAATCTAACACTATGGGACTACGAGCGCTTTCAGCTGATCCGAATGCCTTTTGAAGCTCTTTAAGCAACTTATCATTTAGATCTTTTGACCATTGTGTATTGCCGCCAAAACCGGGACCCAATACTTTCTTAAGGTCCTCAATATTATTTTGCGGAAATATATTCCCTTCAAAAGCCCCCGGCCCCGGATTTAAACCTGCGTCCGAGAGTGCTCCCCACACGAAATCAACACAGCTGTTGTCAATGCCGTTGTACCAGGTGTCAAAACCATGGGTAAATGGATCACTCCCATAACCGTCCAACGCATCGTACTGCTGCTGACTAATATTTATCTCACGACTAAAATCAGTCTCGGTATAATGCGCACTATCCTCCCCGGAAACTTCCCCCGGACCATTCCATTGCCCATTTTCAGCAGGTGCAAACCCATAGCTCTGGGTTTCACCATTGTCATTTCTTATTTCATACCACATATGACCAGTTTTGGATACCCCACCGTCTGACAACGGAGTTCCGATACCTGCAACTTTCACTGTTAAAGTCGGCATAGATCCCTCTTACTTCCCATTATATGCATGAACAATACTTATTTTTACAGAAAGACCCACCAACGCTTTCGACTCACCAATTCTGTTAGCGTGAAGTTGGTAATTACCTGACTTCAGGTTCAATCGAAACAGCTCAGCGTGTAGAGAGCTACTACTCCAAGAGCTCAATAATGGTCTAGAAACGTAGCCACGATAAAGTTCTCGACCGCTTTTAATTTCAACAATTGATGCGTCAATATCGAAAGGCGCCCCTGGCTTATTCCACGTGCCCTTTTTATCTTTAAGGCGACCACCCGCTGCTTTCCATACACGCTCACGACTGGACGGCCCTTCATCGGAATAATCATAATCAATTCGTACAGCATAGGTATCTGACTTTTCAACACTAAACTCTAATAGGCACTCACTAATATCACCAACCACTTCCAGAGTCGTTGATGCAAGAGGAGCAGCCAAGCTAACCCCAGGAAATAAAAACAGTAAAATTACTGCCCCCATCTTGGCCATACTTACCTCCAGCACGCTTCAACTACCTAATTAGACGTCTGAACGTCTCTCCCACACCTTCAACGCAGATCATCGCTCCCTCAAACTCTCCGACACATGCTGCTGCAACGGACTCAGGAAATACTCGATTACCCGCCGCTTGTTGGTCTTCACTTCCGCCGTCACCGCCATACCCGGCGACAGCTTGATGTCCACACCATTCACGTTCAGCGTGTCGCTGTT
>Ga0308164_10001753_pt1 | contig 23693 bp, 19 predicted proteins | sample PhyTR2_FD_201031 | JGI IMG/M metagenome (GOLD analysis project Ga0308164, IMG submission 201031) | Phyllosphere microbial communities from UC Gill Tract Community Farm, Albany, California, United States - DLSLT.R2 | ecosystem: Host-associated > Plants > Phyllosphere > Unclassified | place: USA... | reverse complement strand
GCACGGCGCGGCGCTTGACGGCGTAGACCTGCGGCGGCACCCAGGCGTATTCGGCGCCGATCTGCCGGGTGTACTCGGCAAAGCGGGCGGTGGGCGCGCCCAGGATGGCCAGGTCGATGTCGACCAGCAAAGCCTGGTCCGGCGAGGCGGGCAGGGCGGTGTGGCAGGTGGCCATGATCAGGTCATGCACGCGCTGGCAGCGGGCCGGATCGACGCAACCGGCCGCCAATGCTTCGCTGGCCCAGTGCGCCGAGCGTGCTTCGTTATCGTGGGCTTGTACATCGTAGACGGCGTCGTGGAACCACAGGGCCAGCTCGATGTCGGCAGGTTGTTCGGCATGCATCCGCAGCGTGTCGAACAGCGTCAGGCATTCGGTGAGGTGTTGCTGGGTGTGGTAATGGCGCTGGGGTTCGTCCCACGCGCGCAGCAATTGCTCGCACAAGCCTGCGGGCGGGGCCAGGTTCAGGGCTGCCCAGGTTGTGAGCCAGCGCGCGGGCAGCAAGTCCATGGTTACATCAAAATCACATCGTATTATTTTTTCATTGTCTATGGGCATCTAGTGCCGTCTAAAATATCTCTTAACCAATTGATTTTAAAAAGTTTTTCATCTTGGCTCGTCCATTGACGTCCCGCAGTGTCGTCGTTACGATGTGTAGCTACATGTGTGGCTAGCAACGAAAAGGACGGCGATGAAGCGAAAAAGTAGTGCAACAGAGAAACTGCAGACTCTACAGCTGCAACATTGGCTGAGAACGGTAAAGAATGGTGAAGTCCCTACATCCAAAGACCTAAAATCCGGACAGGTAGTGGCTCTACCCTTGCCGCTAGCTCGTTCGGATGGGGGTGGGTTAACCTTCACACTCTCATCATCTGGAACTGCAACGTGGATTCTGCGTTACCGCGTAGCTGGGCGGGCGAGGGAACTAACGATTGGGAATTTTCCGGATATCAGCTTGGCCGAGGCCCGCAAGATAGCAAGGGAGAAGCGGGCGGAGATTGACAGGGCGGGCGACCCGGCCGTAGACAAGCAACGTATGAAAGCACTGGCGATGAAGGACTGGACGGTCCGACAGCTCATCGATGACTACCGCGAAAAAATCTTGAGCGATCTAGGGACCAGTACGCAGAAAGACTATGGTCGCAGCCTAGACAGAATTCAGAATCGCTTCGGCTCGTACGCGGTAGCTCAGGTGTCGTCATTAGACATCGTCGAGTTAATTGAATCCGCTGGCACCCCGTGGAACGAGTCGCGCATGCTGCTGACTACCGCAAGAATGCTTTTCAAACACGCAGCTGGTCGGAAACTGGTTGCTGCCAATCCGTGTGTTGGGATAGACCTAAGTGCGTTGATGGGTAAGCGTCCTGCAACTCGGCGCCGCTTGATGTTGAACCGAGATGAGCTGCGACAGGTGATGGGCGCAGAAATGAACCGAGAGAATGCCTTAGCGATTCGATTGTTGTTGGCCACAGCTGTGCGCTCCGGCGAGCTGAGAACGGCGAAGTGGTCGCAATTCGATTTTGATCGAGATGTATGGAGTATTCCTACAACGAAGACGGGACCTGGCATTCAGATTCCCTTAACCCCGCCAGTAACGGCTTGGCTGCAAGAACTGAAACAGCGATCAGGTAAATCGGAGTTCGTCTTGCCCGTGCGAGGTGATTATAAAAATGCATCTGCAAAAGGCGACAGACCGATCAATCCGAACACAATCGCGGCCGCCGTAGAATTTTGGCTGAATACGTACAAGCCAACAGTGCGCCGGTTTACGCCGCACGATCTTCGGTCCACAGCAAAGAGTCAGATGAGGGCACTCGGCGTACCTCGAGATGTAATCGAAATGTGCCTGAACCACAAGCTGCCAGGCATTGAAGGCATCTACGATGTACACACCTACTTTGAGGAGCGCAAGCAAGCGCTAACGGTTTGGGCCGACTTTCTTGTTGAGATCGATTGCCAGGCAAGTACTCAGATGGCGAACGTGGACCATAAGCCCACGCGACGTTAGGCAGCATTAGGCAGCGTTTTTGATAGCCGAGCTAGCACCATGACACTCGGTCGTGGTCGCCGCTTCTCTGACCGTTTTAAGCTGTTCTCTGGCATTTGCCAACGGATCATGAGTGGTCGCGCGAAAAGTATGTGATAGACGCACGACAGGAAGGTGCCAACCTGCCTCTTTGCCGCCTCTATACGCGCCCCACGCAAAGTTAAAAAGTTGTCAAAATACCCACAATTCGTGCGATAATGTAACTGCTGAACTTACGTTCGCCACGAACGGTACAGTCAGCAGAGCACGGCAGTCCTCTGGTAGTTATCTAGCGCCGCACTTCGCGCGACGTCAAACATCCCTTTTTTACTGTTTCGCCAACCCTACGGGAGGGCGTAGCCGTGCATATCTCAACTATCCCTATGGAGTCGTCATGACCGCAGTTATCCCTACTAGCGTTACCTCTTCTGCCGCTGGATTTCAACCTGCATTTAAGCCGGTGACGACGAAGGACCGTCACGCTTGCGCCCTCGCAGCCGTCGCAACACTTGCGTCCACGACGCTTGAAGACGTCTGGCAAAAAGCGGAAGAACTCGGGCTGCCGAAAGCTGGGCCCTACATTCATCGTATTGACGGCGATTTTCTTGCCGCTTTGCTCGCCAAATACTCATGGGTTGCAACCGTGTGGAAGGAGTGCGAAAAGCCGTCACAACTGCCTGACTTGTGTCTTGTTTTGGTCGACTACGACGTCGAGTGGGAGGTGGGGCGCTACGCTGTTTTTCATCGAGCAAAGGGAAGCCATGACGCTAAATTTGTGGAATACGTGATTGACCCGACTGCTAGTCCGGATCGCGTTGTGAGAACTGACCTCAGCGCCCTGGTACCGAGTTGGTACATCGGGGTCCATCCGATGGGCAAGTCACCTACCGCAAGAAAGTGAACGTGACAGGCGCTTGCGCCTGTTGCGTTGCACCTCACCATCTCCATGGCCGTGGGCCCAACCGGTCGGCGGTCGACTCTCGCTGTGCGTAAGCAGAGCGCTCAGGAAAACTCATGAATGCAAAGTCCCTGTCCCAAGCTAGCCCAAACGCCGCCGCCAGGCCGCTTTTCAGCCTCGGGCTCGTCGTCGCGACGCCCGGTGCGCTTGATCTACTTGACCGCGTCGGTATAAACGCAACTGCATACCTCGCTCGTCATCAGACTGGCGACTTCGGAACCTTGTCGCCTCCCGATCTGCACGAGAATCACGTGGCAATCACCTTTGGTAGGCGAATTCTTTCAGCTTACGACATTGGTCGCGAACGTCTGTGGGTTATTACGGAAGCTGACCGCTCCAGTACAACGTTGTTGCTCCCTTCGGAGTACTGAACATGAACAAACGCTTTGACAAAAACATGCATGCTCAGAAAACGCTCAAAGCGGCTCAGGCTACACCATCGAAGCTAGTCGCTAGCTATGCGGCTGACGCTCAGTCAAACGCCACCACACGCTCATACGACGCAGACATTCGCCATTTCAGGCAGCACGGCGGCTCGATACCCGCAACACCGACCATGGTTGCCGAATACCTTGCAAATTTCGCCGAAATCCTGGCGGTCAGTACGCTTCAGCATCGTCTGATAGCGATTCACCGGGCGCATACAGATCTTGACCTCGTTTCGCCAATCATAGATAGCCTGGTCAAGCGGACGATGCAAGGCATCCGTCGGACCGTAGGTACAAAGCAGCGGCAAGTAGTGGCCCTTGTGAAAGACGATCTCTTGCAAATGATGGTTCACGTAGAGCGGCAACGGCCGATGAAGGCTGCACGCGATAAGGCGCTGCTGCTTGTCGGGTTTTCCGGTGCCTTCCGACGTTCCGAACTGGTAGCGCTTCGATACGAGGATATTACTTGCTTTGAAAGCGGTGTGGAACTGCTGATCCGCCGCTCCAAGACAGACCAAGAAGGGGCTGGCAGGACGGTGTTTGTTCCTTACGCGCGCGGTAGCCGCTGCCCAGTCAAGGCATTGATGGACTGGACATCAATGGCCGGCATCGTCAGCGGACCAGTATTCAGAGCCATCAATCGGCACGATCAGGCTGGCGTTAAAGCGCTAACCCCACAGTCCGTGGCACTCATCGTCAAGTCGTCCGTTAGGATGATGGCCGGCGATGAGGCTGCAAAAAGTGTGGCGGGACATAGTCTGCGTGCTGGATACTGTACGGAAGCGGCCACGGTTGGGCTGCAGCCTTACCAAATTCGTGAGCAGACTGGTCATAGTTCGGACGTAACACTTGCGCGCTACATTCGCCCTGTAAGCAAAAGGAAAATTCCAAGCTTGCTCTAGCTTGTAGTAGTGGCATCGATGCTAAAGCCGCATTAAGCTCGATTTCTGGCGGCTTATCTCATGCAGAAATCTTGATCGCCATATTTAAGCCTCGCTGCGATATAGTTTTTAGCTCGTTGCCCATACCATATCCAAATTTTTTGCAGACATAAGCTTTTCTCGCAACGCGTAGCGAGGAGATTGCATGTTAATTTCGCTGCTATCTAAACGCGGGATCGTACCAATCGCTGCTGCGGCCCTCTTGAACTTGATCATGTACTTTCCAGTGTCGTTGTACGGAACGATGGCATCGATCTCGGCGACGTGAGTAATGGCACCGATCGGAGCAACTTGATATGCAGCGATGAACTTCAGTTTTGGGATATGCTTTGCGTTGATCCTCACCGCGAACCAACAGTGCTCGTTTAGAAAGCGTTGCCTGAATCCCTCCTCGCGGGCAGGTACAACAATGGTGTCGAACTTGCCGCTTTCCGAACCAACGGGCTGCACCTGATCACTGGAGTCATCTTGCTTAGGCGGCGTGAAAGCATTAATTCCAAGCATAGGCAGGATCAGTAACATATCAGCAAGAAATGCATGAGCCGTAGCTTTTGCTACGGGAGCCATAGTTGGCGCAGTCGGGTTATTCTTGTTTAAAAGAATTGCGCGATCATGCTTTTTTGCCAGCGCAACTAGTGCCGATTCCAAATACTGAACCTCAGTTTTGCCGATATTGTGATTTCGGTCGAAGAAATACACACCCCACACCCATCCTTCCTTATTTGCGACATGATTCTTCAAGCGGTCGCCAACTGGATCAGCCTCCCCAATGTATATCGTCTCTTCGGCAGCGTTTCCTACTAGGATGTAAATGCCAGCTTGAGAGAAACCGGGCTCCTGCTTCAACAGGTGAAAGAGTTCCCTGTTAAAAACGACGCCATAGCCGGACCAGTTCGACTTGTGAAGATGGCGAATTCCTTCAGGATCACCTGTCGTTGCGAAAAGCGTGATTGAAAAAGGCTGCATTTGTTCCACGGTCAAATTTTTACTTCAAAACGCAAAAAGTCCGAGAGCCGCGTTGATTCGGTGATCTCGTCGTGCGGCACGAGTAAGTATCGCCATGGCTTAGTGCCGACGGTAGTGGCGTGATCCGAAGCGTGCTTGCACCATCGCGCAGCGGCGGCAGCCTTGGCCTTAACTTCTGGGGTATTGATGTCGGCTCTGGCCTTGGTTTCCACCATGAATATAACCGAATCCGTTTCTGCTACGAAGTCAGGGACATACTCCGGCTGCTCAGTCCCCAGCTTGTAGTAAATCTGGAACTGACCCTTGGCAGGCTTAAGCCACTTCAATGCATCGCGCTCCAGAATGACGGCGAAGCGACGTTCAGTGTCGGAGTCGAACTTTTGTAACGGGTAGAGACAACGCGCAAAACCACCGAACAGCATCTGCTTGATCCGGCCCAGCTCGGTGACGGTTTCCCGGAAGTGGCGAGCAGTCTGACCTGCAGTGGCAGTGTAGTTACAGGCTTTCAGTTCTGTGAATCCACGGCTGACCTGAACCTCGTACTCCGTGGCCTCTTCCCAGAAATGCTCCATCATCTCCGCTCGGATCAACCTGGCCAATTCAGAACTATAGGTGTCGAAGACCTCATGTAGCTCGCTTTCCGAGTAGTTTTGGGCCTGGTAATGTGAAACTGCCTGGCCGGCTAGGTCGTACAGCAGAGCTGACTGGGTGAAGTAGTCAATGTCGTCGAAATCGATCAGTTTCTTGACAATATAGTCCTCGAACCGCTGTTCCCTTATGCCGGCCTCTCGGCTCATGGTGAATTGCTCGTTCGTCCGCAGTTCCTGGCCGACTATCTCGCGTTGACCGGGCTGGAAGTTTGGTAATGTGCCGAGCCTAAACGGATGGAAGCCCGTTGTGACGTCGCCGGTTGGCACCACCGCAATTCGGGGTATGTCGATGGTTTGCTGAACGACGATTTTAGTGGTCTTGGCCACTACGTCCGGGAGGTCCAGTGCAGAGATCACGTCATTGACGCCTGCCAATAGCTCGCTCTGAGCCGGCTTCAGGCGCTCGGTCACTTCAGCCAGGATCGCAGCTTGCACTTCCGGGTTGAGCAATGCGCCACTGGTCGCGACGAGATCGCGCTTCACCTCGTACCTGCCGATAACGTCCATCACAACGCGCGCGGCTTGGCGCTCGCGTTCTGTAGTAAATACTGGTGCGGCAGCTGGGCTGGCCGAGGCTGTACCTACGATTGTTGGTGCGTTGGCGATATATGGCGCATCGGCAAGCCCTAAGCGCGTCATCGCACCCGAGCTGACCTGAACGCTCACTTTCTTATCGTCGGCGCTCGGTGCCTCAAGAATCACTTGCTTCAGCCTAATCGGCGAATCGCCCCGGTTGGCTTCATCAATGATTTCCTGAAACTTGTCGTGCGCGACGATATTGAGACGATCAACCACTGCTACGCCTGTCCGTTTGCCATAGGGCAGCCGCAGCCCGCGGCCAATAGACTGCTCAATCAGCGTGCGTGCATTGGCCGCACGCAATGGCACGATAGTGTAGAGGTTGGTGACGTCCCAGCCCTCTTTAAGCATGTTGACGTGAATGACGATCTCGGTTGGCTCGTCCACGCTTTCTACCGCCAGGAGACGCGTGATCATCTCTTCTTCTTCCGCGCCTGTGCGGCTGGAGTCGACCTGAATCACTTTGCCCTGGTAGCGCCCCTCGTAAAAGGCTTTTGATTCTAGAAGCGTCAAAAGTTGCCCAGCGTGAGTGGTATCACGCGCAATCACGAGCATGAACGGTTTCACTACCTTCACGCCGTTTTCGCGGGCGTAGGTCAGCAACTCCACCTTAGTGGCTTCGTGAAGACGGACGCCGTCTTCCAGTTTAGTTTGCTCGACTACGTCGGGCGTGTGAGCCTTGGCATCGAAGTTGCGCTGGGTCACGGCGGCAGGCTCTTTAACAAAACCGTCTTCCATTGCTCGGGCCAATGGGTAGTCCATCACCACGTTCTTAAACGGAACGGGACCGCGCGTGGATTCCACGAACGGTGTCGCTGTTACCTCCAGGCCAAACAGCGGCTTCAGCTCATTGATAGAGCGAACCCCGGCGCTGGCGCGATAGCGGTGCGACTCATCCATTAGCAGCACAAGATCCGGCAAGTTGGCCAGATGGTTGAAGTAGCTGTCCCCGAGCACTTCCTTCATTCGTTTGATGCGCGGCTCCTTGCCGCCACGCACCTCAGAGTTTATTTTGGAAATGTTGAAAATGTTAATACGCACATCGTGGACAAACCCGACCGTCTGATCCTGCACAACGGCACCGGTTTGGTCGTAGTTGTCGCCAGTAATGATGAGCGGGGGTTGTTGTGCAAATTCAGCGATGCCCTTGAATACATACTTACGTGTGTTGCGCGTGAAGTCTGCGATTAGCTTGTTGTAGATCGTTAGGTTGGGAGCTAACACAAAGAAGTTGTTGATGCCATGAGCCAAATGCAGGTACGCGATGAAAGCGCCCATCAACCGTGTCTTGCCCACGCCTGTGGCCAATGAAAAGCACAGCGACGGGAATTCGCGCTCAAAGTCTTCCAGCGTCGGGAACTCGGACTTTAACGTGGCAAGGATTGCCGCTACATCTTGACTGTGGCCGAGCAGCCCCGGCGCAGCTTCGATGGCGCGCACGAGCTTGGCAAGGGACTCTGCTTGTGGCGGCCGCAGAGACAATCGGCCGGTGACAGCGTTCTGGACGCGTGCATTCATACTTCGTTCTCCCCGAACAGACCGCCTTGCCCCACATCCGTGGTGGTGGATTTCCTGGTTTTGCGTGCAGCAGGCCCGATTGAAGGCACGAGCTCCTCGACTGGCTCAAATTTCTCCGAAATCGGTAGATTGGCGACGTTAAGGCTGTAATCGTCATGGCCCCACTCACAACGAGCCAGGACCATCTTCGGAATCTTTTTCAGCGTTAGGTTCGGCCAGCGTTCGGATGCCTTGGCTGCAGTAACGCCATGGAAAGCCGCACAACAAACAAGTAAGCTCTGATCGCTGCCGACTTCGTCAGACATCGCTTGCAGTTGCTCAGCCGACAGATTTTGCGTTGTAACGTAGATGAAATCCCGCTCGCTGGAATGCCCGTGCTGCCACCACTGAACCTCCGACGGGGCATAAGCGAACCCTTCCAGCTTGGAGAGAGCTTCGGCCAACTGCGCAGCGTTGTATTCGGGGTTAATGACTGGATTACCCCAGCGATCGCTGACGATTAGACTGGGTGCGAGCTTGTAATAGCGAAAGCCGCCTCCACCTAGCCAGTTAACGCTTTCCGTAATGCCACCTTTGTCTTCGCCATTGATAACCTTTTTGAGGCGCGGAATGACATGCGTATGACAATGCTCACCAAGCTCCACCATGATCCAGCGGCGCCCCATCTTGTGGGCTGCTGCGCCGGTGGTGCCAGAACCCCCAAAGGAATCGAGGACTAGATCGCCAGGATTGGTCGCGATATGAATGATCCTGTTCAATAATCTTTCTGGCTTTGGTGTATCAAATGCCAAGTCTCGCCCGAATAGAGAATGCATCTCTTTCTTTGCTTCGTCCGTGTGACCGGTTTCGTCATGCGACCACCAGGTATTTGGGACAATTGGCGCAGCATCAATTAGGTATTGCTTAAACGATGGCGCACCATCACCAGACTTGCCGAAATAAGCCAATCCAGAAGCGACAATCTCAAGCCATTGATCTTCTGTTCTAGACCAGCATCTTCCCTCGGGAGGAAGCCTAACCCTCCCTGTCGGAGTGATAATTGGGTATGAGAGGTTTGGCCTAAGGTTTGGCGCATCCCAAGGGATGGCCCGCCAGGGGCCTTTAGGATCTTTATCGGGGTTTTTGTATTGATTGGCCTGTTCTTCAGTTCTCGGAAGCCTATTTCTTATCTTCTTCCAAGCTTCAGGGTTCGTTGCATATACCAAAATGTGGTTGTGTGAAAGAGAAATACTCGCATCGTTCGATCTCGAGTACCGGTTCTGCCAAACAACATTTGCAACAAAGTTCCTGCGCCCGAATACCTCGTCACACAACACTTTTAAATAGTGTGCTTCGTTATCGTCGATTGTTATCCAGAGCGAACCCTCTTCAGCCAGTAGGCGCTTAATGATTTCTAGGCGATCCCGCATCAAACCCAGCCAGATGGAGTGCTCCAGCCCATCGTCATAATGCGTGAACGCACTGCCGGTATTATAGGGCGGGTCGATGAATATACACTTTACCTTGCCCGAAAATTCTTGCTCCAGTGCCTTAAGTGCCAGTAAGTTATCTCCAAAGATCAGCCGATTGTCGAAGATATCGCTCTCGGTCACACGACGCTGGGAGTGGTACGACTTTTCGGCATCTTCAAGCAGGATGCGCGGCTCTAGTTTGGGGCGCTGTTCCTTGCCGATCCAGGTAAGTTCTAGTTTTTGCTTGCTCATGGTCTTGCCACCTTAATTCTTGTGCAGGCCAAGCTTATCAAATAGCACGTGATCTCTACGTGTTTTGACCTTTAGAAGCTTGTCATGGGAAATGATGACGACATAACCGTCGCCGTCCGTGTACTTCTTGACGTAGCCTTAGCCATCAATCGACTGGTGATAGTTTGCACGCATCTCTCTTGAGGGAGGACGTTAATTCTGCAGTTAAATAACCGAAAACAGAATCCCGCGTGCGTTGATTAGCATGGCGTCTACGTCCTCTAGCTTGCTCTAACAAATTTCGACATGTCGCTTGATGATCTATGAGGCCATTAATATTTGCTTGCATTAGTCACTTCCCGCTAGCTTTACTGAGCCAAGGCCGCCATCAAACGCCCTTTCACAGATCGACAGTCCGTTTTGTTCTCAAAAACGCTGCGAGCTTGCTTGTTCCATTGAACTGCTTGAGACACGCTGACCAATCGATCTGCTACCAGATCGATTTCGCGGGAGAGTGCCGTCAACTCGTCTGCGCTCAGATTGAGCTCGGACCCGTGATGCAACGGTAGTCTGATGAAGATCACGTGAAGAACCATCCAAGCACCGTGGCCCAGCACCTCTTTGGCAGGCAGCGCGCCTTGTGGCAAACCTTGAGGATCGGGCTCGGCACTTGCGCGATCTCGAACCTTGCCAATTACCGTTCGGCCAATCTGGGCAATGCGCCACAATTGCTTAGCGGTCAGAGAGTCGGCGAACAGGCGCTCATAGGACTGACGTAAAGGATCAGTCGCAGGTAGAAGGCCCTCTCGTCCGAAGAGCTTCTTCTTGTCTGACTTCGCTGCGACCAGGTAGTCCTGCCAATCGTTCGTCGTAACGGTGCAGGCCAAGTACGGTGCCAGCTCACGAGCACTGAAGCTGGTCGACGAGGGCTGAGGGTCGTCCTGACCATGCCTGACGACGTACTCGATACCGGCCATGCGCAACGTCTGCTGCCACATGGCTTGCCGCTCATCCAGCGCAGCAAAGTCCTCTAAGTCCACCGCGTTTTGCCGGTTTCGAGATTGAGTCACTCGGTCCCCAAAGCCGTCCGGCGCGTTGTCCAGGCACACGAATGTCGCCATAACCATGGCGCGATTTACTTCATAGTGCTCTATGGGCTCCTTGGCTATGGCACCAACGGTTTGAGCACCGTTGATGATAGATAGCCCTCGGACACGAAACTTTCCGGACTCTCGATGGGGGTCGCGGGGATGCTGCTCGTTGATGGCCTCACAGAGAAACGTGACGCCGTTATTGAAGTAGAAGAAGTGCTGCGCTTCCTGTTGAAGGGTCTCGGTCAATCCAGCGTTGACGGTCGTCGTTCCCTTAAAGCGCCTGATGTTTCGGTCAACTAAGCGGTCTTCATACTGCACCCATAGTTCTGCAAGCCGCTTGGCGTCCATGCGACCGTAAAACGCCCTGTAAGGTTCTTGGGTATGCCCAAAGTCCCTCAGCTCGATGTCCTCCTCGATCGCTTGGGCCGAGAGACCGTCCAGGTGGAGATCATGAAGGCTGGTAAGCCCGTAGGCTTGGCAGCGCAAGAATCCGGGATTGGGACCGTTGAACGCTCGTTCTAAGTCGGAAAAGATGTCGCGCCGATCATCGGAAACCGCAGTGCCGGAATGGGCAAGTATCACCTTGACCTTGCAGATGCCGCTGTTCAAGGCCTCGGTTATCGCAGCGCTGCGGTTCTGGAGTGCGTTGTTGAAGCGTGCCCAGCGTCCCTGGATGAGATCGGTAACGCCATCTCGAAACTTAGACACATCACCAAGCTCGGGCTCCCCTGAGCCAGACTCCTTGTACTTCGACTGAACGAGCCAAATGGTTTGATCATTGGCCACGAAAACTGAGTCAATGCCGTGATCTAGGCCGCCGTCGATGCTTGCGGCAACTGCCTCCTCCAAGCTCGCACCAGCGGCCTCATGCAACACGAACGCAGCGATAGCCTTGGACAGGAAATTGCTGCGTCGCGACTCTGGGCTTCTTCCTGATCCCGTGATGAGAGCTGCGTAATCGGTGTCTAGCTTCTGGCACAGCAGGTCCAGTTCAAGCGGGCGAATCGGTGCCATCGCCATCAGATCAACTCCCACTCGACGGTGAACAGGGTTTGCTCTTGTACCTCTTGCTGCAACTTGTCTTCGAGCTGATTGATCAAATCATTGCGCTGAGCCTCAATAGCATCTTGGCGATTGAAAAGTTCACGTCGGAGCTTCGTTCGCTTGGTTTCCAGCTCTCTCTGCTGCTTTTGCCAGGAGAGCTTTTCCTCCAGCGTGGAGGCACTGGCTGCCGTGCGACGGACTTCCTTGATCTGGCGGTCGATCTCTTTGATTTCCTGCTCAATACCTAGCTTTAAATCATCAGCCCACGCATCGAGTTTCTGAACCTCCAGCTCGAAGTAGCCCAAGTTGCGCTGGTTGATTTCGCGAAGCACAGCAGACATACGAGTCGCCACGTCCTCGCGAAGGTGTGCGACATCAGCGCCACTTAGCTCGGCAGGCTGCGTTCGCGCTGGCAAACGCAGGAGCTTTTCAGGGTCGTCTTCCGCAAGGGCCTGGCCGTCCGACGTAATGGCTGCCACCACTAGTCGCTCCTCTGTATGCCCAAGGGCTTCGACCGACACAAGCTTTAAGGTCAGCCAGCCGCTCTTGCCACGATAGGGCTTGAGGGTACTGACCTGGGTGCCGTGGGCATCGTAGTCAAAGACGAGTCGCGAGTCTGAAAGCACATGTTTCTTTGCTTTCTCTGTTACCCATTCGGCAAGAGGATGACCGATCCGATACAGATGCGAATTGCCGGAACGTCGCGGCAATTCATAGCGGCCCAGTTCAACTCCAGACAGGCCCGGACTTGGCAGCCGCTGGAGTACGAACCCGTCAGCATCGAACGTCGCCTGTGCGGCGAGTTCCGCGCGGGTCACATCCAGTAGCATGCGCTCATACTTGCCTCGCGCAGCGCGGCTTGAATCGGCACGCACGCGCAGCTTGTCCTGAACTTCCTCATCGAAGTTTTCAAGCAAGATCTGCCGTGTCTTTACCATGGCCTCGCTGATCTCGCCGGATAAGTCGCGCTGCAATTGCTCGAAGCTAGACTTGATTGCATCTGGGTCGCGGCAATTCTGATAAATGTCCGCAATGCGCCGCTCAAAATCTACGCCTGAGCCGATGGCTCCAAGTACCTCGTCGCTGGCGCCGAAAACGCCTTCAAACAACTGAAACTTCTGATCCAATAGCTCATAGACCCTAGCGTCGGCTTCGTTGCTACGATCCACGAAATTGACCACCACTACATCGAACTTCTGCCCGTAGCGATGGCACCGCCCAATACGCTGCTCAATTCGCTGCGGATTCCAAGGCAGGTCGTAATTGATGACCAGTGAGCAGAACTGCAAGTTGATGCCCTCGGCACCGGCCTCGGTGGCAATCATCACGGTGCCGCGTTCTTTGAAGTGCTCAACCAATGCTGCTCGGGTGTCAGCGGTTTTTGATCCTGTGATGCGATCCGTTCCTTTGTGGCGCTTGAGCCAGTCCTTATAGACAGCTTGTGCTCGAGAATCGCTATTGGTGCCATTGAACAGCACGATCCCATCTCCATAGGACGTATCTTGCAAGAGCGAGAGAAGATATTCTTGGGTACGCTTTGATTCGGTGAAGATGATGGCCTTCTTGGCTGCGCCGAGCCGCTCCAGCTCCGCAAATGCGCGATCTAGCGCCGTTAACAACGCTTTGCCTTTAGCGTTGTCGCGAATGTTTGTCGCTAGGTCCCTGAAATGCCGAAGCTCGGCAATCTCTTGCTCTATGCCATCACCCTCGATAGTGGGTTGCGGCATTCCGCTTGAGTCGTGCTCGTTCCATTCCTCGGCAGTTTCGTCGAGTGCTTCGTAGTCTTCGTCCAGCACGCCGGCAAGATTCGGAACGTCTGAGATTTCATTCATCTCCCGTTCCAATCGTTCAGCCATTGTTTCCAGGGCGCCAGCAATAGCGTGGGTAGAGGAAGCAAGCAGTTTCCAAAGTACAAGTGAGATCAGCTGACGTTGGCCTTCTGGTAGCGCCTTGAGGTTGGGCCGCCGCAAGTAGTCTGCAACAAGGCTGGACAGTTCCCGTTCCTCTAAGGATGGCGTGAACTCCTCAACGATAGCTCTGCGCGCGGTGTAGGGGACATACTGCTGAACTTGGCGGCGCAGCGTACGTTTGCAGACTGGACCAAGTCGAACTCGCAATGCAGCAAATGCCTGCTCTCTAGGCTGAGCCGTGAACTGAGAGCGAAAGCTGTCGAGGTCGCCGAAAACGCGGTCATCGATCATGCTGACCAGACCGTATAGTTCGAGTAGCGAATTTTGCAGCGGTGTAGCAGTCAGCAGCACCTTCGAATGGACATGATCCAACGCTTCTTTTAAGGTCTTAGCGATGACGTTGCTGGTCTTGTAGACATTGCGCAGGCGATGGGCTTCGTCGAGGACAACTAAGTCCCACGCGATCGCTTTGATGTCGTCCGCTTTCGACTTCGCAAACTGATATGAACAGATCACCGGTCCTGATGCAACCAAGAATGGGTTCTCCCCATTCTGCTTGCGGATGGCGCTGTAGTTCTTGGCCTCGAGGATTAAGCCCTGCAAGTTGAACTTGTCCTGCAGCTCCTGGTGCCACTGCTTACGTAAGTTGGCAGGCACGATGATCAGAATGCGGCGACGGCGCTCGGCCCAGCGTTGCGAGATTACAAGCCCTGCCTCGATAGTCTTGCCAAGCCCGACTTCGTCCGCAAGGATGACGCCGCGCGACAGCGGGTTGCTACAGGCAAAGAGTGCCGCGTCGACCTGGTGTGGGTTGAGGTCCACCTGTGAATCGACAAGGGTAGATGCGAGCGACTCGACCGTGTGGCCTGCGGCACGCCGTGTCAAAAGCCATGCGTAGTACTGACTTTGATGCTGCGTTAACAGCTGCTGCGTTATCAATTGCAATCCCCCCGTGTACCTGACCAGACGTACTCAGACTACATGCTCGCCTGCGAACCGTCGTGGATTCTACCATTTCCATGCGTCATTTTCTAGGCCGCATTATTGGCGTAGAATCCGACGCATACAAGGAGATGCCGTTAAAACACAGCAGTGGCAAAGGAATCAGTTGTACTAAGTGAAGCGAGGAGATTGTCCCGCTCTAAAATAGAGCGAACACAATTGCTGTCGACCCGCCGGACTCGAAAGAGCGTTGTCTCATCAACAGAAATGCACTCGAAGTCTTTTAGCTCCGCCTGTTAGAATTAAGTAGTCAAATTCGCCAATATCGGTTAGCTAGCCAAAAGCCACCATTATCGATAACTAGCGACCACTAATCGACGGCCACTTTCCCATCGCTTTTGCCCGGATTGTTGCTACGAAGAGGGCTCGCAAAAAAAAGCCTAGTTCATCATTTTGTGCAAAGGAGTGGCCATCCAAAACGCAGGCGCCACAATCCCTCGATGGCTGTAGCGAATGGGTAGTAGCTGTAACTTTCGTTAAGGCTATCTATTTCATTCCAAAGCACAAAGGAAACTTTCCAGCGGGATAAATCCATGAGAGAGCTGTTCGCGATGGCGAGTGATCCAGTGCCTTCACCGCCTCTAAACTCTTGCAGGATGCGTTCTCGTAGTCCACCACTTTTTTTCAAGCCCACTCCGCCTATGCCGCTATAGACAACGCGAAATCCCCCGGTAGTTTCCTTGCAGCTGTAGCTATTAAGCGCATTCCTCTCCACCAATGTTCGAAAATTCAACGACCCACGTTGCGGGCTTGGGATCGCTTCAATGAGTTCCATATCGGTATGATCGGTATAAATCCAGTATAGTCCGTTCGACTTTGTGGGCGGTCCTTGTTCGAAATTGAATTGACCAGCTTTTCGTTCAAGACTTGATAAGCGTGTCTTTTGAAGTTCATCGATCTCGTCTATCAATTTCTTTAGCATTACGGCACTTTTTAGACAAGTTAGCGGTTGGCGACCTCGGCATCGCGAATGCTTGGCTGAACGTATCAGCTCCGATACTCAGAACTCATGAGGGATAAAGCGTCAAGAGCAGTCCCCTCCGCTGTTGAGTGGCGAGATTTTACCAGCTGAGCAATTTTTTCACCCGAGCGGCCAAGACGTAGCGACTCAAGCTCATCTTCGAAAGTGAGGTCGGGGTTACTTCTTCTTAGAGGTGGTAGGTCTCTAGTTAGACCCAAGAGTCTTGTTTCACTAGTTATTCCCGAAACCGCATTTTCAGAAAGCGTCCCCGATAGTCTCAGACTAGCAATCCCATCCAGAGTGATATCGCTGACATGTTCTACGGGATCAAGCCTTGCTCCGCCTACCCCGTATTCCGACCAGAGTTCGGCAAACGCTGCTGGCCCTCGGCCATAGAATGGCAGTACAGAATTTACAGTTCCAGTTGCGAGGGCTTCTGCAAGCGCCGTCTGTTCGACCAGTTCGGGAAAGGCGTCAAACGCTTCGTGTCGTCGTGACCATTCCCCAAAACTACGCAAATAGAAGAGGGAATTCACGATTCTACGTACTCGTTGAATCTGCCATCGTTTTAGATTTGGTGATAAATCCACCTCACTACCGACTAGTGCGGTTAAAGACTGTTCATATATATGTCTTATTCTCGCTGCTCTTTCAAGGAAGGTGGAATTTGTGGACAACCAAATATGCAGTGCATGCTTGATCCCCTGCCGTGTCTTACGCCGGGTTATAAAATAGCGGAATCGGGGGTAGGTAGAAAGCGCTCTTAACCGGTCTACAGGTATGCTGAATCCGCTTTCGTAAAACATAGTCTTGAGGCCGTCAGCTCGATCAGGGTGAAGTGCTAGGTACACGGTGAGGTCCCTGGTGAGGGCTCGGAAACTGTCAGCGTCTGGAACGTCTTCTTGGATTAGATTCTGTTTCCACCCAAGTTCGTCCACGGTGATTGTCTTTTCCTCGTTCGTGGTGAATCCATTTGAACGAAGACAAAGCTTTATGTGGTCTCTCACGTGTTTTTCTTGAGAAGCCGGACAAACAACCACGATATCGTCTACGTATCGGAAATATTTGATGCCGTAGGCGCTTGTAAGCTCGTTGTCGACTTCTCGCAGAACAAGGTGACCTAGGACGTGGCCCGAAGCTGGACCAATTGGAATGCCATTCCCTGACACGTCGAGGAGCCGAGCATAGAATGAGGTAATCGCATCTTGATGAACCCTAAATTTCGCTTCTGAGCATTCAAACAAGCTAGATAGCGCTCGTTCAACTTGGTCCTTCGTAGCTGACGGATAGAAGCTTCGAATGTCAGTAATAACGGCAACGTAGTCGGGTATTTCCAACGCTTTGGCCACATCATCGTTTCTCTGCTTATAACCTTCCACAAAATGTTGATAACTCACCCCCGCCGTTTGCGACGCTGGCCAGCGATAGCTGTACGCCCGAGAAGCGCTTGCGAAAGCAGGAATTTTAGCTAACATCATCAGGATCGCCGACTCAGCAAGGGACGTAAGAGGACTTGGCGCAAGACAGTTGCGATACTCGTGTGTCAACCCTAGCTCGCTGATAGTGGAACCCTTGTACATGCTGAAGCCTTTGTAGCGCCATTGTTCACCTGCGTTCAGGCGACGAATCAGCATTCGCTCAAGGAAATCATTTTCACCTTTAGGAAGTTGTAGTCCGATGAGACGTAGGCCGACGTAAGACGGCAGATAGGTTTGACGAGTGGCATTGAGGGCGCGAACCAGCAGCGTCTGGTCAGATCCAAAAGGGTGTTTAATCATTCTTAAAAGCCGTTACAAAAACATGACTCTTTGCCGCGTTACCGTTGTGCGGGTCCAGCCATTCGAAAGTCCTGGGCGGCTTGTCTTTTAACATGGGGACGGCGGTCACTATGTCAAATCCTTCGCCTTTAGAGAAGAACTTATGGGCTACTCTTTGGAGCGTCAGCCGGATCGTATCGATCGCCTTCGTGATCCAAGTCTTTCCAACGTGCGGCTCCACCCAGAGCCAGGAGCTATTCCGCTTTTTGTTACTAAGAGCCGCAGCAGCTAGCTTGAGAGAGTCAAGCATTTGCGCAACCCCTTCCTTCTTTGCGCCCGACAGTGCGGAAACCACGCAAAGAAATCTGTTTATGCTTTGACCATTGGCATCTTGGAGGAATGATTCGAGCACCTCACTAAAATCACCTGAAATATTAAGATCGCATACGTGCAATGTTAAATCTATCTCTAGACCCATAGTCGCTAACCAGGGTGAAAGCTGTTCTAGTAGCTCCGCATAATGGCTTAACGCGTCCGGCGAGTAGTCCACCCCGCTGATTGAGATATTTAACGGGAAGTTGGGCACAAGCCCGTGCGATCGCAGCTCGCAAATTAATGATAGGAGTGCCAAGGTCCCAGATCCGTTCCCTGCAGCCAAGTCCAGCAAGTAGATATGACCTTCCGCGAGCTGATCGAGAACCATCTCGCGCACCTCAATCTCCTCGTCGTGCGGATCTGAGCAAACAAACTGCATTCTGGCCGCCGAGTTCAGGAATCGGTTTATCACGTGTTCTTTAGCTTCGTCCGCCGATGCGCCGCCTATTCCTCCAGCTGATGCTGGGCCGTAGCTTGCCCACCACCCCTTATCTTCCAGGAATTTTTTATGCACCGTGGTTAATTGAACAGGGAGGTGTAGAGTCTTCGAATTCCAGAGTGATAACGGAAGGTGTTTTCCAAAAAAAGACGGCATCGGGCTTTTCTGTTAGCGGTTTTTTGACTGGTAAGGGACTGGTTCTAGTGCCTGTCGTCACAACACTATTGGAGAGTCTTATCAGGACAAGATTAACATTTCCAGATTGAACTGTGTTGCATTTACTACCCAATCGATGTCATCAAGAACTCGGTGTTGGCGTCCACGCATTGACAGTTGCTATCGTTGAATGCTCCAATGCAAGACGCGCCAACCGGCGCTGCCTGACTGGAATCGTGATGCAGAAGAAGTACAACTTTGACCCGCAATCCTATCTTGGGCTAGATAAACTTGGCCGCATCCCTTTGTCGCCCTCGTTTCACTTGCGCGAATTCCTGTACAGCGAGATCGCGGTGCACTACGGCCTCCGTAACGTGCCCGATCACGTCGACCAGGCAGTGGCTAGCGGTGAGCAGCTGTGTACACTGTTACTCGAACCGCTACAAGACGCGTTCGGCCGTATTCACATTCGGTCTGGCTACCGCAGTCGCCTCGTGAACGCCGCGGGGATCGCGAAACATGGCTGCGCTGCTGACAATGATGGCGCCCACACATGGGATTACGCGAGCACGACGGGTAACGGACACGGCGCGATGGCCTGCATCAGTATTCCAAGGCTCTCTACCCGTATTCTCGACGGTTGTGCCGACGTCGACGCAGTCGCATGGTGGATCTACGACCATCTGCCGCATTGGAGCTGGCTCGAATTCTTCGCTTCCCCCAGCTTCTCACACGCCAATGAAGTCACATTTAACATCGGCTGGCACGAAAAGCCCATGAAGCGCATCCTCTCGCGCCGCAATGGCTTACACCACATGCATCGGAACGTCCCACCTTACGCGACGCGACAGCAGCTTTGGTCAGCTTTGGTCCGGTAAGAGGAAGCCCAAACCCTTCATTGAGTGGCGAGGAAAGCCTCAAGCAATCCGATGCGACAACGGCCCCGAATAGGGCCAAGCCCGCCGAATGGACACTTGACCGGCTTGCCTCAAAGGCCATATGGTAGCTACCTTAGTCGATATCAGACCAGTCGACGGGAACCGCCCCTATGCCGTAGCCGCGCGACTTTGAGTAGAACTCTGTACCCAGCAACCAGTCCGGCACGGGGAGAACATTTTTGGGTGAAAAAACTTCGCGTAAGTCCAAGTCTGGCACGGCTACAGGGCGCTTCTTACTTTTCACCCAGATCCCCGTCTTGTCGTAGATTGACTTTGTGATTCTCCATGCGCCGGTGCGCTTATACTGATCTTCGATGTCAGTTCCAAGCAGCCACAGCGTGTATGCCGTGCGTTCAGCCCTCGTTAAAGACTGCAACTCGTCTTCCGTGAGCAGACGCTGAACAGCATAGGCAACCTCGTACTTGTTGAAGATCTCGAAAAACACGGCGGACACGTCAACATTGTTCCATCGACTTACGTAACCCAGATTCATATGCTTAAGTCCATCGGAACGAATTTTTACTTCGGCACGGATGGCGTTATAAGTCTCGGCTAGCAGTTTTTTACGCACTGGTCCCGGCGACCTAAAGGCAGCCTTATTCTTTAATTCTGCATGTTTCCCATAGATCGTCAGCCCGTAGAAGGTCGAGTTCCTTTCCGTGCCGTTGTCGAGCGTTATCCATGTTCGGAGCTTACGCCTTTTGCCTGCGGAATTGTTGTCATCTACAGCTTGGATTACGGGCAGGATTGCACTGTGTGGGCATCCAAAGTTCCCAGTGAGATGTATCTCGGTGAGTCCCACGGCACCTCTGCGCCATTCATCACGATCTTCTTCGCGCACATCGATGCCGAGGCGGGCAGTTGCCAAGTCGAGAATGTTATAGGCGTAGGTCTGCAGATTTTGATGTCCAAACACGTTATGCCTCTGTAGTACCAGCGGAGGGCAACAGTGGATTTCGATCATGTTTGCCATGCCAGTGCGTCCGTTGACGTCCTTCGAGTGGATGTAAGCGCGCTTTCCACCATCTTTCAACGCCTTTTGATTTGGCGACGCGGCAACAGGAACCATGCCGAATGCGTCTTCGTCGAAGTAGGCAAGCCGCCCGGTAGGCCTGTGGTAGCACGGCGCTTGTATGCGTATCTTGTCTATGTGGATGTTCACTGGTTTGCTGCACTGCCGAGCCACAGCTGCTTCAATCGGGATCATGTTTAGGGCCTATCTTGGTAGTTGTCGAGTGAGCGTTCAAATTGTGAACACATCTGAGCTTGTATAGCTGTGCGCGTACACATAGCACGGCGCACAGTGTCACCTCCAGGGTGTTACCTACTCGACCTCATGGGGCGGTGCGCCATGCAAGAGTGCATGCATGCAATCTGCACCGAAACAGCTGGTATCAGTGCTTGGTCAATATTTTCGGCACGCCCTGCGGTGAGCGCTCAGAGCACAGGTAACGAAAACACGCTTGCATGCAAGCGTGTTCGTGCAGGACTATGCAATCTTGGCGATATCGCCAGCGGCCTGATTTGCTTTGCTGCCCAGTTCTTTAAGCTTAGCGACGTCGCGCGAAATCGTGGCCGCGTCGACCTCTAACAAAGTGGCAATCTCTCGTTGTGACCTATGTTCTGCCAAGAGCTGGTCGACCTTCATTTGCCTCTCCATAATTTGCACGGCCTTCGCCGCCTTGGGATCATGCTGGTCACGCAGTTCCCACCCAAAATCGAAACATCCGTTGACCACCTTCCACCAAAACTGGAACTGCCTCGGGGTCGTGTCGTCGTCATCGCGCTTTTGACGTGACATGCCGAATCCGCCGCCAAATTCGTGTGGAGCACCTGGGTCATAGTTCAACGAGATGACGTTGTCGGGATCGCCTCGCATGAGCTCAGCCGTTAGAGTGCTTCTCTGCTTCGGATTCGGGTCAATTAGCACTACCGTGATGCCGTCGGTGTTAAGTCGCTGGAAGAAGGCATGTGCGTTACTGCTTTCAACACTGTCGAGGGCGCCTCCGTATTTAGTCCATGCCCCTACGTTGTCAATCACGATCAGATTGGTGTCTGGTTTGACGGACTTGACGAACCACTCTTGGTCATAGGTTGAGTTTAGGTAGATTGGGTCGTCCTGCTGAACGGAACGGTTGAAGTAGCGCAAGTTCTCCATGGCGCGTTTCCGACTGCTCTCGAATGGGTCGCGAGAACGTATCAAGTTCATCCTTTTAACGTCGGCCGTCGGGTCGCTTCTGCTCGAGCAGTACAGGACAGTAGACTCCGTGACAATTCCGAAGGCTAAGAAGTGCTTGCCGCCTGCTGCGCAATATGCAAGCAGTTGTCCAAAAATCCTCGTGTCAACATTTGGTGCACCGTTGACGAGTACTGTTTTCGCAGCCGGCACCAGTTGGGGAACGATGAACGGTTGCACTGATCGCGCCAAATCAAGGACATCACTCATGGACTTTGCCCTCATCGGTCGGCGCCCCGCGATGGATTTGCTTGTCAGACTCATGTATGCCTCTGTCCTTCGTGTTCGGGTGGTTGATGGAAGGTGCCAACACTGTCGGCTCAAACCTAAGGGTGTTCGGGAATAGCAGCGTTGACGCCCAGATTTCCCGTGGCGCGAGCGCTGGTATCAGTTTTTTGAGAGGGAAGGTATCGAGCTCGATGCCGTCATCTAGAGCCGCTGCGATTTGCCTGCTTGGGGCGCTACCAAGAGTGCGACAAAGAGCCGTAAATCAATTGACTGCCGTGTTCTGCTCATCTCGCGTTTAGCTGCAAGCAGGGCATCAAGTTCCTTTTCAACCCAAGCCACTGATCGCGTTGAAACCTTGATTGGTGGCGGGAAGATTCCCGCTTTGACACCGGCCCACACCCCAGCGACAGATCCACCTACCTTGTGCGCTGTCGGCTTTATCTTGAGCGTATTTACGGTCGCCGCGTTGCGCGCCGATGCTATCAGCTGAACATAATAGTCGGGCAATTCAGCCATTTGGACGAGCTTTTTCGTTGTCATAGACGCACCTCACAATTGTTGGTAGTGAGACGATTTTGGACTCATTGGGCTCCCATTTGTATGGCCAAGTAAGGTCGCGCCGTAAAGGAAAAAAGTGCGGATATTGCGCATAAGGGGCCGCGCTTATGTGCAACAATGTGGTCTCGGAAACGATCTATAGAAGGCTTTCGATGTCACTCGAACGGAAGTGGACGGCACCGGACTGGCGGGATCCGCTGGCGTATGGCGAAGTTACGTCGTGGGGCGGGCGCCGGTGGGCTTGGGAGTTCTTACGCCGGAATGAGGACTACCAGAGAATCAGCGTTGTGCGAGGACCAGCAAACGTCCAGCTTGATCGAGGACGAAAATTTGGCCGCGCGAAGCTTAGGCCGTACTGGGCTGACTATAGTAAGGAAGAGGAGCGCAACGATGTTTGGCTGTTGGATCAAGTAATTACTGCTCACGGCTGGGAAGGATTTGATTCCAGGCCACAGACATCGCTCACATCGACAGAGATGACAGTGAAATTTGATCTTTCCGTTGTCATGGCTTCGGGCGAGGCCGCCGTGAACTACTCAATCGATAAAGTTAAGAGAATTGTAGATGACGAAATAAAAGATCGTTGGGGTGAAGATGGCTTCCCAGCAGAGCCCACACGTCGGCCTAGCACGTCAGATTTATTCCTCTACTTACGCCTAATAGACGCGGGTCGCACAAGTTCCCTAGAACTCGCCCCGTTTTTATATCCAGAATACTGTACGCCACAAGGAAAGGCAGATCCCATCCTTGTTAGAAATGGTGCACCTAATATTTCGAAGCATCGGAGCAAAGCCAAGAAGATGGTAGGCGGAGGGTACCTGTCGCTGGTGCCTGCCATTAAACTAGCGAACTGATGTGTAGCTAATTGTGTAGCTACAGCGAAAATATCTAGCGATATTCTTATAACTCGTTGATTTGATTGATAAATTAAGTTACATCAAAATCACATCGTACTGTTCCTGGTGATACCCCTTCTCGACCTGCAGCGAAATGCGCTTGCCGATGAAGTCCCCCAGCATGGCCAAGTGCTGCGATTCTTCTTCCAGGAACAGATCGATCACCTCTTGCGAGGCGACGATGCGGAACTCGCGCGGATTGAACTGCTTGGCTTCGCGCAGCAGTTCGCGCAGGATTTCGTAGCAGATCGTGCGGCTGGTTTTCACCTGGCCCTTGCCGGAGCAGGCCGGGCACGGTTCGCACAGGATGTGGGCCAGCGATTCGCGCGTGCGCTTCCTCGTCATTTCCACCA
>Ga0308164_10001752_pt1 | contig 23711 bp, 21 predicted proteins | sample PhyTR2_FD_201031 | JGI IMG/M metagenome (GOLD analysis project Ga0308164, IMG submission 201031) | Phyllosphere microbial communities from UC Gill Tract Community Farm, Albany, California, United States - DLSLT.R2 | ecosystem: Host-associated > Plants > Phyllosphere > Unclassified | place: USA... | reverse complement strand
CGAGCAGTTTGACCTTGGCTTCGTCGACGTCCATGCAGATCACGTCATGGCCGACTTCCGCCAGCACGGTGGCCTGTACCAGGCCGACATAGCCACTACCGATTACACTGATTTTCATGCTTGGATCTCAAAAGAATGCGATGCTCAATTCGAAGTGGGTAGTCACGATGCCCGGCTGTGCACGATGCTACCTACCCCAAAGGCGGTAATGTGGCGATTATAGCGTGTGCGGTCGGCCAACCCACCAGCCTCGACTTGTGCGATGTTGCACATTCGGCACGGCTTATCCAGGCAAATGCCCACGCACCATGCGCACCAGCTTGCGGGCCTTGACCCGCAGGCGCACCAGTTGGGTACGCTGATGCTTGGGCTCCACCAGCCCTTGCTGCGCGACCCAATCCTTCCAGCGCACGCGCTCCTCGCGTACCACCCAACCGTCCTGGGGGGCGAAGCTTTCGGCGAGAAACACGCCACGGGTACTGGCGGGTAGCAGCTTGCCAGCCTTGAGCGTGTAGAGCTTTGGCACCGGCTTGCCGTCCATCAAGGGCAGCAGGTAGAGATCGGGGCGACGACGGTTGAGGCGCGCCAACAGCAGGTCTTTCTCCAGCCTTTCGTCAACGTGAAACAGGCTCAGCTCCTTGGCTTCCTTGGGGATTTCCAGGCGCAGGTCGTAGACCAGTTGCAGCGACGCCGTGGGCAGGTGCACGTAGGCCCGGGGCCGCTCGATCAGGTTGAGGCTGGCGCAGCGCACGGGCTTGGCGGCGCCGGTGCGCGGGCTGAGGGTGAAGTTGGCGCTTTCCCGGTAACGCAGCGCGCCTTCATAGGGCGCCGGCAGCCAAGTATCTTTGAAGCGCCCGGACAGCCAGCCTTCCGGGGTTTCCATCAGGCATTCCTCGGCCACTTCCTGCACCGCGGTGTGCAGCGGCAGGTTCAGTTCCTGGGCGGGGACGTAGCCTGAGATCAGCTTGAGCACCACATCGCCGCGGTCTTCGCGGCGCTGGCGCACCAGCACCCAATAGTCGCGGTTCTGCCAGTTCAGCGTGAGGCGCACCGAGACGCCGAGGTTGGCCAGTTCGATGGCGAAGCGCTGCGGGTCGTCGATGGCGATCTGCCGGCGGCGCTCCAGGGTCTGGGAGAAATTGAGCGGCATGCCGACCCCTTCGTAGGTCAGGGAATCGGCGGTGGCTTCGACGAACAGGGGCAGGGTCTTGAAGTTGCTGGGGTTGTTCTTCTTCAGCATTCGCGGCATTTCGGCTCCTTCTTTCGTCGGGGTCGGCCGCGTGCGCGGCGTTCAGGTTCGGCGTATTACGGACGCCGCGGTGTTGACGTTATGGGCAAGGTGCAGCGGGTTGATAGTCCCGACAATAGCACTGGCGATGCCGGGATGGTCAAACAGCAATTCGAAGCTGGCGCGCACAGGGTCTACGCCTGGGGTGAGGCAGACGTGGCCGCTGGCCAGGGCCTTCTTCACCAGGATGCCCTTGCCCTGCGCCTGGGCGCAGTCCAGCACGGGGGCTTCCTGCTGCTCGCTCAGGTTATAAGTGACCATGGCGCAGTCCCCGCGTTCCAGGGCCTTGAGGCCGCCGGCCACGGTTTTGCCAGAAAAGCCGAAGGCGCCGATCTTGCCTTCCTGCTTGAGCCGTTCGAGGGTGTCGTACACGCCGGTCTGCTCGAGAATGAACAGGTCGTTGCCGTCGGAGTGCACCAGTACCAGTTCAAGGTGTTCTGTTTCCAGACGTTTCAGGCTGCGCTCCACGGAGAAGCGGGTGTGCTCGGCGCTGAAATCAAAGCGCGATCGGCCGCCCTCGAATTCCTCACCGACCTTGCTGACGATCACCCAGTCGTTGCGCTGGCCGCGCAGCAAGGGGCCGAGGCGTTCCTCGCTGACGCCGTAGGCCGGGGCGGTGTCCAGCAGGTTGATGCCCAGGCCGCGTGCCTGGTTGAGCAGGGCGCGGGCGTGGTCGTCATCAGGAATGGTGAAGCCGTTGGGGTATTTGACGCCCTGGTCGCGGCCCAGTTTGACGGTGCCCAGCCCCAGCGGCGAAACGCTCAGGCCGGTGCTGCCCAGGGGGCGATGCAGGTCGTGGAGGGTGGCGATGGTCATGGCAGCAGTTGCTCCCAGGGGGTCTGGCCCGGCACGGGGCGTGGCAGCTCGGGCAGGGCGGCGTGAGTGGCGGGCTGGATGCCGTCACGTTGCAGGCTGTTGATCACCCGTTCAGCGAAGTCCGGTGCCAGCGCCAGCTTGGTCGGCCAGCCCACCAGCAGGCGCTGCTGCTCGGCGAGGAAGGCGTTGTCGGGGCGCACCAAACCCGATTGTGCGGGCTCGGCGCGGTTCACTCGCAGCGTGGCCCATTGCACCTGGCTGAGGTCGACCCAAGGCAGCAATTGCCCGAGTTCCTTGCGCGCGGCGGCGATCTGCTCGGCTGGCTCGCGCTTCACGCCTTCGGCTTCGGCGATGTCGCCACCCAGGTACCACACCCACTGGCCGTCGGCGGCCGGGTGGGTGGTCACGGTGATGCGCGGCTTCGGCCCGCCGCCCAGGCAGTGGGCGTACAGTGGTTTGAGCGCGGCGCCCTTGGCGAGGATCATGTGCAGCGGGCGGGTCTGCATGGCCGGCTGTTGCACGCCCAGCGCGGCCAGCAGGTCGGCGGTGCCTTCGCCCGCGCTGAGCACGATGCGCTGGGCGCGGATCTCGCGGCCGTCGACGCGCAGGCCGCAGAGTTCGCCCTGCTCCAGCAGCGGCTCGATGTGTTCGCCGGCCAGCAGGCTGTCGCCGCCCAGCGCGGCCAGCTGCTGGATCACGCTGGGCACGTCCACTACCAGTTCGGCGAGGCGGTAGACCTTGCCTTTGAAGCCTTTGTCTTGCAGGGCGGGCGGCAGTTGGTCGCCTTTGACCTGGTCGACTCGGCCGCGCACTGCCTTACTGGCGAAGAAGCTGGTGAGGTTGCCGGCCAGGGTGCCCGGGGACCACAGGTAGTGGGCTTCGGAAAGCACCCGCGCGCCGCTGAGGTCTACTTCGCCGGTGCCCGCCAAGGCCTCGCGCCAGCGCCGCGGCATGTCGGCGATGGCTTCGGAGGCGCCGGTCAGGGCGCCGTGCAGGGCGTATTTGGCGCCGCCGTGGATGATGCCCTGGGACTTGAGGCTCTGCCCGCCGCCGAGCCCGGCGCGTTCCACCAGCAGCGTCGAATAGCCCAGGCGGCGCAGCCGCGCGTTGAGCCACAGGCCGGCGACGCCAGCGCCGACGATCAGTACGTCAGTGGTAAGAGCGGAGGGCATGCACGAACCTCGAATACGAAAACAGAGCGGCAGTATACAGGCTGGCGCCGCTCAGTTCGTCCGGCTGTTTCAGTGGCCGACGCTCTTGGAGAACAGCTGGATCACCACCACCCCGCAGACGATCAACGCCATGCCGAGCACGGCCGGGGTGTCGAGCTTCTGGCCGTAGATGAACAGCGCGGCGATGCTGACCATGACGATGCCCATGCCCGCCCAGATGGCATAGGCCACGCCCACGGGAATGGTGCGCACCACCAGGGTGAGCATCCAGAACGCCGTGGCGTAGCCAGCGATGACTAGAATCAGCGGCAGTGGCGTGCTCAAGCCTTTGACGGCCTTCATCGAGGCAGTGGCGATGACTTCGGCGCAGATGGCGATGGCGAGGTAGTAGTAGGCGGTCATGATGATGTTCCTCGGGTGGGCGCTGGGCCGTGCTGGTCATGGCGCCATTTTCGGCCTTGCCTTAGATGCGGTAAAGTGAATACCTATCCATCTAGGAGATAGGTTGCCATGGCGCTACCGCAATGGGGGCTGGAACAAATCCGCCTGTTCGTGCAGGTCGCCGAGCGCCGCTCGTTCTCGGCGGTGGCCCGCGACCTGCGCCGGGCGCAATCGGCGGTCAGCAGTGCCATCGCGCTGCTGGAGGCGGACCTGGGCGTGACGCTGTTCGAGCGTAGCAGTGGCCGCCAGCCGCAGTTGACCCCAGCCGGCGCGGCGTTGCTTGACGAGGCGCGGGAAGTGCTGCGCCAATGCGAGCGCCTGGACGGCCGCGCGCTGGCCTTGATGCGCGGGCAGGAAGCGCAACTGCGCCTGGCCCAGGACGAGGCCATGCCCTATCAGCCGGTGATCGACAGCCTCGAAGCCTTCGGCGGAGCGTTCCCGGTGGTGCAGGTGCAGATGGCCAACACCGCCCAGGGCGATGTGGCCCGGCGGCTGGTGGAGCGGCAGGCCGATCTCGGCCTGTTGTTTCGCCACGAGCAGATGCCGGCAGCACTGGAACGCCGCGCCTTGGGCACGGTGGAAATGGTCACGGTATGTGCGATCGATCACCCTCTCGCGGCCGAGCGGCGGGTCGACCGCGAGCAATTGGCACGGCACCGGCAGTTGTTGATCGCCCTGGAAAGCAGCGGTTATCCCGGTGGCGAACCGATTAGCCCGCAGGTGTGGCGCGCCGACAGCTTCTACATGATGGCCGAGCTGTTGCGCCGCGGCCTCGGCTGGGCCTGGCTGCCCAAGCACGTGGTGCAGTACCCGGCCTATCAGGGCGAGATGGTGGAACTGGTCAGCGACTGGGCGCCGCCGCCTTTGGTGGTCGAACTGGCCTGGCGCCGCGACGCGCCCTTGGGGCCGGCGGGGCAGTGGCTGGCGGAGCGCTTTGCGCTGGAGTTAAGGGCGATTGGTTGAGTGGGGGGGGGCTGGCGCGGGGCGTGCTGTGTTGCTCATGCAGCCGTCAAGCTCGCAGGCTGGCGCCAGCTCCTACCACGATTGCGTTCCAGTGCCGAACTGGGTCGTTGTAGGCGTCAAGCTCGCAGGCTGGCGCCAGCTCCTACGACGACCGTATTTACAACTCAAGATCTGGGGTGTGAACGCGGTCGTTGTAGGAGCTGGCGCAAGCCTGCGAGCTTTTAGGACCCGGCACCTCGTCTGCGGCCAAGCACCAAGGTAAACTCCCGCGCCATGAACAGAACCCTCTATACCCTGCTGTTTCACCTTGGCCTGCCGCTGGTGGCGATCCGTCTATGGCTGCGGGCGCGCAAGGCCCCGGCCTATGCCCGGCGTATCGCCGAGCGCTTCGGGCGGCAGCTGCCGGCCATGCAGCCGGGCGGTATATGGGTGCATGCCGTGTCGGTGGGCGAAAGCATCGCCGCCGCGCCGATGATCCGCGAGCTGCTCAAGCGCTATCCGCAGCTGCCCATCACCGTCACGTGCATGACGCCTACCGGTTCGGAGCGCATCCAGGCCTTGTTCGCGCAAGAGCCGCGTGTGCAGCACTGCTATCTGCCCTACGACTTGCCATGGGCTTCCCGGCGTTTTCTCGACCATGTGCAGCCCCGCCTGGCGGTCATCATGGAGACCGAGCTGTGGCCCAACCACATCCACCAATGCTCCCTGCGCGGCATTCCGGTAGCGCTGGCCAACGGTCGCCTGTCCGAACGCTCGGCGCGCGGCTATGCGCGCTTCGCCAGGCTGACCGGGCCGATGCTGGCCGAGATGAGCCTGCTGGCGGTGCAGACCGAGGCCGAGGCCGAGCGTTTCCGGGCCCTGGGTGCGCGGCCGGAATGCGTGCAGGTCACGGGTTCGATCAAGTTCGACCTCAAGGTCGACCCGTTTTTGCTGGAGCGTGCCGCACAGCTGCGTGAGCAGTGGCAGGCTGGCGTGCGCTCGATCTGGATCGCCGCCAGCACCCACGAAGGTGAAGACGAGGTGATGCTCCAGGCCCATCGGCAACTGCTGGCCAGCCATCCCGATGCCTTGCTGATCCTGGTGCCGCGCCACCCCGAACGTTTTGCCAGTGTGCTGGAGCTGTGCCGCGCGCAAGGTTTTGCTACGGTGCAGCGTTCCCAAGGCACGGCAGTCGGCGCCGGCACTCAGGTGCTGCTTGGCGATACCATGGGCGAACTGCTGTTCCTCTACGCCTTGGCCGACATGGCTTTCGTCGGCGGCAGCCTGGTGCCCAACGGCGGCCACAACCTGCTGGAGCCCGCGGCTTTGTCGAAGCCGGTACTCAGCGGCCCCCATCTTTTCAACTTCCTTGAAATCGCCGCGATGTTGCGCGACGCCGGCGCCCTGCAAGAAATCGACGACGCCCCCAGCCTGGCCGCCGCCGTCCAGCGCCTCATCGAACTCCCCCGCGATGCTGCCCGCATCGGCGCGGCAGGGCGGGAGGTGATGAAGGCCAACCAGGGCGCGCTGGAGCGGTTGCTGGCGGGGTTGGGGCGCTTGTTGAAGCTGCCCTAGGAGAGTAGCGGTAAGGGCTGCGAATTTTCCTACTTCATAGTCGGCATGGCCTCTCACCTGCGCTCCCTGCGTCCTACCGTTTCGTCGGCTGTAGCTGACATCCCCGTTGTCCCGCTTCTATCAGACTGCCTGCGGGCTATCTGATGGAAGTGTGAAATATGCTGAACATTATTGGTACGGCTAATACCCGTACAGCGCTGGAGCTTGGAGAGCGGTACGGATATGATCCGTCTACCATTTCGGAGGAGTTCCTCATGTCCAAACTCAGCGAAAGCTTGAACGCCTCGAAAACCGCTCGCCTGGAGTTGAAGACGACCGATCTCGCCAAGGAATTTATCCGCAAGGCGGCGCTACTCTCCGGGCAGGATATGACATCGTTCATCATTGCCGCGGCTTTTGAGAAGGCCGAGACGGTCATGGAGCGCCACCAGCGAATCGAATTGTCCGCCGAGGGCTTCTCACGGTTGCACCAAATACTCGCAGATTCCGAAAGCGCTCAACCCACCAAGGCTCTGCGTGACCTGATGAGGGGCGCCGATGCTGAACGAGGTGACTGATTCGTACGTGATCGACGGGAATCTGTTGCTGAACTGCGACCGGTACCAATTTCCCAAGCGTTTCGATTGTGGTGTCGAGCTCATTAACAGCTACTTCAAAAGCAGCCTCAAACGCGCTTTGCGAAGCGAGAATTTCGCGGGGATTGGAGCCGTTACGGCATCCGGTGCAGTCGTGGGTTTTTGCACCTTGGCACTTTGTTCATTGGACCGAGACCGCGTGTCGTCAAACCTTGAACAGGCAAATCTCCCGTCCCAGGTGTCGGCCATTCGCCTGGTGATGCTGGGTGTGGATAAAGGCTATCAAGGGCTCGGTGTCGGTCGTCAGCTATTGCGAAAGGCATTCATGCAGGCGATCAGCGTCCACCGTCAGATACCGATCAAAGGGATCTACCTGGATGCCGCACCTGGTGCTGTGAGTTTCTACGGGGAACTGGGGTTCAAGCCGCTGACTCGGCCGGATGAGAGCAGCGGAACACCCATGCTACTCAACATCCAGGCACTGCTTAAGGCGCTCTAGTAGCAGAAGTACGTCGTTCGCGGCGCAGACCAAGCTGCCGAGCAGTTCTGGCTTAACGCAAAAGTGCTACCGGCGCACTGCTACTTCTTCTTCACCGGCACCAACAACGCCTTCGCCGCCGCAATCAACTCTTGCGGCAGAAAGTCCCGGTCGGCGTTGTAGTCGGGTTTCAGGTAGCGCCCCAGGTCCTGCAAGTCTTGCGGGCTGAGGGTGCCGGCGGCCTGTTTCAGGCGCAGGTTGTCGAGGATGTAGTCGTAGCGCGAGGTGTTGTAGTCGCGTACCGCGGCGTACAGCTGGCGCTGGGCGTCGAGGACATCGACGATGTTGCGAGTGCCGACCTTGTAGCCGATTTCGGTGGCTTCCACTGCGCTCTGGCTGGAGATGATCGACTGCCGGCGCGCCGCAACCTGTTCCACGTCGGTGTTCACCGCGCGGTGCAGGTTGCGGGTGTTTTCCACCACCTGGCGGCGCAGGCTTTCGCGCTGCTGTTCACTCTGCACCAGGCGCTGGTAGGCCTGGCGCACCTGGGAGCTGACCATGCCGCCGCTGTACAGCGGGATGTTCAGCTGCACACCGATGGAACGGCGCGACACATCGCTGCCGTAGACCAGACCCGGGCTGGAAGACGGGTTGCTGAGTTCGAAGTTGTCGTTGTCGCCTTTCTCGTACTGCGCCACCACGTCCACGGTTGGCGCGTGGCCAGCCTTGCGCTGGCGCAGGGTTTCCTCGGCGGCCGCCACGGCGTAGTTGCTGGCCTGCAGGTTGAGGTTCTGCTGCGCGGCGGTGTCGACCCAGGCCTTGGCGTCGTTGGGGCTCGGCAGCAGGATCGGCAGGCTGTGGGCCATGCCCTGCAAGGCGATGTAGTCGCGGTTGGTGAGCGTCACCACAGCCTGCAAGGCATCGTCGACTTCGCGCTGGGCGGTCAGGCGCGAGGCGCGGGCGGTGTCGTAGCTGGCCTGAGATTGCAATACGTCGGTCTTGTCCGACAGACCCACGTCGAAGCGGCCGTTGGACTGGTCCAGTTGGCGCTTGTAGGCAGCTTCCTCGGATTTGGTGGCGGCCAGGTTGTCTTCGGCCCGCAGTACGGCGAAGTAGGTTTGCGCGCTTTGCAGAATCAGGTTCTGCTCGGTCGCGGAGAGCTGCAGCGCCGCCTGCTCGTCCTGGGACTGCGCGGCCTTGAGCTGGAACCAGCGGTCGATGCGGAAGATCGGCTGGTTGAGCGTGGCCCGGTACGAGGTGCCGCTGCGGTTGTACACCGCTTCGGGCTGGTCCAGGGCGGTACGAGTGTTGTTGATGTCGCTGCCCAGCGACAGGTTCGGCAGGAGCCCGGCGCGGGCCTGGGGCACGTTCTCGCGGGTGGCGGCGTAGTCGGCGCGGGAGGCGGCGAGGTCGGCGTTGTTGTTCACGGCTTCCTGATAAACGCTCACCAGATCGGTGTTGTTCGCCAACAACGGCTCGGCCGCCCAGGCACCCGCACAGGGAGCGCAGGAAACGGCGAGAGCCAGTGAGAGTTTGCGCAGCATGGGTTCGATCCTTGAGGCGAAGTCTTGTTAGAGGGGCCGCTGCGAGTGTAGTTGCGTGGGTTGGCGGCAACAATCGGCCATTTGTGCCAATTGCCGTTCGTGCACGCGGCATTGGCAATATTGCCCGGGCTTGTCTAGACTGGCCACGTTCTTGTCGGGGTGCCTTGCTTTAAGAGGCTGAGATCGGATAATTCCGGATCCCGTTGAACCTGATCAGGTTGATGCCTGCGTAGGGAACAAGATTTCTCGTCCATCCGGCGAGGCCTCTTGTGCTGCGTCCGGGTTGCCGTTCGAGCATTCGAATGGCCGCGCGAGACTCGGCACAGCACCGCTTCAGGTGCGTCCATGCCATTTCAGGTTCGCTCCGACATTCCGCCGCTGGATGCTGTCTGGAGAGCCGTGATGAGTAAACAAGAAAAATCCGCAGTGCACCTGAGCGAATCGGCCCAAGTCGATTCCGGGTCGGTACAACCCTTCACCCGTTCGCAAAAAATCTACGTCCAGGGTTCGCGCCCGGACATCCGCGTACCGATGCGTGAAATCAGCCTGGATGTAACGCCCACTGACTTCGGCGGCGAGATCAACGCTCCGGTCACCGTGTACGACACCTCCGGCCCCTACACCGACCCCACCGTCACCATTGATGTGCGCAAAGGCCTGGCCGACGTGCGTTCGGCCTGGATCGACGACCGCGGCGACACCGAGCGCCTGCCCGGCCTCAGCTCGCACTTCGGCCAGCAGCGCCTCGACGACGCCGAGCTGACCAAGCTGCGCTTCGCCCATGTGCGCAACCCGCGCCGCGCCAAGGCCGGCGCCAACGTCAGCCAGATGCACTACGCGCGCCAGGGCATCATTACCGCCGAGATGGAATACGTGGCCATCCGCGAGAACATGAAGCTGGCCGAAGCGCGCGCCGCCGGCCTGCTCAAGGAACAGCACAAAGGCCACAGCTTCGGCGCCAGCATCCCGAAGGAGATCACCGCCGAATTCGTGCGCGAGGAAATCGCCCGCGGCCGCGCCATCATTCCGGCCAACATCAACCACACCGAGCTGGAGCCGATGATCATCGGCCGCAACTTCCTGGTTAAGATCAACGGCAACATCGGCAACAGTGCCCTGGGTTCTTCCATCGAGGAAGAAGTGGCCAAGCTGACCTGGGGCATCCGCTGGGGCTCGGACACGGTCATGGACCTGTCCACCGGCAAGCACATCCACGAAACCCGCGAGTGGATCATCCGCAACTCGCCGGTGCCGATCGGTACCGTGCCGATCTACCAAGCGCTGGAAAAGGTCAACGGCGCGGCCGAAGACCTGACCTGGGAACTGTTTCGCGACACCTTGATCGAGCAGGCCGAGCAGGGCGTGGACTACTTCACCATCCACGCCGGCGTGCTGCTGCGCTATGTGCCGCTGACCGCCAAGCGCGTGACCGGCATCGTCAGCCGTGGCGGCTCGATCATGGCCAAGTGGTGCCTGGCGCACCATAAAGAGAACTTCCTGTACACGCACTTCGACGAGATCTGCGAAATCATGAAGGCCTACGACGTCAGCTTCTCCCTCGGCGACGGCTTGCGCCCCGGCTCGATTGCCGACGCCAACGACGAAGCCCAGTTCGGCGAACTGGAAACCCTCGGCGAGCTGACCAAGATCGCCTGGAAGCACGACGTGCAGTGCATGATCGAAGGCCCCGGCCACGTGCCGATGCAGCTGATCAAGGAGAACATGGACAAGCAGCTGGAGTGCTGCGACGAGGCGCCGTTCTACACCCTCGGGCCGTTGACCACGGACATCGCCCCCGGTTATGACCACATCACCTCGGGTATCGGCGCGGCGATGATCGGCTGGTTCGGTTGCGCCATGCTTTGCTACGTGACGCCCAAGGAACACCTGGGTTTGCCCAACAAGGATGACGTCAAGACCGGCATCATCACCTACAAGATCGCCGCCCATGCAGCCGACTTGGCCAAAGGGCACCCCGGCGCGCAGATTCGCGACAACGCCCTGAGCAAGGCGCGTTTCGAATTCCGTTGGGAAGACCAGTTCAATCTCGGCCTGGACCCGGACACCGCCCGCGCCTACCACGATGAGACCCTGCCGAAGGACTCGGCCAAGGTCGCGCATTTCTGCTCGATGTGCGGGCCGAAGTTCTGCTCGATGAAAATCACCCAGGAAGTGCGCGAGTACGCGGCCAATCAGAAGATTGCGGCCGTGGACTTGAGCGTGGAGGAGGGTATGCGCGAGCAGGCGCAGCGGTTCAAGCAGGAAGGTAGCCAGTTGTATCAGAAGGTCTGATTGCGTGGAGGGGACGCTCGTGCCTGGCGCGGGTGTCTCATTTCATGCTGCTGGCCTCATCGAGAGCTGGCGCTCGCTCCAACGGGGATACGTGAACCCCGTTGGAGCGAGCGCCAGCTCGCGATGAGGCCAGCGAACCTTTAAAAAACCCACTCACCCCATCTCTTCCTCGAGATCCCAATTGAACACACCCAGTACCTACTCCCCGGACATCGCCGTCCCCGCCAGCCAGCGGGTTTTCGGCGCCCGTGACCTGTTTTCCCTGTGGTTCTCCCTCGGCATCGGCCTGATGGTTCTGCAAACCGGCGCCTTGCTGGCGCCGGGCCTGGGCCTGGCGGGCTCGGTGGTGGCGATCCTGCTGGGCACCGCCGTGGGCGTGCTGCTGCTGGCCGCCGTCGGCGTGATCGGCAGTGACACCGGCCTCTCGGCCATGGCCGCCCTGAAGCAAAGCCTCGGCAGCCGCGGCGCCGCACTGCCGGCCGTACTCAACCTGCTGCAGTTGGTTGGCTGGGGCTCGTTCGAAATCATCGTAATGCGCGACGCCGCCAGCCTGCTCGGTGCCGGCCTCTTCGGCGCAGGCAGCGCGCTCGCCAACCCCATGCTGTGGACCCTGGTGTTCGGCGCCCTGGCCACGCTGCTGGCGGTCAGCGGCCCGCTGACCTTCGTGCGCCGTTTCCTACGCAAATGGGGCATCTGGCTGCTGCTGGCGGCGTGCCTGTGGTTGACCTGGAACCTGTTCGCCAAGGCCGACCTCGGCGCCCTCTGGGCCCAAGCCGGCGACGGCAGCCTGCCATTGGCCGCGGGCTTCGACATCGCCATCGCCATGCCGCTGTCGTGGCTGCCGCTGATCGCCGACTACTCGCGCTTCGGCCGCAAGGCCCGCAGCGTATTCGGCGGCACGGCGCTGGGCTTCTTCATCGGCAACGTGTGGTTGATGGCCCTGGGCGTGGCCTACACCCTGGCTTTCGCCCCGAGCGGCGATACCAACGCGCTATTGCTGGCACTGGCCGGCGCCGGCTTGGGCATCCCGCTGCTGCTGATTTTGCTGGATGAGTCGGAAAACGCCTTCGCCGACATCCACTCGGCGGCGGTGTCCACGGGCTTGCTGGTGCGGGTGAAGGTCGAGCACCTGGCCTTGGCGCTGGGTGCGCTATGCACCCTGATCGCCTGCTTCGCGCCGTTGGCGCAGTACCAGAACTTCCTGCTGCTGATCGGCTCGGTGTTCGCGCCGCTCTTCGGCGTGGTACTGGTGGACCACTTCATCCTGCGCCAGCGCCGCGCGGCGGCGGTCACCCCGGGCTGGTACTGGCCGGCGCTGCTGGCGTGGCTGGGCGGCATCGGCACTTACCAGCTGCTGGCCAACCAGTTTCCCAGCGTGGGCGCGACCCTGCCGTCATTGCTGCTGGCAGGGCTGCTGCACTGGCTGATGGGCCGGGCGTTCAACCGCGGCCGGGAAACAGCTCGGGCTTGATGATGCCGTTCAGGCGCGGATAGGGGATTTTCAGTTCGACGTGGCCCATGGCGTAGGGCGCGATGGTCGTCACGTCGTACTTGAGGATCACCGCGCCGTAGGTCAGGGCGATGTTCGGGGTTTTCTGGAAGGGCCAGCTCTTCACGAACTGTGGGTCGTCGCCGACCTTGGTGGCGGCCATCCAGCCCTGGTGGGCCAGCTCGGCGTTCTTCCAGAAGGCCGCTTCCTGGCCCGGTACCAGCATGTCTTCCAGGCGCAGGGCCTTGTGCTGGGCCCGCGAATAGTTGATGAAGGCGCGGCCCGGCATGCCATGGGCGCCGCCGTCGTCGACGTAGCTGGACAATTCAACGATCACCAGACCGTCATGCTGCTCCCGTACCTTGGCCTGTAGATAGCTGGAGTTGCGCGGCTGCGCCGTTGCCAGGTACTGCTGCTCGTATTCCTGCAGCGAGCTGGTGTTGGCGGCGGTGGGCGAGGTGCGGGTCAGGTCCAGCAGGCGGCGCTGCACCATCATGTCCAGCTGCGGCTCGTCGGGAAAATGTACCGTATCGATGTTCACCAGCGGGCAGTCAGCGTTGATGCAGCCCGGTTTGACGTGCTCCCAGGCGTCGCGCTTGACCTCCAGCGGCTTGTGCAGGTTGGGTGCGAACAGGGTCTGGCAGGCGCCCAGGCTCAGGGCGATGCCAGCGATGGCGGACAGTTTCAGGAACGGCGACATGGTGATCCTTGGCATTGAGACGGGGGCGCAGCAACCGGCGGCGGGTTCCACACATTTCGTGATACGACTGTGGGCAGCTCTGTCAGTTCGCCACTAAGCTCGATAGTGTGGCGCCATAGTAGCGGGACCGGCGCCCTTGGGGCCACCCGGCGCTCTGTGAGTGAAAGTATTTTCACCGCCCCGTTGCGCGAACAGCGCACGGGCAATTGGACGAAGGGGGCTGCACCGCGGCGGCGGGCGCGTTAGGATGGGGCGCTGCAACAGGGTCCGATCACGAGGAAGGCTATGACTGACGCGAACCACTCCGTGCCCAAGGCTGTCGAGATCGTACAGCGTGAACAATGCTTCAAGGGTTTCTACAAGCTCGACCGCGTGCACCTCAAGCACGAGCTGTTTGCCGGTGGCATGAGCCGCGAGATTTCCCGCGAGCTGTTCGTGCGCCACGACGCCGTGTGCGTATTGCCGTACGACCCGATTCGCGATGAAGTGGTACTGCTGGAGCAGTTCCGCGTGGGCGCCATGGACAAGGCGGGCAACCCCTGGCTGGTGGAAATGGTCGCCGGTCTGATTGACCGCGACGAGCAGCCGGAAGAAATTGCGCACCGCGAAGCGGAAGAGGAAGCTGGGCTGAAGTTGGCGGCGCTGTGGCCGATGACCAAGTACTTCCCTTCACCGGGCGGTAGCGACGAATACGTCCATTTGTATCTGGGCCGCTGCGAAAGCCGGGGGGCGGGCGGCATCCATGGGCTGGACGAAGAGGCAGAAGACATCCGCGTGCGCGTCTGGTCGTTCAACGATGCGCTGCAGGCGGTGAAAGACGGCAAGATCATCAACGGCGCCACGATCATTGCCATTCAATGGCTGGCGCTGAACCGTGAAGAAGTCAGGGGGTTGTGGAAGTGAATATCCTGCGCGAACGCTACCGGGTCGATCTGGCCGGGCTGCAGGCAGCCTGCGAGGCCAACTACGCCCGCTTGATGCGCCTGTTGCCCGACATGCGCAACGAGCAGCTTTCGCGCCGTATTGCCGTGAGCCAGGGCGACCAGATGCTCGGCATCCTGTCCCTGGAAGTGATTCTGGCGTGCCCCTACACCACCACCCTGCAGGTGCGCCAGGAACTGAGCCTGCCGTGGCTGCCGGTGCCTTGCCTGGAAGTGCAGGTGTACCACGACGCGCGCATGGCCGAAGTGGTCAGCGCCGAGCACGCCCGGCGGTTTCGCAGCATCTACCCGTACCCCAACGCGCACATGCACCAGCCGGATGAAAAAGCCCAGCTCAACCTGTTCCTCGGTGAGTGGCTGAGCCATTGCCTGGCCTGCGGGCATGAACTGGAGTATGTGCGCTAAACGCTTGTTTGGCGGCTGATTTGCCCCTTGACTGCTTCCCTACCATAATCCCAGCTGAATCCGTTCAAGGAGACGGCCTTGCCGAACCCCTCTACCGCGCCCCTCGCTCCGCTGATCGTGCAGATCACCGACCCGCACCTGTTCGCCGATGCGCAGGGAAAACTGCTGGGCATGGTGACCCGCGACAGCCTGGAAAAGGTGATCGACAAGGTGTTGCTGGAGCAGCCGCAGGTCGATCTGGTGTTGGTGACGGGGGATTTGTCCCAGGACGGTACGCACGAGTCTTACCAGGCCTTTCATGAGATGAGCCAGCGGATCAAGGCGCCGGCGCGCTGGTTTGCGGGTAATCATGACGAGCCATTGGTGATGGAGGAGGTGGCGGTTGGCATCATGGGGGTAGAGGGTGTCGAGGCGGTCGAGGATGCCAAGGCGGGGAACCACTACCTGCTGAACCCGGTGGTCGATATCGGTAGCTGGCGCATTACCTTGCTCAACTCGGCGGTGCCGGGCTCGGTACCGGGTTTTTTGCCAGAGTCCGAGCTGCAGGTGTTGGCGAAGTCCCTGAGCGAGGCCAAGCCGGAAACACATCACCTTATCTGCCTGCACCATCACCCTATCTCCATCCATTGCAAGTGGATGGAGCCCATCGGTTTGCGTAACCCTGAAGCGCTGTTCGAGGTGGTCGAGCGCTTTCCTGCAGTGCGGGCGCTGTTGTGGGGGCACATCCATCAGGAAATCGATCAGCTGAGCGAACGGCCGAAGTGCCCCGACCTGCGACTGCTGGCTACGCCCTCCACTTGCATTCAGTTCAAGCCGCTGAGCGACGATTTCGCCCTCGATGACCTGCCGCCCGGCTACCGCTGGCTGCGCTTGCAGCCCGATGGCGGGATCGAGACAGGCGTCTCGCGGGTGGAGGGCTACGAATTCAAGCCGGACTTCTCCAGCGACGGGTATTGACGGCTGACTGCGCCGTTGAGCCTGGCGAAATTATTGCTGCGTTTTTCCGGCCCTCATCGCGGGCATCGCCCGCTCCAACGGGGTTGTGTGATTTTGCGGGATCGCGAGCGTCGCCCGCTCTGACGGCGTTGCGTGTTTTTGCGGGATCGCGGGCGTCGACCGCTCTAGCGGGTTGTGTGCTTTGCGGGATCGCGGGCGTCGCGCGTTCTCGCAGGATCGCGCTTAATCCTGTTGGAGCGGGCGATGCCCGCGATGAGGCCGGTGCCGCCAACCCACCTCCTGCCTGTACCACCCCCGGCTGCAGCCCTGTAGACTGGCCCCCTTTGCCAAGCGCCACAGGGGGCCAAGGTGTCCGCTTCCATCGTCTATATCCATGGTCTGAACAGTTCCCCGGCCTCGACCAAGGCCCGCCAGCTCAGCGCCGTCATGGCGCGCATGGGCCTGGCCGAGCGCCTGCGCGTGCCGGAGTTGCACCACCACCCGCGTGAAGCCATCGCCCAGATCGAAGCGGATATCCACGCCCTGGGCCAGCCATTGCTGGTCGGCAGTTCCCTGGGCGGCTACTATGCCACCCACCTGGCCGAGCGCCTGGGCCTCAAGGCGCTGCTGATCAACCCGGCGGTCAACCCGCACCGGCTGTTCGACGGTTTCCTGGGTACCCAGACCAACCTCTACACCGGTGCCACCTGGGAGTTGACCCTGGGCCACATCGAAGCGCTGCAGGCCCTCGAAGTGCCGCCCCCGGCCGACCCGGCGCGTTTCCAGGTGTGGCTGCAGACCGCCGACGAAACCCTCGACTACCGCCACGCCGAGCGCTTCTACCAAGGCTGCGACCTGCGTATCGAGGCCGGTGGCGACCATGGCTTCCAGGGCTTCACCAAGCACCTGCCGCCACTGCTGGCGTACGCCGGCATTGCCCCGCAGGCCTGGGACGGGATAGATTTCGCTGCACTCTGACCGCTTCAAGGGCGCCACGCCTCGGCCTGGCCCCGCAACACAGACCGTTACCCCACTTTGACGACGAGACCCCATGGCCAATCCCAGCGCTAGCTCTTATAACGCAGACGCCATCGAAGTCCTCTCGGGCCTCGACCCGGTGCGCAAACGCCCGGGCATGTACACCGACACCAGCCGGCCGAACCACCTTGCCCAGGAAGTCATCGACAACAGCGTCGACGAAGCCATGGCCGGCCATGCCAAGAGCATCCAGGTCATCCTGCACGCCGACCACTCCCTCGAGGTGAGCGACGACGGCCGCGGCATGCCGGTCGACATCCATCCCGAAGAGGGCGTGTCCGGTGTCGAGCTGATCCTCACCAAGCTGCACGCCGGCGGCAAGTTCTCCAACAAGAACTACCAGTTTTCCGGCGGCCTGCACGGCGTGGGTATTTCGGTGGTCAACGCCCTGTCCAACCAGGTGCGGGTCAAGGTCAAGCGCGACGGCAACGAATACCAGATGACCTTCGCCGACGGCTTCAAGGCCACCGAGCTGGAAGTGGTCGGCACCGTGGGCAAGCGCAACACCGGCACCAGCGTGTATTTCGCCCCGGACCCCAAGTATTTCGATTCGCCGAAGTTCTCCATCAGCCGCCTCAAGCACGTGCTCAAGGCCAAGGCCGTGTTGTGCCCGGGGCTGCTGGTCAGCTTCGAAGACAAAGGTACCGGCGAGAAGGTCGAGTGGCATTACGAAGACGGCCTGCGCTCCTACCTGGTAGACGCCGTGAGCGAAGATATTCGCCTGCCGCAAGAGCCTTTCTGCGGCAGCCTGGCCGGTAACAAGGAAGCCGTGGACTGGGCCCTGCTGTGGTTGCCCGAGGGCGGCGACGGCGTGCAGGAAAGCTACGTCAACCTGATCCCCACCGCCCAGGGCGGCACCCACGTCAACGGCCTGCGCCAGGGCCTGCTGGACGCCATGCGCGAGTTCTGCGAGTTCCGCAGCCTGCTGCCGCGCGGCCTCAAGCTGGCCCCGGAAGACGTGTGGGAACGCATCGCCTTCGTGCTCTCGACCAAAATGCAGGACGCGCAGTTCTCCGGGCAGACCAAGGAGCGCCTGTCGTCCCGCGAAGCCGCGGCCTTCGTTTCCGGCGTGGTCAAAGACGCCTTCAGCCTGTGGCTCAACGCCCACCCCGAGCTGGGCCTGCAGCTGGCCGAACTGGCCATCAGCAACGCCGGCCGTCGCCTCAAGGCAAGCAAGAAGGTCGAGCGCAAGCGCATCACCCAGGGCCCGGCGTTGCCCGGCAAGCTGGCCGACTGCGCCGGGCAGGACCCGGCCCGTTCCGAGCTGTTCCTGGTGGAAGGTGACTCCGCCGGCGGCTCGGCCAAGCAGGCGCGAGACAAGGAATTCCAGGCGATCCTGCCGCTGCGCGGGAAAATCCTCAACACCTGGGAAGTGGACGGCAGCGAAGTGCTGGCCAGCCAGGAAGTGCACAACATCGCCGTGGCCATCGGCGTGGACCCAGGCGCCGCCGACATTAGCCAGCTGCGCTACGGCAAAATCTGCATCCTCGCCGACGCCGACTCCGACGGCCTGCACATCGCCACCTTGCTGTGCGCGCTGTTCGTCCAGCATTTCCGCCCGCTGGTGGATGCCGGCCACGTGTACGTGGCCATGCCGCCGCTGTACCGCATCGACCTCGGCAAGGAAATCTACTACGCCCTCGACGAAGCCGAGCGCGACGGCATTCTCGACCGCCTGGTGGCCGAGAAGAAGCGCGGCAAGCCCCAGGTCACGCGCTTCAAGGGCCTGGGCGAGATGAACCCGCCGCAACTGCGGGAAACCACCATGGACCCGAACACCCGGCGCCTGGTGCAGCTGACCCTGGACGACTTCGCCCACGCGTCGGAAATCATGGACATGCTGCTGGCCAAGAAACGCGCCGGCGATCGCAAAAACTGGCTGGAGACCAAGGGCAACCTGGCCGAGGTGCTGACCTGATGCGGCCCGCGCCGGCAGCCTGGCTGCCGTTGGCGCTGCTTGGCCTGCTCTGCGCACTGCTCTTGCCGTTGTCAGCGTATGCCGCGCCAGTGGAAGAGTTGCAGATGCTTTCCGAGCACCCGGTGGAAGGCATGCGCGGCGGCAACCTGTCGGGCCTGGCGCTTTGCGGGCAGGATTTGTACACCGAATCCGACCGCGACGACGACCAGCTCTACCGTCTGGATATCAGCCACAACGTCTGGCGTGCCGAGGCCCAGGTGTTCAAGGCGCCGCCACCGCCGCCCAGCGGCCTGACCTGGGGCATGGACGTGCGTACCTGGCTGATGTCGTTCGTGCGCGGTGGCGACCTGGACTTCGAAGCCATCAGCTGTGACGCGGCGCAGAACCGCTATCTGGTCAGCGAAGCCCATGCCGCAGTGCTGAAAGTCACCCCGGAGGGGCAGGCAGAGTGGCTGCCCATCAGCCCGAGGCTGGTGCGCGAGGCGAGGGCGGCCAACTTGCTGGCGCATTTCAACGCGATTTTCGAGGGCCTGGCGGTCAACCCCGCCGGTGACCGGCTGTGGCTGGCCGCCGAGCGTTCCGACCGCGGCCTGCTGATGGCCCGGCGCACCGCCCAGGGCTGGGACTGCGACGGGGCCTGCGTGCTGCTCAGCGAGGCGCCCCATGAACCACCCCCTGCAGCGGCTGGCAGGCTGCTGCCGGGCGGCGACTTCTCCGATCTCGCCTACTATCACGGCAAGCTGTTCACCCTGGAACGCTACCTGTACAAGATCTGCCGGCGCGACGCGAAAACCGCCGCCGTGGAAAAATGCTGGTCCTACGCCCGGGACGCCTTGGTCCCTGAACGCCGCTACGACAAGCCGTATGGCGTGGCCGAAGCGCTGGTGATCGACGCCGAAGGCGCCTGGGTCGGCAACGACAACAACGACTGGGCCCGCGGCGATGGCGACCGGCGGCCGATCGTCTGGCGCTACGCGGCGCCGGCCGCGGGCTGGGACGCGCCATGAGCAGCGCGCCACCGGGTCGCCGCGCCGGGCGCGTGCTGATGATGGTCGCCTGGGTGGCCGGGCTGTTCCTGGCCACGCGTTATTTTGGCGCGCGGGAAGAGCACGAGGCCAACCCCAACGCGGTGGTGGCCTCGGAGCATGGCCAGGGCTATGTCGAGGTGCAGTTGGTGGGCAACCGCCAGGGGCATTTCGTCGCCACCGGGGCGATCAACGCCTTGCCGGTGCAGTTCATGCTCGACACCGGCGCCACGGACGTGGCAATACCGGCCAGCGTGGCCGACAAGCTGGCGCTGAAGCGCGGCATGCCCCTGCAGATCAGCACCGCCAACGGCCGCAGCGAGGGCTACCGCACGCAGCTGGATGAAGTGACGCTGGGCGATATCGTCCTGCGTGATGTACGCGCCGTGGTCGCCCCAGGGCTGGACGGCGACCAGGTGTTATTGGGCATGAGTGCCCTCAGACGACTTGAATTTACCCAGCGCGGTGGCAACATGCTGCTGCGCCAGACCACACAATGACGAGGCCCGCATGAGCGACTCCCTTGATCTCAGCCTGGACGGTGTAGAACGCCGGTCGCTGGCTGACTTCACCGAACAGGCCTATCTCAACTACTCCATGTACGTGATCATGGACCGCGCCCTGCCGCATATCGGCGACGGCCTCAAGCCGGTGCAGCGGCGCATCGTCTATGCCATGAGCGAGTTGGGCCTGGACGCCGACGCCAAGCACAAGAAATCCGCCCGTACCGTGGGTGACGTGCTCGGCAAGTTCCACCCCCATGGCGACTCGGCCTGCTATGAAGCCATGGTGCTCATGGCCCAGCCGTTCAGCTATCGCTACACCCTGGTCGACGGCCAGGGCAACTGGGGTGCGCCGGACGATCCGAAGTCGTTCGCGGCCATGCGCTACACCGAGGCGCGCCTGTCGCGCTACTCCGAAGTGCTGCTCAGCGAGCTGGGCCAAGGCACCGCCGACTGGGGCCCGAACTTCGACGGCACCCTCGAGGAGCCGCTGGTACTGCCGGCGCGCCTGCCGAACATCCTGCTCAACGGCACCACCGGCATCGCCGTGGGCATGGCCACCGACGTGCCGCCGCACAACCTGCGGGAAGTGGCCAGCGCCTGCGTGCGCCTGCTTGACGAGCCGAAAGCGACCGTCGAGCAGCTGTGCGAACACATTCCGGGCCCGGACTACCCGACCGAAGCGGAAATCATCACCCCGCGCGCCGACCTGCTTAAAATCTACGAGACCGGCCGCGGCTCGGTGCGCATGCGCGCCGTGTACCACGTGGAAGATGGCGACATCATCGTCACCGCGCTGCCGCACCAGGTCTCCGGGGCCAAGGTGATGGAGCAGATCGCCGCGATGATGCAGGCCAAGCCCTCGAAGCTGCCGCAAGTCGCCGACCTGCGCGACGAGTCGGACCACGAGAACCCGTGCCGCATCGTCATCATTCCGACCAACAGCCGCGTCGACCACGCCGTGCTGATGCAGCACCTGTTCGCCAGCACCGACCTGGAATCCAGCTACCGGGTCAACATCAACATCATCGGCCTCGACGGCAAGCCGCAGCTCAAGAACCTGCGCACGCTGCTGGTGGAGTGGCTGGAGTTCCGCGTGCAGACCGTGCGCCGCCGCCTGCGCTTCCGCCTCGACAAGGTCGAGCGCCGCTTGCACCTGTTGGACGGCTTGCTGATCGCCTATCTCAACCTCGACGAGGTGATTCACATCATCCGTACCGAGGAGCACCCGCGCGCCAAGCTGATCGAGCGCTTCGCCCTCAGCGAGATCCAGGCCGACTACATCCTCGACACCCGCCTGCGCCAGTTGGCACGCCTCGAGGAAATGAAGCTGCGCAACGAGCAGGACGAACTGCGCAAGGAACAAGCCAAGCTGCAAGCCCTGCTGGGCAGCGAAGCCAAGCTGAAGAAGCTGGTGCGCACCGAGTTGATCAAGGACGCCGAAACCTACGGCGACGACCGCCGTTCGCCGATTGTCGAGCGCACCGAGGCCAAGGCGCTGTCGGAAACCGAACTGCTGCCCAACGAGAAGATCACCGTGGTGCTCTCGGAGAAGGGCTGGGTGCGTTCGGCCAAGGGCCATGAAATCGACGCTACGGGCCTTTCGTACAAGGCGGGCGACGGCTTCAAGGTGGCGGCCGCGGGCCGCTCCAACCAGTTCGCGGTGTTCATCGACTCCACTGGCCGCAGTTATTCGGTGGCAGCCCATACGCTGCCGTCGGCCCGTGGCCAGGGCGACCCGCTGACCGGGCGCCTGACGCCGCCGCCGGGCGCCACCTTCGAATGCGTGCTGTTGCCGGAAGACGATGCCCTGTACGTGGTGGCCAGTGACGCCGGTTATGGCTTCGTGGTGAAGGGCGACGACCTGCAGGCCAAGAACAAGGCCGGCAAGGCGCTGCTGAGCCTGCCCAATGGTGCCAAGGTGATGGCGCCACGGCCGGTGGCCAACCGTGAGGAGGACTTCCTGGCGGCCGTTACGACGGAAGGTCGCCTGCTGGTATTCAAGGTCAGCGACCTGCCACAACTGGGTAAAGGAAAAGGTAATAAAATCATCGGCGTACCCGGTGAACGAGTGGCCAGCCGTGAAGAATATGTGACTGATCTCGCGGTGCTCGGCGCGGGCGCGACCCTTGTATTGCAGGCCGGCAAGCGTACTCTATCGCTTAAGGCCGACGACCTTGAACACTACAAGGGCGAGCGCGGGCGGCGCGGCAACAAGCTGCCACGTGGCTTCCAGCGGGTCGACGCATTGCTGGTCGAAAACGCTGGATAATAGCGAAAAAGGGCGCCAATCCGCCGCGTGGAAGGTGGATTGGCGCATAAGCGCTGGAGTCATGGCGCAGTTTCGCGGATGATATGGCCCCTTGAGGTGCCGGCGTGGCCGTGCATCCAAATGAATACACCCAGATGAATTTCGACAGTATCACTGCGGCAAGCCTTGTGGCGGCCGCCTGGATGGGATGATGACTTTTCTGCGCCTTCCAATCGCTTTACTGCTGACGGGCGTTTTGGGCCTTGCCGGTTGCAGTGTGCACCAGCCGGTCGCGCTCTATCAGCTCGACAGTGGCAACCCTGGCCAGCCGAAAGCGACCAGCGGTATGTCGGTATTGCTCGGCCCGGTTTCCGTGGCTGACTACCTGCAACGCGAAACCCTGCTGCAACGCCAGAAAGACGGCAGCCTGACGGCTTCCGACGACGGCCGTTGGGCCGGCAGCCTGGCTTCCGATATCGACCAACTGCTGCTGCGCCAATTGGCGTGGCGCCTCGACAGCCCGAAAGTGGTGCTGGCGCCGACGGCGGCGAACTTCAACCCCGACGTGCAGGTGCTGCTGTCCATCACCCGCCTCGATTCGGGTGACAACCAGCCGGCGGTGCTGGACGCGCAATGGCGCGTGCTCGACCGCCGTGGCCAGGTGCGCGACAACCGCATCGTCCACCTCGAAGAGAAGCACACCGGTGGCACTGCCGCCCAGGTGCAGGCACAGGGCGTGTTGCTGCAGCGCCTGGCCGAGCAGCTGACTGCGGCGGTCAAGCCGCTGGCCAATCAGCCAGCCCTGGCCCAGGAGCCCCGCAAAGCCGCGCCGGAACCGGCGGCCAAGGAAGACAAACCGAAGATGCCGCTGGCCACGCCGATCCGTACGGATATGGAAATCTATCGGTTCTGAGTTGTTTCGCAGGCATTAAAAAACCTCGCCTAGCGCAAACTGTCCAACTTTATGGGGTCAGTTCACTTCGGCGGGGTTTTTATTGGCCCAAGATCAAGAGCTCGCAGCCAAGGCCGCTCCTACCCCGATCGGGTTTGCCGCCCGGTTGGCGGGTTCGGACCCCGGCCGGGGTTGCCGCGCGGTTGGCGGGTTCGGCCCCCGATTGGGTTTGCCGCCCGGTTGGCGGGTTCTGACCCCGATTGGGTTTGCCGCCCGGTTGGCGGGTTTGGCCCCCGATTGGGTTTGCCGCCCGGTTGGCGGGTTCGGCCCCGGATTGGGGTTGCCGCCCGGTTGGCGGGTTCGGACCCCGATTGGGTTTGCCGCCCGGTTGGCGGGTTCGGCCCCCGATTGGGTTTGCCGCCCGGTTGGCGGGTTCGGACCCCGGCCGGGGTTGCCGCCCGGTTGGCGGGTTCGGCCCCCGATTGGGTTT
>Ga0308164_10001751_pt1 | contig 23714 bp, 20 predicted proteins | sample PhyTR2_FD_201031 | JGI IMG/M metagenome (GOLD analysis project Ga0308164, IMG submission 201031) | Phyllosphere microbial communities from UC Gill Tract Community Farm, Albany, California, United States - DLSLT.R2 | ecosystem: Host-associated > Plants > Phyllosphere > Unclassified | place: USA... | reverse complement strand
CCGGCGCCGACTTCACTGCCAAGGATTACCGCACCTGGGCCGGTACCGCCCTGGCGCTGGACATGCTGCGCGAGCTGCACTGGCAGCCGGAACCCGAGGCCAAGCGCCATATCGTCGAGATGGTCAAGGCGGTGGCGCGGCAATTGGGCAACACGCCAGCGGTGTGCCGGCGGTGTTATATTCACCCCGCCGTGCTGGAGCACTTTGCCTTGGGGGAATTGGCCAAGCTGCCCAAACCCCGGCAACGCAAGGGCCTGCGCCTGGAAGAGGTGGCGCTGGCGAGCTTTCTGGAAAAGTTGACGCAACTGGTGTGATGGCCGCAGCCGCCCCGCCTATTCATAGCCTGGAGAATTGAAGTCATGGCCGATGCCGACCACGCCCACGGGGTGAATGCCGAGCAGATCAAGATCGACAAACTGTTCGCCACCCCCGTGGCGCGCCTGGTGTTCCCCGGGTTCGAGGCCCTGAACGCCGAGTTGCGCCAGATCATTCTCGCGCGCGAGGCGGCCCAGGCTAGCACCGACCACAGCAACGAAGGTGGCTGGCAGTCCACCGATGACTTCGCCCAGTGGTCAGGTGCGCCCGGCGCGCGGCTGATGGCCTTCGCCCAAGAAATGGCTAACCAGCTGTCGGCGGTCAATTCGCCGGAGCATGGCTTGATCGAAGCCAAACTAACCTGGACCTGCGCGGCCTAGGCCAATATCAATCGGTCCGGGCACGGCAATGGCGTGCATGGCCACCCGGGCGCGTACTGGTCCGCGGTGTACTACGTGGACGATGGCGGCCGCACCGAAGACCCGGGCCTGGGCGGCGAACTGGAGTTCGTCGACCCGCGCGGGGTGATGCCGACCCTGCTCTACCCCGCTTTGCGCATGCGCATCGAGGGCTGCCTGACCGCTGGGTTCATGACCAAGATGGCGCCCTCGGCGGGTACCTTGGTGATGTTTCCGTCGTGGCTGCTGCATTCGGTGAAGCCACACGGTGGGACCCGCGAGCGCATCTCCATCGCCTTCAATTTCGGGCTTTGATTTGCCCCGCTGGTCTCATCGCGGGCATCGCCCGCTCCAACGGTTACAGGTTCGGCGCAGTTCCCGTAGCGTCAGGTTCGGCGCAGTTCCCGTAGCACCAGGTTCCGCGCAGTTCCCGTAGCGCCAGGTTCCGCGCAGCTCCCGTAGCGCCAGGTTCGGCGCAATTCCCGTAGCGCCAGGTTCCGCGCAGCTCCCGTAGCGCCAGGTTCGGCGCAATTCCCGCAGCGCCAGGTTCCGCGCAGTTCCCGTAGCGCCAGGTTCCGCGCAGCTCCCGTAGCGTCAGGTTCGGCGCAGTTCCTGTTGGAGCGGGCGATGCCCGCGATGAGGCCTGTCAGGTCGCCAAAGATCTAACTGCCTTCAGCGCTGTTTGGGATCCGGCGGCGTGCCCGGCCGCGGCGCTTCGCCCTGCTCGTTCATCTGCTTGTTCTTCTCCCCTACCTTGCCAGCCTTTTCCGGGTTGGAGTCGAGGTCTTTGCGTTTCGATTCGCCGGTCATGGTTCTATCCCTTCGCAATGGGCCGGCCAAATGCGGCCCGGTATGGCTTGGGCAACACCGGCGCGCCAAGGTGCCCTGCAACTTCGCTGAACTAGCAAGCCGCCACGCCAGTCACTTGCACAGCCCCTTCGCAAGCACAAGGCACTCCCCATGCAGATTTCCCTCGCAGGACAAGTCGCCCTCGTCACCGGCGCCAGCTCCGGCCTCGGCGCCGCAGCGGCTCAGGCACTCGCTGATGCCGGTGCCGCTGTGGTCATCAACTACAACAGCCACGCCGAACCCGCGGAGAAACTCGCCGCCAGCATCCGCGACAACGGCGGCCAGGCCATCGCCGTGGGCGCTGACGTATCCCAGGAAGCAGACGTCGAACGGCTGTTCAACAAGGCCCTGGAAGCCTTCGGCGCCCTCGATATCCTGGTGGCCAATTCAGGCATGCAGAAAGATGCCGCTACCGTGGACATGACCCTCGCCGACTGGAACAAGGTCATCGAGGTCAACCTTACCGGCCAGTTCCTCTGCGCCCGCGCCGCCCTGCGCCAGTTCGCCCGCCAGGGCCGACGGCTCGAACGTTCACGGGCCGCGGGCAAGATCATCCACATGAGCTCGGTGCACCAGGTCATCCCTTGGGCTGGCCACGTCAACTACGCAGCGTCCAAGGGCGGCATCGACCTGCTGATGCGCAGCATCGCCCAAGAGGTCGGCGAGCAGCACATCCGCGTCAACGCCATCGCACCCGGCGCGATCCGTACCGCCATCAACGCCGAGAACACCCAGGGCGACGCCGAGAAAAAACTGCTGGAGCTGATTCCCTACGGTCGTGTCGGCGAGGTCGAGGACGTTGCCAACGCCGTGGTATGGCTGGCCAGCGACCTGTCCGACTACGTGCACGGCACCACCCTGTTCATCGACGGCGGCATGAGCCTCTACCCGGGGTTCCGCAATAATGGCTGAGGCGACAACACAGGACCTCACCCCACCACGCCCGATCGAAGCCCACGGCCTGATCGGTAACATGCGCACCGCCGCCATGATCGCCGACACCGGCTGCGTCGATTTTTTCTGCTGGCCCGAATTCGACAGCCCGACGGTGTTCTGCGCCCTGCTCGACAGCCCCGAAGCCGGCATTTTCCAGCTGGCCCCGGAGCTGCCCGATGCACGCCGGCTGCAGGTCTACCTGCCTGACAGCAACGTCCTGCAAACCCGCTGGATCAGTGCCGAGGCCGTGGTCGAGGTCACCGACCTGATGCCCGTGCCCGACGACGTCGATGAGCTCCCGCGGCTGGTGCGGCGGGTCAAGGTGGTCAGCGGCCAGGCCACCCTCAACCTGCGCTGCCGGGTGCGCCTGGACTACAGCCGCGCCGATACCCGTGCCGCAATGGACGGGGCCAGCGTGTGCTTCAGCGCCAATGGCCAACCCACCTTGCGCCTGTGCGCCAGCCAGGCCCTGAGCCTGGACGACGAGCACAGCGCGGTAGCACGGTTCGACCTGCAGGAAGGCGAAAGCGCCGAGTTCATTCTCGGCAGTGCCGACGACCCCAAGGTCCAGGCCGACTCCAGCGACCACTGCCTGCACGCGACGCTCAAGTATTGGCGCGAATGGACGCGCCAAAGCCACTACCGAGGCCGTTGGCGCGAAGCGGTGATGCGCTCGGCGCTGGCGCTCAAATTGCTCACCTCGCGCAAGCACGGCGGCATCATCGCCGCCGCCACCTTCGGCTTGCCAGAAGAACGCGGCGGCTCGCGCAACTGGGACTACCGCTACACCTGGATCCGCGACGCCTCTTTTACCGTCTACGCCTTCATGCGCCTGGGCTTTAACCAGGAAGGCAACGACTTCGTCAAATGGGTGCGCGCGCGGGTCGGCGATTGCTGCCAGGAAGACACCCGCCTGCACATCCTCTATGCCCTCAATGGCCGCCAGGAGTTACCCGAAACCGAACTTGCGCACCTCGGCGGCTACGGCGGCGCCCAGCCGGTGCGGGTGGGCAACGAAGCCTATGACCAGAAGCAGCTGGATATCTACGGCGAACTGCTGGACGCGGTTTACCTGGCCAACAAGTACGGCGAGGCGATTTCCCACGAGGGCTGGCAACACGTCACCGAGCTGGTAGACCGCGTGTGCGCGACCTGGCGCGATAAAGACGTCGGCATTTGGGAAATGCGCGGCGAGGCCCAGCACTTCCTGCATTCGCGGCTGATGTGCTGGGTGGCCCTGGACCGCGCATTGCGCCTGTCCCTGAAGCGCTCGCTGCCGGCGCCCTTCGCGCGCTGGGAGCAAGAGCGCCAGGCCATCCACAACGATATCTGGGAAAATTTCTGGGACGCCGAGCGCGGCCATTTCGTCCAGCATATCGGCAGCGAGCGCCTCGACGGCTCGATGCTGCTGATGCCCCTGGTGCGTTTCGTCAGCGCCACCGACCCGCGCTGGCTGGCCACCCTGGACGCCATCCAACGCACCCTGGTGCGCGACGGCATGGTCTACCGCTACCGCAACGACGAAGCCCATGGCGACGGCCTGACCGGCACCGAGGGCGCCTTCACCGCGTGTTCGTTCTGGTACATCGAATGTATGGCCCGGGCCGGCCGCGTCGAGCAGGCACACCTGGAATTCGAGCAGCTGTTGCGTTATGCCAGCCCGCTAGGCTTGTACGCCGAGGAGTTCGACCTGCAAGGTCGTCATCTTGGCAACACCCCGCAAGCCCTCAGCCACCTGGCGCTGATCAGCGCGGCGTCGTTCCTGGATCGCAAACTCAGTGGCGAGCGCACGCTTTGGCAGCCCTGACCCACACAATTGTGACCAAATGAACAAAGCTTTCAGGACATCCGCCGCCGCGCCAGATATCATGTGCGCAGAAACCCGGCGGGTTAGCACAAACCAAGCCATACTTCCTTTGGGGTCCATGCCCATTTCGTCAACAATCCGCTTCAGAACGTGTCGGCATGCCGGCCATAACGGAATTTATCGCCGTTGTGCGCGTCTGTAACGTGTGGTTCGGCGAAAGCACACAGCCATTGGAAACTTTTTTCAGGTAAAGGACTTAGGAGCCATACATGCTGATTCTCACCCGCAAGGTAGGCGAAAGCATCATCATCAACGACGACATCACTGTCACCATCCTCGGCGTCAAGGGCATGCAGGTTCGCATCGGCATCGACGCGCCGAAGGAAGTTCAAGTACACCGCGAAGAGATCTTCAAACGTATCCAGGCCGGCAGCCCGGCTCCGGAAAAAGGGGAGCACTGAGTCACCCCTCGGCTGGCATCCGGGCGCGCCACTGGCCAGCGCGCCTTATGATGTGTTCTACATAACGGGAAAGCCCGGTCAGACCGGCGTTTTCTGATGGTGGTCGTCCAGCGGCGCACCATGATGCCCCCCCGCTACACGCTTGGCCTGGTCCACCCCCCAATCCAGCAACTTCTTCGCCGTCCAGTGATCATCCTTGGCCACTGAAGTCTCGTTGTGAATTTCCTTGCCCTGGGGCGAAAACACGATCACCTGCCACTGCGGGCGCTTGGGGTTGTGCGCCAGGGGCGTGACCGTGACCAGGATCCGGCAATGGTTCGTCAGCGTTTCCTCGTGAACCAGCTCCTGGCCTTCCAGTGGGCCATTTTTATGATCTTCGTAGTCCGTCGCTTTGTTCAACATGGTGAAACCTCCATCACTGTCGTGATATTTGCCACTCTCTAATAGTAGACGACCGGCTCAAGCGCGGGAGGTTCATTGCCATTGCCCGGGGATGGCCCCTGGGCTCAGGTGCGAAAGCGCGCCACCAGGCCGTTGAGGTCCACGGCCAGGCGCGACAGCTCGTGGCTGGCGGCGCTGGTTTGCTGGGCGCCGGCGGCGGTCTGGTTGGCCAGGTCGCGAATGTTGACCAGGTTGCGGTCCACTTCCCTGGCCACTTGGGCCTGCTCTTCCGAGGCACTGGCGATCACCAGGTTGCGCTCGTTGATCAGCGCCACCGACTCGGCGATCTGCAGCAGCGCGCCATCCGCCTCGCGGGCCATGCTCAGGGTGCTCTGGCTGCGCTGGTGGCTTTGGCCCATGGACTGTACGGCGTCGCCGGTGCCGGTCTGGATGCCGGCGACCATCTGCTCGATCTCGCGGGTCGACTCCTGGGTGCGATGGGCCAGCGCCCGCACCTCATCGGCCACCACCGCGAACCCACGCCCGGCCTCCCCGGCCCGCGCGGCCTCGATGGCGGCGTTGAGGGCCAGCAGGTTGGTCTGCTCGGCGATGGCGCGAATCACGTCGAGTACCTTGCCAATGTCGCGGCCCTGGGTGGCCAGGCCTTCAATCAACGTGGCAGTGTGCTGCACGTCCTGGGTCATGGTCTGGATCGCGCCCACGGTCGCCACCACGCGGTCACGGCCCTGGGTGGCGAAGCGGGTGGAGTCGGCGGAGGCCTGGGAGGTAGACACCGCGTTGCGCGCCACCTCTTCCACCGCTGCGGTCATCTGGTTCACCGCCGTGGCGGCCTGTTCGATTTCGTTGTTCTGCTGCGCCACGCCGCGGGATGATTCCTCGGTGACGGCGCTCAGTTCTTCGGCGGCGGACGCCAGCTGGGTGGCGGAACCGGCGATTTGCGAAACGGTACGGCGCAGGTTGGTCTGCATGTCGTCCAGAGCAGCCAACAGCCGGGCCGGCTCATCGCGGCCATCATCCTTGATAGTAGCGGTCAGGTTGCCACTGGCGATGGTCCGGGCGAATTCGACGGCGCGGTTGAGCGGCTGCACGATGCTGCGGGTCAGCAGCCAAGCCAGCAATACCGTCACCAGGCACGCCACCAAGGCAAAGGCGATGACACCGATATTGGCCAGGCGGAACTGGTCGCCGGCGATCACGCCGTTCTTGTCGGCTTCGCGGCGGTTGATGTCGATCAGCTGGTGGATCTGGTCGCCCATCAGGTCGGTGCCGTCCTTGATCTTGCTGTTGATCAGATCACGCATTTCATCGACCTTGTTCTGGCGCGACAACGCCAGCATTGTATCTTTGGCGTTCAAGTAGTTATCGAGGGTGACGTTGAATTGTTTGAATATCGCCATTTCGTCGTCACCCATTTCGATCGCCGCGTAATTGCGCTGCGCCGTGCGGACTTTGTCCACCAATACGGCAATGCGGCTATCAGCTTCATTGAGCGATGCTGGATCTCGGTTTATTAGTACTCGAAACGATAGAATGCGCAGACGCAGGGTGTTTTCCAGCATATCGCCCAAGTTGGAGATACTGGGTACCTGATTGTTCTGCATCTCCAGCGAGGCATCGTGAATCTGCGCGATGCGGCTGGCGGCGAAACCGCCCAGGGCCACCACCAGCAGGGCGATCAGCGCGAAACCTAGGGAAGCGCGGGGGGCGATATTGAGGCTGCGTAGGGACATGGCGATCTCTCGTGGGTATGGGAGCTGGCGTCCATGCGCGGTTGTTATCTTCCTGGAGCTTGAATTCAGGGTTCACCCAAGGCTATCGGCCAGCGCCTCGGACAGTTGAGGGTTAAATGTGAAAACGTCGTTATAATGCGTGCTGAATTGATTAACCCTTCAGTACATTTAACCAAGACTTGCCTGATGGCCAAATGATATAACCCTCCACTCGTCGGACGTTTACTGATGCACGTCAACAAAGCCGGGCAAAGTTCAAATTCTGAGAAAAAAAATAATCGCACTGTCATCTGCCAATGCTATTTTTAGGCCTGAATCGTTCCCAGCTTCGGCTGGCTCCTTCCTTGAACGCAGCCCCGGATGGCTGCATCTGCATTAGGGGTGGGCACCATGAACAAACTGACGTTCCCCAATGCTTGCCAGGTCATGCGCTGGCACTTTCACCCCCTGGGCTTCGAGGGCAGCATGGATGCACCCGGCAGTATGGTGGCGCGCCTGTTCGACCGCGCCAGCGGCGAGACGCTGATCGCCATCGCCGGGCTGCCCTGCGCCACTGTCATGAACGCCACCGATGTAGAGCGCATCATCGAGGCGGTGGAGGCCGAGTTGGAAGCCTTCGTGCCGCCAAGGCGTTTGTGCGCGGTCAGCTGAGCCCCTTGTGAACCACCGGCCTCAACGCCGGTGGTCCTCGAAGAACACCTTCCCCGCCTCGACCCGAGCCGACGCCCGCGCAGCGTTGCTTTCCTTGCCGAGTGCATCGATATACCAATAGCAATACCGTACCGCTCGGGTCACGGCCACGTACGCCAACCGCAACACCTCATCGCGCTGGGCGTTGTCGTACGCCTCGGCATCCCCCGGCTTGCCCAGGCCGGCCAGGCGGTAGAGCTGGTTCTTGTACGGCGAACGGGTCATATGCTGGCAATCGCCCACCAGGAACACTGCATCGGCCTGCAGCCCTTTGGCACTGTGGTAGGTCAGCTGCTTGAGCCGGCGAGCGTCGCCAGGCAAACGATAATCTTCATTAACAATGTCCTGCATGTGCCTGTTGATTAACATTTTATCTGAAGACTTTCGATACAGCACCAACACTGACTCGCCCCGGCGATAGTGCTCGGCAACTTGGCGCGCGAGCGCTTCATCGTCGCGCGGATACACTTGCACCGCCACCGGATCAGCCGTCTGCGGCCCGACGGCCTTGGCCTTCTTGCCTGCAATCGCCGGCGCGGCTTTTACCAGATGCTCGGCGGCGTCGATGATGTGCTGATGGCTGCGGAAGTTGTCGCTCAGCATCACCTTGGTATTGCTTGGCGCCGGGAACGTCTTGGCGAATGCCATGAAATAGTGCGGCGAACTCCCGCGCCAGCCGTAGATCGATTGCCAGTCATCCCCCACCCCCAGCAGTGAAGAATGCTGGGCGTTGCGCCCGCGATGCAGGTCGCCGCCGCGGCGGCGCACCTCGCGCAGGCTGGCGCGCAGCCAGGAGACGATCTGGGGCGACACGTCCTGGAACTCGTCGATCATCAGGTGCGCCATGGAGCGTAGCAGCGGGTCGGCGATCAGCCGCAGGTTTTCCGGGTTGTTCTCGCCGAACAGGGCGAACATGCGGTTGTAGGTCATCACCGGCGGCGTCTGCGCTTGCAGGTGCTGCTCGAAGGCACGCCAGAAGCGGCCCAAGGCTTCGAAGAACAGGCGATCGGTATCGTCGCTGGCGAAGCTCATGCCGGCCACCGCGGCCGATACCTCCAGCCCGAGGTTCTCGATAAACCCCGCACAGCCCACAAAGCCGTCCAGCAGCGGCACCGGTGCCAGCTCGCCATTGACCTTGTATTCGAAGCCCGGCCCGGCCACCGCATCCCCCCCGAGGCTCTGCACCAGGCGTTGGGCGCTGGCATAATTTTCCAGCCAAATGATGGGTTTGGGACTGAAAGCTTGAAACAAGGTGCGCTTGATCACCCACTCTGCCCACACCGGCAACTTGGCCCCGGCGCGCTTGTGTTGCTGGCTTTCGCTGGGGTCAAAGCCCAAGACGACCCAGGCGTCCAGTTCGGCAATATAGCCGTGGCAATGGAAGGGGTGGCCGTTGATCTGCAGCGGCGTGCGGTCTGGCTCGATACCCTGGATCGGCCAGGCGCCCGCGCGAAACCATTGGTCTTCGAGCACGTCGCAAAGCTCTTCATCACGCTGGGACGCCAGTTCGGTTACCGCCACGCGCTTCTGCACGTCGGGGTGGTCGCTGTCCAGGCGCGTGAGCTGCACGGCTTGGCGACGCAGTTGTTCGATCAGCTCGGCGAAGCGCGGGTCGGCGCCCACCAGGTCGCGGTAGCAGAGGTTGAGGTGCTGGCGCTGGGTGTCGTTGAGGCGCAGGTCGAAGGGGTTGCTGTCGGCGGCATCGGCACCGCCGAGCCGGTCGCCACCCTGGCCATTGCCAAGGGTCTCGAACGCCTGCAATTGCTCGAAACCCGGCAGGCTGCGTACCAGCGGCAGGATGCGCGAATGGAAGGTGCGCACCAACTGCTGGGCGTCACGGGCGCTGAGGCGATGCCCCCACAGCGCCATGACCTCCACCAGCTTGGCCATGAAGTCGCGGCGCGACTCGCGGGTGAAGGTCACCACGGTCATGGCGTCCAGCTCGAAGCCGAGGTAATGCACCAGCAGCACGATGCGCAGCACCAGGGTGGTGGACTTGCCCGCGCCCGCACCGGCGATCACGCAGGTGGACGGCGTGTCAGTGAAGATCATCTTCCACTGCGCGGCGCTGGGCTGCTGATGGGGCGGCAGGCGCGCGGCGACATCAGCCTTGATGCGCTTCTTCAGCTCCGCCGTGAGCGGCAGGCGCCAGTCGTCGAACAAGGCGTCGTCCTGGCCCGGCACCGCCGCCTCGCTGGCGCGTGTATCGCGAATCACCAACACCTGGCGGCCTTCCTCGATACCATCCAGGCGCCCTTCCTCATAGGCCTCGCGGGCAACCGCTGCGCGGCCCACCTGCTGGCCGATCGCATGGCCATGGCGCCACGAGACCCGGTGCTGGGCATACAGCAGGTCAAGCCCGCGCCCTAGCATGCGCGCGGCCAGGCGCTTGAACCAGGGCAACTCGGAAGGTGGCAACAGCAGGTCGGCGGGCATTTCACCAGGGGCTTCGGGGGAAGGACGACTCGACACACGTACTCCGGCAATTCGCTTCTACAGGCGAACATCTTCGCCCCCACAGCGCTTCTTGGCCAGCGAAATGCTTATCCATCAGTGGATTAGGCGACCAATCGCATGCAAAGACTCAGCTAATTAAATCGGATTATTCGATGGAAACCATGGGGAATATGCGCTTTTTTATCGATGGGTATTAGCACAATAATACAAGCCATATACCCTGCCCCCTGGAGACCAGCATGCTTGAATTACGGCCTTTCGCATCCCTTGGCGGTGCCGACCACGGCTGGCTGAACGCCCACCATCACTTTTCCTTCGCCCAATACCATGACCCGAAGCGCGTGCACTGGGGCAACCTGCGGGTGTGGAACGACGACATCATCGCCGCCGGCACCGGCTTCCCGCAGCACCCGCACCGCGACATGGAAATCATCACCTACGTGCGTGAGGGCGCCATCAGCCACCAGGACAGCCTGGGCAACAAGGGCCGCACCGAGGCCGGCGATGTGCAGGTCATGAGCGCCGGCACTGGCGTGGAGCACAGCGAATACAACCTCGAGAACGTGGAAACGCGGATCTTCCAGATCTGGATCTTTCCCGATGACGACCAACTGGGCGCGGCGCCTTCCTGGGGTGCGCGGCCATTTCCCAAAGGTGAGCGTGGCGAAGGCTTCGTGACCTTGGCCAGCGGCAAGCCGGAAGATGACGTGAGCCTGCGCATCCGTGCCAATGCACGGCTGGTGGCTGCGACGTTGAAAGCGGGCGAGACGGCGGAGTATGCGCTCGAAGCTGGGCGCAAGGCGTACCTGGTTCCGGCAACAGGTTCTATTGAAATCAATGGCTTGGAAGCGAAAGCTCGCGACGGTGTGGCGATTGAAAACGAGCCCTACCTGCGGGTGACGGCGATTGCGGACGCGGAGATCGTGCTGGTTGATGTGGCTTGAGAAAGCATTTTAATTTTCCGCAATTAACGAAGCTAAAACATAGAGTTGCGTGCGAAACCTAACGCAACTTGTAAGCCTAGGGCCTGTCACCCCTGCGGGTGCCAGGCCCTTTTTGCATCAAGCGATCGCGCTATCCACCAACACCTGAGCCTCGCTCACCAGGCGCTGCAGGTGCGCCTCGTCGACAAAGCTTTCGGCGTAGATCTTGTAGATATCCTCGGTCCCCGATGGCCGCGCGGCGAACCAGCCGTTGGCGGTCATCACCTTCAGGCCGCCGATCGCCTGGTTGTTGCCGGGCGCATGGCTGAGGATCTGCTCGATCTTCTCGCCCGCCAATTCGGTGGAAGTCACCTGCTCCGGCGCCAGCTTGCTGAGCAGCGCTTTCTGCTGCGGATTGGCCTTGGCTTCCACACGGGTGGAGAACGGCTCACCCAGGGCTTCGGTCAGCGCCTGATAGGCCTGACTCGGGTCGCGACCAGTGCGGGCTGTCATCTCGGCGGCCAGCAGCGAAGGAATCAGGCCGTCCTTGTCGGTGCTCCAGACCGTGCCGTCGCGGCGCAGGAAGGAAGCGCCTGCGCTCTCCTCGCCGCCAAAGCCCAACGAACCTTCAAACAGCCCCTGAGCGAAGAACTTGAAGCCCACCGGCACCTCGAACAAGCGACGGCCCAGGCGCGCGGTGACGCGGTCGATCATGCCACTGCTGACCACGGTCTTGCCCACGGCGGCATCGGCGCGCCACTGCGGGCGGTTCTGAAACAGGTAGTCGATGGCCACCGCCAGGTAGTTGTTCGGCGCCAGCAGGCCGCCACTCGGAGTGACGATGCCGTGGCGGTCGTGGTCCGGGTCGCAGGCGAAGGCCACGTCGAAGCGGTCCTTGAGGCCGATCAGGCCCTGCATGGCGTAGGGCGAGGATGGGTCCATGCGGATCTGCCCGTCCCAGTCGACGCTCATGAAGCGGAAGGTCGGGTCGACGGCGGTGTTCACCACTTCGAGGTCGAGCTTGTAGTGCTCGGCGATCCGCGCCCAGTAGCGCACGCCAGCACCGCCCAGCGGGTCGACACCCAAGTGCAGGCCCGCGCCGCGAATCACGTCCATGTCGATGACGTTGGCGAGGTCGGCGACGTAGGCGCTGACGTAGTCGTGACGGTGGGTGGTCGAGGCCTTGAGGGCCTGTTCGTAGCCTATGCGCTTGACGCCTTTGAGGCCTTCGGTCAGCAGCTCGTTGGCCTTGTTCTCGATCCACTTGGTGACATCGCTGTCGGCCGGGCCGCCATTGGGCGGGTTGTATTTGAAGCCACCGCTTTGCGGCGGGTTGTGCGACGGGGTGATCACCACGCCGTCGGCCAGGCCGCTGCTGCGGCCGCGGTTATAGCAGATGATGGCGTGGGAAATGGCCGGCGTCGGGGTGTACTCGTCGTCAGCGGCGATCATGGTCTCGATGCCGTTGGCGGCGAACACTTCCAGTGCGCTGGCGCCTGCGGGAGTCGACAGCGCATGGGTGTCGATGCCCACGAACAGCGGGCCGTCGATGCCCTTCTGCTGGCGATACAGGCAAATGGCCTGGCTGATGGCCAGGACGTGCGCTTCGTTGAAGCTGGCGTCGAACGAGCTGCCGCGGTGGCCCGAGGTGCCGAAGGCTACGCGCTGGATTGCCACTGCTGGGTCTGGGCGCTGGGTGTAGTAGGCAGTGACCAGGCGAGGGATGTCCACCAGCAACTCGGCGGGTGCGATTTTTCCGGCAAACGGACTGAGCTTCATGCAAAACCTCTGGACAGAGCAACTAGGGCTGAAAATGACAGTTTACTGGCAGTTTGACCTTTGCGGCAGGGGTTCTATCCCTGTGCAGTCAAAAGATCATCACAACGGGCGGGCGTTGCGGCAGGCAAACATTCGCCTCAGGCGCTAGAATCAGCGCAAACCGACCTTGGACGCCCGCCCGCCGATGCCTGAAGCCAGCCCCACGCCCTTTTCCAGCAATCGCTCCACCCGCCACCTGGCATTGGTGCTGATCTTTCTGGTGGGCTGCTCGGTGATCGGCCTGGTGGCCTGGGAAAGCGTGACCGCCCGCAACCAGGCGCTGGACGTCTCGCAAGTGACCATGTCCAACCTGGCCCGTTCGCTGCTGCAGCACGCCGACGACACCGTTGGCGAGGCCGAGACGGTGCTCGACGACCTGGTCGAGCGCGTGCACAACGACGGCGTCGAGGGCCCACAGCATGACCGCTTGCACCAGTTGCTGAAACGCAAGGTGGCGGCACTCGATCAGTTGCACGGGCTGTTCATCTATAGTGCCGACGGCCGCTGGCTGGTCAGCTCCAATGACATCGACCCAGCCAACGCCAACAACGCCGACCGTGAATACTTCCTCTGGCACCGCAGCCACCCCGGCCAAGGCCTGCACCTGGGCAAGGTGATCGTCAGCCGCTCCACGGGCGAGTTGATCATCCCGCTGTCACGGCGCCTCGACGACGCCCAAGGCAACTTCGCCGGGGTCATTCTCGCGACCTTGAAGGTCGACTATTTCAACCAGTTCTATAAAGGCTTCGACCTCGACGACAACGGCTCCATCGTGCTGACGCTGGGCGATGGTACCGTGCTGGTCCGTCGCCCCTACGATCCCAAGCTGATTGGCAGCTCTATCGCCAAGGGCGAGCTGTTCGCGCAGATGCTGCCCCATGCACCGAGCGGCGCGAGGATGATCCATTCAGTGCTCGACGGGGTCGAGCGCATGGCCGCCTACCGTGCATCGAGCATCTACCCGCTGGTGGTGCTCGCCACCCAGCCTGAAGTCGCGGTACTGGCCGGCTGGCGTGCCAACCTGGTGCGCTCGATCATCATGGTGGTGTTTCTGCTCAGCGTGCTGGGGCTGTTCGGTGCCCTGCTGCTGCGCCAGATCCGCCGCAACCAGCGCACCCAGGCCGACCTGCTGCAGGCCCATGCCGCCTTGCAGCAGTTGGCCATGCAGGACGGCCTCACCGGCCTGGCCAACCGCCGCCAGCTCGACCTGGCGCTGCCGCGGGAAATCGGCCGCACCGTGCGCACCGGGCGACCGTTGGGCTTGATCATGCTGGATATCGACCACTTCAAGCGTTTCAACGACCTGTACGGGCACTTGGCGGGCGATGGCTGCATTCGCGACGTGGGCCAGGCGGTGGTGGGTTGCGTGGGCCGCGCCGGCGATCTGGTCGCCCGCTACGGTGGCGAAGAATTGCTGGTGCTGCTGCCTGAGAGCGATGCGGCCGGCACCTGGCGTGTGGCGCAACGCATCGTCGAAGCAGTCAGGGCATTGGCGATTCCCCATGGCGCCAGCGACCAGGGCGTGGTCACCGTCAGTGCCGGCATTCACGTATGGACCGTGAGCCATCCGATCCCGACGCCGGAAGCCTTGATCGCCGCCGCCGACAGCGCGCTGTATTCAGCCAAGCACCATGGCCGCAACCAGGTGTTCCCGGCGCAGTTCAGCCCGCTGGCGGTGCAGACGCCGGCGACCCACTGAAGCGCTTCAATCGCGCGCCAGCGGCTGCTCGTGGATCTCCAGGCTTTCCAGCTCGACGAAGGTGAAGAAGCCTTCGCTCCAACCCGCCGTGTCGATATGCAGCACGTTGCCCAGGCGCCTGGCGCGGCGCAGTGGTGTGTGCCCGACCAGCACCGCGCGCACGTCGCGAATGCCGCTGAAGTCGCGGCGCTTGAGGCGTGCCCGGGACCATTGGAACACGTCATCGACCAGCGGATCACCCGCCCCGCCCTGGCCCTGCAGCGGCGTGTTCTGCAGGTAGTGGCGCAAGGTTTTCCAGCTCGGGAACGGGCAGTCGGCATGGACCAGGCCGACCAGGCCGGCCGCGGTTTCCACCTCGATGGCCACCGGCAGGCGCGCCAGGCGCTGGGAGTAGCGCTCGCGGGCCGAGGGCGTGCTGTCGATGAACCAGCCACCGCCGCTGAGGCGGTAGTCCGCCAGGTTGAGGCGCGGGTGGCCACTCATGTATTGCAGGGTGAGCACCTCGTGGTTGCCCTGCACCGCGAAAAACCACGGCCGCTCCAGCCAGTCCAACACTTCGCGGCTGTCAGGGCCGCGGTCGATCAGGTCGCCGACGCTGAACAGGCGGTCGACGGCGGGATTGAAGCCCAGTTGGTCCAGGGCCACTTGCAGGCGGCGGAAGTGCCCGTGGATATCGCCCACGGCAAAATCACGCCCGCGAGCGTTGGCCGAGAAATGCGCGAACTGGCTCATGGGCTTTCTCCTTTATCGCTGCCCTGGATCACGGTCTCAGGGCAGCGGGTTGAATTTCAATGAATCGCGAATGCCCTGCACGGCTGCCTCGTTGGCGCTGTAGCCCTGCGCCGAACCGGCATAGGACAGCGACCAGGCGTTGCCAGCGGCTGTCGCGGCGACCAGGGTCTGGGTCATCACGTGGCCGCCGTTGAGGGTGATCTTGCAGGTGGTTTCCATGGCCGGCTGGCTGCCCAGGGTCGCCGCATGGATGCTGTTGCACACGCTCTGGTAGCCGCCCTTGGCCAGGTCCACCTGCAGCGCCTTGCGCATGGCCAGCAGCACCGCACCGAGGTTCACGGCGTGGTCGGCGGCCAGTGGCGTGCGGGTCAGCTCCACTACCATGGCCGGGTCGCCGTTGGCATCGGCCTTGACCGCGCGCTGGCGGCTTGGCGCGCCGGCCGGCGGCGCCTCGGTGGGTGCCGGCAGGGCCTGCACTTCCCAGCCGGCGGGCCACAGCACCAGGCTGTCATCGGCCTGGGCGGCCGCCGCGGATAGCGCCAGCGGGCCCAGGGCCAACCATCTGAACAAAGGTGCCACGTCGCGGAACTCGCTAGCAAAGTCTATCGAAGCAGCCAGTCTCGCAGAGCCATGGCAGGGCTTTCAACGATTACCGGAAAAACCTTTCCTCCTGAGGAGATAATTTCTCCAAACGCCCGACCTCAATCGGAATATTCCACCTGTGGATCCCCTGCCGCGAGCCGATTCAGGACAATTTTTCTCCCAGCGCCATCGTACACTGATGCCATAGGCCCGCCGTATCGGGCCAGTCGATGCACCCCACTTATAAAAAGCATAAAAGCGAGGGTTGTGAGCGTGAACAGTGAATACGAGCCCCTGCGGCTGCATGTCCCCGAACCCAGCGGCCGCCCCGGCTGCCAGACCGACTTCTCCTACCTGAACCTTGGCAGTGCCGGCGCCGCCCGCAAGCCGCCACTGGATATCGAACCCCGCGACACCCAGGATCTGGCCGTCGGCCTGGTGCGCGTGCTCGACGAGCACGGCCAGGCCATCGGCCCCTGGGTGCCCGAGCTGTCGGCCGAGGCGCTGGTCGAAGGCCTGCTGGCGATGGTCCGCACGCGGCTGTTCGACACCCGCATGGTCACCGCCCAGCGCCAGAAGAAGATGTCTTTCTATGTGCAGAGCCTGGGCGAGGAAGCCATCGGCTGCGCCCACGCCATGGCCCTGCAGTACACCGATATGTGCTTCCCCACCTACCGCCAGCAGAGCATCCTCATGGCCCGCAAGGTGCCGATGCTGGACCTGATGTGCCAGTTGCTGTCCAACGAGCGCGACCCGCTCAAGGGCCGCCAGTTGCCAGTGATGTACTCGCACAAGGACGCCGGCTTCTTCACCATCTCCGGCAACCTCGGCACCCAGTTCATCCAGGGCGTGGGCTGGGCCATGGCCTCGGCGATCAAGGGCGACACGCGCATCGCGTCTTCGTGGATCGGCGACGGCGCCACCGCCGAGGCCGACTTCTACCACGGCCTGACCTTTGCCCACGTGTACCGCGCGCCGGTGATCCTCAACGTGGTCAACAACCAGTGGGCGATCTCCAGCTTCCAGGGCATCGCCGGCGGTGAGGCCACCACCTTCGCCGGCCGCGGCGTCGGCAGCGGCATCGCCTCGCTGCGGGTCGACGGCAACGATTTCCTCGCCGTGTACGCGGTCAGCCAGTGGGCCGCCGAGCGTGCCCGCCGCAACCTCGGGCCGACCTTGATCGAGTGGGTCACCTACCGCGCCGGGCCCCACTCCACTTCCGACGACCCGTCCAAGTACCGCCCCGCCGACGATTGGGCGCAGTTCCCCCTCGGCGACCCCATCGCCCGCCTCAAGCAGCACCTCATTGCCCGCGGGTTGTGGAGCGACGCCCAGCACAGCGAGGCGGTGGCCGAGATCGACGCCGACATCATCGCCACCTTCAAGCAGGCGCAGAGCTTCGGCACCTTGAACGACGGCCACGTAGCGGCCGGCACCACCATTTTCGACGACGTGTACCGCGACCTGCCCGAGCACCTGCGCTTGCAGCGCGAACAGATGCAGGCCCTGGCCACTGCCCACGTGAACGGGAGCAGCGCAGCATGAACGTGAAGACGGCCATCGATATTGAAGAGCAACAAGACGCCGCCACCGCAGTGATGACCATGGTCCAGGCGATACGCTCGGCCATGGACGTGATGCTCGAGCGCGACAGCAACGTGATCGCCTTTGGCGAGGACATCGGCTATTTCGGCGGCGTGTTCCGCTGCACTGAGGGCCTGCAGGCCAAGTACGGCCGCTCGCGGGTGTTCGACGCGCCCATCTCCGAAGGCGGCATCGTCGGCGCCGCCGTCGGCATGGGCGCCTACGGCTTGCGCCCGGTGGTGGAAATCCAGTTCGCCGACTACGTGTACCCGGCCTACGACCAGATCACCTCCGAGGCCGCGCGCCTGCGCCACCGCTCCGCCGGCCAGTTCAGCGCCCCGCTGACGCTGCGCATGCCCTGCGGCGGCGGCATCTACGGCGGCCAGACCCACAGCCAGAGCCCCGAGGCGATCTTCACCCAGGTGTGCGGCCTGCGCACGGTGATGCCCTCCAACCCCTACGACGCCAAGGGTCTGCTGATCGCCGCCATCGAGTGCGACGACCCGGTGATTTTCCTTGAGCCCAAGCGCTTGTATAATGGCCCGTTCGACGGCCACCACGAACGGCCGGTGATTCCCTGGTCCAAGCACTCCGCCAGTGCCGTACCCGAAGGGTACTACCGGGTGCCGCTCGACTGCGCCGCCATCGCCCGCCCCGGCAACGCCGCCACGGTGCTGACCTACGGCACCACGGTGCACGTGGCCATCGCCGCAGCCGAGGAAACCGGCATCGATGCCGAGGTCATCGACCTGCGCAGCCTGTGGCCGCTGGACCTGCAAGCCATCGTCGACTCGGTGCGCAAGACCGGCCGCTGCGTGGTGGTGCACGAAGCCACCCGCACCTGCGGCCTGGGCGCCGAGTTGGTGTCGCTGGTCCAGGAGCACTGCTTCCACTGGCTGGAAGCGCCCGTGGAACGGGTCACCGGCTGGGACACGCCCTACCCGCACGCCCAGGAATGGGCCTATTTCCCCGGCCCTACCCGTGTTGGCGCGGCCCTGCAACGTGTGATGGAGGTTTGAATGGGCAACCCAATGATGATGGGCAACCATGTGATCAAGATGCCGGACATCGGCGAAGGCATCGCCCAGGTCGAGCTGGTGGAGTGGTTCGTCAAGGTTGGCGACAGTGTCACGGAAGACCAGGTGCTGGCCGATGTGATGACCGACAAGGCCACGGTAGAGATTCCCAGCCCGGTGAGCGGTACCGTGGTTTCGCTCGGCGGTGCGCCGGGAGACGTGATGGCGGTGGGCAGTGAGCTGATTCATATCGCCGTGGCGGGAAGCGTCGAGGTTGCCGCTCCGGCCGAGCCAGTCTTGGCTGCGCCTGAGCCTGAGGCGCAAGCCGATGCCGATGTAGCCGATAAACAACCTCAAGCTGCGAACGCGATTACCGTAGGAGCTGGCGAAGCCTGCGAGCCTTTGGCGCCCGAAACCACCACACCAACCGTAAAGCCCTGCCCCTTGAAACAATCCACCGCCAAATCCCCCCTGGCCGCCCCCGCCGTCCGCAAACGCGCCGCCACCCTCAACCTCGACCTGCACACCATCACCGGCACCGGCCCCGACGGCCGCATCGTCCACGCCGACCTCGACGCCCTGCTACTCAACGCCAGTCCGCGCACATCGGCCAGCGGCCCAACCACCGGCGACCAGCAAATCCCTGTCATCGGCCTGCGCCGCAAGATCGCCGAACGCATGCAGGACGCCAAGCGCCGCGTCGCCCACTTCAGCTATGTCGAGGAAATCGACGTCACCGCCCTTGAAGCCTTGCGCCAGCAGCTCAACCAACGCTACGGCGACAACCGCGGCCGCCTGACCCTGCTGCCCCTGCTGGCCCGCGCCCTGGTCATCGCAGTGCGCGAGTTCCCACAGATCAACGCCCGCTACGACGACGAAGCGCAGGTCATCACCCGTCACCGCGCAGTGCATCTGGGCATCGCCACCCAGAGCGACAATGGCCTGATGGTTCCCGTGCTGCGCAACGCCCAGGCCGGCGACCTGTGGCAGAACGCCCGGGAAATCGCCCGGCTGGCCGAAGCCGCCCGCAGCGGCAAGGCCCTGCGCGACGAGCTCAGCGGCTCCACGCTTACCCTCAGCAGCCTCGGTCCGCTGGGGGGCATCGTCTCGACACCGGTCGTCAACACCCCTGAGGTCGCGATCGTCGGCGTCAACCGCATCGTCGAACGGCCCGTGGTGCTGGACGGGCAGATCGTGGTGCGCAAGATGATGAACCTGTCGAGTTCCTTTGATCATCGCGTGGTCGACGGCATGGACGCCGCCCGGTTCATCCAGGCCGTGCGTGCAGTGCTGGAGCAGCCGTCGCTGCTGTTTATCGACTAAGGCTGCGATCCATCAACAGGGCGCCATCGCGGGCATCGCCCGCTTCAACGGGGTCAGGTCCTGTACCCGCGGCGTCGCTTATCGCGGGCATTGCCCGCTCCAACGGGGAGCTCGCCCTTTGCCCTGCGTGTGCACTGTTGGAGCGGGCGATGCCCGCGATAGCGCCCGTAAGCCAGGCACCGTAGCGCCCCTAATTTTCCCCGGCATCATTCTCCGTTATCATCACCCGCTCTTTACCCGCGACCTGCACACAAGGAGCTTGCCACGATGGCACCCAAGGATCTGCTGTTGGCACTGATCGTCATCATTGCCTGGGGCTTGAATTTCGTGGTGATCAAGGTCGGCCTCGACGGCCTGCCGCCCATGCTGCTGGGCGCCCTGCGCTTCGCCCTGGTGGCCTTCCCAGCCATCCTGCTGGTCAAGCGCCCCAAGCTGCCGCTGCGCTGGCTGGTCGCCTATGGTGCGACCATTTCCCTTGGCCAGTTCGCCTTTCTCTTTGAAGCCATGGCCAACGGCATGCCACCCGGCCTCGCCTCGTTGGTGCTGCAGGCCCAGGCCTTCTTCACCTTGTTTTTCGCTGCCCTGTTTCTGGGGGAAAAACTGCGCGCCGCCAGCCTGCTGGGCCTGATCGTCGCCGCCGGCGGCCTGGCCTTGATCGGCTTTGACAACTCCGCCGCCACCCCCTTCATCGCCGTCCTGTTGACCCTATGCGCGGCGGCGATGTGGGCGGTGGGCAACATCATTACCCGCCGTTTCGGCAACATCAACTTGGTCGGCCTGGTGGTCTGGGGCGCGCTGATTCCGCCCATCCCGTTCTTCATCCTGTCGTGGTGGCTCGAGGGTCCGGCCCTGATCGAACAGTCGCTGCTGAACATCCACCTCAGCTCGATCCTCTCCCTCGCCTACCTGGCCTTCGTTGCCACCATGCTCGGCTACAGCCTGTGGAGCAAGCTGCTGTCACGCTACCCGGCCGGCAAGGTCGCGCCCTTCTCCCTGCTGGTACCGGTGATCGGCCTGGCCTCCTCGGCGCTGCTGCTGAACGAGCGTCTCAGCCACCTGCAATGGCTCGGCGGTGCGCTGGTGATGGCTGGCCTGGCCATCAACGTATTCGGCCCGACGCTCTGGCGGCGGATGCAACCTGTGCAGGCTTGAAGTGTCTGTGAGGGATCGATTCACAACTACAAGAAGAACCGCCCATGACCACCACCGCTCTCCCGGCCGACAGCTGGCTGCAATCCCCCACCCACCGTGCCTGGCTGCATGCCGAGGGCCAGCGCTTGCTGGCCTTCGCCCGCGCCGCGCAGATGCCCGGCGGCTTCGGTGGCCTCGACCGTGACGGCCGCCTGCCCACCGGCGCCCTTGCCGACACCCTGCACACGGCCCGCATGGTCCACTGCTTCGCCATCGCCCACCGCCAGGGCGTGGCCGGCGCCGCCGAACTGGTCGACCACGGCGTCGCCGCCCTGCTCGGCCCATTGCGCGACGCCAGTCACGACGGCTGGTTCGGCTGCCCCGACGCCGCCGACGGCGACACCAGCAAACCCGCCTACCGCCACGCCTTCGTCGCCCTGGCCGCCAGCTCCGCCTGCGTCGCCGAACGCCCCGGCGCCCGCGAACTGCTCGACGCCGCCGTGGCCTTGATCGAATACCACTTCTGGCGCGAAGACGAAGGCGCCCTGTGCGAATCCTTCAGCCGCGACTGGAGCGAGTCCGAGGCCTACCGCGGCGGCAACAGCAACATGCACGGCACCGAAGCCTTCCTGGCCCTGGCCGATGCCCTGGAAAACCCCGTGTGGCTGGACCGCGCCCTGCGCATCAGCGAACGGGTGATCCACGACCACGCCCTGCGCGCAGCTGACATGCCCGTCGAGCACTTCGACGCCCAGTGGCAACCGATTCCAGAATACAACCAGGCCCAGCCCGAAGACCTGTTCCGCCCCTTCGGCCAAACACCCGGCCACGCCTACGAGTGGGCTCGCCTGCTGCTGCACCTCGAAGCCGCCCGCCAGGCCGCTGGCCTGCACACCCCCGCCTGGCTACTGGAAGACGCCCGCCGCCTGTACGCGGCCGCCACCCGCCACGGCTGGAACGTCGACGGCGCCCCGGGCATCGTCTACACCCTCGACTGGCAACAACGCCCGCTGGTGCGCGACCGCCTGCACTGGACCCTCGCCGAAGCCGTGGCCGCCGCTGGCGCCCTGGTGCAACGGACCGGCGAGCGGGAGTACGAGGATGGCTACCGGATGTTCTGGGACTATATCGACACCTACCTGATCGATCGACAGCACGGCAGCTGGCATCACCAGTTGGGCACGGACAACGAGCCCAAGTACACGATCTGGCCAGGCAAGCCGGATCTTTATCATGCGTATCAGGCGACGCTGCTGCCGGTGTTACCGTTGTGGCCGAGTGTGGGGAGTGCGGATTTCGGCAAGCTGACTTGACCATGCAGCGCCTAATCGGTGCTGCACTTTTTTCTCAAGACTTGGCTATGCGCTTATCGAGTAGAAAGACCTCCCTCGGCAAGGTGAAGCCTTTCAGTTTCAGCAGGGCCAACGGCCCGGTACCCATTTCCGTGCGCAGGTGCCATGTCAGCTCGATACCGTCCGGGGCCTTGATGGTCAGCTTGAAGCGGCTGTCACCGTCGTCCAACGGCGTGACTTTGGCCTGTTCCAGCAACCGGATCAGGCCCCAAATTCCTTGGTAATCGCCAAACAGCCGTTCACCCGTATGCACGCTGGTCCACGTCAGCATGGCGCCCGGCGCCGGGCTCAGGCCGGGCCATTTGAAGCGCTGCCAGCCCTCCTTCTGGTTGAAGTAGTGATGCTTTTGGCCGTCCAGCACAAAGCTTGTTTGCACGATGTCGCGCACGGGCTTGCCGCTGAGCTCGAAGTTCATGCCCATGCCGCCGTCGGTGTAGAGCACGTCGGCGAGGTGGCTGAGCTGGTTGACGGCGCTGAGGAATTTCGGATTGATGCGCAGGCCCTGGCTTTGCCGCGGGTCGGCGACCCAGCGGTCGCCTTCCTTGCGCAGGATGCCGTTGAGCTGCTCGCGCAGGAATTGTTCGATGCGCCCGGAGTCGGAGCGGATCATCTGGCCGAGCATCGGCAGCGAGGCGTCGCTGGCGGTCGGCGCGAAGGGGAAGCGGCCGGTGAAGGCGCTCTGCCAGTGGTCGACGACGGCGCGCTGCCACTGGGTGTTGAGGCTGGCGGCGGAAGGTTGCAGCACTCGCTGCCAGGCTTGCTCCAGCGGCTGCACGAACAGGGTCTGGCCGATGCCGCCCCACTCCGCGCCGAGGCTGGCCGCCAGCAGGCTGCCATAGGCCTGGGTGCTGGTGAGGTCGTCGTCCTTGCCCTGGAATACGGTTTGCGCCAGGGCCTGGGTCATGGCCTGCGGGTCGGGGGCGTTGCCGACTTGCTGCAGTTTGAGGCGCACGCGGGTGACGCGGGTCAGGAAGGCTTGCAGGCTGAGGGTGTCGGGGGTGGCTTGCGGGTCTTTGCCGAGCAAGGCGAGCAAGGGGCCGAAGGTGGGGTCGAGGGGGCCGCTTTGGAGTGGCTGGCTTTGGTCGAAGACCGGTGCTGGCTGCTGGTTTACCAGTTTCTGTGCGGATTCGATCAGCGAGGCTTTCAGCGCCTGACCTTGCTGGCCAGCCTGGCCTTGGTACGCCAAGGTGTTCATCAGCGCGATCAAGGGCGATTGGCGGATGTCGCTCATCAGGGTGAGTTGGTCGATGGCGTCGCCCATGCTCCTGACCGGCTGCCAGCGCAGGCTGTTGAGGAAGTTGAGCCAGGCGTTGCTGTAGTCCTGGAAGTAGCGGGCAGTGAGGCGTGCTCTCAGGGCGTCGGGGGAGACTTCCGTGTGCGCCTTCTGGCCATCGCTGAGTACCCAGTCGATCTGCTCGCGGCGCGCTTCGGCGACCTCGTCGATGGCCTGGCGCACCTGCCCTTCCCAGGCCTGGCGAGTGAACATGCCGGGCACGAGGTGCTGGCTGG